>Ga0209917_1000257_pt1 | contig 22334 bp, 25 predicted proteins | sample SalPon2_C_H2O_MG_FD_185710 | JGI IMG/M metagenome (GOLD analysis project Ga0209917, IMG submission 185710) | Salt pond water microbial communities from South San Francisco under conditions of wetland restoration - Salt Pond MetaG R2_C_H2O_MG... | ecosystem: Environmental > Aquatic > Non-marine... | reverse complement strand
AGCCGTTTCATCGCGCCGTGGATCGCTGTTACCGCCGCCGGGTCATGTGTTCCCTCGGTCGTTGAGACGCCGTGTTCGGACGCATGGACGTGCCCAAAGCTTCCGCCACCGTGAACGATAATTAGGTTTGCCACGTCGCGCTGTTCACTGCTCCCCTCGGCGTTGGCGATCGCTTCGATTACCCCAGCAAGCGCGTCGTCGTCGACCGTTTCGGGCGTCTCCTTGTCGGTGATGACGCTTCCGCCGAGTTTGAGAATCGTTAGGCTGTCGCCCCCGCTCGCGTCCGCCATTATTCGTCCTCCACGCGAACGCCGTCAGTGGCGAGTTCGGCACGAAATGCCTGCTCACAGTCCGGCGTATACTGGAGACTCGTTTCGGTTTCAGCGGTTGCATCGAGGGCGACAATACAGCCACCACCGCCCGCGCCGGTAAGCTTCGCTCCGTCTGCGCCCGCCTCACGGGCGGCCCAGACCATCGTATCCAGCGACCGCGAGGAGACCCCGAGTGCCGACAGCAGCCCGTGGTTGATATCCATTAGCTCGCCGAGCTCGCCGATCAGCTCCGCACTGGGGTCGCTTTCGGGGTCGGCTGCCGCCAGCAGCGACTCGCCTTCCCTGACAATATCGCCGATCGCCTCGACCGTATCGGCCGCGAAGTCGTAGCGATCACGCAGCGAGCGCACGCCGGCGACGAGTTGGCCGGTGTCGCCCGCGCCGCCATCGAAGCCGACGACGAAGGGGAGTTCCGGCGTTTCGAGGCGGCTGCAGTCGTCGCCCTCGACGCGGACGGCACCCCCCATCGTCGAACAGAACGTGTCGGCTCGGGAGGCTTGGCCATCCTGAACATTGTACTCCGCTTGGTAGGCGCGATCCGCAAGCTCCCGGCGATCGAGTGGCTCGCCCAGCGCGCGGGTTGCGGCGTCGATGCCGGCGACAACGACGGCTGCCGAGGAGCCCAGTCCCGCTCCGAGTGGGATCTCGCTGTCGACGGCGATATCGAAGCCGGCGGTGGGCGCGTCGGCGGCAGCCCGCGCCTGTTCGACGGCGGCATCAACATAGCCGGTTGCGGCTTCGATCAGCGGCTTCGGCACGTCTACATCGGGCCCGCTGGCCGGCGAGTCAGCGTACTCGACGGCAAATCCGTTGAGCGTGAGATCCTGGGCTTCGACGCGGACGTGGCCGTCGTCGCGCGGTTCGACCGTGACGGTCGCGCGTTTCTCGATGGCACACGGCACCGCTGGCTCGCCGTAGACGACGGCGTGTTCGCCGAAGAGATACACCTTCCCCGGCGCGCTGACGACAGTCATCGAACGACTCCGTCATCGCTTGCCGGCTCGTGTGTTGCGATCGAATTGTACATCTATATTCCCGTACGATAGCGTAGGTTTTTATATGGTTGCATGGTAACAACGGAGTGTGAACGTCAACCACACCGTGGTTGACACTCACGTGTTTGGGGTGTGGCCCTCGCCCTCCTCAAACGGGAACGGGGAATGCACGTTGCGTCCGCACAGTGGTGCGGACACCGGTTTTTGCTAGTCGAGATCGGTGTCTTAGCCTTCGGCTCGCGTATCCAACGGATCTTCAAGCTCGCCCATCACGGCTTCGAGTGTGTCGGTCGCTGTTACCAGCCCGACGACGGCACCAGCTTGCAACACAAGGGCCAACTCTTGATCCTCGGCTTGGAACTGATCGAAGGCGTCGCTGACGCTTGTCTCGGCGGCAACAGTCATCGTCGGCGCGGCAATATCCTCGAATGTCTTCTCGCCGGCCTGTAGTGCGTCGTAGTGGTCGATGATCGACGGTGCGTAGACGACACCATGAAAATCCGATAGCTCGTCGCCGACGAGCGGAAACCGCGTGTGTGGCGTATGGCGAATCCGGGCGAGGTTGTCGTCGACTGACCGCGCTGTCGACAGCGCAACGATATCGTCGGCCGACACCATGACCTCGCTGACCGGGAGTGCACCGACTTCGAGGGCGTTGAGCACCTCCTCGCGGCGTTCGTCAGGAATCTCGCCCTCCTTCAGTAGCGACCCGAGTTCGTTCCGTAGGTCGGCACGGGACTCCAGTACGTCTTCTTCGGTTTCCAGCCACGCGCCGGTCATCTCGATCCCGAACAGTTTGAGCGTCCCTTTGGCGACCCAGTCGCCGAGGGTGATCAGCGGCGAGATCAGCCAGTGGAACCAGTACAGCGGTGCCGCGCCGTACCGACAGACGAACCGCGACCGTTCGACGCCAAGGTAGGTCGGCGTCTGCTCGCCGTGGGTGAGATGGACGAGGTTGATGATCCCGAAGGCGATGATCGCGCCCGCGCCGACGGAGGCCAGCGGGCTGTCGACGAAAAACGGTTCAAACAGGGCCGCCAGCGCGGGTTCGGCGACGATCCCGACGGCAATCGAGGAGGCCGTAATCCCGACCTGACAGGTCGTCAGATAGATTTCGAGGTTCTGCGTCATCTCCCACGCCCGTTCGAGCGAGGAGCGGTCGCCGATGAACTCGTCTTTTTCGAACTGGCGGGCGCGCGTCAACGCGAACTCGATGGCGACGAAAAAGCCGTTTGTGAGGATCAACGCGACCCCAGCAACGAGACGGAGGGTCAGCGCAAGCGGTGTCATCACCTGCGGCTAGTTCATTGCTCGCCAAAGAAGGCCGTGGACTTGGCGGCCACACAGCAGCAACGCGACTCAGTCCAGCGTGTCGATGTAGAGCCCGTAGCGATACAACTGGTCGTCGTACCACAGCAGCTTGCCGTTCAGGCTTTCGTCGGCCCCCGCGACGCCGAGGGCCGCAAGCACCGCCTCGAAGGCCGTCGATACCGGCGTCGACTCCGTATGCTCGCCGCCGAGCGTTTGATCCAACAGGTCACGGGCTGCCGCCGACAACGATGCACCGTCAACTTCGGCGTCGATCTCGGCGGCCAAGACGACCTCGCGGAACGCGGTCTCATCGTCGGCAACCGGCATCGCCCGCGTCGTGTACTCGCTTTCGCGGATCGATTCGGTGGTGACGCTGACGCGATACGGGAAGCCACCGGAGTCGGTCATCGTCACGACCGCGCCGTCGAGGTCGCCATCCGCCACCTCGCTTTCACGCTCTGCTGGTCGGCGGAGAACGTAGGCGTCCCCTCGAAGCAGATCGGCAGACGCTCCCGCGCCGCCGGCCGCGCTGTGGCTGTGGAGGATCTTGATCGTCCGCGCGCTCGGTCGGTCGAGCGTATCGACGTGAACCGGGTTGTCGTCATCGTCGACGGCGTCATCATCGAGTGCCTCGACACGGACAAGCTGTCGATCCATCTCTCGGCGACCGGTGACAGCGGTATCGATCTGGAAATACGCGTTCTCGCCGTCGACGTAGCTGTCGTCCGGCAGTGGTGTGTAGCCGTAGGTCGTATGGGTGCCATCGGGGACGATATCAGCCAACGCGGCGCGGGCGGGATCACCGAACAGCGCGTCGTCGCTCGGCTCGTATAGTGCATGTTCGACCGGGCTGGCGTCGACCGTGTCGATGCTGAGTGTGTACTCCGTGGATGCCTCGCTGTCGGGGGCGATATCGCTCGTACAGCCCGCGAGCCCGGCGAGGGCGATCGGGGCGGCAGTTCCGAGGAGGTGTCGTCGCGTTGGGGACATAGCTGTGGCTTCGAGCGATGCCACTTGCGGCTGTCGGAATCGAGGACAAAAGCAGCCGAAATCGATAAAACCCGCTTACAGCGCGTCTTCGAAGTCTTCGAGCTCGTAGAGCGTGCCGGCGTTCCGTCGGTCGAGCGTCTCGTTGGCAAGCAGCCAGTAGACAACGCTCAGCGCGCGGCGACCCTTGTTGTTGGTCGGCACAACGAGGTCAACATTGCTGACCTGGTTGTTGGAGTCACACATCGCAATCACCGGGATACCGACGGTGATCGCCTCTTTGACCGCCTGGGCGTCACCGATCGGGTCGGTGACCACCACGACATCAGGCTCGATGTAGCCGGCGTAGTCGGGGTTGGTCAGCGTCCCGGGGATGAATCGCCCGGTGCGGGCGCGTGCGCCGATAGCCTCGGCGAACTTTTCGGCCGGGAATCGACCGTACTGCCGCGAGGAGGTCACGAGGATCTGCTCGGGGTCGTAGTTTTCGAGGAAGTCAGCCGCCGTGCGGATGCGGCTGTCGGTCTGGCTCACATCGAGCACGTAGAGGCCATCGTCACGGACGCGGTGGATGAACCGCTCCATGTCGTTGGTCTTCTGTTGGGTACCGATGTGGACACCCGCGCCGAGGTAGTCCTCAACCGGGATGAGGAGGTCGGCCTCGTCGTCCGGCATCACGTCGTCGTCGAACGGGGTGGCTTCCTCCTCGTCTTCGGCGTCGGCGTCAGCATCAGCAGCCTCCTCGGCCGCCTCAGCGTCGTCGCCGGCAGCGTCGTCGACGGCCTCGGTTGCTTCGGCCTCCTCGGCAGCCTCGCTGGCGGCGTCGGTGGCGTCCAGTTCATCATCGACAGGCTCGTCGGCGTCGGCATCGGCCGCCTCGGCGTCGTCCTGTTCGTCGAGTTCTGTGTTGTTGTCGCTCATACTGCGTCGTCCGCGATTCGGATCAGTTCGTTTAGCTTGGCGGTGCGTTCGCCGGCAACGGTGCCGGTCTTGATGTAGTCGGCGTCGGTGGCCACTGCGAGGTGGGCGATCGTCGTATCCTCGGTCTCGCCGGAACGGTGGGAGATGATCGTTTTGTAGCCGTGTTCGACGGCCAGTTCGATCGCATCGAAGGTATCCGACAGCGAGCCGATCTGGTTCGGTTTGATGAGGATGCTGTTGGCCGCGCCGGCGTCGATGCCGTCCTGCAGCCGTGCGACGTTGGTGACGAAGAGGTCGTCACCGCAGATCAGCGTCTGGTCGCCGACCTGCTCTGTCAGCTCAGCGAAGGCCTCGTAGTCGTTTTCGTCGAGTGGATCCTCGACGTAGGCGAGGTCGTACTCCTCGACGAGATCAGCGACGTACTCGATCTGTTCGTCGGTGGATTTCTCGCCGTCGCTGTACTGGTAGGCACCGTCCTCGTACATCTCGGCGGCAGCCATATCCAGCCCGAACTTGATCTCAAAGCCAACCTCGTCGGCGACCTGCGAGACCGCCTCGTCGACGATCTCGAAGGCTTCGTCGTCGTCGATCGGCGGGGCCCACGCGCCCTCGTCGCCTTTGCCCGCGCCGATTCCCCGCTCATCGAAGATATCGCCGATCGCCGCGTGGACGGCGGCGTTGGCGAAGACGGCTTCCTCGACGCTCGGCGCGCCGACCGGAGCCGAAAGGAACTCTTGGATGTCGGTGGCGTCTTTGGCGTGTTCACCGCCGCCGACAACGTTGCCCAGCGGGATCGGGAAGTTGTCGCCGCGGAACGCGCCGCCGAGATGCTGGTACAGTGGCGCGCCCAGCGTGTCAGCGCCGGCCTTGGCGGCGGCCATCGAGATGGCGACCGCGCTGTTGGCACCGATCTCGGAGAAGTTGTCGGTACCGTCAGCCGCCCGCAGTGCGTTGTCGACCGCGCGCTGGTCGCCCGCGTAGACGGTGTCGACCAGCCGTGGCACCGCGTGTTCGCGGGCGTTGGCGATGGCTTCCTGAGCCGGGAGTTCGATCGCTTCGTACTCGCCGGTTGAGGCACCCGAGGGTGCTGCGGCGCGGCCGAAGCCACCGGCGTCGGTCAGGACATCTGCTTCAACCGTGGCGTTCCCACGGGAGTCCAGTACGCGTCGGAGTGAAACGGAGCTGATTCGTGTCATTGGTCTCGGTTGATCGTAAACGGCAGGACGCCCGCGTCGTACTCCTCGGCGGCGATGAGGATCGGTTCGCTCTGGTCGGTCTCAACGAGCACCGGGGCCCCATAGGAGATCTGCAGCGACCGCGCGCCGAGAATGCGGGCCTTCTCGTAGCGGTTGTAGTGCACTGTCATTGATATGGGGCAACGACATCGACGAGGTCGGTGTGCGATACCATCATGCGCCGACAGCAGTGGCGGGTGATCCCCAGGTCGTCGAGTACCTCCGCGGGGTCTTCATCGCCCTCGCTGGCGCGTGCCTCGAATGCCTCGTAGTGCTCACCGATGACCGTTCCACAGGTGAAACACCGGACTGGGATCATCATACTAGATCACCTCAGCGGTAGGACTTCTGGTAGCGCGCCCGTGCACCCGGGCCGCCCCATTTCTTTTTCTCGGATTGCCGAACGTCGTTGACCAGCAGCGAGCGATCGAACTCGCGGTAGGCCTCACGCAGTTCGGCGTCATTGTGATGCTGGACGAGCCCGCGGGCGAGAGCAGTGCGGACGGCGTCGGCCTGACCGCTGAAGCCGCCGCCTTCGACGGTCACGTCGATGTCGACGCTGTCGCGCAGATCGTCGTCGGCGATGCGGAACGGTTCAAGCATCTTGAGCTGTGCCATCTCCGGTTCAACCAGCTCGACGGGCTGGGAGTTGATCCGGACACGACCCTCACCCTCGCTCACGGTGGCGCGGGCGATGGCCGTCTTCTTTTTGCCTGATGTGTTGGTTACCATGTAACGTTTGCCCCCAGTTTTTCGGAGATCTCGCCAAGCGAGATGAACTTGATATTCGAGAGTCGATCCAGCGAGGTGCCCTCAAGCACCTCTCCGTCCTCGTCGTAGGGATTGCCGAGGTAGACGCGGACGTTCTCGAAGGCCTCCCGGCCGTGGTCTTCCTTGTACGGCAGCATGCCGCGGATCGACCGCTTGAAGATCTTATCCGGCCGTTTCGGGTAGTACGGCCCGCTGTCGGAGCCGATGTTGGCCCGTTTGCGGTAGGTCTCCATCGTTGACTCCGGATTCCCGGTGATGACGGTGTTTTCGGCGTTGACGACAGCGACGCGTTGGCCATCGAGGGCCTTCTGGGCGACTTCGCTGGCGACGCGACCAAGGATGCAGTCTCTGGCGTCGACGACAACGTCGACATCGAATTTGGCTGCGCTCATCGAATCACCCGGACGTTACTGCCCTCGGGATTGCTGTCGAGGGCCTCTTCGAGTGTCACCGCATCGCCAACCTGCCCGATCTTGCGACGGGCGGTCGACGAGAAGTCGACGGCGGCGATCGTGACGTTTGTTTCGAGCACACCACTGCCCAGCACCTTGCCGGGAACAACGACGGTCTCGTCTTCCCGGGCGTATCGTTCGATACGACCAAGGTTGACTTCCGCGTGGGTGCGCCGTGGCTTTGCGAGACGGTCGGCGATATCGCGCCAGACACCGGCGTCTGACTCGCCTGCAACCGTCCGTAGCTCGGCGATGAGACTCTGTAGTCTCGGATTCGTTTTGCTGCTCATGAATACTGCTCCTGAGAGAAATCGGAGTGCAGGGAGCAGGATTTGAACCTGCGGACCCCTATGGGACAGCGCCCTGAACGCTGCGCCGTTGGCCTGACTTGGCTATCCCTGCACGCACTCCGAGGTACCGCACACCACGGGTTATCTGTTTCGATCCCGCGCCGGTCTGTCATCGACCGACGGCCACGGCTCGACGGCCACACAGCTGTGCGGCCAGGGTAGCGAGCGCGTGAGTGGATCGGGTGTGTCATGGTATGCGGGAAATGCAGTCTAAGCGGTGACTGCGTCGTGTAGTTCGTCCGCGCGGTCGCCGAGCGATTCGGCGGCGCGGAGCACCAGTTCCTCAACCTCGAAGGAGCCGTCGGTCTCAACGTGGAACACGTAGGCTCCGGGCACGTCTTCGACGGTCAGCTCCGTGCCGGGATACTTGTTCGTGAGATCGTGATCGAACTCCTTGGTGAGGACGACCTCGCCCTCATCGGTTTCGATCGCCCCACGCAGGATCTCCGGCTCTTGGTCGTCGAACTCGCCGATATCGTCGCCGACGGTGACCGACTGGAGGTGGCGGAAGCCGACAGCCACGCCGCCCTGCTGTTTGGCGTGTTCCTTGCCGGTATCCAACACCGCATCAGCCTCGAATTCGAGGCGATGACCCTCTTTGAGTTCGACGATCGGGACGTTCTCGTCGGCCGGCTGCACCAACTCGTCGCTGGATTCGATATCGCCGGAGTAGGCCGTCGCCGGCCCCTCAACGTCGAGGGCGACGGTGACGGTGTCACCGATCTCGAACTCATCGAGCGGCGTCGTCAACGGGATGAGGCCCAATCGCAGGCCGATCATCTCATCGAACATGACCGAAGAGTTTTCCGTGAACCGAACGGTGTCGATGGCGAATGTCGGCACATCGGCGATCATCGCCCGGCGGAAGCCGTTGGCTAACGCCGGCGTGAGCCCGCGAACGACAAAGCGGGCCTGCCGATCGTCGCGTTCGATGATCTGAACGTCGAATTGGCCTGACATACTAGAGTCGCTTGTTTTTCGGCGCGCGTGTCCCGTCGTGTGGGATCGGGGTTACGTCCTCGATGCGGCCGATCTCGATGCCGGCCCGTGCCAGCGCGCGGATCGTCGCCTGCGCGCCGGGGCCGGGGGATTTGTTGCCGTTGCCGCCAGGGCCGCGCACGCGAACGTGAACGCCCTCGATGCCCGCAGCCTTCGCCTTCTCGGCGACGACCTCGGCCATCTGCATGGCGGCGTACGGCGACGCTTCATCGCGGTTCTGCTTGACCACGGTGCCACCGGAGGATTTGGCCAGCGTTTCCGCGCCGGTCTGGTCGGTGATCGTGATCAGCGTGTTGTTAAACGAGGAGAACACGTGGGCAATTCCCCATTTTTCGTCTTGTGATTCGCTCATTGGTTACTCCTGGGCCTCCGCCCGGGCTGGGTGCAGATCGTCTGCAAGTGGACTGGTCTCATCGTAGCTGATCGCCGACTCTTCGGCGACCTCGATGGTACGTGAGGGCGTCGTCGCCCGTGCGCCATCGACGGTGATGTGGCCGTGGGAGATGAACTGCCGGGCCTGCTGTGGGGTGCTGGCCAGGCCATCTCGGTAGACGACCGTCTGGAGTCGTCGTTCGAGGATGTCGGTGACCTCAAGCGACAGGATGTCCGTGATCGTGTCGTTGTCGCCGAGAATCCCGTAGCGGCGGAGCTTCGCGAGGAACTCGCTGCCGGCTTCGGCAGCGGCCTCGGTGTCACCCTGGGCCTCACCGATGAGGCGACGGGCCTCCCGTCGGATCGATCGGAGTTCCGACTGGGCGCGCCAGAGTTCTTCCTTGTTCTTCAGGCCGTAGCGGCCGATGAGGCCACTTTCTTCGGCGATCCGTTCACCCTGGTAGGGGTGGTTTGGCGTCTCGTAGCCGACGGTGTTTTGGCCGGTTGTCATTCGTCGTCATCTCCTGCGGCCTCTTCGTCGGCGGCCGCGTCTTCCGCTTGCTCCTCTTTGATCCGCTCGACGTTGACCCCGATCGTCCCTTCGGTACGACCGGTGGATTTGGTGCGCTGGCCGCGAACCTTCTGGCCGCGCTTGTGGCGGATCCCTTTGTAGGAGTCGATCATCTGCATGCGGTTGATGTCCTGTCGACGCTGCTCTTCGAGATCACTGCCCACGATGTGGGTGGACTCGCCGGTAAAGAAGTCGTCTTGCCGGTTGACCATCCACTCCGGAAGGTGTGATTCGAGGTTTTCGACGACGTCGACAACGCTGTCGATCTCGTCGTCCTCAAGCAGGCCGAAGGTGGCTGTACGGTCGATACCGGCCGCCTCGGTCACGATGCGTGCCGTGCGCTGGCCGATACCCTTCATGTCTGTGAGACTGCGTTCGACGCTCTTCGTGCCGTCGAGATCGGTCTGGCCGATCCGGACGAAGTACCGGAGGTCTTCGTCGTCCTCCGCCGTCGAACCGTCTTCGGTGTCTTCTGCACTCATAGCTAGTTCAGTTGTGCGAGCGTTGCGGCGGGGATTCGAACCCCGGAGGCAGTGACGCCACAGAGTTAGCAACCCTGCGCCTTGGGCCAAGCTTGGCTACCGCAACCCGCGGTTGTCGGTCATATTGTCGCCCTCATGGACTCGGGGCCGGTCGCCCCTACAGTACTACGAGTAAGCGAAGCCTTGTCGGTTACTTAAGGGTCACGGATAGTCGGAGGCATGCGGCGGTCTCCCACGGCTATCAGCGACCGAGAAAACCGGATTCATTTTAGTAACCCACCGAAACACTGGGATATGACCGACCAACGCGACGACCCCGAGGTGCCTATCATCTGTGAGGAATGCGGGACGGAGACGACGGTACCGCTGTCGGAGCTTGAAACGCAGCTCGATCGACACAACGAGAATCGCCATGACGGCGCAGAACACGCTACCGTCGATCCGGCGCTCAAATCCCAACTGCAGGATCTTGTCGCCGAGGATCTCGGGCTGTTTGAGTAGTAGCCCTCACAGCACCTGTTGTGTTGCGTCCTCGGAATCGAACATCCGGTTGTGGAGTGCAACACCGGTGTCAGTATCGAAGAGGTGAATCGAATCCGGTGGGAAGGTGGCGACGACCTCATCGCCGGCCGAGACCTCCCGGAGGCCACTGACAGTTGCGGTGAACGTCACCGGGTCGTCGATGCTGCGGTCGAAGGTGAGGTGGATCGTGTTCTCGTCGCCGCGGGGTTCGACCACGTCGACGGTCACCTCGAACTGATAGTTGTCGCTGAGCCCGCCGGGCTCTTTGATCCGGATATCCTCTGGGCGAATGCCGAAGACGACGTTTGATTTGCCGGCGACAGCCTCCTGTTGGGCCGGCTTGAGCGGGTATTCGAAGCGGTCGACAACGAGGCGCTCGCCGTCGACAGCCATCTCGAAGAAGTTCATCGATGGATCGCCGATAAAGCCCGCAACGAAGCGGTTGTTCGGCGTGTGGTAACACTCCAGCGGCGTGCCGACCTGCTGGAGCATTCCGTCGTCGAGGATGGCGATGCGGTCGCCCATTGTCATTGCCTCCGTCTGATCGTGGGTGACGTAGACGGTCGTCACGTCGAGATCATCCTGAATGCGCTGGAGTTCCGTCCGCATCGTGGCCCGCAGTTTCGCATCAAGATTACTCAGCGGCTCGTCCATCAGGAATGCTTCGGGCGCACGCACGATGGCCCGCCCGAGGGCGACGCGTTGCTGCTGGCCGCCGGAGAGATCGCTCGGCTTGCGATCCAACAGCTCCTTGATCTCCATGAGCTCAGCGGTGTCAGCGACCGTCGATTCGATCTCGTCGTCGCTCATCTCGGTCGACTCCTCAAGCCCGAAGCTCATGTTCTCCCGGACGGTCATATGCGGGTACAGCGCGTAGGACTGAAACACCATGGCGATGTCCCGCTCTGCGGGTGGCTTCTCGTTGATGCGCTGGCCGGCCAGCCGGATCTCGCCGGTCGTGATCGTCTCCAAGCCGGCGATCATCCGCAGCGTCGTTGACTTCCCACAGCCTGAGGGGCCGACCAACACGAGGAACTCGCCGTCCTCGATGTCGACCGACACCTCGTCGACCGCGGTGATCTCATTGCCGTCGTCTTCGGTGAATACCTTCGTTACGCCGTCGAGTGTGAGTTCTGCCATCAGTGGGAACCTCCTATCAACTCAGTTGTCATGCTATGCAGCGACCCCCTTGGCGAACTTATCGCCGAAGAAGATGTACACCAGCAGCGTCGGCAACGCCGCCAGCAACGCCGCGGCCATCCGTAAGGGGAAGTTCGTCCCCGACTGGGAGACGCCGATGCCGACGAGATCCTGGGTGACGACCGCCGCATCGCCGAACTGGACGATGGTCAGCGCGAACAGCAGGTCGTTCCAGATCTGGGTGAACTGGTAGATGAACACGACCGCAAACATCGGGATCGACAGCGGCAGGATGATCCGCCGGTAGATCGTCGCTATCGACGCGCCGTCGAGTTGGGCGGCCTCGACCATCTCATCGGAGAGCTTCTTGTAATGCGCGCGGAAGAGGAGCGTACAGATCGGCAGCCCGTAGGCCGTATGGGTGATAATCAACGCCAGCAGCTTCCAGTGATAGGTCTCGACCAGCGGCAACGCCGCCAGCGGCTCGAACAGTTCCCGCAGCGGGACGACGTTGTACCAAAACTGCGTCAGCGGCACCAACACCGCTTGGTAGGGGATGAAGATCCCCGCGACAAACAGGATGTAGATGCCGATCTGGCCGCGCCAACTGATCGTTGTCAACCCGAAGGCAGCCATACTACCAAGCAGCCCCGAGAGGATCGTCGCTGGCACGACGAGGATGACGCTGTTGACAAGCCCCTGGCCGAGGCCGTCGATGGCCCCTCGCCACGGCTCCAGGGAGAGCTCACCCGTTCCCGGCACCAGCGGCTCCAGCGGCGGGAGATACGGGAAGTTTCCGGTGTAGGTTTCTGGGCTGATGATCGAGGTCATCAGCCCGGTCTCGATCGGGATGAGATAGAACGCGCCCATTCCGACAAGCACGACATACAGGATGACCCGCCGCAACGAGTGGCCAAACAGGGTACGTTCGCCTGCGCGACCCGTTTCGGTGCTCATAGTTCACCCCGCTGGTACTGCGTGTAGATGTACGGGGCGACGATCGCGAGTGCCATAATGAACAGCAGCACCGCGATCGCCGAGCCGTACGCCCAGTTGCCGTTGGCGTAGGCCTCTCGAACCATCCGCGTGGCGAGGATATCCGCCGACGGCCCCGGTTGGTAGCCGCCGTACATCGAGAACAGGAAGTCGAAGGCCTTCAGCGAGAACACCGTCAACACGACGAGCGCGCTCACCGTGGCCGTCCTGAGTTGGGGGATGATCACGCGCCAGTACATCCGGATCGTACTCGCGCCGTCGACGCGGGCGGCCTCGAAGTGGCTGGTCGGGATCGCCCGTAAGCCGGCCAGATAGACGATCATCGCATAGCCGCTGAACTGCCAGATCAACGCGAAGGCAACTGCGGCCAGCTTCAGATCGGGGTTCTGGACGATCTCGATCGGCCCGACCCCGACACCCCCGAGAATGAGGTTCACGAGGCCGGTTTCGACGTTGTACATATACAGCCAGAACTTCGCCGTCACAACGAACGACAGGCTCATCGGCAGCAGGTAGATCGTCCGGAACGTGTTCTCAAAGCGGATCCCCTGATCGACGAGGATCGCCATGACTAATCCGACGGCCAGACAGACCACCGAAAACGACACCATCAGGACGACCGTATTCCAGGCCGCATTCCAGACCGGATCGACGGTCAACGACGACCACGAGGGCGTCCCGCCGGTGAAGGCGATGACGTAGTTTTCGAAGTCAAGCGCGCTGTAGTCGGGTGAGCCGAGCCCCTGGAAATCCGTCAACGAGAGGATGATATTCCAGATGATCGCGCCGTAAATGAACAGCCCGATCAACAGGAATGGCGGGAGCCAAAACGGGGCCGACCGTACCGAATCCCGATCGAGGATCGATCCCGCCTCCGTGGCGGTGCCGCCGTCGGCGCGTACCTCACGGTGGGCTGCGAGGCGTTGTCTGAGTATGGTAAGTGGATTACGCATAGTGCGGGGATTGGAGTCTCCCGATTAGTTGAACGCGTTGACCAGCGATTCGGCGGTGCCGGAGACGTTGTAGCTTTCGAGGAAGCCACTGAACGCGCTGCTGATATTCGTGGAGACGCCGGGTGCGACAGCCAGCCCGTGTTGGATCGACGGCGGCTGGTTGTCGGCGGCGTTGAAGTCCTCGTATTGATCCTGCTGGAAACTGTTAAGTGAGGATACGTCGGCGTCGCTCCGTGGCGGGATCGAGCCCTTCTCGGCGTTGAACAGCACCTGTCCCTCCGCGCTGCCACAGTAGCTGAGGAACTGTCTGGTTGCTTCCGGTGAAGGGTTGTTGGCGAGATACGGGAAGGAGTCCATGTTGAGGAGATAACTCCCGCTCGTCCCGGGGTAGGTGACCTGCCCCCAGTCGTCGCCGTAGTTGAAGCCGTCTTCGTTGCTGTAGGCACCCGCGGCCCAGTCGCCTTGGTGGATGAACGCAGCGTCGCCGTCCATCACCATCGTGTTGGCTTCGGTGAAGCTGATCGACGAGGAGTCACTCGGGTAATACTCGCGGAGGTCGACGACCGACTGCAGGGCGCTTTCGACAGCCGCGGTGTCGCCGTCGCCGTTGATGAACGCTTCGTAGCCGTCGATGCCGGCCTGGCCAAGCAGGATCGTCTCCCACAGTTGGACGGTCGACCACGCACCGCTGGTCTGCTGGGCGAACGGAACGGCATCGGTGTTTTCGTCGATGGTCGCACAGGCGTCGACGACATCGCTGGGCGACGAGAGGCTCTCGGGGTCAACACCGGCGTCATCGAGGACAGCCGTGTTGTAAAACAGGTTATTGATCCGGTGGATGTTGAGCGGGACGGTGACGTAGCTGCCGTTGTACTGCGCCTGCTCCTGTGGCCCGGTGAGATAGTTCTCTTTGAGGTCGTCGTCCCACACATCGCCCTCGATATCTTCGTAGGCTCCATCGAACTTTTCGAGCGTTTTGCCCGGCCACGTCTGGAATGTGCTTGGCGGGTCGTTGGCCTGCAGTTTGTTGAGGACAACCTGATCGAGGTTGCTGCGGGCCGCGCCGTCAACCGGCTCCTCGGCGAACTCAACGTCCGGGTGTTCCTCCTGAAAGCCTTCGATGAGGGCTGCAATCGCCGCGTTGCCGTCGCCCGACGACCATGCGTGCAGTAACTCGAGTTCGTTGCTGGGGCTGTCGCCGCCATCATCACCGCCACCGCCGCCGCCGCTACAGCCAGCGAGGCCGGCGACTGCTGCGGCACTGGTAGTCGTGAGTACGGTACGGCGTGACACATTGGGTTGGTGTTCAGACATTGGTTGTCATACCTCGGAGGGGATCGTGGTGCCGATAGACTGTCCGGTGTCTACCGCCACTCCTCAGACACGAATCCACTGGTCACCCTGAAACACTAAGAAGCATTAACAATTATGTAGAATATAATTTATATAGTGTTTCGAAACCGGATACTATACGCGATTTATAAACTGATTCTGATTACAACATTTGCAGTATTTGCCCCAGAGTACGAGTGGTACAACAGCCTAATCAGCGATATCGCCAACGCGATAGCGACTAGGCCGAACATTCGTTTTGTCGACCGTGACAGTATAGTTGACCCGACTAGCGACGACGTGAACCTATCGACGAACGCTGACGAGCAGCCAGCCGATATAACCGAAGGCCACCAACACCGCCGCAATCGATCCCCACACGATCCCACCGAACAGGAGGCTGCCGACCATCAGTCAGACACCTCCGAGGCTGCCGCGCCGTCCTCGGGTGTCGCCTCGGCCCCTGGCGGATCAAACGAACGGATCTCCGTTGTCAACGACTCGAAGGCGAAGCCGTCGCCGCCGATGGCGGATGCCACAGCCGTGACAGCCGCCGAGACAGCGGTTGCCCCAAGGAACGCCGGCAGAAACGCCGGTTCGGGTAGCACGCCAGCGAGTCCAGGAATCGTCGCGACCAGCCCACGGAGCATCGGGAAGTAGGCGATGCCGACGACAAGGCCGGCGAGACTCGCCGCCAGCGCGCCGCCCTGCGTGAGATTCCGGGAGAACAGGCCCCAGATCAGCGGGACGAAGACAGCCGCCGCCAGCAGGTCGGCCGTGAGGAACAACTGCAGGACGCTGTACTGTTGGGCACCGATGATCACCGCTCCGAGCGCGACAAGCGCGGTGAGTCCGCGACCCGTGAGGCGGAGCGAACGGTCGTCATCGACGTCGATGAGCCGGGCCAGATCGACGGTAATGAGACTCGAAATCGCGTTGAGCATCGTGTCGGCCGAGCTCATCACCAACAGGACGACCAGCATGACGACAACGAAGGCGACCGCATCAGGCAGGGCCTCGGTGACAACAAGGAAGAAGGCGACGCTGTTGGTTTCCGGCGTTGTCAGACCCAACCCAGCAGCAGCGACGCCGAACAGCCCCGCAAGCAGCACCATCGGAATCACCGTCAGGGCGGCCACGCTGAACGACCGCGAGAGCGTCGACTCGCTGTCGGCCGCATACACGCGCTGCCAGATCCCCTGATTCAGCATGTTGGCTCCGAGCACCGCAAAGACAACGTAGAGCCCGAATTCGAGGCCGGGCCGGAAGCCCGGATCGAGCAGCGTCGGATCGGTTGCCATCGCTGTCTGGTAGAGGTCGCCGGTACCGCCGAGCGAGACGACGGCCGCGGCGAAGCCAACCGCCAACAGCGGGAGGATCACCAGCGTCTGCACAGTGTCGGTAAAGATGCTGGCGACGAGGCCGCCGTAGGCCGTATACACCAACACGAACGCGCCGACAACCGTGGCGGTCTGCCACGCTGGCACGCCGGCGATCAACTCAAGGGCGCCGGCGATCCCGGTCATCTCCGCGGCGAGGAAGATGAACATGTAGAACACTGAAACGATGAGCACGAAGACGTACATCACCGGGCCAAACCGGACGAGGACGAACTCCGTCAACGAGTGCCCCGTCGGCATCAACTCCCGAATCCGTTTGCCGACCGGAACGAACAACAGCAGCGGAATGGCACTCCCGATCGCGTAGCCGAAGACAGCAGTGACGCCGCCGAAGGCCGCGCCTGCCTCCGCAGGACTAAACAGGATCCACGCGCCCATCGTCGAGGCGATCAGCGTCGCGGTCGTCATCCCCGTGCCGGTGGAGTTGCGTGCGGTCAGCAGATCCTCGACGCTGCCGACGCGTCCGCGGGAGTACGATAGTCCCGCGATGGTAAACACGGCCAGCGTGGCGATTGTCAGCCCGAGGCCGAGCGTCGTCGAAACCATGCTACGTCCCCTCCGATGACTCGATGTGAGCGTCGTAGTGTCGAGACATTTCGTTCAGTAGAGGTGTGCTGACCGCGACCTATATAATTGGCGAATACAACTCTCGAATACGCACATCGGAACGGGGCAATTTGCTGTGATCTCTCCCGAATTAGATCGATATAGCACAAATAGCCTCAACTTATATGGAGGTAGCGTCCCACCTTCCGTGTATGGCGACCGACGATAGCCAGGGGGAACCGACGCTCAGAGACCGCGAAACGACGGGCGAGGATCGGGTGCGGATGGTCGCCCACCAGCTCTCCGAGCCACGGACGGCAAACTGGATCGCCGCCGAGGCCGAGTGGTCACACGAGCCGACGACGCGCGTGCTTGAACGACTCGTCGACGACGGCGTCCTCTATCGCGACGATAGCGGCCCACACACCACCTACTACCCCGATTACCGCCGCCAAGCGATGATCGAGGCAACCCGGCTTCGTGATGGCGACCACACGGTCGAAGAGCTGACCGACCGCCTCGCCGAAATGAAAAGCCAAATCAGCGACTGGCAGGACGAGTTCGGTGTCGACTCGCCGAACGAGCTTCGCAGTACTGTCGCCGATGACGGGGTCGACGCAGCCGCCGCCGAGCGTCGCCGCGAGATCGCCCGTGAGTGGGATCGACTGCGCGGACGCATCCGTATCGTCGGGTTCGCCGTCCGCGAATGGGACTTTTTGGCTCCGACGACCGAGTCGCCCGAGGCACGCGGCTGACGGATGTCGGTTCCCCATCCCGGCGGCGACCCCAACGCGAACCTGTATGCTCAACTCAAACATGATGTCCTCGACCGTGTCCCGCAGATCACCGCTGTTGAGTTCGTTCCAGATCGGATCAAGGCGAGACGGCTCCGAGCGACGTTCGATCCGGCGCGGCTCGATCCAGCGACCGGGCCGGAACCGCCCACACTCGTCGTCGCGTGGTACCGACAGGAGCCATACGACTGGTTCCGCGTCGACTACACCGATCCGAACACAGGGTTTCACGCTGGTTGGCATCAAGACAAAGATCACCCAGACCTTGGTCGGACACATTTCCAGTACACGACCGATGGCGAAACCGGTCGATGGGGCATCGACTTCGATCACGAAACGCCGTCGCTCATACTCTGGGAACTCGTCGACTCGCTTCTCGCGGAGATACATCCGACACATAATCCACTGTAGGTGACGCGTTGTCACTCGAATCGCTTACGAGAGGTTGACTCGAAGCCCATCGCGGGCGATGTGCACCTCGCCGTCGAAGGATTCGGCAACGGTTGCACACAGTGCCTCGTGGCTGTCCTCAGTATGCGGATAGAGATGCGTCAGATAGAGATGGTCGACATCGCTGTCGGCGAAGGCGTCACCGAGTTGACTCGGCGTCGGGTGGCCGTCGACATCGACCGAATCGGGAAAGGAGCAGTCGTGGGCGACGACCCGGCAGCCCTCGACGAACCGCGCCATCCCGGCAAAGGCCTCGGTGTCACCGGAAAAGGCGAATGCAGCATCGTCGCCGTCGACAGTAAACCGGTATGCGAGGCCATCTATCGAGTGCTGTGTCTCACGACTTTCGACGCTGAATCCGCCGACGCTGACCGTCTCGCTGGCCACAATCTCCCGGACTTGGAGGTCGACCCGGCCGTCGAGATAGTCGTGGACGGAAAGCAGGCCGTCGACTAGTTCCTTCGTGCCGATAGGGCCGACGACTTCGAGATGGTCTTCGCCGGCGAGCCAGCGCGCCTTGAGCAGCGGCATGAGGTCGGCGACGTGGTCGAGGTGGAGATGCGTCAGCAGGACGGTGCTCACACCTTCGTAGCCGGTGTCAGTTGATGCGAGTCGATGGAGGACGCCGCTACCGCAGTCGACCAACAGCCGACTGTCCTCGTGAGTCAACAGGAGTCCGGTCTGCATGCGGTCGCCGGTTGGCATCGCGCTGCCGGTTCCGAGAAACGTGACCTCCATACCCGAAGCCTACGGATCAGCGTGGAAAGCGGTTGTGACACACTGTGGGTCGTCGGGGGATCTTGAAGCCCACAACCGACTTACCGACGCGCGACCAAGCTTTCGCATCAATGGCGCGCTCCGGGCGGGATCGACTACTCGAAACCGACGCCAACTATCCGTTTGATCCCGAAACTATCGACATCGCCGACGAGGACGTGCTCTCCTTGCTCGAACCTACTGTCGCCGACTGGTGGGTCGACCAGTTCGGCGCGTTCGTCGCCGGCAACGGCGGCTTCTTTACGCCGCCACAGCGCGGCGCGATCCCCCACATCCACGACGAGCGCAACGCGCTGATCTGTGCGCCGACCGGCTCCGGCAAAACGCTCGCCTCGTTTGCGGCGATCATCAACGAACTCTTCGCGCGCGAGCAGGCCAGCGAGGACGGCCTTGAGAACTCGGTGTACTGTCTCTACATCTCGCCGCTGAAATCACTCGCCAACGACATTCATCGCAATCTCACTGTCCCGCTTGAGGGCATCGCCGACCGGCTGGCGAGCGACGGCGTCGACACCGACATCCGGCATGCGATCCGCCACGGCGACACCGACAAAAGCGACCGGCAGGCAATGTTGGAGACGACGCCGCACATCCTCAACACGACGCCGGAGACACTGGCAATTTTGCTCAACAGCCCGAAATTCAAAAAGAAACTCGAAACCGTCGAGTACGTCATCGTCGACGAGATTCACAGCCTCGCGGAGAACAAACGCGGGACGCACCTGTCGGTCTCACTGGAACGGCTCGAAGCGATGGCTGAAGGGTCGCCGACGCGCATCGGCTGTTCGGCGACGGTCGAACCGCTGTCGACAGTGGGTGAGTTTCTCGTCGGCCGCGACGAACCGGGCGGCGAATCCCGTGACTACGAACTCGTCGACAGCCGTTTTGTGCGGGAGTTCGACATTCAGTTGGAGTGTCCGACCGACGACCTGATCAACACGCCAAGGGAGATCGTACAGGGCCGTTTTTATGATCGGTTACACGAACTCATCAGCGACAACGAGCAGACGCTTGTTTTCACCAACACTCGGTCGGGAGCTGAACGCGTCCTCCAGACCTTGCGCGAACGGTTTCCCGACACCTACAGCGACGACAACTCCGGCTGTCACCACGGCAGCCTCTCGAAGGAGCGGCGCAAAGCAATCGAATCCGGGCTCAAAGCCGGCAACCTCGATGTGGTGACGACCTCGACGAGTCTCGAACTCGGGATCGACATGCCCAACCTCGATATGGTCGTGCAGGTCGGCTCGCCGAAATCTGTCGCCGCACTGCTCCAGCGAATTGGTCGGGCTGGTCACCAACTCGGCGAGACCGTTGCCGGCCGGGTGATCGCCCTCGACCGCGACGAACTCGTCGAGTGTGCGGTGATGCTCCGAAAAGCCGAGGAGGGATTCGTCGACCGCGTCTTTATTCCTGAGAACGCCGCCGATGTGGCCTCCCAGCACGTCTACGGGATGGCGATCAACAACGTTCGACCCGAGCGCGAGATCAAGTCGATCCTCCGGCGGGCCTACCCCTATCGTAACTTCGACGACACGGAGTGGGAGCGACTCATGCGGTATCTTACCGCCGATTATGCGGGACTGGAATCGAAGGACGTGTACGCGAAAATCTGGCGCGACACCAACGATCCGCCGGACGGCGAGTACCACTATGACGAGTTCCCGGTCGGCGAGCCGCTGATCGGCAAGCGCGGCCGGCTTGCGCGCGTGATCTACATGACCAACATCGGCACGATTCCCGACTCATTCAGTTGCGACGTGCTCACCCGGCAGGGCGACGAGTGGGTCGGCAGCCTCGACGAGAACTATCTTGATACGCTTGAACCGGGTGACGTGTTCGTCCTCGGCGGCTCGAACTACGAGTACAGTTATCGGCGCGGCTCGAAGGTCTACGTCGACCCGACGACCGCGCGACCGACCGTCCCCTCGTGGTTTTCCGAACGGCTGCCGCTATCCTACGATTTGGGCCGCGAGATCGTTTCCTTTCAGGGTGATCTCTGCGAGCGATTTGAATCCGGCGGCGTCGCCGGCTGTCGGGAGTGGCTGCGGGAGTTCCCGATTGACGAAAACGCGGTGCGGGCAATCAGCCGGCTGTTCGACGAACAATTGCAGTACCTCGGGCCCGATGCCGTGAGCACGCCCAACCGGATCGTCGTCGAAGAGGAGTTAGATCGCGCGGAGTACCAGCGGCGGTTTTACGTCCATTCGAACTACGGGCGGCAGTTCAATGATGGCCTCTCGCGGCTGGTCGCCTCTCATTGTGCCCAGCAGGCGACCGCCAATGTCCAGGTCGCCGTCGCCGACAACGGGTTTTCGGTGCAGATGCCGCTCAACCGCAAGGTCGACATCGCCGGCATCATCCGCGATCTCGACCCCGACAGCGTGACGACTGAGTTACGCGACTCACTCGACGGCACCGACCTCCTGCAGCGGTATTTCCGCATCAACGCGACGCGGTCGCTGATGATCCTCAAACGGTACAAGGGCTATGAGAAGTCGGCGGCCCAACAGCAGGTCTCCAGCGAGATGCTGCTGTCATTCGCGCAGGATCTCGATTCATTCGCCGTGATCGAGGAGACCTATCGGGAGATCATGGAGGACAAACTCAACGTCAGCGGGATTCGAGAAGTCCTGGAGTGCGTCGACCGCGGCGAGATCGAGATCGTTGCCCACGAGGTCGACTCGCCGAGTCCCCGCGCGTTCGGCTTGGCGACGCTGATGGCCAGCGATGTGGTACTCGCCGACGATGAGAGCGCGGTGCTCCAAGAGTTTCACGAGCGCGTGTTGGAGTCGATCGACGAGGAACCGCCATCAGTTTCGGAGGCGGTTGAAACTGAGTGAGCCACCGGCGAAGACGTGATGTCGAGAGGTACACCTATGTAACTCGATCATCACAGGATATGTAGTACGAGTAACTGCCGATCATCCAGAACCATTCCACCACAGGATCCGACATGTCCACTACAGCAAGTTATCCACATAAGCGATATCGAGTATGAGCGGGACAGACTCGATCAGTGCTGCGTCGAACCACATTGAGACGATCATTTCGCGAATCCGAAATGCGGTCATCACCGACGAACAGTTCCTCGAAACGGTGCTCTCCGGCTTGTTGGCCAGAGGCCACGTCCTCTTGGAAGATGTTCCGGGAACCGGGAAAACGCTGACCGCTGTCGCCCTCGCCGACGCGCTGAACCTCGAGTTCAACCGAATCCAGTTCACCCCTGATCTGTTGCCGAGTGATATCACCGGCTCGCAGATCTACAACGAGCAGGCCGGCGAGTTTCGCTTCCAGCGCGGCCCGGTTTTTGCGAATATCGTGCTTGCCGATGAGATCAATCGTGCGCCACCGAAAACGCAGTCCGCCCTGCTTGAAGCCATGGACGAAGGCCAGGTGACAGTTGGCGGCACCACCTACGAGCTTCCGGATCCCTTCTTTGTGATTGCGACCCAAAATCCGATCGAGCAGGAAGGGACGTTTCGGCTGCCTGAGGCCCAACGCGACCGATTTGTGGTGAAGACCTCACTCGGCTATCCGGATCGTGACGGCGAGATTGAACTCCTTTCGCGACGTGAAGACCGAACCACAAAGCTACCTACCGTCGATCCCGTCGTCGACGCCGAGCAGGTTTCGACGCTCCGGCAAC
>Ga0209917_1000253_pt1 | contig 22445 bp, 22 predicted proteins | sample SalPon2_C_H2O_MG_FD_185710 | JGI IMG/M metagenome (GOLD analysis project Ga0209917, IMG submission 185710) | Salt pond water microbial communities from South San Francisco under conditions of wetland restoration - Salt Pond MetaG R2_C_H2O_MG... | ecosystem: Environmental > Aquatic > Non-marine... | reverse complement strand
CATGCACGCGCCACCAGAGCGGTTCGACGAGGTCGTCGAGACGGTGAACGACTTCACCGAGGTCGCACACAACTACGAGCGGGAACATCCACACCTCAACGTGTGGTTCGTGGTGAGCGTCGCCGACCACCCGGACCCGGACAAAGACGGCGACGACCGAGTCGAAGAGGTGCTGGCGGAGATCGAGGCGGCGACCGACCAGGAGACGTACAACCTCCCGAAGCTCCAGGAGTTCCACGTGGGTGCGAAGTTCCTCGTCGACGGACCGGTTCCCGACGGCGACGTCGACCTGTCCGGGCTGGCACCGGCGGTCGAGCCGTCGGAACGGTCGACGCTCACGCCTGCGGAGCGCGACCTCGTCGTCGAAATTCAGGGCGGACTACCGATCACCGAGACCCCGTACGCGGACGTCGCCGCGGCGATAGACGCGGACGTCGAGTGGGTTATCGAGACGATAGAACGATTCCGTCGTGAGGGGAAGGTCCGCCGGGTCGGCGTGATCCCGAACCACTACGCGCTCGGGTACACCGAAAACGGCATGACGGTCTGGGACGTGCCCGAAGACGTCCTCGACGAGGTCGGCCCGGTCGTCGCCGACCTCGAGTTCGTCACCCACTGTTACGAGCGTCCGCGTCACGCAGGGGTGTGGGAGTACAACTTCTTTGCGATGACGCATGGCCGGACGGAGGCCGAAAGCGAGCGCCGAGTCACACAGGTTCGCGAGACGATGGCCGACTACTGGGACGTCGACTCGGACGACTGGGACACGTTGTTCTCGACGCGAATCCTCAAGAAGACGGGCATCCGAATAGCCGAACGCGCCGAGAGCAACACGGCGTGACTCGTCGACGTGATCGGCGGGCACAGACGACACCGACGTCACGCGGTCACCGACATCGATGATTCCGCTCTATCACGACTTTACGCACACCACCGTACTCGTCGTCGGCGGCGGCACCGTCGGGGCTCGCAAGGCGCTGCGGTTCTGCTCGGAGGCTCGCGTCGTCGTCCTCAGTCCCAGCTTCGACGAGCGGCTGTTGGCGTCGGCGACGGGAGTGGCGGAGGCGGGGTCCGTAGAACTCGTCAGGGCGGCGCCGTCGCCGTCGTCGGTCGGCGGCTGGGTCGAGCGACTCTCGCCGGCGCTCGTCGTCGCGGCGACCGACGACGAGGCGGTGAACGAGGCGGCCGAGACGGCAGCACGCGAGACCGGGACGCTCGTCAACCGGACGGACGTCTCCGGTGCGCGCGACCCGGGGAGCGTCGTCGTCCCGGCGACGGTGGACGACGATCCGGTTCGCGTGGCGATCTCGACGGGGGGCGAGAGTCCGGCGCTCGCGAAGGCGCTGCGCCAGCGAATCGAGTCGGCGATCGACGGCGCGGGAGAGATGGCGCTCCTCTCGGGGGAGCTCAGGACAGCCCTCGCAGACGCCGGCGTCGCCCCCGCCGACCGGCGGACTGCCATCCGTCGAGTCGTGCGATCTCCGGCGGTTTGGAAGGGTTTACAAAAGGGGAGATCGTACGCTCGTGACGAGGCGTACAACGTGATAGAAGAGGTCGTCGACCGATGAACGAGCCGGGTGCTATCACGGGCGTGAGCGTCGCACACGACGCGGCGACCGTCGACGAGATCGAGGCGGCCGGCGGGGACGGCGTCCGAGCGACCGTCTCCGACCTGCTCGCACGGGAGGGCGTCGAAGAGGCGTTCGCCCTCCAGACGTGTAACCGCTCGGAGGCGTTCGTCGTGACCGACCACACCGGCGACGGTCGCGCGGCACTCGATTCGTTCGCCCCCACCGTCCGCGGCGGGGCAGTACAGCGGTTCGACCACGAGGGGAGTCTCCGACATCTCATGTGTGTCGCCGCCGGACTCGATTCGCTCGTGCTCGGCGAAGACCAGATCATCGGTCAAGTTCGTGACGCGTACGAGGAGTCTCGGGCTGCCGGCGGCGTCGGACCCGTCTTGGAGGACGCGGTCACGAAGGCTATCCACGTCGGCGAGCGCGCACGGACGGAGACGTCGATCAACGAGGGCGTCGTCTCGCTCGGTTCGGCCGCGGTCAGACTCGCGGCCAGCGAGGTCGACCTCACGGGCGCCACCGCGGTCGTCGTCGGTGCGGGCGAGATGGGGACGCTCGCGGCCCGCAGCCTCGACGAGACGCCCGTCTCGACGATCGTCGTCGCGAACCGGACAGTTCCACACGCGGCGTTCGTCGCCGAGGCGGTCGAGACGACGGCTTCGGTCGCACACCTCGACGAACTCGCCGACGTCGTCGCCGGGGCAGACGTCGTGATCACGGCGACGGGAAGCGCCGACCCGATCCTCGAACCGGCCGACTTCACGGACGCGACGGACGTCGTGTGTATCGACATCGCACAGCCACGGGACGTCGACCCTGCGGCGGCAGACCGTTCGGGGGTCACCGTCTTCGACATCGACGCGCTCGAAGACATCACACACCAAACGCGGGAGCGGCGTGAGGCGGCCGCACGAGAGGTCGAGTCGATAGTCGACGAGGAGCTCGATCGTATCCTCCGGTCGTACAAGCGCAAGCGCGCCGACGACGCCATCTCGATGATGTACGCGAGTGCAGACCGGGTGAAGGCCCGTGAGGTCGATCGAGCGATGACGAAACTCGAGGCGCAGGGAGACCTCACCGACGCACAACGAGAGACGGTCCAGTCGCTTGCAGACGCGCTCGTCGGACAGCTCCTCGCCGCGCCCACCCACTCGCTGCGAGACGCCGCCGGCGAGGACGACTGGGAGACGATCCGCACGGCTCTCGACCTCTTCGACCCCGAGTTCGACGCTCCGCCGGAGACGCCAGGTGAACGTGGCGAGGGGGGACCGCCGGCTGGCGTTCCGTTCGCCGGTGCCGGTGACCCACCATTCGACGAGCTAGACGACTAACCTTCGGCCGAGCCGTGAGGAGGCGACGAGAACGCTTTTGATTCGGGCCTCGTACCCACTCGTATGCAGCTTCACACGCTCGTCGACCGACTCGACGACCGCCTCGACACGGACACGTACAGCGAGGTGGATGCCAGCGCGAACGGCCTGCAGGTCGGGCCGACGACGGAGACCGTCGAGCACGCCGCGTTCGCGGTCGATGCGGCCGTCGCGACGATCGACGAGGCGGCTGCGGCCGGCGCGGACGTGCTCGTCACCCACCACGGGCTCTCGTGGGGTGGGATCGACCACGTGACCGGACGGACGTACGACCGGATCGCGGCGCTCGTCGACGCGGACCTCTCGTTGTACGTCTCACACCTCCCGCTCGACGGCCACCAGACGCTCGGTAACGCGGCGGGGGTCGCCGACGCGCTCGGACTCTCCGACAGGGAGCCGTTCGGCGCGCTCGGCCCGGTGGCGGTCGGGACGGTCGGCGAGACGCGTGAACCACTCTCGACGGAGACGGTCTGTGGTCGCCTCGATCTCTTCGAGGGACAGACGGGCGAGACTCGCGCACTCGCGTTCGGGCCGGACGCAATCGAACGCGTCGCGGTCGTCACCGGATCGGGAACCGACTGGCTCGAGGAGGCCGTCGACGTCGGGGCCGACGCGCTGATCACGGGTGAGGGAAAACAACAGGTGTACCACGCGGCTCGCGAGGCAGGCCTCACGGTATTTCTAGCGGGCCACTACGCCACGGAGACGTTCGGTGTCCGCTCGCTCCAGACGCTCGTCGATGAGTGGGGACTCGAGACCAGCTTCGTCTCGCACCCGACCGGCCTGTAGCGACATCGCGTGCGACCCGAGATCGAGGATACCGGGGCGAGAGAACACCCGCCAGGTTATTTCGGTAGGCGACGTACAAGCCGGGTGATGCAAACGCAACGACATCGTCTCGCAGCCGTTGCCCTCGCGGTGTGCGTGCTCCTCGCAGGGTGTGCAGGCGGCGCGACGTCGGGCGGTGACGCGGCCGGCCCCGACCGATCGATCGAGGTGACCGCGGACGGTGAGGCGTCCGGCGCGCCGGACCGTGCGACGCTGCTCGTGGCCGTCGAGTCGACCGGCCCCGACGCACGAGCCGTCAGAGACGATCTCGCGGCCGCAGACGACACGCTCCGAGCCGCGCTCTTCGACTGGGGACTGGCCGAAGACGACGTTCGAACCGATCGATACGACGTTCGGCAGCGGCGGGAACAGGGGCCGTCGACCGAACGGGACGACCCGCCGTACGTGGGAACCCACGTGTACGCGCTGGCGCTCGACGACGTCGATGCAGTCGGTGACGTCGTCGACGTCGCGATAGGCGCCGGCGCCGACCGCGTTGAGCGCGTGCAGTTCGGTCTCTCCGCAGAACGCGAAGCGGCCGTCCGCGAGCAAGCGCTCACTGACGCGATGGATGGCGCGCGCGGGCAAGCCGACGTGCTCGCTTCGAACGCGAATCTCACGATCACCGGCGTTCACACTGTGTCGACGACGAACGTCCGGACGATCCCATATCGGAGCACGGGGCTCGAAGCCGAGGCAGCGGGCGGGGCCAGCGGGCCAGCAACCGGCGTCGAACCCGGTGACGTCGACGTCTCGGCCACGGTACGGGTCGTCTTCGCGGTCGAGCCGACCTGACCGGGCTCCACGGCCGTCACGGCGGTGAGCGGGCGCGACCCCACGGAGTCGGATCGTACAGAACGCAACGCTTACCGCCGGCCTCGTCGCAGTCGTGGTATGCGCGATCACTTCGAGGTGCGGGACCACGACGCCGCCGGCCGGATCGGCCGGCTCACGGTTCCGCGTGCGGGGGTCACCGTCGAGACGCCCGCGCTCTTGCCGGTCGTCAACCCGAACGTGCTCACGATCGAACCCACGCGGCTCGAAGAAGAGTTCGGCGCGGAGATGCTCATCACGAACGCGTACATCATCTCTCAGACCGATCGGATCCGCGAGCAGGTGCTCGACGAGGGGCTGCACGCGTACCTCGGCTTCGACGGGGCGATCATGACCGACTCCGGCTCGTTCCAGCTCGCGGAGTACGGCGACATCGACGTCACCACCGCCGAAATACTCGAGTTCCAGCGTCGGATCGGCAGCGACGTCGCCACGCCGGTCGACGTGCCGACGCCGCCCGACGTCGACCGTGCACGAGCCGAATCGGAACTCGAGACCACGATGCGCGCGCTCGACGACGCGGAGGCCGCATCCCCCGGCGAGATGCTCGTCAACGCGCCCGTACAGGGCTCGACGTACGCCGACCTTCGTGCATCGGCCGGACGGCGTGCGGCCGCGACCGACCTTGACGTGTTCCCCGTTGGGGCCATGGTCCCGTTATTGAACGCGTACCGCTACGCCGACGTCGTCGACGCCGTGGCGGCCGCAAAGCGCGGGCTCGACCCCGACTGTCCCGTCCACCTCTTCGGTGCCGGCCATCCGATGATGCTGGCGCTCGCGGTTGCGCTCGGTTGTGACCTGTTCGACTCGGCCGCCTACGCGCTGATGGCGCGCGACGGCCGATACCTGACCGTCGCCGGCACCGAACGTCTCGCTGAGCTGTCGGCGTTTCCCTGCTCGTGTCCGGTGTGTCACACACGTACCCCGCGTGAGGTGCGCGACCGGGACGCCGACGAGCGCGAGCGGCTCCTCGCCGAACACAACCTCCACGTCACGTTCGAAGAGATCCGACGGATCAAAGACGCGATTCGAAGCGGGACACTCCTCGAGTTGGTGGACCGCCGAGCCCGGAGCCACCCGGCCATGCTCGACGGCTACCGGGCGCTGCTCGACCACGCCGACCAGCTCGAGGCGACCGACCCAGTCTCGAAGGACGCCTTTTTTTACACCTCTCACGAGGCGGCTCGCCGGCCGGAGGTCAACCGCCATCACGACCGGCTCGACCGACTCGACGCGCCGGCACGGCTGCTTCTCACGGAGTCGAAGTCGCCGTCGACGCACTCGTACGACGCGGTGTGGCGGGTGGTCCCGCCGTTCGGGCCGTTTCCCCGTGCGCTCTCTGAGAGCTATCCGTTCACCGCAGAGGTCCCGGAACGCGTCGACGTCGCCGCACAGACTGCGGCCGCCGACGGTGTGCGTCGGTTAGCAGACGCAAATCCCGAGACGAAGCTCACACTCGGACACGACGACTGGCACACGGTCGCACTCGACCGGCTCCCTGCTCGCGTCGAGACAGAGCGGCTCGCCGACCTCGGACGGTGAGTCTGGCTCACTCGGGTTCCGTCGTCGCGGTGGTCTCCGCAGCTACGGCGGTGTCGGCCGTCGACTCACTCGGCATCCGTCCTGAGAAGTCCCACGTGTGGAGTCTATCCGGCTCGATCCGAACGTGGACCTCCTCGCGTTCTGGACGCAACAGCACGTCGGCGAGGTCGTTGTCCGTCCCACCGAGATAGCGCTCGAAGAGTCGTCGCAACAGCCGCTTGTCGACGTCTGGCTCGACCGACGTCGTCCCACGTCCACGGACGCCCGCGTAGGGCGGATCGTTCGTCGACACCTCGAAGGAGACGTAGTCGTCGGCCTCGAGAAACGACACCAGGTCGGCGTCGGCGCTCGTCGCACAGTGGACTGCGCCGTCCCACCGGAACCACAGCGAGACGATCCACGGGTCGCCAGACGGCGTGTGACAGCCCAGCCGCACCGGAATCTGTGCCGCCCCCAGGAACTCGTCGACCCGCTCGCGGTTCCACGGTCCGGTGAGTCTCATGGGTTTCTTGTGTGTGGCCAGTCCCTAAATCCATCGGCAGCGTCCCGCGCGGGCGGTACACGCACGCTTGCGGATTTGCGTGGGCGGGTGCGATGTGGTCGCCACGCAGTCGACACTCTCACGGGTCGACACGGGCGAGCCACGCCTCGGGCTCGTCGAGCTCGGGGTCGGTCGGGAGAGTCTCTGGGCGGTCCCACACCACGGTTGCGGCGTCCAGTCCTCGCTCGTCGACGATTCGGTCGAAGAATGCGGCGCCGCGCTCGTACTGCTGGCGTTTGAATCCGAGACCGAGGAGCCGGCGGGCGAGCTGTGAGAGCGGGTCGCCGCCCCCGCGGCGGGCGTCGAGTTTTCGACGGAGGTCGGCGTACTCGTCGTCGAACGCCCGGTCCATCAACACCTCCGCGTACCCCTCGACGGCGGTCATCGCTGTCTGGAGCTCGGCGAGAGCCGCACGGTCGACGGCGCCGCTCGTCAGTTCGCTCACCCCACGTTCGATCCGCGACTCGAGATACCCGGTGAGCCACGGCGCCGCGCCGAACTCGGCGGCGTGTGTCACCTCGTGGAACGCGATCCACCGGCGAAATCGGGGGTACGGCACGTCGAGTTCGGCGGCGACCGCGACGACGTTCGGGTGCACGAAGTACAGCCCGTGGCCGCCGTTGGGTCCGTCAGCGAGCAACAGCGGGTCGTACTGCCCCACGACGTTTCGGGAGAGAAAGCCGAGTGCGAACGCCATAGAGCCGGTGTTGATGATTCGGGTGGCGTCGCCTGCTGTCTCGGCCGCCATCGCTTCGACTGGGGCTACCACGCGGCGAAACGTCGCACGGTTCGCGTCGATCCAGTGGTGGCGATCCTGGAGTTCGACCCTCTCGGGCAGGTCGAACGCAATGCCGGTGACCTCCCGCAGCCGGTCTCTCGCGTCGCGAACGTCGGTGGCGTACCCCGCTTCGTCCGCCTCGCTCACCGTGAGCGGCCCCGAGTCGGTACCGGCTTTCGCTGCCACTCCGGCCTGCTCCCAGTCGACGACGCCGGTTCCAGACGCCTCCGAGACCGCCCGGAGACTTCGAAAGAGGTGCATAGCGTCCCGAGACTGCCGACGCCTAAGTGGATTGTGCTGAGGTGTGGCTGCGGCGGTCGGCTCACCGACCGCTCGTCTCTCTCCGAGTGTATCGGCCTCACCGTCCCAACTCGACCGGGGTCGCTGGCTCCGATCCGCGGGTCGCAGACCGCGTCAAACCGAGTCACGGCGGGGCCGAAGCGGAACTGTTTTACTTTACAGCAGTGTACTCGTCGATGCGCCACGACGCAGACGCGCTCCGGTGGTGTAGTCCGGCCAATCATATTGCCCTCTCACGGCAATGACCTGGGTTCGAATCCCAGCCGGAGCATCGATTTCTCTCGGGACCGCGTCACCTAGTGAGTGATACGTAGACGACACGAACGGCCCGCCGCCGGATGACGATGCTTACTTTACCCGTATCGGCGTACGGTCGAGTGATGATCGAAACGCTGCTAGCCGTCGGCATCGTCGCTTCTCTCTTCGTCGGCTTCAACATCGGGGGCTCCTCGACCGGGATCGCGTGGGGGCCGCCGGTCGGCGCAGGGACCATCGGAAAGACCGCGGCAGCGGCACTCATGACGTTCTTCGTCTTCTTGGGTGGGTGGACCGTCGGGCGGAACGTGATGGACACGCTGAGTGAGGGAATCGTCACGACTGACCTTTCTTTGAGCGGGGGCGTCGCAGTGTTGTTTTTTATCGGATTCGGGATCCTCATCGCGAACCTCTTCGGCGTGCCCGTGCCGACCTCGATGACCACCGTCGGCGCCATCGCGGGCTTCGGACTCGCGACCGGCACCCTCAACTACGAGACTGTCACCCAGATCATCACGTGGTGGATCGTCACCCCAATCATCGGCTTCTGGGTCGGCGGCGTCATCGGTCGGTACGTGTACACGGAGGTGAACCAGCGGGTCGAAATCGAGAGCTCCGACGGACCGTTGGTAACGCTCGATCGTACGGGTACGCTCCCGCGACCGACACTCGGCCCGAACACGACCGTCTCGGAGCTCTGGAGCACGATGGTTGTGCTCGTCATCGGGTGTTACATGTCGTTTAGCGCCGGTGCGAGCAACGTCCCGAACGCCGCAGCGCCATTGGTAGGTAGCGCCGCAGGGCTCCCCGCGGACCTGGCGATCGTCGTCGCGACGGTCGCCATCGGCGTCGGCGGATTCACCATCGCTCGGCGGACGATGGAGTCGGTCGGCGGCGAGCTGAGCGACATTCCGCTTCTCGCAGCGTTGTTCGTCATGGCGACCGCCTCGACTATTACGACGGCGCTCTCGGCAATCGGGATCCCGATCAGTCTGGTGATGGCGACGGTGATGACGATCGTCGGGATCGGATGGGGGCGGGCGACCCGGCCGATCACGTTCCGAGAGGCAGTCAGCCGCGACACGAAAGACAAAGAAATCACCGCGGGAGCGATCACTGCCGAGGGAATGGCCGGCGAGCCAGCCGAGCCGATCGGTTCCGAAGAGCCCGAGCCAGTGCTCAACGCGGGCGATCTGTTCAACCCCCGCGCGATTATCAAGTACGTCTCCATGTGGATCATCGGCCCATCGGTGTCGACGATCCTGGCGTACGGCTTTTTCGTGCTCGTCCCAGGAATCGCGTGAGCGGCTCCGAGACAATCTTTCGACCGGCTTCCGTCCGATACGCTCACGTCTCGTTCGTCGTCCCGATCACGACCGCCGACCGTATCTCGAGAGCCGTCTCGAGTTCGGCGCGGCGCCCAGACTGCGTGCCGTCGTAGATGACCGCTGTCTCGTGGGCTCGCCGTACTGCGTCGCGCTCGCGGTCGGCAAGCTGCAACTCGTCTCCGAGTGACTCCCAGTGGTCCGACTCGACGAGGAACGACTCGCGGTCCGCACCGCACTCGACCCGCTCGTACCGACGTCGGTACCTCTCGAGCCGTGGTTCGAGGACCTGTTGAACCCGCGAGAGGAGCGGCGAGAGTCGGTCTGCCGGAACGCTCGCCAGTGCGGCCGTCTTCACCAGGGGGGTGCCACCTATCGGGTGTACACCGGCGTCGGGGTCGGCGTCGTTCATCAGCCTCCGGCGCGCATCGCCTTCCGTTCGAACCGGGGCAACAACGCCTCGAGAACCGACTCGTCGCCTGTGAACGATACTCGCACTTCGGTGAGCGTGATCGACCCCGCGGCCCGCACCTCGACCGCCTCAAGTGACGCCCGCCACCCATCGCCGTCGATCCGAGTCGCCGCTTCTGGGGTCTCCGCGTCGACGAACCGGCCGCCGAGATTCGCGAGGTAGTGTGCGGCGAGCCGGCGTGATATCCCGCGGTACGCGACCGATCGGCAGACCCAGTCCGCCTCGGCAGGCACTCGTTCGTCGGCATCGACCAGCTCGTCGGCCGAGTCGACGTCGCTTTCGACGTCCTCACCGTCGTCGCTTTCGGCGTCGACTGCCCCGCCGGCCACCGGTGGGAACACAGAGAGGCGGTCCCCGTCTTCGAGCGGGGTCGCGAGTCCCTCGAGGTGGAGCACCTCTCGGCCGTTTTTCAACACGTTGATCTGTGGAGCGAGGTCGCCGTCGACGATCAACCGCCCGGCCATTCCGTCGTACTCGGTCTCCAGCGCGCGGAGTACGTCTTCGACGTCCGTGGCGGCCTCGAACTCGCGAACGACCGTCTTCCCGCCGGCCGCCTCGCGAAAGGTCGCGAAAAAGCGGAGCTCCAGTTCCATAGCCGGCTCAACGGGACGCGTCGGTATAAAAACGGCCGTCACCGGTCGCGTTTGCGTGTGTTCGTGAGCCGTCTCGCCGTCGTCGCGGCCGCGGCGTCGTCTCGATCCGCGTGGCTGTCGCTCTCGTCGGCGAGACGGTGGCTCGGTGGAAACCCATCGTCACACGGGGCTCAGAGGGGGTAACTGGTCGTCATCGCCACCACGTATACTATCGAGTGTTCACCCTCTTAAGCGACTCGCGACCCGATCGGACTCCAGTCGAGTGTGGTGGTGCGCGCGAGATTTATGCCCGACGCGGACGATCGATCGGTCGACCACGCGTGACCACGCCCGATCGCGCCGACGCCGATTCAACCGGGATCGCCGAGCTGACGCTCCTGTTCAGCCTCGGTGCCGCCCGATCGCTCGCGAACCCCGCGGCGGCCTTCGCCGACGCCAGGCGGTGGAGCGCCCACGTCGGCGTCATCGCGAACGACACGCGCGCCGTAGAGGCGTTCCTCGACCGATACGGCGTCGAGAACGACTATGCCATCCGCCGATGGGACAAGTGGGGAACGATGGAGGCGATCCGCGAGTCGACCGACACGCCTCGACACGTATTCGTTGGCACCGGGCGCACCGACCGACAGATCGCAGACGCCACCGACTGGGAGTATCGGCCGGTCCGCGAGGCGGCCGAGTTGGCGGGGTGGGAGCGACGCGACCCGGCTGACCGAACTCCTCGGAGCGGTCGGCTCTCACGTCTCCGTGGCCTCGTTCGTGACCGGCCGTGGTGGCCGTTCTGATCGCGTACCCACCACGGAGTGCCGCCCGCGGTCGAAATTGAAACTGGCTACGTATCTATCGTGCGTGTGGAGACCTGATTACTGCCAACGTTCAAGCGGTGTCGACGTGACAGCCGTTATATGGGTGGATTCGTCGCTTCGGTCACCGACGGTCGAGTCGCGTTCGACCGGGGCGAGTTCACCGGGGCGATAGGTGATTCAGTTACGGTCATCCCGCTCGTGGTCGCGCTCGCGACGCTGACCGACGTCTCGCTGCCACACGTGCTCGTCGGGTTCGGGGCGTTCCAGGTCGTGTGGGGCGTCGTGTACGGGCTCCCGCTGTCGGTCGAGCCGATGAAGGCGCTCGCCGCGCTCGCCATCGCCGGGTCGCTCACGTACGCCGAACTCTCGCTTGCAGGCGTGGCGCTCGGCGTCGTCCTCCTCGTCGTTGGCCTCTCGGGGACGCTCGGCGCGGTCGAACGGTGGATCGGAGGACCGGTGATCCGCGGGGTCCAGTTTGCCGTCGCGTTGGTCCTCTTCGAGACCGGACTTGACCTCGCGTTGGCCGCCCCACGCGCGGGGGCCGTCGGCGTCGGACTCGTCGGCATCGCGACCGTGACCGGGCGTCGATCGGCCGCTGGCCTCGTCGTGGTCGCGACCAGCCTGGCGATCGCCGTGTCGACGACTGGCCTCCCGACGCCGACGCTTCCCGGCCTCCCGCCGCGCCCCGCGTTCACGGCGGCGGCGACGGCTCCTGCCCTTCGAGGAACCATTGCGCAGCTGGCGATGACCGTCGGAAACGCCGCGCTCGCGACCTCGCTGCTCTTGGCCGACCGCTTGGACGCCGAGGTGACGCCGGACGCGCTCGCGACGAGTATGGGCGTGACGAACCTCCTCGCCGTCCCGCTCGGTGGGATTCCAATGTGTCACGGCTGTGATGGCGTCTCCGGAAAATACGCCTTCGGCGCCCGCACGGGCGGTGCGAACGTCGTGATTGGGGTCGGCTACCTCGCGGCCGCGCTGGTCGCGACCAGCGCGCTCGTCGCGGCGATCCCGCTGGCGATGATCGGGGCCGTGCTCGGCGTCGTCGCACTCTCACTGGCCCGATCTGTCCGCGCGTCTGAGCGACCGGTGTTTTCGGTCGCGATCGGTGCGGTCGGCGTCACCACGAACCTCGGGCTGGCGTTTCTGCTCGGCGTGTGTACACACCTCGTGTGGACGCGGTACGTCCACCGCCGGGCGGACGAGCCGGCGTGATCGGGGCTCAAACGTGTCTGGGTTCTGACCGTGGACTCACGACTCCGCGATGCGAGCGGCGACGCGGTCGCGGTCGCGTCGGAGCCGGGCTGCGGCCGCGGCGACCGCCGCCAGCACCGGGTGGTCCGGCCCCGAGCTCGGCTCGTACAGGTACTCGGTGAACGCGACGTCGACGGGCGGCGACGGCCCGGACCCTCGCATCGGGGCGGGCGGCTCGGACAGCTGCGCCTGGCGGTCGGCGGCGACCGTATCACACTCGGCTTCGAGGGCGTCGAGCCGCTCCCAGACGTCGATCGACGCGTCGACGGCGGTCTCGCCGGTGAGTCCCGAGAGGTGGTCGACGAGCCGCTCCCGGCGTCGGTCGACGTCGGCCACCCGGTCGCCTGCTCGCTCGAGGCGGTCGATCTCGACGTCGATGGCCGCCGCGAGCGACTCCCGCGCCGCCGCAGCACGCCGGCTTCGGTCGACGAGCGCTGACTGGAGCCCCGGCGAGAGCGTCTCGTTCGACGCCAGCGAGACGGCCGTGTCTTCGCCGAGTTCGGCAGCGAGGCTCTCACCGACCGTCTCGTCGTACTCTGCTTGGTAGTGGGGTAACGAGACGACGGTGTCCCGGTAGGCGGTCAGGACCCGACCGCGGCCACCGTCTGCGACGGGCATGTCGGCGGTGAGGTCGGGGGCCGCGAGGCGTACAGGCTCAGTGGACGTCTCTCGGGCCGTGGCCGGGCGTAGTGCCGCGACGCGGTCGCTGAACTCCTCGAACGCGTCGCGCTCGTCGACGACCCGCCGGCGCTCCGTCCGACACGTCGCCTTCGCGTCACGGATGTACGCCGTGGCAACGGTGAGCAACAGGCCGACACAGACGAGCGTGGCTACGACGATGGGGTCGGTCACGATCGCGAGCGGGTCACACCCAGTCCCTGCACAGCCGGGCTCGAGCGTCTCTCGAGCCGGGATCTGAAACCTGATGTCGCCGCCACGATGCACGCTCATACACCACGTCAACGCGGCACACGTCAAAACCGTTGTGGCGCTTCCCGGTCTTGGCCGCGATCGTCGACGCGCCAGGGGCTCACTCGCGCACGCCGTCGTCGGTGATCACGGTGTCCAGCATGTCGATCGGGGTCGCGTCGTAGCTCGGATTCTCTATCGTCACGCCCTCTACGGGCTCGCGCATCACCTCCACGTCGTCGCGGAACTCGTTTTCGAACCGGAACTCGGCGATCGTCTTCGCACCCGATCCGACCGCCGTGACGGGGACGCCGAGCTCCCGCGCCGTGACGACCACCGGAAACGTCCCGATCCGGTTGTAGTACGTCCCGCCGGTGATACACGTGATCCCGAGTAGGACGCGGTCGCAGTCGCGGAGGGCGTACCCCATCGCTGCATCGACGACGAGATGTGTGTCGACGCGGTCCATGCCCGCGAGCACGCGTGCGGTCTTGCGGCCCATCGTTCGCGGACGGGCCTCCGTCACGTACACCGTCAGGTGGGCGCCGTCGCGGGCTGCGGTCTCTATCGACTCGAGTACGGTACTCGAGTAGTCGTGGACTAGTATCGTCTCCCCGTCGGCGATCCGGGCGGCGGCGTTGGCCGCCGCGGCCGCCTTCGCCGTCTCGATGTCCTCGACGACGCGGTCGATCACCGATTCGAGCCGCTGTTTTGCGCCCTCGACGGTCGTCGGCTCACCGATCACCGCCCGCTCGACCTCCCGCATCGCGTTGTGGAGCGCGGCGTGTGAGGGATTCGACCGTCGTAACACGCCGGCGTTGTGCTCGAGGTCTCGCTCGAACTCGTCGACGGCCGTGTACTCACGCTCGAGCAGCTCCGCGAGCGACTGCGTCGCTTTCACCGCCACCGTCGAGGTGCTGTGCGTTCGCATCGCTCGTATCTCGGCGACCGTCTCGTCGATCATGGACACAGAGTCGACGCCCCCGCCCAAAGCGATTGCGGGCCTGCCGACCGCGACCCGAGGAGCCGGCGTCGGTCAGCGCCGGACGGGGTGACTCCGCCGACCGGGATGACCGCGTCGGGGTCGGCTCCGGCGCCGACGGATGTTTGTCGGGCCCGCCCCAACGCTATTCATGACTTATCCAGTCACCTATCACTGTCCTCACTGTGAGACGATCGTCGCGCTCGAACGAGACGGCTACCTCGCCGACAAGTCGGTGACGCCGTATCCGTTCGAAGGGTGGCAGTACGTCGAGCCGACGGCCCCGTTCGAGGACGGCGCGGCCGACGGCGTTCGGTTCGTCTGCGGCGAGAGCGAGGGCGTCACCTGGGATCCATCTGGCGAGAGCGAGGGCGACCCGGGCTGTGGCGAGCCGTTTTACCTCTCGTTCGTCCGATACGAAGACGGCACGGAGATCGACCCCCGCCCTGAGGGTGAACGGGTTCGGATCGACCCCGATCCGAGACCGTCGGGCCCACGCGGTCCCGGCGGTCCGAGCGGGTCGGGTGGGTTCTGGTGACCACCCCCGAGCGACGCCGATTCGGCTCGCCCGCGACCGGCAAACCCCTTAGTGTGGGAGTCGAAGACCCGGTATGGAGAGCATCAATCGAACCGCGATCGAGCTCGTCGACGAGGCGCTCGACTTCGCGGGCGAACTCGACGTAGCGGGCTACGAACTCGACAACGGCGCGACGGTGATCGACTTCGGGGTAGACGCCACCGGTGGCGTGGAGGCCGGACTGCTCCTGGCGGAGATCCAGACGGCCGGCCTCGCGAGCGTGAACACGCGACTCGGCGAGCTCGCCGGGGCCCCGAGAGAGTACGTCGAGCTCTCGACGGACCACCCGGCGGTCGCACTGCTGTGTGCACAAAAAGCCGGCTGGGAGCTGACGTTTGAGGACGGCTTCGACGGCCTCGGCTCCGGGCCGGCGCGGGCGCTCGTCGGCCAGGAGACGGAGTTCGAGCGGGTCGGGTACTACGACGAAGCCGAGTTCGCGACGCTCGCCGTCGAATCCGAGACGCTCCCGGATGAGACGGTCGCCGAACACGTCGCCGACCTCGCAGAGGTCGACCCGGAGGGCGTCTTCTTGCCGACGTACGCCACCGGCTCGATGGCGGGGTCGGTCGCGACCGCGGCGCGAGCCGCAGAGCTCGCGGTGTTCCGGCTCCTCGAGGTCGGCTACGAACCGACCGACGTGCTCCACGCGGCCGGCAGCGCGCCGATCGCCCCGGCGACCCACGACGAGGCGTTGGCGATGGGCCGGACGAACGACGCGCTGGCGTACGGCGGGACGGTCCACCTTCAGGTGGCCCGCGACGACGACCGCTTCGACCAGATCGTCTCGACCGTGCGTGAGGACTACGGCACCCCCTTCGTCGAGGTGTTCGACGACGCCGAGTGGGACTTCTATGCGGTTCCAGAGAGCGTGTTCGCGCCCGCACAGGTCACCGTCGACGTCGTCGACGGCCCCGTCTACACGGTCGGTGAGACCGACGAGGCGCTGCTCGCCGACTCCTTCGGCTACCGCTGATGCGGCTCAAGCGCGTTCCAGAGCCCCCCATCGATCTCGACGCGCTCGAAACACACCAGCGGGCGGTCCCGCTCGTCCCCGGCGACACCGACGACTGCTGTGCCCGACTCCGTGACCGCTGTGGGCTCGCGACCCGACAGGCCGCGAACGACTGGCTCGCGTTCCTCCGCACGCTCGGTCTCGTTCGTGAGACGCCGCGCGGGTTCGTCCGAGCCGACGTCGATCCGACGGCCGAGGTGGTCCGGCGCGGCCTCCGCGACGGGATACTACACGCACCCGCCGCACTCGACCTCCTCCACGAGGCGACGCCGACGAGCCCGGTCACACCGGAATCGCTCTTCGCGGCGACGCGTGCGGACGTTCCGCGACACGACCGCGCGCGGGACCCTTCCTGGGAGCAGACGTGGACCGATCGCGCAGGCCGGTTGTTGGAGTGGTTCTCGCTCGTCGACCTGGCGAGCCCGGTCGACGCCACCACGGCCGGGGCGTCGGCGTACGTCGCCGGCGGCGCGCTCGAATCCGGCGGCTCACCGGCGTGACAAGCCTTTTTGCCGGAGCCGGTGGACCACGTGGTATGCCCGGATTCGACGACGGGGGCCCGGCCGAGACGGTGTCGTACGAGCCCACGAGCGTGAAAGAACTGCTCGTGGAGATGAAAGACACCGCAGAGCTCCTCATCGACCTCTCGTACTCTGCGGTGCTCCACGGGAGCCCGTCCGTCGCACACGAGGTGGTCGAACTCGAACACCGGATGGACATCCTCCAGCTTCGGGCCCGGATGAGCCTCATGCTCGCGGCGCGAAGTCCGAGCGAGGCCGAGACGCTGGCTCCCGTGCTCGGCGTCGTCGCCGCCGCAGACAAGATCTCCGACGCCGCCGGCGACATCGCAAAGATCGTGAGCGACGAGATCGGACTCCCAGACGCGATGCGCGGTGCGCTCACCGAAGGGGTCGAGACGCTCGTGCGCGGGACCGTCGTGGGCGACTCGCCGTACGCCGGCCGGACGCTTGGCGACGTCGACTTAGAGTCGGTAACGGGCGTGCGAGTCATCGCTGTGAGACGCGACGACGACTGGATACTCAACCCCGGGCCGACGACGCGACTCGAGCCGGGTGACGTGACACTGCTTCGCGGTCCCGAAGCGGGTGTCACCGAGGCGTACCCGGCACTTTCCGGTGATCCGTTCGAGCCTGATCCCCCCGCAGAGCCCGCCATCGACGACCTCGAGCGGGCCGTCGACTCCATCGTGTTGATGAAGAACCTCTCCGAGCTCGCCGTCGACTTAGCGTACGGCGCGGTACTGTTCGACACCGAGGCGCTCGCGACCGAGGTGTCGAACCTCGAGGTCGAAGTCGACGCGCTCCAGTCACGGTTCGAGGCGTGGACGCTCCGGGCGGCGAAGGCGGCAGCGGACCCGGTCTCGCTCCGCGGACTCATCCACCTCGGCGTCGCGACCGAAGAGATCTCAGACGCTGCTGTCGAGCTCGCCGAAGGGGTGTTACGCGACCTGAGCGTCCACCCGGTCGTCGAGATGGCCGTTCGTGAGTCCGACGAGATCATCACGCGAACCCCGGTCGAAGCCGGGAGTGCTCTGGCGGGGACGCGCGTCGAAGACGGCGTGCCGGCGACGGACGTCTCGACGAGCGTGCTCGCGATCCGCCGCCCGGAGGAGGGGTGGCTCGTCGGTCCCGACCTCGACACCACCGTTCGCGTCAACGACGTCATCATCTCGAAAGGCACCCGCACCTCAGCAAGCGAGTTCGCTCGCCTCGCCGATGTGTGAGCAGCCGCCTGCGGCGCTCGCGCGGTCGTACTACGAGACGATAGACGCCGATCGGTACGAGGCGCTCGCCGACCGACTCGACCCGGCGTTCGTCCACTCGCGTCCGGATCAGACGCTCCAGGGCCGCGATCGGTTCGTTACGTTCATGCGCGAGGAACGGCCGATGACCGACACCGAACACGTCGTCGACGCGGTGTATGCGACCGACCCAGGCGACACCTCGGCCGGCGGTCCGGCGGGTGAAGAGACCGGCGTCGCCGTTCGTGGCCGGCTCCTCGATGCCACCGGTGACGAACTGTTCACCTTCCTCGACGTGTTTACCGTCGCCGACGGGCGGCTCACCCGGCTCGAGACGTACGTCCCCGTCGAGTGACCGCCCACCTCACGTCTCTTCGACGTGGCGAACCGTCGCGGCGACGCCACGGGTCGACTCGACCATCTCTGTGCCGGCCATCTCGGCGCGACCGACCGCGAACGCTTTCGGTCCCTCGATGACGACCTCGTCGCCGACGCGGATCGAATCGGTCGCATCGACGACGCCCGGCGCGAGCACCGAGCCGTGTGGAACGAAGCCGTCGATCTCGACGCGACGCGTCGGCGCGTCGCTTTCGACCCACCGGCGAGCCCCCGCGAGCGTAAACGAGAGCGTGCCGTACTGTGGCACCATCGTCGCGAGCTGCTCGCGGTCGTCACCCTCGTTCGTCCACGCCTGGAGCTTGGGATACCGGCCCGTCGTCGAGAGGTCGGTGAACAACGCGTCTCCCGCCCCCTCACCGATCAGGTAGTCGGCGAGCGCCCGAATCGTGTTGTGTTCGCGCTCACGCTTGCTGTAGGCCGGCTCACCGGCGAGTGCGGCATCAAGCGCTGCAAGCGACGCGTCGGTCGTCGGGTGGTCCACGCAGGTGTACTCGAACGGAACGTCGACGGTCGGGTCGGCCTCGACGCGCTCACAGATCTCACGATACCCGTCGGTCGGCACGTGTGCGACTACCCGGTCGTAGTCGGTGCGAGCTAGGTACCGCCGGAGCACCTCGGCGACGAAGCCGATCTCGTCTTCGGCCCAATCGCCCGTGACGACCGAGTCGTAGTGTTGGGCGGGATACGTCGTCTCGAGTTCTTGTGGCACGACCCCGATGGGCGAGGTCATCGAGACGGTGTGTCCGCGCCACTGGATCGCGTCGTGAAACTGTCGGTGGCTCTGTGAGTCGCTGTACGGCTTCGTCGCCGAACACGGAACGAGCACCAGCGGCTGGTCGGTGAACCGGTTTCGATATCGGGTCGTGACACGGTCGGCGAACCGTTTGATCGCCACCCTGTCGAGCGTCTCGGCCGACGCGGCGGTGAGCTCGGCGTTTCGAAACACCGGGGTCCGCGTCTCGAGGTACGTCCACTGGTCGTCGAACTCCCGAAGGGTCGCCGTGAGCCACGCCTCGTGGCGCGCCTGCCCCTCGAGGTAGTCACGCAGTCGTCCGGCTCGAATCCGCTCACGAACCCGGCGCAGTGCGGCCTCGAGCGCGTTGACGTTGTGTTCGACACAGTCGGCACGGGTGAACGCGTCGCGAGGCGTCGCACACGCCGGACACGCACACGGCAGCTCGGTGAGGTCTTCGAGGAAGTGTTCGCCCGACTCGGTGAGGTACTTCCCTTGGGTCCCCTTCGTTCGCGCCAGCGTCGCGTCGACGAGGTCGACGCCCGCAGCGACGAGCGTCGCGACGTTCGCGGGCGTCGCCACGCCGGCGAGGTACAGCGCGGTGTCTGCGGGCAGTGCCGCCTTTGCCGCACACATCGCGTCGCGAAACGCCTCGCCGTGGCCGACGAACCCGGTGGCGTCGGCCAGGAGGTACGCGTCTGCGCCGACCGGCTCCGGCGACGCGCTGTCGACGACGGCCGCGGTCGGTGCATCGACGTCGGGGTGATCGACTCGAAACGCCTCCCGGACCTCTGTGCGCGTCCCCGCCGGGAACGATCGGTGTGGAAGGACGGTGAGCGCCGCGGGGTCGCCGGCGGGCTCCTCGCGGTCGGCAGCCCAGAGACTCCCGGCGTCGACGAGGAACGAGTCGGCGAGCGCGGGCGTGGTCACCGGGTCGGTGAGCCGCACCTCGCCGATCCTCGCCGCGCCGTCACGCTCTCGAACCTCGAAGTACTCGGTCATGGTCGTCCTCTCGCGGGCATCAGTAACCCTCTTGCGCTTCTCGAAGGCCGTCCCGCGCCCTCGAGGGTCAGTAGCCGCGGGTGATGAGGTAGTCTGCGAGGTCTTCGAGGAGGCGGCGTGCGTCGCTCTCCGGAAGCACCGAGAGGCGTTCTTTCGAGCGCTCTGTGAGCTCCGTCGCCGTCTCCCTGGCGTACGCGATGGATCCGGCTTTCTCGAGGGTCTCGACCGCCTCGTCGACGGCCGCCTCGGTGACGGCCGCCGGCGTCTCTGCGTCGACGAGCCCGTCGACGTCGACGCCCGCCCGACGGGCGTGGAGGGTGACGAGCGTCTCTTTGCCCTCGACCAGGTCCGAGCCGCGTTGCTTGCCGAGTTCGTCGGACGGGACGGTGAGGTCGAGGACGTCGTCTTGGATCTGGAACGCCCGGCCGGAGTCGATGCCGTACTGATACAGCGCGTCGACGACTTCGTCGTCGGCACCGAGCAATACGCCCGCCATCGAGGCTGCTGCACCGTACAACACGGCGGTCTTCAACTCGACCATCTCGAGGTACTCGTCGGGGTCGATGTCGTCGCGCGACTCGAAGGCGACGTCGAGTGACTGTCCCTCGCAGATCTCCGTACACGTCGACGCGAGCAATCGCATCGCCGCCTGCCCACACGCCGGGTCGGCACCGGTCTCGGACAGGATCTCGAACGCCTTCGAGTAGAGAGTGTCGCCGGCGAGGATCGCCGTCGAGGTGTCGTACTGCTCGTGGACCGCGGGGACACCGCGACGCAGCGCGTCGTCGTCCATGATGTCGTCGTGGATCAGCGTGAACGATTGGATCACCTCGATCGAGACGGCCGCACGCATGACGTCCACGACGCTCCCGTCGGGAGCGGTGAACGCCCGGAAGTCGGCACTCATCGGCTCGACGTCGGCTACCGCCTCCGCCGCGAGCGTCGTCACTGCGGGTCGGAGCCGCTTGCCACCCGCCTCGAGGATGTACCGCGACGCCTCGTAGAGCCGCTCTGGCGGCTGTACAGGGAGCTCCTCGTCGATAGCGGCGTTGACAAGCTCGCGCCGCTCGCGGATGGCCTCGAGCACCCGCGCCTCCGTCGTCTCGGTCGTCATTCGACGAGCTGAATGGTGTTTCCGTTCTGCGTGACGTGGAGGTCACGACCGAGCTTGTACCCCTGTGAGTTCGCCAGGTCGACGTACGGCGACCGACCCTTCATGTTCTGGTGAGCAGGGAGGAGGTGTTGCGGCTGGAGTGCGTCGAGCATCTCGTAGTGGCCTTCTTCACGCAGGTGCCCGGAGACGTGAATGTCGTCGAAGATACGCGCGCCCTGCATCCGGAGCAGTTGTTCGGACTGGTACCGCTGTCCCTCGTTGGTCGGCTCTGGAATGATGCCCGCGCTGAAGACGACCTTGTCGCCGTTTTCGAGCTCGTACGGCGTCTCACCGCGTCCCATCCGGGTCAACATCGCGCGCGGCTCACCCTGGTGGCCCGTCACGATGGGGAGGAAGTTGCCCTTCCCTTCCTTCATGATCCGCTTGAACGCGCGGTCGACCGACTTGCGGTGGCCGTACATCCCGACGTCGCCCTGGAAGTCGACGAAGTCGAGCCGCTCTGCGGTGCCGGAGTACTTCTCCATCGAGCGGCCGAGCAGGACCGGCTGTCTGCCGATCTCACGGGCGAACTCGACGAGCGACTTTACTCGCGCGATGTGTGAAGAGAACGTCGTAGCGACGATACCGCCCGAGTAGTCTTCGACCGAATTGAGCGTGTCGTGCAGGTGCTTCCGGGCCACCGACTCCGACGGCGTGCGGCCCTTCTTGCCGGCGTTGGTGCAGTCTTCGATGTAACAGAGCACACCTTCGTCCTGGCGACCGATTTCGCGGAATCGGTCCATGTCTATCGGGTCGCCGATGACCGGCGTGTGGTCCATCCGCTTGTCGAGGCCGTAGACGATGGCGCCCTCGGGCGTGTGTAACACCGGGTTGATCGCGTCGATGATCGAGTGGGTGACGTTGACGAACTCCAACTCGACCTGTTCGGAGTCACCGATCGCCATCGTGCCGCCGGCTTTCATCTTCACGAGGTCGTTGTCGACGTTGAACTTCCCCTCGTCTGCGACCTGTTGTTTCACCAGTTCGATGGTGTACGGCGACCCGACCACGGGCGCGTCGTATCGGTGCGCGAGTTTGGGGATCGCCGCGATGTGGTCGAGGTGACCGTGCGTCGGGACGATGGCCTGGACGTCGCCCTCGAGGTCGCTCATGATCCGATCGTCTGGGATCGCACCCATATCGATCAGATCGAGGCTGTGCATCTTTTCGGTCTCCACGTTGTCGTGGATGAGGACCTTGCTCAGGTTCAAGCCCATATCGAAGATGACGATGTCCTCGCCCGCACGGACCGCCGTCATCTGTCTGCCGACCTCTTCGTAGCCGCCAATTGTCGCAATTTCGATTTGCATAGTGGTGTGGGTTCGATCGCCGCCGTTCGGCGGTCTCTCACTGGTACCCCGCACAGGAGCCGTCAGCCCCGGCGTCTAACCGCGTGTCGGTGAAGGCCCCGCTACGGCCGAGCCGACGTCGGCTCACCGTG
>Ga0209917_1000251_pt1 | contig 22477 bp, 22 predicted proteins | sample SalPon2_C_H2O_MG_FD_185710 | JGI IMG/M metagenome (GOLD analysis project Ga0209917, IMG submission 185710) | Salt pond water microbial communities from South San Francisco under conditions of wetland restoration - Salt Pond MetaG R2_C_H2O_MG... | ecosystem: Environmental > Aquatic > Non-marine... | reverse complement strand
CGCGCGACCGCCCGACTGCTCGCCAGGCGGTCGACCGGCGGCCGGCAGACTTACCCGCCCCGGCCGGACGAGCGCGGGCCGAGCGACGAGCGGACGGATGAGTGACGCGGACACGCCCGGCGCGGTGCTTCGGGAACTGGTCTCGGCGGCGGTCGGCGACGACGCGGCCGACTCGCTCGCCTTCGAGGTGGTCGAGCGCGGGGACGATCCGGGGCCGGCGGCCCGCTTGCCCGCGCTCGTCACCGGCGCAGAGAGCGTCGTCGGCGTCCTCCCCCGCGTCGACCGCGGTCTCGCCCGCCCGGTACTGGGTGACGGCGAGGGAGGGGGGAAGGAAGGGGAACACCTCGGCGACCGCGACGACGGACCGACCGCGCGACTCGTCTTCACCGGCGACGCGGCGGACCGGTTCGGCGGTCCCGGCGGAGCCGTCATCCGGTCGGTCCTCGCCGGCCACGGGGTCGAGGCGTATCGCCACGACGGCGACTCGCCCGTCGGCGTCGTCCTCGCCGACGAGGTGGCGCTCGTCGGACTGTTCGACGCGGCGGGGCTCGCCGCGCTGCTGTGGTCGGACGCGCCGCCGGTCCGGACGTGGGCGGCCGAGACCTGTCGCCGGTATCTCGCGGCGGCCGACCCGGCGTGAGACGCGCCGCATCGCTTTTAAATACACCCGGTGAAGGAAGCGTATGAAGGCGTTACTACTGTTGGTCGCCGGTATCGGAGGACTGATCGAGACGGTCGCGCCGCGGGCCGTCGTGCGCGTCTGGACGAAAGCGCTGTACCGGAACGCCGGCGAGGCGGAGCCCCGCGAGTGGGTGTACGCCGTCGCACGCGCCGAGGGAGTCGTCGTCGTGCTCGCCGCGCTCGTCGGCCTGTACGGGCTCGCCACGGCCGACGACGACGCCCCGGTCGACGAGGTGCCCGGCGACAGCGGCGCCGCCGAGGACGCCTGAGAAGCGAGCCGCCGACGCTCGACGGGGAGCCGATCACTCCGCGGGCGGCAACGCGAGCGTCACCGCCGTCCCCCCGCCGTCGATACCGGTGTCGAAGCGGATCTCACCGCCGTACGCCGTGACGACCCACGCGACGATCCACAGGCCGACGCCGGTGTTGTGACGTAGCTGGGTCACCTCTCGCTCGCCGGTGATCACTTCGCGAACCGAGACGGGGATCCCCGGTCCGTCGTCGGCGACCGTGACTCGCACGACGCCGGCGTCCGGGTCGTGGACGGCGGTTATCTCGACCGTCGGGTCGTCGCCGCCGTGGTCGACGGCGTTCTCCACGAGGTGATCGAGCGCCGTCGCGAAGCGGTCGTCGCCGCGGACGGAGACCCCCTCGGGGACGTGCGTCCGGACCTCGGCGTCCGGGACCCTCGCCGCGTGTGTTCCGACGACGTCGTCGACCACCGATCGGACGCCGATCGGCTTCGGCTCCGTCACGTACCCCTCCTCGACCACGCGCCGGATCGTCGCCGCGCCCTCGGCCACCTCGACGAGTCGCTTCCCGGTCGCCTCGATCCGCCGGGCGTGGCTGCGGACCGCTTCGTCGTCGGTCAGCGCGGCGATCTCGCCGGCGAAGCCGAACACGACGTTCAGCTCGTTCCGGAGGTTGTGCCGGAGGATCCGGTTGACGATCTGGACGTACTGCTCGCGGCGCTTCCGGTCCGTGATGTCGGTGTAGATGCCGAACGCGCGCCGCGTCTCGCCCGCCTCGTAGCTGAACCCGCGGAAGAGGAAGTCGCGCGGTCCGTCGACGGTTCGCCTTCGCACCTCTCGGGTGACGAACCCCCGCTCGCGGACCAAGTCGTCGAGCGACTCGCCGCCGGGGTCGCGGCGACGGTCGTCGCCTTCCAGCCGCTCCTCTTGGATTCCGAGAGCGGCGATCGTCTGTCCCCGGAGGGCGGTCGCGTCGGCGCCGAAGCGGTCCTCGAACGCCGGGTTGATCCCGTCGATGACCGTCTCGTCGTCGCCGAGGACGACGTCCATCACCGGGTCGGGAATCCGGTCGAACAGCCGCTGGAAGCGGTCGCGCTCCGTGACCAGTTCGGTCCGCGTCCGGTGGAGGTCGGTGACGTCCGACAGCGACGCGACGACGCCGGTGGCGTGTCTCGACAGCGCCGACAGCCGCAACTCGCCGTGCCGGGGCTGAGAATCGCCCTCGCCGCGGACCGTCAGGTCGACCGTGCGCGTCGCGTCGCCCCGGTCGCCGTCGGCCGCCGCACCCGACAGCGACGCGACCGCGTCGGCGATCTCCTCGCCGTCGCTCTCGGAGAGGAGCGCGTCGAGGCGACGACCCGTGACGCCGTCCGATCCGGCCGGTTCGGTCGCGTCGGCGGGACCGTGGTTCCGGTCGTCGGTCGGCCGTCCCCCGGCGCCGAACCACGCCGAGAACGACGCCGTCGCGTACGTGACGACGCCGTCGCCGTCGAGGACACACACCATGTCGTCGACGTTCTTCAGCGCGTCCTCGTACGTGTGTAGCCGGCGGCGACGCTCGTTCGTGTCCATCGTGGCGACCGCGTTGGTCGCCAGCAGTTCGAGGACGGTGACGTCCCGCTCGTCGAAGGCGTTCGGCTCGACGGACCCGACGATGAACACGCCGTGGGTCCCGAGCGGGACCGCGACCGCCGAGCGCATCCCGTGGTACTCGCGGCGCTCGTCTCCCGCCGCCAGTCCGTCTCCGGCGGCGAGGTCGCCGTACACCTGCGTCGCTTCCCGCTCGAACGCCCGCCCGCTGATCCCCTCGCCGGGCGGTCGCGGCTGTCGGCTGGCCGCGAACCGCTCGCCGAGCCCCTCGCTCGTGGCGGCGAGTCGGAGCACCCCGGCGTCCGGGTCGAACAGGCGCACGCCGCTTATCTGGTGGCCGAGGACCTCGTCCGCGGCCTCGACCAGTCGCTCCGTTACCCCCTCGGTGTCGGCCTCGCGCTGGATGCGTTCGACGGTCGCCAGCAGGCGTTCGAGGGTTCGCTCGCGGCGCTTCCCCTCCGAGGCGTCGGCGAAGAACACCGAGAGCCCGTCCGGAGACGGGTAGGCGGCCACCTCGGTCCAGAGGTCCAGCGGCTCGTACCGCGTCTCGAAGGAGACCGACTCCTGGGTCTCCATCGCCCGCCGGTAGTGCTTCTCGTACTCCTTCCCGACCGCGGCCGGGAACTCCTCCCAGACGCTCTCGCCGAGCAGCGCGTCGGGGTCGCGACCGAGCAGCGCGGCGGCCTTCTCGTTGACGTAGGTGAACCGCCACTCGGTATCGAGCGCGAAGAACGCGTCGTCGACCCGTTTCAACGTGTCCTCGAATCGCTCGACTGCGGCCGCCTGCTCCTCGCGGGCGAGCTCTCGTTCGACCGCGCGCCCGAGCCACGCGGCGAGCAGTTCGACGAACGTCTTCTCGGACTCGTCGAAGGGGCGGTCGCGTCGCTCCGGGTCGAGGAAGCAAAGCGATCCGAACACCTCGTCGTCGACGACGACGCGCCCGCCGACGTAACTCCCGAACCCGAACTGCTCGTAGGCCGGGTCACCGCGCATCCCCGCCGCTTCGGGGTCGGTGAACGCGAACACGGCGTCGCCCCCGGCGTCGGCAGTACCGTCTCGGGCGATGGCGGGGGCGCTTCCGTCGCCGCCGTCTCGGTTTCCCTGGACGGTCCGGCGGCAGTACGTCAGCTCCAGCGGAACCGACCCGTTGCCGTCTGGGTCGTCCGCCGCCAGCGAGTCGAGGATGCCGGTGTCGTCCCGGTACTGCCGGACGTGGAGCTGATCCGCGTCGATCTGCGAGGAGTAGCCCATCGAGAGGCCGAGATGGTCGCGGCCCAAATCGAGCAGCGCGTCGACCTTCGCTTCGAGGTCGGTGCTCCGGTCCGACACGATCCGGACGAACGGTTCGAGGAACCCGTCGGCCCGGCCGCCGACCGGCGAGTCCGCGCGGCGTTCCGCCGCCGCCCGAACCCGGTCGGCGAGGGTCTCGTCGTCGGCCGCGAGCCGTCGACCGGAGACGTACTCGACGCCCAGTCGGCTGGCGTCGATGGCGGCGTCGGGGTCGTCGCGAACGGAATAGGCGAGAAGCGGCGTGTCCGGGTAGCGCGCCCGAATCGCCTCCACCTCGACGGGTGCGGTCGCGCGGTGGCTGTCGGGTCGGGTGCCGTTGCTGTGGCCGCGTTCGGAGTCGTCGTCCGACTCGGAGCCTCGCAGGCGGACGACGACGACGCTCGGCTCCGCGTCGCCGTCGACGCCTCCCTCCGGCACCTCTCGGACCGTTCGCGTCCCGTCGGGGAGCGTTCCCCACGCTTCGTCGACGGGGGCGCCGAGGTGAAGCGGTGGCGCCTCAGGTGTCATCCCTCTCGCCCGCGGAGTCGTGCGTACGAGCGATCGGCCGTCTGCGGGCCTCACACCCCAGACGCGCCGGACACCTCGGACGCTCGTTCGAATTCGTCACTACGCTTTTCACGAACGCGAGAAATATAATCGTTCGCTCCTGCTCTCGGCGGGGGTTATATACGGTGGTTTCACGCGAATACAACACCCGTCGCTGGCTCACCCTTTCCAACCGTATTATTCCCGATGTAGCGGCCTGTTAGCAGCAAAATTCGGGAGTCTCAGCAGTACCACCCAAATGTATTTCTATCACCCTGTGCTAACACGTTACAATGTCCGGTCCTGCCCTTCCGCTACACGGGAAGCGTGAGTCGGGAGTCAGGATCCTCCACGTGGACGACGAGCCGGACTTTCTCGACCTCGTGGCCATCTACTTAGAGCGGATCGACGACGCGTTCGAGGTCCGCTCGGAGACGGACGTCGACGCGGCGCTCGACGCCGTCGAGTCAGACGCCATCGACTGTATCGTCAGCGACTACGACATGCCGAAGACGGACGGGCTCGCCTTCCTCGAACGCGTCCGCGACCTCGACCCGGCGGTCCCGTTCATCCTCTTCACCGGCAAGGGGAGCGAGGAGATAGCCAGCGAGGCCATCTCCGCCGGCGTCACCGACTACATTCAAAAGCGCTCGGCGGCCGACCAGTACACGGTGTTGGCGAACCGGGTCCGAAACGCGGTCGATCAGGCCCGTTCGCGCTCCGCGCTGGAGATGAGCGAACAGCGGCTCTCGCGGTTCATCGAGCAGTCGCCGCTCGGCACCATCGAGTACGACGAGTCGTTCCGGATCGTCCGCGTGAACCCGGCGGCCGAATCGATCCTCGGCTTCGACGAGGCGGAACTGATCGGCGAGACGTGGCTCCGTTTCGTCCCCGAGGAACTCCGCCGTCACGTCGCGGCGGTCGAGCGCGACCTCCTCGCCAACAAGGGCGGCTACCGGAGCGTCAACCGGAACGTCCGCGCCGACGGCGAAGCGATCCGCTGTACGTGGCACAACCAGGTGGTGACCGACGGCGACGGCGAGGTGATACGCGTCTTCTCGCAGTTCGAAGACGTGACCGACCGGCTGGACCGGAAACAGGAGCTCGAACGGACGAACGCCGTCCTCGCCGCGGTGTTCGACGGCCTTCCGGCGGGGATGCTCGTCGAAGACGCCGACAGGCGCGTCATCCGCGTCAACGAGCGGCTCTACGACCTGTTCGGGATCGACGATGACCCCGCGACGGCGACCGGCCGCAACTGCGCGAAACTGGCGGTCGAGATGAGCGGGCTGTTCGAGGACCCCGAACTGTTCGTCGATCGAATCGAGCGCATCGTCGACGCCGGCACTCCGGTCGACGACGAGCGGGTCACCCTCGCCGACGGCCAGGACCTCTTTCTGACGTATCGCCCGGTCGATCTGTCGGAGAGCCGCGGGCACCTGTGGGCCTACCGCGAGGCTCCCGAGCACTCGTAGCCGGCGACGACCGGGGCTCAGTCCTCGGTGAGGTACGCCCGGTCGTCCGCCGAGCGGTCGCCGGTCCGTAACACGTGACAGTCGCGACACCGCGCCTCGTAGGACTCCTCGGCGCCGACGAGGATGGTCGGGTCGTCGACGTGTGCCGGCTCGCCCTCGATGAGCCGCTGGTTTCGGGAGGCGGGCTCGCCGCACTGCGAGCAGATCGCCTGGAGTTTGTCGACGTACTCCGCGGTCGCCATCAGTTCGGGGAGGGGTGCGAACGGCTCGCCGCGGAACGTCTGGTCGGTCCCCGAGACGATCACGCGGGTGCCGTTGTCGGCCAAGGCGTTACACGCCTCGACGAGCGCGTCGGAGAAGAAGTTCGCCTCGTCGACCGCGACCACTTCGGGGAACGGGTCGTCGTCGAGGATCGACAGCGGGCCGTCGCCCTCGTTGTCGACGACGGTCGCCTTCCACTGGCGGCCGTTGTGAGTCCCGATCGTCGCCTCGCCGTATCGGTCGTCGATCGCCGGCTTGTACACCGCGACCGACTGGCCGGCGATCTCGGACCGCCGCAAGCGCCGGAGCAACTCCTCCGTCTTCCCCGAAAACATCGACCCAGAAATGACCTCGATCCAGCCGGATCGAGTGATCGCGTGCATACCCGTTCGGGCACGAGCCAGCGACTAAACCGTTTCTCTCTGACGCGCGAGGTTAGGCCGCGCTGGCGACCGCGACGAGCAGGGCGGCGGCGACGACGTACGCCGTCGCGGAGAGCGCCCAGTCGCGCCGGACCCGGCCGAGCCGCTGGCGGGGGATCCCCCGCGCACGGGGGAGCGGGACGACCACGAAGAACCCGACCATCAGCGCGAGCATCACGGGGCTCGCGACCGCGACCGCGACGACCGCCCCGACGCCGAGCGCCGCCTGGATCGCGGCGACGAGGCCGACGAACAGGAGCCCGGACCCGCCGCCGGCGACGTAGTGGACCCACGTCGCCAACCGGGGCGGCGCGCGGGTGACGGGGGTGTCCGTGAGGACGCTCGCGGCGACGCGCGGCGCGGTCGCGCCCTCTTCGAGCCGCGGCATCACGCGGTCCATCGCGAGCGTCGCGAGCAGTCCGACGACCGGCCCGAGCGCGAGCCCGGACAGGAGTGAGAACGTGACCATCGGTGACGCGTACGCGCGCGAGCGGCTTCAGTCCCCCGACACCGCGACCGCCTCGCGACCGCCCGGTTACGCGCCGTCGCTGAACTCGTCGAGCGTCGTCGGCATCGCTCCGCGAACCGCCGTGACGAGCCCCTCGGCGTCGAGTCCGAGAACCTCGGCGGCGGCGCGCCCCACGCGGTCGGTGGCGGGGCGGGGCGCGTACACGCCGAGCCGCCACTGGTCGCGCTGGGCGGTGCGGAGCGCGGAGACGAGCGGGGACTGTCGCTCCAACCGACGCACCTCGCCGTTGACCGTGACGCGGGCGGTCGACTCGCGCATCGACGGCTCGGGCGGCACGTCGAGGATCACGTGCTGTCTGGCGACGCCGGCCTCCTCGGCGATTTCGCGCTCCAGCGCCGTCTCGGCGTCGTGGTCGGCTGCGTGGACGCGCTCGGGCACGTCGTCGTACTCCGCCCACACCGCCAGCTTGTAGAGGTCGCGCTCGTCGTAGCGTCGAGAGAGTTCGGCGGTCTCGGGGCATCGGCGAATCGCCGCGAGGAAGTCGTGGTCGTCCATCCGGCGCAGTTCGGCCGCGGTGGTCGGCGTCGCGTCGAGGAGGTCGCTCGCGGCGCGGCGCAACATCGCCTTCGAGATGCGCGCGACGTGGTGGGTGTACACGACCGGGTTCATCAGCGCGCGCGCTAAGAGGAGACTCTCCGCCGTCTGGACGTTCCCCTCGTCTAAGACGAGTTCGCGGGTCCCCGTCCCAACGTCGACGAAGGTCAGTTCGCGAACGAACCGCTCCGTGTCGATGGTGCCGTAGGGGACGCCGGTGTGGTAGGCGTCGCGCACGAGGTAATCCATCCGGTCCACGTCGAGTTCGCCGGAGACGAGCCCGCCGTACCGCCCCTCGCCGGCGACCAGTCCGGCGATCCGGTCGGGGTCGAGGTCGTGGTCGCGCAACACCTCGCCGACCGCGCCGGACGCGAGCAGTTCGTCCACGTCGTCGTGGTACTTCCCGGTGCGGCGGTGCGTGAGCGACTCTAAGTTGTGGCTGAACGGGCCGTGACCCACGTCGTGGAGCATGGCCGCGGCCTCGACCCGGTCCGCCCGCTTGCCCTCGATCCCGAGGTGGTCGAGCGACTGGCTGGCGAGGTGGTAGACGCCGAGCGAGTGTTCGAAGCGCGTGTGGTTCGCGGAGGGGTACGCGAGCTGGACCGTTCCGAGCTGTTTGACGTGTCTGAGCCGCTGGACGGCGGGGGTGTCGACCAGATCCGCGGCGACACCGTCGATTTCGATGTGGTCGTGGACGGTGTCTTTGACCGTGATCATACGTCGGCGTTCGACCGCGTGGGATAAAAGCGCGTGCGTGTCTGTCGCCGCGCGCGGGGCGCCGACCGTCGCGCTCTCCCGGCCCGCCGACCGTCGCGCTCTCCCGGCCCGCCGTTGCCACCCCTCGGGACCGTTTGGGACGATTTATACGTCCAGTACGTCAAAACCGAGGTATGTACGACGTACTCGTAGCCATCGACAACGCGGAAGACGAGCGAGCGGTCGCACAGGCGAAGGCGATCACGGACCTGCCGACGACGGACGGCTCCGTCCGCGCGCACCTGTGTCACGTGTTCCAGGAGAACCCCGAAGGCGCGTCGGTCCACCAGATCTCGGCGGTGCGACGCGCGCGGGAGGCCCTCGAAGCCGCCGGCATCGAGTGCGTCCACCACGAGGCGAGCGGGGAGCCGGCGGACGAACTGCTCGCGGCCGCCGACGACGTCGACGCCGACGCGATCTGCGTCTGCGGGCGCCGCCGCCGCCCCACCGGCAAGGCCGTCTTCGGGAGCGTCACGCAGGACGTGATCTTGGGGACCAACCGCCCGGTGTTCGCCGTGCCGGCGCCGAAAAAGGAGTAACCCGCTACGCGCGGGCGCCGGCGGTCCGGAGTCCGAGCACGTCCCGCGCCGCCTCGCCGACCGCGTCGACGTGTTCGGCCGGGCAGTAGACGCCGAGCGTCCAGCGTCGTCGCTCCGCGCTCCGCAGCCCGGCGACAAGCTCCGACGCGTCTTCGAGCCGCTGCGGGACGCCGTCGACGACGACCGTCGAGCCGGACTCTTTTAAACCGGGACGCGAGGGCACGTCGACGACGACCTCGCCGCGATCGATACCGACCGCCGCCGCGATCTCGCGTTCGGCAGCGCGCTCCTCGTCGTGGCCGGCGTCGACGGTGCCCGCCGGCACGTCCTCTAACCCGACCCACACCGCTCGTTTATAAAGGTCGCGTCGCTCGATCCGCGTCCCGAGCGTCGGCACCGTCTCCCGCAGCGCGACGAGCAGGTCGTGGTCGGCCATTCGGCGGAACGACTGCACGTCGGTGTCGGTCCGTTCGAGGTAGCGCTCGCAGGCGCGTTCGAGCATCGCGCCGGCGACCCGCGAGACGTGGTGGCGGTAGACGACGGCGTTCATCAGCGAGCGAGCGACGAGCAGGCTCTCGGCGGTCGGGACGTTCCCTTCGGCGAGGACGAGCGCCGCGTTCGCCGGGTCGCTCGCGTCGCCCGCGAGCCGGAGTTCGTTGACGAGCCGCCCGGTGTCGACCGTGCCGTAGGGGACGCCGGTGTGGTGGGCGTCGCGCACGAGGTAGTCCATCCGGTCCACGTCGAGTTCGCCCGAGACGAGCGCGCCGAGCCCGCCCTCTCCGCGGATCAGCGAGGCGACGCGCTCCGGGTCTACCCCGTTGCGTTCGAGGACGCGACACACCTCGCGGTCGCCGTCGGTGAGGAGCCACGCGATGTCGTCGTGGTCGCGACCCGTCGCCCGGCGGATGATCCCCTCGGTCTGGTGGCCGTACGGCCCGTGTCCGACGTCGTGCAGGAGCGCCGCCGCCCGGACGTGAGCGGCGGTGTCGGCGTCGAGCCCCAAGCCGTCTATCGCGCCGCGAGCGAGGTGGTAGACGCCGAGCGAGTGCTCGAAGCGCGTGTGGTTCGCGGAGGGGTACACCAGCCGAACGGTGGACAGCTGTTTGATGTGTCGCAGCCGCTGAAAGGCGGGCGTATCGACCAGTTCGGCCGCGAGGTCGCCGAGCCGGACGTGGCCGTGAACGCTGTCCTTTATCGCCTTCATTGTGCGGTGGTCGGCCGCCGGGAAATTGGTCGTTTCGGCTCGCGACCGGACTGGCGGGCGCGGCCGCGAGAGGGTGATAGAACCGCGAGCACAGCCGGCGACCGCGCCGCTCCGCCGGGCTACTCGTCGACGATTTCGACGCCGAGCCGCTCCTCTAACGCGCGGACGACGGAGCCGCCGACGCCGGCCGTCGCGGCCCGCCCGTCCTCGACCGCGAAGAGGTCGTCCTCGTCGATCTCCAGTTCCTCGGCGAGCTGTTCGGTCGTGAGCCCGGCGTCCTGTCTGGCCGCCTCGACGTCGTCGCCGTAGCCGGAGACGAGGTACGGGAGCCGATCGGACTCGTAGTTGGTGCCGCCCTCCTCCCAGTGTTTGGAGTCGCCCGTGGCGGAGTCGTACATCTTCGCCTGTTTGCGAGCGATCTCCTTTTTGCGGCTCTCCGTGCCGCCGGACCCGGCGCTCGCGCCGCCGGGGCTCCCGCCCGAACTGCCGCCACCGCCGCCGTGACCGCCCGATCCGCTCGGGGCGTTACCGGCGTCGTCGTGGGGGCTGCAAGACGAGCAGACGAGGAGCTTCGCTCCGGCGACCGTCGCTCGCTTGAGATCCGTCGTCTCGCGCCCGCAGAGCTCACAGGCGTCGCCGTCGTCGCCGCCGCCGCCACCGCCCGTCGAGTACTTCGCCATACCGCGTGTGGTGGACCCGGACAGTTAAAAAGTCGTGGAGGGCCGCCGCTCGGCTTCGCAACGAGACCCGTGCGCGAGGACCGGCCTGCCGGCGGCCGTCGCTCCGCTACCGCCGGCCGTCACTCCGTCTGCGGCCCGAGGTACCCCCACGCGAGCAGGCGATCGCCGTCGCCGTCGATCCATCGCTCGCCGATGTCGTCCCGGTAGTAGAGGTTCGGCATCACGATGTCGTCGATCCGGCCGTACGCCTGCTCGCGGGCGGCCTGCATCGTCTCACCCTTCCCGGTCGCGACGATCGGCATCCCGCTTTCGCCGGCGACGCGCCACTGGCCGTCCACGTTCTTGACGTCTTCGAGGTGAATCCCCTCGCGGTGCGCGGTCTCGAACATCACGGCCGCGTTCCGGGAGTTCTCGTCGTACGTCTTCTCGTCGTCGAACGGGAACGGCGGCAAGACGACTCGCACGGCGATCTGATACCCGTTGTGAACGGTCACGTCCGGCTCGTTGCCGTGTGCGAGGTCGTAGAAGAACTCTCCCGTCGACGACTCGATCGACTCCTCTTGTAGCGCGATGGTCGGGTAGCCAAATCGCGGGGTGAACTCCAGGGGGTAGATCCCGCGTTCGTTGACGATACAGTTGATGTCGATGCTCCCGACGTACCCCTCGTCGGCGAGCCACCCTTCGACTTTCCCGAGGGTCTCTCCGAAGAGTTTGTTCTGGCCGGCCCAGAACATCGAGGTCCCCATCTCGCCGGTCGAGGGGCCGATGTTCCCCGGAAACAGCTTCTTGTGCTCGAAGTTGAAGTTGACCTGATCGATGAACTCCTCGCCGTTGAAGAACCCGCAGATCGCGATCTCGACGCCCTCGACTTTGCGTTGCAGTTGGAACCCCTTCATCCGATGGCCCCACGCTTTTTTATACGCCTTCAGCACGTCGACGACGTCGCTCCCGTCGTCTTCGTTCCCGACGTACAGTAAGCGCTTGACGTTCTGGACTTCGCCGAGCGGTTTGATCACGTACGGGGCGGGGTTCGCTTGGACGTGTTGTATCCCCGCGTCGAACTCGTCGAAGATGTGATGTTCGACGGTGTTGACGCCGTGTTCTTCGAGGACCTCCATCGCGTAGCCGCGGTCTTCTTCGAGGTGGTCGGTGTTCGGCGTCCCCCCGACGACGGCGTGCCCCCGTTCGCGGAGGTCCTCGGCGAGGCCGCCGGTTCCGATGTCCGATCCCACCCAGATGTCGTCGAAGACGACGACGTCGGCCCAGTCGACCTCAGCGCGCCAGTCGTCGGTCTTGGGCACGAACCCGTCACCGATCTCGCGGTCGCTTTCGGCTTCGATGTAGTACTTCACGTCGTGGCCCTCGCGGTGGACCTGCCACGCGAGGTCGGTGATCAGCGCGGCGTCGGCGGAGACGAACAGGAAGCGAGCGGAGTCCATGCGTCCCACTCTAACGCCGGTAACTTAGGTAGTTGGTCCCCGCCACGACGCCGCCGTGCGACGTGGTAGCGCCCGCGCCCGACCGTCTCCGACGTGAGTCGGCTGTCTCGGCGCTCCTCTCGGGGAGTCTGAAACACCGGGCGTAACAAACCCGGCGGATTTTATAGTGTTCAAAAGATATTTTGTAAATCGTAAAACGAGAAGTCGTATTAGTTGTGTGTATTGTCTCGATGTGAACAGGGTTTTATTTACGGTGCTGAAAACATCGGCCGAGCCCGAATGTCAAAGCAGACTACCACAGACTGGTGGCCGAACCAGTTGGACCTCGAAATTCTCGACCAGAACGCCCAAGACGTCGGTCCGTACCCGGACGACTTCGATTACGCGGAGGCGTTCCAGTCTCTCGACCTCGACGAAGTGAAGTCGGATCTCGAGGACCTGATGACCTCCTCGCAGGACTGGTGGCCGGCCGACTACGGCCACTACGGTCCCCTCTTCATCCGGATGGCGTGGCACAGCGCCGGCACGTACCGCACCGCCGACGGACGCGGCGGCGCCGCGGGCGGCCGACAGCGACTCGCCCCGATAAACAGCTGGCCGGACAACGCGAACCTCGATAAGGCGCGCCGGCTGCTCCTCCCCATCAAACAGAAGTACGGGCGCAAACTCTCGTGGGGCGACCTGATGATCTTAGCCGGCAACGTCGCCATCGAGTCGATGGGATTCGAGACGTTCGGTTACGCTGGCGGCCGCGAGGACGACTTCGCGCCCGACGACTCCGCCTACTGGGGGCCGGAGTCCGAGATGGACACCCAAGAGCGGTTCGACGAGCCCGGCGACATCGAGCCGGGGCTCGGCGCGTCCGTCATGGGGCTCATCTACGTGAATCCGGAAGGGCCGGACGGCCAGCCCGACCCGATGGCCTCGGCGAAGAACATCCGCCAGACGTTCGACCGCATGGCGATGAACGACGAGGAGACGGCCGCGCTCATCGCCGGCGGGCACACGTTCGGGAAGGTCCACGGCGCGGACGACCCCGACGAACACGTCGGCGCCGAGCCGGAGGCCGCCCCCATCGAGGCGCAGGGCCTCGGCTGGGAGAGCGACTACGGCAGCGGCAAGGGCGGCGACACGATCACGAGCGGGATCGAGGGGCCGTGGACCGGCTCCCCCACCGAGTGGGACATGGGGTACCTCGACAACCTGCTGGAGTACGAGTGGGAACCCGAGAAAGGGCCCGGCGGCGCGTGGCAGTGGACGCCGACCGACGAGTCGCTCCACGGCAGCGCCCCGGACGCGCACGACGCAGACGAGCAGGTCACGCCCATGATGCTCACGACCGACATCGCGTTGAAGCGTGACCCGGCGTACAAAGAGATCGTCGAGGAGTTCCGAGAGAACCCGATGGCGTTCGGGATGAACTTCGCGAAGGCGTGGTACAAACTCACGCACCGCGACATGGGTCCGCCGTCGCGGTTCCTCGGCCCGGAGGTTCCGGACCAGGAGATGATCTGGCAGGACCCGATCCCCGAGGTCGACCACGACCTGATCGGCGACGCCGAAATCGAGTCGCTCAAAGCCGAGATACTCGACACCGACCTGACGACTCAACACCTCGTCAAGACCGCCTGGGGCGCCGCCTCGACGTACCGCGACAGCGACAAACGTGGCGGCGCCAACGGCGCGCGGATCCGGCTCGACCCCCAGCGCAACTGGGACGTTAACGAGCCGGAGACGCTGGAGACGGTCCTCGACACCCTCGAAGACGTCCAGGCGTCGTTCAACGCCTCGCGCGACGACGACGTGCGCGTGTCGCTCGCCGACCTGATCGTCCTCGGCGGTAACGCCGCCGTCGAGCGGGCGGCCGCCGAGGCGGGCGTCGACGTGACGGTCCCCTTCGAACCGGGCCGGACCGACGCCACGCAGGAGCGGACCGACGCCGACTCCTTCGAGGCGCTCGAACCGCGCGTCGACGGCTTCCGGAACTACGTCGCCGACGGCATCGACCACCGACCCGAGGAGCTGCTCGTCGACCACGCCGACCTCCTCGATCTGTCCGTCAGCGAGATGACGGTCCTCGTCGGCGGGATGCGCGCGCTCGGCGCCACCTACGAGGGCACGGAGCACGGCGTGTTCACGGAGACGCCCGGCGCGCTGACGAACGACTTCTTCGTGAACCTGCTCGATATGGAAACCGAGTGGGTGCCCGTCGCGGACGACGGCGCGGGCGACGCCGAACTGTACGAGGGCGTCGACCGCGAGAGCGGCGCGGTCGAGTGGGAGGCCACGCGACTGGACCTCATCTTCGGCTCGCACTCCCGGCTCCGCACCGTCGCGGACGTGTACGCGAGCGACGACGCCGACGAGCAGTTCGTCGAGGACTTCGTCGACGCGTGGACGAAGGTGATGCGGCTCGACCGGTTCGACTCGGCGTAAGCCCGAACACTCCGCGGTGCGGTTTTGTCGCGTCCAGCGCAACCGACAGCCGCGGCCGTCTCGGTCGCCGCCGACTCACCACACGGGCGCGAGCAGCAGCGCGACCGTGAGCGAGATGAAGCAGAGCTTCAACGCGGTGTTGACGGCGATCACCTTCGTCCCGAACTCGGCGCCCCAGATCCCGTACTGGAAGGGGATCGAGCGCCGGAACGTCGAGACCGCAAACGAGAGGATGCCGCCGATGAGCAGGCTCGCGACGGCGGTCCGAACGGTGAAGATTCCCTCGGCCGTGCCGGCCAGCGTCACCGCGCCGGCGGTGGTGTCGAGCGTGAAGACGGCGATCACGGGGACCGCGGCGCCGGGCAGGCCGAGGAGCCCCGTGATCGGCTCGGCGACGCTCGTCAGCGCCTCCACGTCGGCGTTGGTGACGAGCGCGATGACCAGCGTGTAGACGACGGCGAGCCGCGGGACGATCCGCCGGAGCGTCTTCCAGGACTTCGTCGCGGCCTCGCTGACGCGCTCGCGGTTCGTCCGGTCGTCGGCGTCCGGACCGGTCGCGTCGACGTCGGCGAGCGCGGAGCGGTCGACGTTGCGGTCGGAGAGCAGGACGCCGCCGGCGAGGACGCCCGCGACGGTGATCGCCAGCGCGATGCCGGCGCGCGCGGAGACGTAGACGACCCCGATGTCGACGCCCAAGATCGGGATCAACACGGGGATGTAGTACGTGAACACGTGCTGGACGAACCCGAAGAACGTGTTTATCGTCACGGCGACGAGCGTCGCCCGGTCGTCGAGCAGGCCGGCCTCGCGGTACTCGGCGAGCGTGGCGTACCCGGCCGTCGTCGACGCCGCGGTCGTGAGGATGGCGGTGCCGACCTCGTCGGGGAGGTTCGCCGGCCGCGTGAGCCACCCCGCGAGCCCGGCCACGTACCGGACCAACCCGAAGGCGATGGCGACGTTGGCGGCGAAGACGCCGGCCGCGATGAACGCCGCGATCCGGGTCAGCCGCGGGGCGACCTCGACGAGCACCGCGACGAGTTCGGCGACGACCGATTGCACGAGACGCCCTACTCGGTCGGCGACCTAATGCGCATCGGAACGGGCGACCGGACGCGGGCGGATTCCGCGTCGCCGAAGCGCCGCGGGGGGCTTATGAGACCCCCGGCCGAACGCCCGGTGATGGCACCCGCCGAAGACGACATCTCGATCGAGGAAAAGCGCGTGTACGCCGGGACGGCGGGCCGCACCGACGCGTACGTCGCCACCGAGAGCGGCGTCGTCAGGGTGGCGCTCTCGGCCGACAAGATCGGCGCGTTCGACATGGTCGCGCGCGACGAGGCCCGCGACGCCGCGGTCCTCCCGCGGCGAGACGCCCCGGACATCCTCGGGGTCGCGACCGCGGAGGGCCTCCGAGTCGCCCCCGTCGGCGACGAACTCGCCTTCGAGACGGTCGCCGTCGAGCCGGTCGGCTCCGACCCGCTCGTCGCGGTCGGGGTCGATCGCGGCGCGTTCCTCGTCGCCCGCGAGACCGGCGAGGTCGACCGCGTCGAACTCGGTGACGGGGACGGCGAACCGACGGGCGCCTCGGTCGGTGCCGTGCCGGAGCCGCGCGCGATAGACGGCCCCCTCGTCGCCGCCGGCGACGGCGTTTATCGGGTCACCGGGGCCGACCGCGCCGAACTCGACGCCGCGGGGCTCGACGACGCCCGCGACGTGGCCGGCACGGGCATGCCGCTCGCGGCGACCGGAGCCGGCGTCTACTGGTTGGGGAACGGCTGGATGACGGCGCTCTCGGGCGCCGCAGACGCGGTCGCCGCCGACGGTGACGGACACGCGATGGCGGTCGTCGACGGCGACCTGTTCGTCCACGACGACGGCGACGACTGGGACGGAGCGACGTGGGCCGTCGCGGACCTCCCGGTCGCGGAGACGCCGGTCGCGCTCGGTTACGGGCCGGGGATTTCGGTCGCGGTGACCGACGCCGGCACGCTCTGTGTCGACGCCGGCGACGGCTGGCGGCATCAGGTCGTCGGCGTGCGCGGGGTGGCGGGCGTCGCGCTCGCGACGGTGGAGTGACGGCGGTCCCTTATAAACACGCCACGGTCCGAAGCCGGAGTCTCGCCTTACGCGCTCGGCAGTTCGATCGCCTCGCCGTCGACGTAGACGGTCGGGTCCCGGAGGATGCCGTCGAGGTGGACCGGGGCGTCGGTGTCGCCGCCGATGCCGGCGTTGTCGCCGATGGCGATGTGGACCGTCCCGGCCGCCTTCTCGTCTAAGAGGACGGAGCCGACCAGCTCCTCGACGCCGACGTTGGTCCCGATTCCCAACTCCGCGAGGTTGTACGCGGCGTCGCCGACCGACGCCGCGGCGGTCGCTAACTCCTCGCGTACCGCCTCGTCGCTGACCGACGTGACGAGACCGTCGTCGACTTCGAACGCGAGTTCTTCGCCCTCTCCGAGCAGGCCGTGGGGCATCATCGTCCCGTCGACGACGTAGGTGCCGGTGGCGCTCTCCGGGGCGATGAACACCTCGCCGGCGGGGAGATTCGAGAAGTCGCCGGGGGCGTGGACCATCCCGGTGTCGGCGAGCCACTCGCGGTCGCCGAGTTCGAACGTGATGTCGGTGCCCGCGGGCGACGTGACCCGTATCTCGTCGGCGTCGCCGACCGCCGCGAGCGCGTCGTCGCAGGCGTCGTCGATGGCGGCGTAGTCGGCGTCGAGCCCGGTGGTGAACACGGACTCGGTGATGCCGGGCAGCGTCGCCCCGCGCGCCCCGGCGTCGCAGGCGCGCCCGCGAGCGCGAGTGTGACTCAGGCTCTTCGTCGTCGGCGCGAGGAACGCGTCGCTCGCTTCCATCGCGGCCGCCACCGGTGCGGGGGGTTCGGTGCCGTGCTGGTCGGCCGGCGGGTAGCGGAGTATCGTCGCGTCCGCCGTGACGGCGCGGGCGGCCTCGTACAGCGCCTCGCCGATGGGCTCGCGCTTGTCGTCGGTGACGACGACCACGGACTCTCCCGGCGAAACGTCCAGGCACTGTTCGACGGCGGTTTCGGCCGCGGCGGTGAGGTCGCTCGGCATACGAATCGATCCGCGACGCCCGGCGTTAGTCCTTCGCATCGCCGGCTATTTACTCTATTTCGGAACTCAGTTTCACGCCCACTGCGGGCGAATTAACCGACCGATTACTCTCCGCGTAGTTAATTTCTTGTTGCATCTCTCGAAACAATTATACCCCCTGCCGAGCGACCGACACCCATGATACGCGTGGGCGTCAACGGCTACGGGACGATCGGGAAACGCGTCGCGGACGCGGTCGCGGCCCAGTCCGACATGGAACTCGTCGGCGTGACGAAGACGAGCCCCGACTACGGCGCCGAGACCGCCGTCCGGCGCGGCTACGATCTGTACGCCGCCACGGGAGACCGGCCGGCCGCGTTCGCGGACGCCGGCCTCGAAATCGCCGGGTCGCTCGGCGACCTGCTCGACGCCGTCGACGTGGTGGTCGACTGCGCGCCCGCCGGGATCGGCGAGCGCAACCGACCGACCTACGAGGCGCACGACACGCCCGCGATCTACCAGGGCGGCGAGGACGGCGACATCGCCGACGCGTCGTTCAACGCCCGTGCGAGCGACCCGCTCTGTGACCGCGACGACCTGGAGTCGCTTCGCGTCGTCTCCTGTAACACGACCGGGCTCTCGCGGCTGCTCGCGCCCCTCGACGAGACGTACGGCGTCGAGAAGGCGCGGGTGACGCTCGTCCGCCGCGGCGGGGACCCGAGCGAGACGGACCGCGGACCGATCAACGACGTGGTCCCGGACCCCGCGACGGTCCCCTCACACCACGGCCCGGACGTGAACACGATCCTCCCGAGCGTCGACGTCGACACGGCCGCCCTGCGGGCGCCGGTCACGGGCATGCACACCCACAGCGTCAACGTCACCCTCGAAGAGGCTCCCGACGCGACGACGGTCCGGGACCTGCTCCGCGGCGAGTCGCGGCTGTTCCTGATCCCCGAACGCGCCGGTCTCGACGGTGCGGGCGCCCTGAAGGACTACGCGGCCGACATCGGTCGCGGCCGCGGCGACCTCTGGGAGAACTGCATCTGGGAGGAGTCGATAAGCGTCGAGGGGCGGGACCTGTACCTGTTCCAGAACGTCCACCAGGAGGCGGACGTCGTCCCGGAGAACGTCGACGCCGTCCGCGAACTCGCGAGCGACGCGTCTCGCGAGGAGTCGATAGCGCGGACGGACGAGGCGCTCGGCGTCGGACTCGACAGCCTACTGTCCGAGCAGGGGCCGTCGCGCGACCAGATCGTCGCCGACGACTGACCGGGGTACCCGAGCGCCGTCGCCGCCGCTCGGCGTGCATTTATCAGTGAACGCTCCGGGGAGCGGGCGTTCGACGCAGACGCCACCGCCGAGAGTGCTCACTCCGTCGGCGTCGTCACGAGGAACGTCCGCCCGCCGCGGCGTTCGAGGTGGACCTCGCTGCCCCGCACGCGGTTCCGTCGCACGCGGTCGGTGATCCGGTCGGTCCGACAGTCGGTCACGTCGACGCGCGTCGCCGTCGCGTACTGCGGTCGATCGCGGCTTATCGCGCTCATACATCGATAGAGGAGCGAAACGCCCCTATAACCGAGCCATCCGCGGAGTGAAACTGAAAGTAAAGGAGCGAGGCCCGAACGGCGGAAGATAGCGTCGACGCGCCGACCGCTCACGGGCGACGGCTACCGCCTGAGCCCCGGCTGCTCGTCGCCCTCGACGAACCGCACGGTGAACTCGTCGTAGCCGCCGTACGCGACGTCGAGCGCGCCCAGCCACCAGTTCCAGCGGTCGACGAGAGAGGAGTCGTCCGGCGCGTCGCCAAGGTGCTTGATCACGCCGGGGACCGTGAGCCCGTGGCCGCGGTCTCGGGAGGGGCGGCCGGAATCCGCCAGGTCGCGGGCCGCCCGAGCGACCGCCCGGCGCTCGGGTTCGGTCCCACCGAACTCCGACTTGAGGGCCGTCTCCAGACGTTTTGAGTCCATATTCGTGCTACGAGCCCACGGTATATGAGTCGCGTGGTAGGGTCTAACACGTCCGGTGTCGACGGTCACAGCCGGGCCGCCAAGGCGAGAAAGAGGAGGCTAAACGGCGCCGTCAACAGCGCCAGCGCCGCGCCGGCGGCCCCCTCGCCGGCAGCGACGGCCAGGAGGAGGCCGACGACGAGCGAGAACGACCCGACGACCGCCAGCGTGAGCCGTTCCGGAACGCTGGCTCGGTCCGGGCCGTCGCTGTGTGCGAGGACCCAGTCGAGCCGCCGGTCGACCAGGTCGGCGCGGTCGGTCGGGACGAACAGCCACGGCGTCGAGCGGTACCACGCGTTCCCGCGGTACGCGAGGAGGAAGACGGTGGTCCACGGGAGGTCGAGTCGCCGCGTCCGGACCACCGAGCCGAGGTCGTCCGCGCGCGTTCGATCGTGATTTAACTGAGTCCGCGCTATCGACTCGGCGGCCGGGTCGAGTCGCACCGTGGTCCCGCGCGACCCTGCGAGGAACGGGAAGAGCGTGGCGAACGCGAAGAGCAGCGGGGCGAGCCCGGAGAACAGCGACAGCGTGGCCGAGAACGCTTCAGACGCGATCGCCGCCGCCAGCACGGCGAGGACGGCTCCCGCCCCGGCGAGCGCCCAACCGACCCGGAGCCCGGAGAGATCGAACGAGTAGTCGCCGAACTGCGAACGCAACTCGCTGCGGCGTTCCGGGGAGGTCTGATCGTACGCCACGATCCAGTACAGCAGCGACACCGGGCCACCGACGAGGAGGAGGACGAGCAGCGCCCACGTCGACGCCGGCGGGCCGCCACCTCCAAACAGGGAGGCACCGCCCCCGAGCACCGAGGCGGCGACGCCGGCGGCCACAAAAAGCAGCGCCGCGAGGACGAGCCCGGCGACGGTCACGCTCGCACCGAGCGCGAGCGATCGCAGGCGCTCGAACCGGACCGGTCCCCACTCGACCGGGGCGTGTTCGGGGTCGGCGGCGGGCGAGGCGGTCGCTGACGCGGCGGCGTCGCTGTCGACGGCGTCGGTCGCGCGGTCGGCCGAAACCTGCGTCTCACCGGGCGGGCGACCGGATTCGGAGGGCACGAGCGGGCTTGGACCGCTGGTTACTTAAATATCGTTCGTCCACAGCGCCCGAGACGCACGGCGCGTTCCGAGCGCGGCCGCGTGGGTCGCTACCGGCGCGTTACGCCGACTGCGCCGCGTCGAGGACCGCCTCGTAGTCGGGCTCGTTCGTCGGGTCGTCGGCGACCCAGTCGAAGACGACCTCGCCGTCGTCGTCGATGACGAACACGGCTCGGTTGGCGATGCCGTGGAGTCCCAGGTCCGCGATGTCGATCTCGAGGTCGTACGCGCGGATCGCGTCGCCGGCCATGTCGCTCACGAGGTCGAACTCGATGCCGTGTTCCTCGCGGAACGCGCCCTGTGAGAACGGCGAGTCGGCGCTGACGCCGTACACCGTGGCGCCGGCCTCGTCGAAGGCGTCGGCGTGGTCCTGGAACGCCACCATCTCGTTCGTGCAGGGGGGCGTGAACGCGCCGGGGAAGAAGGCCAAGACGACCGGGCCGTCGCCGACCGCTTCGGCGAGATCGAACGGTTCGTGGTCGCTCGTTCCGACTGTCGCGGTGAACATGGGTGCGGCGTCGCCTGTGGATACCATCGCTCACCAGTAGGGCCGATTCAGGCAAAAGCCTTGTCGCGACCCCGGTCAGTGCCGGTATCGAGGCCGGTACCCCCTCGCCGGGACGGTCAGCCCGCACGCTACGATCGGTCGAGGTACTCCTGTTGGATCGCGACGATTTCGGCGGAGTCGTCACACGCCGCGTACCGGCGGAGCGGCTCCTCGTTGAGTTCCAGGAACGTCTCTCCCCAGGTGAACTTCGCCATGATGCGTTCGGCGTGGTCGAGGTCGCCGAGGATGGCGAGCGCGGCCGCGAACGCCTCGACGGTCGTGAGCTGCATCGGCCGACCGAAGTTCACCGGGTTGCCGGCGACGAGGTACGGCAGCGCGCGGTGCTCGCCGGGCAGCGAGAACATCTTTTCGCCCGCCGACTCCCACGAGCAGTCGAGCGCGACGAGGGCCGTCTCCGCGGCGCGGTCGGCGTCGGCCGGCGAGAGCGCGCGCTCGGCGTGCGGGTTCAACACGACGCCGTAGGGCGTGGCCCGGTCGGAGCGGTGCAACTCCGCGAGGTCGAACCGCGCGAGCTTCCGGGCCGTACACTTGTCTGGGTCGTCGTCGCCCTCGTACCGGACGTGTAAGTCCACGGCTGGAGTTCGACGGTTTCGGTGATAAGACGTGCGGACCGCCACCCGACCCGACGGTCGTTCGGGCATAACACACGTTGAAACCCCACCGCCTCACCGTTCAATCCGTCTCTGAACACCGCCGCTAACATGCCGAGGGATTATTTGTCATGAGCAGAACACGATCGACATGAGTGCAAACATGAGCATCGTCGGCCTTCAGGTCTCGATGTTAGCAGTGGCTCTGATCAACTTCTTTGGAGAAACGGAGTTTGGATTCCTCGGAGGAATCGCGCTACTGTTGTACGGCTCGTATCTCGTCGGAGATAATGAATTCGACCGTTGAGAAGCAAGCCGTGTGGCTCTCATCTGCTGGCAAAACCGACAGATGAGCGTCGAATGACGCTGCGGGTCGGAGCACCGGCGGCTTGGCACCGTCAGTCAGCCATCGTTTCGCGAGTGGTTGACATCCTCCCCGCGCTGAAGCGCGAGGATTCCCACGGCACCGCGCCGCTGAGTTGGGATATTGTGGTTTACGACGTTATCCGTTCTTGAGGCGCGAACGCGCCAGTTTCCGTGTCAAACAGGAA
>Ga0209917_1000249_pt1 | contig 22516 bp, 25 predicted proteins | sample SalPon2_C_H2O_MG_FD_185710 | JGI IMG/M metagenome (GOLD analysis project Ga0209917, IMG submission 185710) | Salt pond water microbial communities from South San Francisco under conditions of wetland restoration - Salt Pond MetaG R2_C_H2O_MG... | ecosystem: Environmental > Aquatic > Non-marine... | reverse complement strand
CGCCATCGGGGCGACGTTCCCCGGCGGCACCATCACGGGCGCGCCCAAACCGCGGACGATGGAGATCATCGACGAGGTGGAGGCCCGGCGGCGCGGGCCGTACACGGGCAGCATGGCCGCCATCGGGTTCGACGGCCGGGCGACGCTCAACATCATCATCCGGACGCTGGTCCGCCACGGCGACGAGTACCACCTCCGCGTCGGCGGCGGCGTCGTCCACGACTCGGTGCCCGACCGTGAGTACGACGAGACGCTGGCGAAAGCGCGGGCGCTGGTCACCGCCGTCGACACCGCCCTCGGCGACGAGATGGAGATGGAGGTCGGGCGATGACCCGAATCCTCGTCGTCGACAACTACGACTCCTTCGCGTACAACCTCGTTCAGTACGTCGGCGAGGCGGCGGCCGAGGTGGTCGTCCGCCGGAACGACGCGGTGGACGTGGCCGGAATTCGTGACCTGGACCCCGACGGAATCGTCGTCTCGCCGGGGCCGGGCACGCCGGCGGACGCGGGCGTGTCGATGCCCGTCTTCGCCGACCTCGACTACCCCACGCTGGGGGTGTGTCTCGGCCACCAGGCGCTGTGTGCGGTCCACGGCGCGACGGTCGGCCACGCCCCCGAGGTGGTCCACGGCAAGCGCTCGACGGTCCAGCACGACGGCGAAGGGCTCTTCGCCGGCCTGGCCGACCGGATCGACGTGGGACGGTACCACTCGCTGGCGGTCGAACGCGGCGACGTGCCCGACGCGCTGACCGAGACGGCCCACACCGACGACGAGAATGGCGTCGTGATGGGCGTCCGCCACCGCGAGAAACCGCACGTCGGCGTCCAGTTTCACCCCGAAAGCATCCTGACCGAGGACGGGAAACGGCTCGTCCGCAACTTCTTGGACCTGTGCAGTACCACGTGAACGGCCGGCTGGTCGACGCGAGCGAGGCGACGATCAGCGTCGAGGATCGGGGCTTCCTCTACGGTGACGCCGCCTTCGAGACGTGTCGCGCCTACGGCGGGACGGTGTTCGAGTGGGACGCCCACCGAAACCGGCTGGAGCGCACCTGCGAGACGCTGGGGATGGCCGGGGCCGTCCCTACCGACCTCCACGATCGGATACTGGCGACGCTCGGCGCGAACGGCCTGGACGACGCGTACGTCCGCGCTTCGGTGACGCGGGGCGTCCAGCCCGGCAAGTTGACGCCGGCCGAGACGGTGGACCCGTCGGTCGTAGTGATCGTCAAGCCGCTCCCGCGGGGCGGCGTCGACGGCGAGGCCGTGTGGGACGGCCCCGCCGAAGTGCGGACGGTCGAGCGACGGCGGATTCCCGAGGCGGCGATGCCCGCCGACGCCAAGACCCACAACTACCTCGACGGAATTTTGGCGCGGCTGGAGCTTCGGGGGACGGACGCGGACGAGTGTCTCGTTCGAGACGTGGACGGCGCCGTCGCGGAGGGGGCGACGAGCAACGTCTTCTTCGTCGACGACGGGACGCTGAAGACGCCCTCGCTCGACGTGCCGATCCTGCCGGGCGTGACGCGGGCCGTCGTTCTCGACCTGGCGACCGAACTGGGGGTGCCCGTGGAGACGGGGACGTACGACCCGGCGTCGGTGCGGACCGCCGACGAGGCGTTCCTGACGAACACGACGTGGGAGGTGCGGCCGGTGGCAACCGTCGACGACGCCTCCGTCGGCAGCGGGCCGGTCACCGACGATATCGCGGCGGCGTTCGACCGCCGGGTCGAGGCGTGCTACCGTGACGACGGGTGAGCGGTGTCGCGCCGCGTACGACGCCGTTCGTATCGCCGTTCTTACTGTTGTCTGACGACAATTTATCAGCCGACGGTCCGAACGTGAGCGTATGAAAATCGATCCTGCGGAGCAAGAAACCGAGACGAACGGGACGGCCGAGGCGACGATGGTCGACGAGGCGGACGACTCGGAGAGTGCGAGCGAAAGTGAGAACGAGAGCGCGGTCGTCGGCGGGGTCGAACCGCTGACCATCGGGTTGCCGGACGGGAGCGAGAGCGTCTCGGAGGCCATCCTGTCGCACCGGCAGATGCTCACCAACCCGTCGGAACACGGGCTGGTGTCGGCGGACGACGCCGCGGAGGTGCAAGAGACCGTCGCGGAGTTGTCGGAGGACGTCCCCGGGGACCTGCAGGGGAGGATGGAGACGCTAGAGGCGTCGATCGAGGAGCTCGCGACGGGGGTCGGCCGACAGGAACAACAGATCCGGGAGCTTCGTGACACGGTGGCGTCGCTCGCGGAGATTCTCGGCGCGTCGGTCGAGTTCCGGACGTTCGACGAGGGCGACGGCGAGGACGACGCGTAACCGGCCGACGGTTCCACGGACCGAAAGCCACTTGCGGGGGAGCCGGAAACGGACAGTCGGGCGAGGGTGGCCGAGCCAGGCCAAAGGCGGCGGGCTTAAGACCCGCTCTCGTAGGAGTTCGGGGGTTCGAATCCCCTCCCTCGCACTGCCGCTCGAACGAACGTGAAGAGCGTGCAGTGTGCCGTGAGATTCGAATCAGGGAGTGAAACGACCGTGGTTCGAATCCCCTCCCTCGCACTGCCGCTCGAACGAACGTGAAGAGCGTGCAGTGTGCCGTGAGATTCGACTCCGCTCTCGAGCGAACCGGATGCGCGACGGCGAGCCCTCGGCTCGGGAGTCGTGAACGGAAAGCGAAAAGCGAGCGGACGGGGAAAGAGGAGTCCGTCCGATCGCTTGCCGCCCTGAATTGGTCCCCGCTGACGCTTCGGCCCTCCAGACGAAGCGTCACCTGATACAAACGGGGGGAGAAACTTAAGCGTGCCGCCGTCGGCAGGATGGTGGGGATGCCGAAAGCGGCGGACGGGACGAACGCGAGGGGCTTTTGACCGCGGGGCGCCTGCATCGGGTATGACCGAGACAGCCGGACGGGCCACACGGGCGTTCCGCGACCACGGCGGGTTCGAGCGTGCCGACGAGGGCCGATTCGAGTCGACGACGACGACGTTCGACGCCGTAGTCGACGCGACGGAGACCGACGGACGGATCGACTACGCGGTGCGGGTTCGGGTACCGTCGCTCTCGGCGGCCGTCGACGGCGACGTGGCCGCGGTGGTGGAGGAAGGGTGGCTCGAGACGTTCGAACTCCGCGTCGGCGACGTCGACGGCGTCGTGCGCGGCGACCACGACTTCGACCCGGCCGTCGACCTGACCGCAGGCGAGGTGGTCGTCGAGTTCGGGTTCACCGACATCGACGAGCGGCGGGGCGTCGACGACGCGGCGGCGATCATCAACTACGTCGAGGGGACCTACGTCCAGGGGATCATCCCCGGCTACGACTACGTCGACCCGGTCGACAGCCTCGTCGACCGGGCGCGGCAGGCGGGCGAACGGTAGGAGTCGACAGGCCAAAGCCGGTCGAGTGTCTACTACCTCCATGGCGACGATTCTGGATTTCGCCCTGATGGCCGTCGTCTTCGCCGGCAATACGTTCATCGCCGCGGTCATGACCCGGTTCTTCCGCCTCCAACTCAAGACACAGTGGGGAACGGTCGTCTACACCGCGTTGCTGGTGCCCGTAGCCCTCGTCGTGACGACCATCGTCGCGTTCAGCCTCGGCGTCGGCGTCGATCTGGGAAGCCCGGCCGCCGTCCTCGGCCTGATGGTCGGGCTGCCGATGGGACTCGGCATCACCATCGACGTGCTGTACGTTCCCGCGCCGGACGAGTACGAGTTGCCGGAGACGACGGGGCGCTAGATAAGGCGGTCGACGGCGTCGACCACGTCGTCGAGGACGGCCTGTGGCGGTTGGGTGGCGTCGATGCGGACGAACCGCTCGGGGTCGTCCGCGAGCAGTCGCTCGTAGTTCTCGCGGACGGAAGAGAGGTAGTCGGCGCGTTCGAACTTGTTCGTGCCGCCGCTTCGCTCGGCGGCGGTGGCGGGGTCGACGTCGAGATACAGCGTCGCGTCGGGCGGACGCGAGAACGGCTCGTGAATCGAGCGGACGTACCCGAAGGGGTCGTCGAGGTGGTCGGCGAGCGTCGCCGCCTGATAAGCGATGCGTGAGTCGGAGTAGCGGTCGGAGACGACGACCGATCCCTCGGCGAGTGCCGGACGGATCACGCGGGAGAGGTGGTCGGCGTGGTCGGCGGTGTAGAGGAAGAGTTCGGCCAGCGGATCGGCGTCGGCGTCGGCGATGGAGCGGGCGACGGCCTCGCCGTACCAGGAATCGGTCGGCTCGCGCGTGAACACGGCGTCGGGATAGCGGTCGCGAAGCGCCCGCCAGGCCGTCGTCTTGCCGCTGCCGTCGAGACCCTCCAGCGTGAGGAGCATAGTGGCACATACCACGGGGGCCGTTTAACCGTCCGGGTCGGTGGCGCGTCGCGACACATATTTGCACTCTGATATGAATGTCGGACCGTCGTGGCCGGGCGGACATCCGCCGTGTGAACGGTTCACAGCGCGTTAGCTTTAGGTCGGTACGCGGAAATGTATAGGCTATGAAGATTCTTGTAACCGGCGGGAGCGGATTCGTCGGCCGACACCTGTGCCGCGAACTGAAAGCGCGCGGACACTCGGTGACTGCACTCTCGCGGCGGCCGAGCGAGGGTGACTTGCCCGGCGGCGTCGAGAAGGCGATGGGCGACGTAACGGCGTACGACTCGCTGGTCGAACCGATGCGTGGGATGGACGCCGTCGTCAATCTGGTCGCGCTGTCGCCGCTGTTCAAACCCTCCGGCGGCGATACGATGCACGACACGGTTCACCGGCAGGGAACCCAGAACGTCGTCGACGCGGCGGAGGAGACGGGCGTCGAGAAGATCATCCAGATGAGTGCGCTGGGCGCCGACCCGAACGGGGCGACGGCGTACATCCGGGCGAAAGGCGAGGCCGAGGAGATCGTCAAGTCGTCGTCGCTGCGCTACGTCATTTTCCGGCCGTCGGTCATCTTCGGCGACGGCGGCGAGTTCGTCCCGTTCACGAAGAAGCTCGCACCGCCGTATCTCGCCCCCCTGCCCGGCGGTGGCAAGACGCGGTTCCAGCCAATCTGGGTCGGTGACCTCGTGCCGATGCTCGCCGACGCCGTCGAGGATGACGCGTACGACGGCGGCATCTACGAACTCGGCGGGCCGGAGAAGCGCACGCTCGCGGATATCGCCAAACTCGTCCACGGGAACGATGGACGCCCGACGACGGTCGTCCCCGTCCCGATGGGGCTGGCGAAGGTCGGCCTGTCGGTGCTGGGATCGCTCCCCGGCGCGCCGATGGGTGCCGACCAGTTCCGTTCGCTCCAGTTCGACAACACGACCGAGCACAACGACGTCGAAGCCTTCGGCGTCGAGGAAGCGGACCTGAAGACCCTCGGCGACTACCTCGACGGGCGCTGACGGACGGCAGACGCCCGTCGGACAGGAGTCGCTGACCAGATATCGGTCCGCTGTCGGGCGATTTCTACGCCGAAACACCGGCGGCGCGTCGCCGTCTCCCACAAGGTTTATGTCCGTTTTCCGCTTGGGTTCTTCCCAATGAAGAGGGGTCTGAAACTATGAAACTGGCTATGATCGGGTTCGGACAGGCCGGTGGGAAGGTCGTCGACAAGTTCCTGGAGTACGACCAGCGGACCGGGAGCGAAATCGTCCGTGCGGCGGTCGCGGTCAACACGGCCAAAGCCGACCTGATGGGCCTGGAGCACATCCCACAGGAGCAGCGGGTGCTCATCGGCCAGTCCCGCGTGAAGGGACATGGAGTGGGCGCGGACAACGAACTCGGCGCGGAAGTCGCCGAAGAGGATATCGGCGAGGTTCAGGGCGCCATCGACGGCATCCCGGTCCACGAGGTGGACGCCTTCCTCATCGTCGCCGGCCTCGGCGGCGGCACCGGGAGCGGTGGCGCGCCCGTTCTGGCGAAACACCTCAAACGGATCTACACCGAACCCGTCTACGGCCTGGGGATCCTCCCCGGCAGCGACGAGGGTGGGATCTACACGCTCAACGCCGCCCGCTCGTTCCAGACGCTCGTCAACGAAGTCGACAACCTCCTCGTCTTCGACAACGACGCCTGGCGGCAAACCGGCGAGTCCGTCCAGAGCGGCTACGACGAGATCAACGAGGAAATCGTCAAGCGGTTCGGCATCCTGTTCGGCGCGGGCGAGGTTCGGCAGGGACAGGAAGTGGCCGAGTCCGTCGTCGACAGCTCCGAGATCATCAACACGCTCTCGGGTGGCGGCGTCTCAACCGTCGGTTACGCCCGCGAGACGGTCGAACGCAAGCAGAAATCCGGTGGCCTACTCTCGAAGCTCACCGGCAACGACAAATCCATCGAGGACCAGCTCGACTCAGCCAACACGACCAACCGTATCACCAGCCTCGTCCGCAAGGCTGCCCTCGGCCGCCTGACCCTCCCCTGTGAGATCGACGGCACGGAACGCGCCCTCCTCGTGATGGCCGGGCCCTCCGCCTATCTCAACCGGAAGGGTATCGAGCGCGGTCGGAAATGGCTCGAAGAGCAGACCGGCAGCATGGAGGTCCGCGGCGGCGACTACCCCATCAACAACAGCGACTTCGTCGCCTCCGCCATCCTGCTGTCGGGCATCACGAACGTGCCCCGCATCAAGGAACTCCAGCAGGTCGCCATCGAAGCACAGGACAACATCAGCGAGATTCGCGAAGAGAGCGAAGCTAATCTACAGAATCTAGTCGAAGATGACGAGGACGAACTGGAATCGCTCTTCTAGGGTCGTCCTCGCCACACTCGTCGTTCTGCTCGCCGCGGCCGTCCCGGCGGCAGCAGTCTCCGTCACTGGCGAGGATGTCCCCGAGGAAGCGCAGGTCGGCACGCAGGTATCGGCGACGATCACCCTCGACGAGCTGTATCAGAACCCACAGAGCGAGCAGTGGCAGCTCTCGGGGACGACCGAACTGACCGACGTGTCGTGGACGGTCGTCTTCTACGACCAGACGGGCTCGCAGGTGGACCTGATCGAACCCACCGGGCAGTCCTTCTCCGGCGTCGACATCGTCGCGAGCACCGGTACCGCGGAGGTCGAAGTCCGCATCACCGGAACGGTCCCGGAAGTCGACGCCTACAGCTACGACCCGGCTCAGGAGTTCGTCACGATGGAGCTCACCCGCGGACAGTCCGGCGGCGCGAGCAACACCATCGACACCTGGCGCAGCCACCACTACACCGAGTCGAGCGACTCGGCCCGGCAAGCCATCGACGAGGCGGGCACCGCAATCGAGGACGCCCGCGCCGCCGGCGCGAACCCCAGTGACGCCCAGGCCAACTATCAAGACGCCATCGCGGCGTACGAGGACGGCAGCTTCGACGTGGCGACCAACCTCGCCAACCGCGCGACCGAGCAGGCGAATCAGGCCGCGCAGTCGAGCCAGACCCAGCAGACGATCATCTACGCGGTTGGCGGACTGCTCGTCCTCGCAGTCGTCGTGGGGGGCGTCCTCTACTGGCGCTCCCAGCAGGGCCCGGACGACCCTCTCGGGTAATGCGACTTCTCGTCCCGTTCGAGGCGACGCGGCCCAAGACCCGCCTCGACGGGGTTCTCGATTCGGACGACCGCGCGACGTTCGCGCGGGCGATGCTTCGGGACGTACTCGACGCCTGCCGCGAGGCCGGCCACGACCCCGAAGTCGTGGCGACGGGCCCGGTAGCGGCGGCCGGCGTGCCGGTGACCGTCGACGACCGCCCGCTCTCGACGGCCGTGAACGCCCGCCTCGGTGGCGACGACCCGGTCGGTGTCGTCGCCGCTGACCTCGCGCTCCTGACGCCCGCTGCCGTCGACCGCCTCGTCGACGCCGCGGCCGACGCCGACGTGACCATCGCGCCGGGACGCGGCGGGGGGACGAACGGACTGGTGGTCGACCACGCCGACTTCCGCGTGGACTTCCACGGCGCCTCATACCGCGACCACCGACGCGTCGCCCGGGAAGTCGGCGCCGACGTGGCGGTCGTCGACTCGATGCGGCTGTCGACGGACGTGGACGAACCCGTGGACCTCGTGGAGGTCCTGCTCCATGGCGAGGGGGCGGCGGCGGCGTGGCTGGGCGAGCGATTCGAACTCGACGCCGGGGAGGGGCGGGTCGGTGTCGTCCGGACGGAGTGAGGTTTTTCACCGTCCGGCGCGGAGCCGGGGCCATGACACGGGCGCCGGAGACCGACGACGAACGGGTCGCCCCCGAGGCCCTTCTCGACGACGACGCGACCGACGCCCTCCTCGACGTGACGCCCGCCGACGTGGAGCCGGCGCCCGAACTCACCTTCGCGCGGAACGTCTTCCTGCCGCTCACGACGGCCTGCCGGTACACCTGCACCTACTGTACCTTCTACGACCCCCCCGGCGAGGCGACGCTCATGCCGCCGGAGGCGGTCCGCGAACAGCTACAGGTTGGCGCCGACGCCGGCTGTACCGAGGCGCTCTTTACCTTCGGCGACGCGCCCGACGGGCGCTACACGGCCATTCACGACCAACTCGACGACTGGGGCTACGACGACGTTCTCGACTACCTCTACGACGCCTGCGAGATAGCGCTCGACGAGGGGCTCCTCCCCCACAGCAACCCCGGCGACCTGCGGGAAGGCGAACTGGATCGGCTGGCCGAGGTCAACGCCAGCATGGGCGTCATGCTGGAGACGACGGCGGACGTGAGCGCACATTCGGGCGGGCGAAAGAAGACCCCGGCGCGGCGGCTGGGAACCATCCGTGCCGCGGGCGAGGCCGGCGTTCCGTTCACCACGGGGATTCTGGTCGGTATCGGCGAGGACCGCCGTGACCGCGCGGAGAGCCTGCTCGCCATCCGCGAACTCCACGACCGCTACGACCACGTCCAGGAGGTGATCGTCCAGAACGTCGTCCCGAACGAGCGCTCGGACTTCGAGCGCCCGAGCGTCGAGACGATGCGCGAAACCACCGCGATGGCGCGGGCGGCGCTGCCCCCGGAGGTGTCCGTACAGGTGCCGCCCAACCTCTCGCCGACCCGCGAGTTGCTCGACTGCGGCGTCGACGACCTCGGGGGCGTCTCGCCGGTGACTGACGATTACATCAACCCGGAGTACGCGTGGCCGGCGCTCGACGAACTCGAATCGCTCGCCGACGCGGCGGGCGTCCCCTTGCGGGAGCGCCTGCCGACCCACGACCGATACCTGCCCCGAGCGTTCCGGCAGGCGGGCGTCGAGGGCGCGCCGGGGACGTGGCTCCGGCCGGCGATCCGGGCGGCGCTCGGTGACGACGACGACGCTGGGGCGCGGTATCGCGCCGTCTTGGACGCATCGTAAGGCTCACCGGCGACGGCGAGCATCGATACGGTAATGAACCGCCGCGACGCCCTCGGACTGATCGCCGGCGCCGGGAGCGTCGCGCTCGCCGGCTGTGTGTCCGGTCGGTTCGGGTCGGGAACGGTGCTCGGGAGGGTCGAGGTCATCAACGCCTCGTTCGTGCCGAACCGAATCCGTCTCATGATCGAGCGCGCCGACGAGACGCTCCTCGACCGGACGATCGGACTCTCGGCACTCGACGCCGGGGACCGCGGGGCGTCGGCCCTCGTCGAGCCGTCGTGGTCGGCGCGGCGAGCACGATACACGGTCCGGGCGTTCCACGTCGGCGACGACGGCGACCGGGAATCGAGCGGTCGGGAGTATACGTTCACCCGCGACGACTACGCCGCGTACTACGGGGACGATCACGAGGACCCAGGGTGTATCGCCGCCGTCGTCAGGGTCGGGAGCCGGGCGGAAACCGAGACCGACACGATCGGTATCGCCCCGACGTACGTGGAGTCCCCCTGCGGGTGAGCGGTCACAGGAGCCGCTCTTCGAGGTCCGGCAGGCGCTTGCGGACGAGCGTGTAGGCGCCGCCGACGGCGATGAACGTGAGGGCGACGCGGCCGACGGGCGGATCGAACAGGACCAGCCCCGGCGACATGAACAGGACGGTGAGCAGGTAATCCTCGGGGGCGCCGTCGTAGCGCACCCAGTAGCGGGGGCGGAGCCACCGGCTCCGGGAGTGGAGGTAGACTGCCTCGGCGGAGGTGCGCTCCCACGGGCGGGGCTCGGTGCCCGCGCCGAAGGCGTCGCTGACGGAGTGGACGGCGGCCGAGAGGAGGAAGTACGCGACGGTCACCGTCACGGTCGAGGGACGGAGACCGGCGGCGGCGAGGGCCGGCACGGCCCCCACCCAGTAGTAGTCGGGGAAGTGGAGCGTCTTGCGGTGGACGCCGGCGAAGAGGTCGAGGTCGGGGAAGACGCCGCCGGCGATGGCGGCGACGGCGGCAGGCGCGGCCAGCTCGGGCGCGACGAACGCCAGGGGCACCGCGAGCAACAGCCCGACGGCCGCGTGCGTCGTCGCCATCATGCTCAGTCGTCCGCCGGGGCGGGCGATTGATCGAGCATCGGCGTCCCGTCGGCGCGGGGGCCGAGTCGGGGGCCGTAGGGGGCGTCGTCGGGGTCGATCGGTCGGCGCCGTTCGTAGTCGGTCGAGCGTTCGACCGGCCGGCGGCCGATGGCGGTCACCATGTCGACGTAGTCGGCGACGGATCGGAACTCGCCGTAGTCGCCGCCGGCGCGTTTCGTTATCTCCTCGGAGAGGAGCGTCCCCATGAAGTCGTTGGCGCCACAGGAGAGCGTCTTCAGCGACTTCTCGTCGCCGAACTTCACCCACGAGGTCTGGATGTTCTCGATATTGTCGAGAAAGAGCCTGGAGACGGCGATCATGAGTTCGTCCTCGGCGTCGGTGGCGCCGCCCGAGACGAGGCCGCGGTCGTAGAGCGGCGTCCGCTGGTGAACGAAAGAGAGGGGCACGAACTCGGTGATGCCGCCCGTGCGGTCCTGCAGATCACGCACCCGTTTCAGGTGCATCGCGCGGTGCATCTCGTTTTCGACGTGGCCGTACATGATCGTCGCGGTGACGGGGAGGCCGGCCGCCATCGCCCCCTCCATCGCGTCGAGCCACTCGCCCGTGTCCATCTTCGCCGGACAGATCACCTCGCGCACCTCGTCGACGAGGATTTCGGCGGCGGTGCCGGGCGCGCTGTCGAGGCCAGCCCCGCGCAGGCGGCGGTAGACCGACTCGTAGGACCAGTCGGTGCCGCGGCGGGCGTGGTAGGCCTCCTCGGGCGTCACGGAGTGGACGTGAACGCCGTCGACGGACATGGCGCGAAGCTGCTCGGCGTAGGTTCCGGGTGAGGTGGTGTACGCCTCCGGCGGGCGGTAGTTCACGCGCTCCGGGTTCTCGACGGCGTCGAGCAGTTCGCGGTGGTCGGCGTCGAGGGCGAACGCGGGGTGGAGCCCGCTGACCGAGCACACCTCGGAGATACCGCGGTCAACCGCCGCCTCGACGGCGCGTCGCGACTCGGCGGGCGTCTTCGTGAAGCCGCCGTGGTCGTCCGGAGCGTCGGCTTCGAACGCCGACGCGCGGTCCTTGAAATTACAGAACAGACAGCCGGTGTCGCAGGCCGTCGTGACGTTGTTGTTGAGGTTGACGACGAACGTCACGTCGTCGCCGACGACGTCGGCTCGGCGCCGGTCGGCCGCCTCCAGCACCCGTTCCTTCCGGACGGGATCGATTCCCGAGTGGTCCGTCCCGGTCGTCAGGAGTTCGACCCCGTCGTCGACGGTGAGCCGGTGGCCGTCACGCGCTTTCGCCAGCGCGTTCTCGAACGACTGGTCGGTGACGGGGACGTGCTCGAAATCGAAGTCCCCCGCCGCCGCGTCGGCGTCACTCATCGTGACACAAGAGACGCCCGAGGCTAATAGGGGTTGTCGTCACCGCCGTCGCGTGTCAAAAGACCCATACGGGCCGGTGCCGAGACGACGGGTATGCACGCGCGGGTCCGTCGCCTGATCGAACGCGCCTACGAGCGCCTCCTCCGGCGCGACATCGACGGCACCCCCGACCACGTCGCCATCATTCAGGATGGTAACCGACGGTACGCCCACGAACGCGGCAACGGGGCCGCCGACGGCCACCGCGAAGGCGCCCGAACGACCGAACAGGTGCTCCACTGGTGCCAGGAACTCGATATCGAGGAGCTCACACTCTACGCCTTCTCGACCGAGAACTTCGAGCGCCCGCCCGCGGAGCGCGAACACCTGTTCGACCTCATCGAGTCGAAACTGCGGAGCTTCGCCGACAAGGAGGAGGTCCACGAGAACGAGGTGTGTATCCGCGCGCTCGGCGAGGTCGATCGTCTGCCCGACCGGGTTCGCGAGGCCGTCGCGTACGCCGAGGAGCGGACGGCGGGGTACGACCGCTTCCGGCTGAACGTCGCGCTGGCCTACGGGGGGCGGGCGGAGCTTCTGGGCGCCGCTCGCGACACGTTGCAGGCGGTGGCCGACGGTCGCCTCGACCCCGCCGACGTGGACGCCACCGAGATCGAACGCCGGCTCTACGCCCGGCCCGTCCGCGACGTGGATCTCATCGTCCGCACCGGCGGCGACGAGCGAACGAGCAACTTCCTGCCGTGGCACGCCAACGGCAACGAGGCCGCGGTCTTCTTTTGTGCCCCCTACTGGCCGGAGTTCTCGAAGATCGACTTCCTGCGGGCGATCCGCACCTACGAATCGCGAGCGGCGTCGTGGCGCCACACGCGCCGGGAGCGGGCCGCCGCGCTGGTTCGGGCCGTCGCGGGGTCGTCGCTGGTCGAAACCCGAGAGGTCGTCGGCCGCCTTCGGGAGCAAGTCCCCCACGGGAGCGGGGAGGACCTCGCGGCGGAACTCGACGGCCACGAGAGCAACGCGATGGAGTAAGCGAAACGACGAGGAGCTTTGTACCGCCCGCTCGTGAGGGTCGCCCATGTGTCAGGTCCTGCTCCAGACGACGCCGACGCCCGTCGCCGGTCCGACCGGACCGGCGGGGCTCGCCAACTACTGGCCGGCGCTCGTCCGCGGGGCGTGGTTTCTCGTCGGCTTCGTCGCCATCGTCTTGATCGGCTGGTTCGTGGTCGAACCACTCGTCGGGCGGTACGTCCGCCGGCGCAACAGCAACAACCCGACGATTCAGGAGGCCGTCTCGCGGTACGTCCGCCTGCTCAGTCTCGTGGTCGCCTTCTTCGTCGCCGCGGGCACCGCGGGCTACGGCGGGCTGATCGGGGACTCCGCACTCGTCATCGCGGCCGGGACGCTCGCCATCGGCGTCGCCGGCCAGACGGTCATCGGCTCGCTCGTCAGCGGCCTCGTCCTCGTCACCGACCCCGAGTTCAACGTGGGCGACTACATCGAGTGGACGAACGGCCAGGGGACCGTCCAGTCGATCACGCTCCGGGTGACGCGCGTGCTCACGCCCGACGGCGAACTCATCACGGTGCCGAACACCGCCCTGACTGGACAGGCCATCACCCGCCCGTACGGCCGGGGGCGGTACCGGATCGTCGAACACGTCGGCCTCGCCTACGAGGCGGACGTGGGCGACGCCCTCGAGGAGTTCACCGCGGCCGCGGCGGCCGTCGAGGAAATCAAAGCCGAACCGACGCCGAAGGCGTACGTCGACGAGTTCGGGCCCGATTCGGTCGTCGTCCGCACCCACTACTGGATCGAGGACCCGCGCCGGAGGGACATCTTCGAGATCCGGTCGGCGTACGCGCAGGCGGTCAAGACACGACTCGACGACGCGGACATCACGATCAGCCCGGCGTCGAAGCGGGAGCTACTGGGACGGATCGAGGTGGACGACTCGGCGACGTGATCAGTCGTCGCGCGCGACGGTGGCGAGCAGGAGGCGCTTGATCCCCCGGCGGAGCAACCCACCGGCCGCCGGCTGTGAGATGTCGAGTTCGGTCGCCACCTCGTCGAGCGTGACCTCCCGGGGTTCCTCGAAGTAGCCCGCGTCGAGGGCGGTCAACAGCGCCTCGCGCTGGGCGGCCGTGAGGTCGGCGTCCTCGGTGATCGGCCCGGCGTACTCGTTGGTCCGCTGGAGTCGAACGTCCATGTCGTTGTCCTCCGCGAACGCCCACAGCCGCGCCAGTCGCTCGCGGTCAGGGGCCCAGACCGTCATCGCCCACCCGGTGCCGTCGTTCTCGATGTCGAGGGTGAGTCCGTTCGCCCGCGTGACCGCCGGCGAAAACAGGACGGCCCGCTCGGTGTACGCGACGCGGTAGACGCAGTCGTCGTCGATGCGGGTGAGGCGCTCGAACGCGTCGACCGTCGGGTCCGCGGCCAGCGCCGCGTCGAAGCGCTCGAACGACTCGGAGCGAACGACGAAGTGGTGACTCCCCGAGCCGGTTTCCGTCCCCGCCTCGCGAATGGGATGGATCGTCGCGCTCCGGTCCCGGGCCACCGTCTCCGTCAGCGCGAGATCCGGGTGTTCGATCCGAAGGACCGCCGTCAGCCCGCTCATCCGTCCGAGCCCTCCGTTCGGTTCCGGCGGCGGCGGCGCACCCAGTCGACGACGGCGCGCTCCGTCGCCGGCGACGCGAGAATCACGCTCGCGAGGATGGCCGCCCCGCCGACGGCGATGGCCGGCGTGAGCGGCTCGCTCAGGAGGACGATGCCGAGGACGACCGTCGTCAGCGGCTCGCTCGTGCTGACGATGCTGGCCGTGCTGGCCGGGATACGAGCCAAGCCGGCGGTGAACAGGATCATCGGGCACAGCGTCCCGACGACGGTGATGCCGGCGATCAGGCCCCAGTCGGCCGGCGCCGTCGGCACGGAGAGCGTCCCCGTCCCGACTCCGTACAGCAAGACGACGGCCGTCACGCCGAGGAAGACGTAGGCCGCGTGGACGAGCGGGCGAACCGTCGCCACCATGACTCGGGTGCCGGTCGAGTAGACCGTGTAGGCGAGCGACGCGGCGCCGACGAGGACGAATCCCGGCAGGCCGAAGGCCACGTCGCCGCCGCTCGCGACGAGCGCGACGCCGCCGAGTGCGGCGGCCAACGCCAGCGCCTTCGGAACCGTCACCGGTTCGTCGAGCGTGACCGCCGAGACGAGCGTCACCTGTACCGGGTAGGTGAAGAGCACGAGCGTCGCGACGCCGGCCGACAGCCACGCCAGACTCTCGAAATACGCGACCGACATGAACCCGTACACCAGACCGAGGCCGAGCTCGGCGGCGAGCGTCCGTGGAGCGAGGCGCACGTCGTAGCCCCGGCGGGCGAGGTACGCCCAGAGAATCGCCGTCGCGGCGAGAAAGCGGCCGCCGAGGAGCGTCGCCGTCGACAGCCCGACGGTGCGGGCGAGTTCGCCGAAGATGCCCAGAGTCCCGAAGAGGGCTGCGCCGACGACGACGAGGGCGACGCCGCTCCTCGTTCCGGCGTCGTCCGCGGTCCGTCCGTCCATACGCGTACCAGTGTCCCCCGCACCAACTACCTGCTGGATATGAGTATAGGCCGTTTAAGAGGGAGCCGACCGGCGGCGCAACTCGATTGAACTCGGGTTGATTCGCCACGAACGGTTGCCCCCACTTACCTACGAGCGGTCGGTCAAGGAGAGCGTGATCCAACGCGACTCCGACTCGACGACAGCATCGCGGCGCGACTACCTGCGAGCGACCGGTGGGCTCGCCGCCGCCGGCCTCGCTGGGCTAGCCGGCTGTATGGGTGGTGCCGAGGCCGCGACCGGAACGCTCGCCACGCGGGTGAGCGACCAGCCCGGCGACATCGGCGACTTCGAAGCCTGCGTCGTCACCATCGCGGGGTTCTGGGTGGCGCCGGCGTCGTCATCGGACGACGCGGAAACGGAGACGGCCACGTCCACTCCCACCGACGAGGAATCCGAAGACGACGGCCGCGAGTACTTCGAGTTCGACGAGCCACGCGAGGCCGACCTGGTCGAGCTCCAGGGAGATCGGTCGGCACTCCTCGGCGAGCAGGAACTGGAGACGGGGACGTACGCTTTCCTCCAACTCGACGTGACGGGCGTCGAGGCGACGCTCGCCGACGGCGGCGACGCGACGGTCGAGACGCCGGGCGCGGCGCCACTCAAGTTCGACCGGTCCTTCGAGATTCGGGCGGACACCCGCACGGAGTTCACGGCCGACTTCACGCCGGTGCGACGGGGCGGGAGCGGGTCGTACCTGATCCAACCGGTCGCCAGCGAGACGAGCGTGCGGTACGTGGCGACGGCCACGTCGACGGCGACGGACACGAGCGGATAGCGCCGTTCGGACTAGCGTCCGAATCACCGTCGAGATCACGACGTAGTTTGACCTACCGACCAAACCTCCGCTGACGGTTCTGGTAATCCAGCACCGCGCGGAGGTAGTCCCGTTTGCGCACGTCCCGCCAGTTCACGTCGGTGAAGTAGAGTTCGGAGTAGACGGACTGCCAGATCATGAAATCCGAGAGGCGTTCGGCACCGGTCTTGATCAACAGGTCGGGTTCGTCGGGGAACACCAGCCGGCGCTCCACGTCCGCCTCGTCCACGTCGGCGGGGTCGAGGTCACCGGCCTCGACTTCCTCGGCGAGCGAGCGAACGGCGGCGGCGAACTCCCCCTTGCCACCTAGGCCGACGTTCACCTGCACGGGGGCGTCGACGGGTTCGGTGTCGTCGGGGGCGCGGACGGCGACGGCGCGGGGGGCGTCGATAGCCCGAAGCTCCCGTTCCAGCGTTGGCACGACGGCTTCGTCGAGGACGCTCACGGAGACGGTGGCGCGCTCGGCGCCGTAGTCGAAGGCCCAGCCGAGGACGCGTTCGAGGCGGTCGTACGCCCCCTGTTCCAGCAGGTCCCGCTCGGTGAGAACGAGGGCGACGTGTGCCGGAGGCTCGGCGGCGTGGAATCGCTGTCTGAGCGCGAGATACCGGTCGTACAGGCCCACAGCGAGGGCAGGTGTCGCGGCTGCAAAAGGCCACGGATTCGGCCAACTCGATGACGTGAGCGGGCCGTGTCGGGACCGTTAAGTGGCCGTCCGAGGTAGCGGTGGGTGTGACGTCCACCCTTCGTCGGGCCGGAGGGTTCGCGGCGGTCGGGACGCTCGCGCTCGCCGCCCCGGAACTCGGGCGGGCGGCCGCCGCCCCCTTCGCCATCGTGGCGCTCCTCGCCGCGTTCGTCGTCGACGAGGGGCCGGTGTTCGAACTCTTCGCCCGGCCACAGGACCGGCGCGACGGCCGACTCAACGGCCTCGCCGGGTTCGCACTCGCCGCGACGGGGCTCGCCATCCTCGCGACCGCCCCCCGAGAGTCGATGCCGACGAGCGTCTTCGTCGCGGCCGTCCTCGTCGTCGCCTACGGCAACGTCGGCGCACGCGCCGTCGAGCGACTGTGGAGCGACCCCGGCCGATCCGTCGCCGGCTTCAGCCTCGTGGCCTTCCTCACCGCGCTGATCGGCCAGGTCGTCGTCGGGTTGAACCTCGGTGCCGTCCCGTCGCCGGCGGCCGTCGTCTTCCTCGCCGCCGCCGGTGCCCTCGTCGCCGCGCTCCTGCGGTCGATGCTCTACGAGCGCGACGACCCCATCGTGATGCTCTCGACCGGCCTCCTGCTGTGGCTGTTCGACACCATCGGCGTCGAGTCGGGGGTGACGGAGGTGAGCGTCGCGCTCGTCCTGACCGTCGCCCTCGGCTACGTCTCCTACCGGACCGGCACCGCGTCGGTGCCGGGGATGGTGACCGGCGTCCTCCTGGGCCTGCTCACCATCGTCTTCGGCGGCGTCGGCTGGTTCGCCGTCCTCATCGCCTTCTTCGGTATCGGCGGCCTCTCCGCGAAATACCGGTACGATGAAAAGAGCGAACGCGGCGTCGCCGAGGACAACGAGGGCGCCCGCGGGAGCGGGAACGTCCTCGGGAACGCCGCCGTCGCCCTCGTCGCCGTCATCGGCTTCGCCGCCAGTACGGGCATGGGCGTCGATCCGGCGCTCTTCCGGTTTGCCTTTACCGGCTCGCTCGCCGCCGCCATGAGCGACACGCTCTCCAGCGAAATCGGCGTCCTCTTCGACCGGCCGCGCCTCATCACGACGCTCGAACGCGTCGATCCCGGCACCGACGGCGGGGTTACGTGGCAAGGCTACGTCGTCGGCGTCGTCGGCGCCGGCATCGTCGCCGGCGTCGCCGTCGCCATCTTCAGCTTCGAGGCACCGCGACTCGCCGCCCTCGCCGTCGTCGTTGGTGGCATCGCCGGCATGACCATCGACAGCGTCCTCGGTGCGACGCTGGAGGGCGGCCGCGTCGGCAACCAGACCGTCAACTTCTTCGGGACGCTCGCCGGGGCCGTCGTCAGCGCGGTGCTCGCGCTCCTCCTGCTGTGATTCGCGCCGCGAGACCGGCCGACGCCCCGGCACTCGAACGGCTCCAGTCGTTCCTGCCCGAACCGAGTCCCGACCTCCTCGAGAGCGCCCTCGACGACGGCGCGTTGACGCCGGCGATGGCGCTGGTGTCGACGGCCGAGGCGGACGCGCCCGTCGCCTCCCTCCTCGCCGTCCCCGGCGACGCCGTCTACGTCGCGGAACTGGTCGTCGCTCCCGAGCACCGCCGGGAGGGGCGGGCACGGGCGCTGCTCGACGCGTGTGCGGCCCGGACGGGTCCCGACGCGACGCTGACCGTCACCGTCGCCCCCGACAACGAGGCGGCGCGGTCGTGCTATCGAGCGTGTGGCTTCGAGGAAGACGGGCGCGTTCCGGACTTCTTCGAGGACGGCGATGCGGTGCGGTACCGGCGCGATTAGTCGGCGGTCGCGAACTGATCGACGGTCCGGACGCGAACGTCGACCGGCGTCTTCACCATCTCGCCCGACGACCGCGAGACGATCTGTTCGATGCCGCGCTGTGCCGCCACGTCGAGGACGCGCTGGGTCAACTGGCCGTCGAGAACGAGCGCGTAGGGGGCCGTCTCCGCGTCGGTCAGGGCGTCGAACGCCTCGCCCGCCGGCACCGTCTCGATGACCCCGAAGTCGGCATCGAGGAGGCGCGCGGACGCCGTCTCGCCGTCGATGACGGCGCGAACGTGTTCCCGGAGCGTCGAGGGAGCCTCGTCGGTGTCGGCGGCGCCGTTTTGCTCCGCTGACCCGGTGCCATCGGCGTCGTCGGCCGGCGTCTCCGTCTCGACGGCCGCTGCGGCGTCCGCCGCGTCCCCGACGGGGACGGTGGCGGTGGCCGTGATGGCCTCGCTCGACCGCTCGTCCGTGTCCGTCGGTGTCGACTCCGGCGCCGACTCCGGCTCCAGTTCCGGTTCGGCCGAGTCGTCGAAGAGGTCGCCGTACGGCGTCTTATCCCGGAGTGCGGACATGACCTCGTGGCGTTCGAGGTCCTCGACCGACCGGCCCTCGGGCGCGAAGACGACGTAGTCCACGTCGCCGACTTGCGCGAGTTCGCGCAGGATCAGTTCGCCGCCACGGTCGCCGTCGAGAAAGGCGGTGACGGTCCGCTCCGCGGAGAGGCTCGCGATGGCGTCGGGGACGTTCGTCCCCTCGACGCCCACGGCGTTTTTGATGCCGTACTGGAGGAGCGTGAGCACGTCCGCGCGTCCCTCGACGACGATGATGGCGTCGGAGTCGGTGACGCGCGGCCCCGCGGGGAGGCCGTGGTACTCGGTGATATCCTCGATTCGGACGCTCTCGCGCACTTCCTCGAGGATTTTGGAGGAGTCCATGACGCTCTCGTCGAACGACCCCGCGAGCAGTTCCTTGGCGCGGTCGATCACCTGCCGGCGCTTGGCTTCGCGCACGTCCTCGATGTTCGTCACTTCGACGGAGGCCTGACAGGGGCCGACGCGGTCGATGGTCTCCAGCGAGGCGGCGAGGATGGCCGTCTCCACCTTGTCGAGGCTGCTGGCGATGGTGATGCGACCGAACGACTGCCCGTTCTCGCTGTCGATCTGTACGTCTATCCGGCCGACCTTCGAGGACTGCTGGAGGTCCCGAAGGTCGAGTTCGTCCCCGAGCAGACCTTCGGTCTGCCCGAAGACGGCGCCGACCACGTCGCTTCGTTCCACGACGCCGTCGGCCGCGATGGATGCGTGAATGAGATATTTCGCTGTGTCGTCCATTGATGATCCCCTCGTGGGGGTGATGATGGTGATGACGGGTCGCTGAGGCGACCCATGTACGCCTATATACTTTTCGGGCGCGCGGGAAATACCTGTCGTACTGGGCGGGTTCGGGGGGATGCAGGGACCGCGTTCGCAACAACGATTATGGGAGCGACTGTCGAAAGGCGGGTAATGGCACACATCGAGCGACTGCAGGTGTTTCCCGTCAAGGGCCTCGACGGCGTCGAGGTAGAAACGGTCCGGATCAACGACGCCGGCACGCTCGCGGGCGACCGGGAGTACGCCATGTGCGACCCCGACGCGGATCGCATCGAGACGGGCGAGGATATGCTGACCCTCGCGTACAACGGCAAGCAGACCGACCGTCTCCACGACGTGCGGACGGCGTTCGACGCCGGAACACACACCCTGACCGTCGAGCCGAAAGACGGCGGCGAGCGACGGTCGTTCGATCTCTCGACCGACGAAGGACGCGCGGACGCAGGCGCCTGGCTCGGCGACTTCATCGACGATCCGGTCGACCTGCGCCGGCGCGAACCGCCGTCGTTCGTCGACCGGCCCGACGCCGGCCCGTCGGTGATCAGCACGGCTACCCTGGAGGCAGTCGCATCCTGGTTCGACGACATGACCGTCGACGGCGCCCGGCGGCGCCTCCGGGCCAACGTCGAAGTCGGGGGCGTCCCCGCGTTCTGGGAGGACCGATTCGTGGGAACCGATGCCCCGGACGTCACCGTCGGAGAGGGCGACGACGCCGTCCGATTCGAGGGCGACGAGCCCTGCGCCCGGTGTGTCGTCCCCAGCCGGGATCCGGAGACCGGGGACCCGCTCCCCGAGTTCCGGCAGCGCTTCGTCGAACGTCGCGAGGCGACGTTCCCCGAGTGGGCGGATCGGGACGCGTTCGAACATCTCTACACCGTGATGCTCATCTCGCGGGTGCCCGAGGCGTCGCGGGGCCGGTCGATATCGGTCGGGGACGACGTTCGGGGATGAGGCCGGCTGCGACGCGGTACACCGCCGGGTAACGTCGTGAACGACCGTGACGCTCGACCCCGCGGGCGCCGTCGTGGGGTTCGTCGCCACCTCGAAGGGATATTAACCGTCCCGGTTCGTACGGATCGTCGTGACTGTGTGCCGGTGGTACGCCTGGACGGGGTAGCGGACCACCGGTACTGACTTACAACAAACCGTATCACTACCACGTATGCAGACCCACATCGTCCCGGTCGGCTTCGACTACGACCGGCTGATCGCGCCGCTGATCCGCGACCAGTTCGACGTGGATCGGGTAATCCTGCTCGAAGGCGCCGTGGGGAGTGAGGCCAACGTGGAGTACTCGCGGAACATCTCGGCCAAACTGGAGCAGGATTTCCGCAACCTGCTCGGCGCCGAGACGAGCCGCGTCGTCATCGCGGACGTATACGACTACGACGCCGCCTTCGAGGACGCGTACGACCTCATCAACGACGAGTTGGACGCCGGCGCGCCGGACGGCGAGGTGTGGGTCAACGTGAGTTCGATGCCCCGGCCGGTGAGTTTCGCCTTCGCCACCGCCGCCCACTCCATCACGCTCGAACGGCAGGCCGACCGTGACCGCATCCACACCTACTACACCGCCCCGGAGAAGTATCTGGAGACGGAACTCGCGGAGGAGTTGCGCGCGAACCGCGACCTGCTGGCGGCCCTCCTCGAGGACGGAACGGTCGAGGACGAACGGATCACCGAGCGCCTCGACGGGACGACCGAACTGCTCGACGAGTTCGACGAGCGTGGCACCACCATCGGCGCCAAGCGCATCGGCGACAACCACATCGTCGAACTCCCGGTCGCCTCATTCTCGAACGTCAAACCCTTCGAGGAGGTGATCCTGTTCGAACTCGGCGAGCACGGCGAGTTCGAATCGGTGTCGGAACTCGCGGAAGCGCTTGCGGCCGAACTCGGCGAGGAGTACACCGACAGCTTCCGGTCGAAGGTCATCTACAACGTCGACCGCCTCGGCCCCGGCGGGAAGGGGTATATCGAGCAGGAAGAGCACGGCAAGTCCTACCGGACGCGACTCTCCCGAATCGGTGAACTCTGGGTGCGGGCCCACGCCGACCGGGAGGACGTGCCGGTGCGCGAGTAGCGCGACGCGGTTAAAACGTCAGTCCGCGGGCGTCGTCGCTCGGCGCCAGCGGACTCCCCGGCAGGTCGTCGGGGAGGTCGGGGAGGTTGTAGCCGCCGGGTGCCACGTCGTTCGGCGCGTCGGGGTAGAACGTCGCCGCGAGCGTCTGAATGTGGTCTCGACCCACGCCGAGTTCGAACTGGCCGCCACCGTACAGCGCTACGTCACGCTCCTGGGCGTATTCGATGGTCTCCAACACGGATTCGACGGTCCCGAAACGCGAGGGCTTGATGTTGAGCCACCGCGGCTCGAACGGGAGGTCGCGCACGCTCTCGACGCCCGTGATCGGGGCGTCCCAGGAGACGCGCTCCCGCGCCGAGTCGACGATTTCGCGCGTCTCGTCGGTCATCGCGGGGTCCTCGATCACCGCGTCCGGGAACCCCTCGATCACCCGCTCGTAGAGGGCGGGGTCGGGCGGCTGATCCACCGTCGTCCCGACGTAGTGGCCCTTCAA
>Ga0209917_1000248_pt1 | contig 22536 bp, 13 predicted proteins | sample SalPon2_C_H2O_MG_FD_185710 | JGI IMG/M metagenome (GOLD analysis project Ga0209917, IMG submission 185710) | Salt pond water microbial communities from South San Francisco under conditions of wetland restoration - Salt Pond MetaG R2_C_H2O_MG... | ecosystem: Environmental > Aquatic > Non-marine... | reverse complement strand
CGGTGGGGACTTCAAGCGGTATCGCTCCTGTTGGGAGCGGCACATCAACTACCTCCCCAGTTTGGTAGTCACGGATCAAGTACTCGTTGTTCTATCAAGTGGCTGTGATTAGCGCAATAATCACGAGCATCGGTGGAGGGCAACTATTTCCTATATTAAATTATCGGTTTAAAAATTATCAACGTCAATCGCTGTAACCACAATGTATCATCTCTCTAAGCAACATTTTGGCGACGATAAGCAGTACTTCTAGCCGTCATGTGCCTCCAGTACCTCATTCACCAGCGTGCGGATCTCGTCACCCTGCATAACCTCAAGACTGTATCTTGAAAGCTCACTTTTAAGATCCCGAGTGACGTCGCTGATAACGTCTGAATCTTCTCCGTCTAACTCATCAATAACTACCTTTGCGGCCGGTTCGTACCTAGCGAACCACCGATCAAGTACGTCGTTTGCAAGTTCACCCTGCCGGAACATAGTTTTGGTCCGGGTGTAGTCATTACCGTCCCGAGTTAACTCAGCCCCCCACCACAATCGGTGAACCGCATTGGAGTATATATCGGCACCGGCCTTCAAGAACTTCTCCTCTATGTTGCCAGACTCCCTCCACCTATAGTATACAAACTCATTGAGCTCCGATACAGTTAGCCAGTGCCACAGGCCAGCGTTGGCTGCTATGTGGCGTGAGAAGTTAAGATACTCACGGACGGGCTCTGCTGCGGTTGCGTCGATACTGTGCTCATATCGGTCATATTTGTCCGTGATATCTGCCAACACTTCTCTTAGACCGTCTACGTCGGCTTTGACACCGTGTATCGGAGCCGAGTACTCACGAATTGTTGAGGCGTCAATCTCTGTCACACGCCCTCCGTCTTCTAGCACTCGTTCCACTTGGCGCTTCCCAGGTTGTGTGAGTGATCGGAGTTGCATCATCGATTGTCCACCAGTTTCAAAAGGGTATTCAGATGACTAGGTGCGTCGTTCCGGGTCTGGACCACATCATCAATGTCGCGCATCAGCCGACCCATTCTCTCGGGAGAACTCACGTCCTCGTAAAGATTGTTAACCGCGCCTTCGTAGCTTGTTCCTTCCCCGTAGAGGCGCTCACGAAACTTTTCAATAACTCCCTGTTTCCAAGCGGTTTCCGGGCCGCCTTCCTCGGATACTTCTCCAGCCGCTTCAATTATCATTTGTGGCCACACCTCGGCCTCAATAGTGTCGTACGCCACATCTCTCACCGCCGCTTCCCAACCGCGGTTGGAGTCGCTGTCAAGTGCAGCGACGATACGCTCATGATCCCCGTTGATATAGATTCCTGGTGGGTTCCGGTCAAAGTCTACAAACACTAGATGGTCCGGCCCGGGTAGGTCGTCATCATCCTCAAACGACTTCGTCTCGGGATGTAACAGATTGTTTGTGGTGCGCTTTAGATCTGTCTTGAGCGACCAAGTCTCCCACTCTGCTAGTCTCTGTCCTGCGGCCGACGCGTACTCCGTCTCCGCATCTGTGTAGCCTGTTCGAACGAGCTTCGGGCAGAGTTGGAGCGATTGATACACATCCTGCCGCTTAATTTCAAGTGTGAGTTCGTAGGTCTCGGGTTCGCCTACTTCAACGGAGGGGGAACTGTCTCGCAGGATCGTCTGTCGACACCAATATGCTAGACTGAGTCGCTCTGACCACTTGTCGTCACGGTTCGCAGGGTCGGGTGTAACAAGACTGTACAACCAGTCGGGGACTGTGACCTCCGCGGTGACAGTCACGGTTTCCCAGTCAATGCCGATCAGTGACAGCGTATTCGTTGACTGCTCAACTCTCGCGTCTTCGCCTGTTTCGGTCGTGCAATTAACCACGTTCCATTCAATCTTCTCAGGAGAGTACCGGTGTCCGAGTGCGGAACTGTTGAACGACCCAGTTCGAGATCGATAGGCAGACGGGTCAAATGTCGCGAGGTTTACCTCCGGATCTGTATCGTTCTGGGCCTCTTCATCCGAGGAACTCATGCTCTCACCCTCTGTAGGAATATCTGACCAGTCACATTGACCTCTGTCTCTCCGCGGAACGGATCAGACATCGATCGACCCGAGAAAGAGAAGTTGTTGACGTTGCGGCCACCGCGGACTGTGACCGTGTCGCCCGAGTCGTCAAACCATACTCCGTCAGTCTCCGAGAAGAATGAACCACTCTCTATCGGCACCGTACCAACGGGCCTGTTCTCCTCATCTTTCATCCGGAGTTCTACCTCTACCTCCCATGCCTCCCAATTGTCTACATCAATCGTGGCGAATCCCGAGAACTCCCACCTGTCTGCCTCAGCGTCAAACTCAATGTTAGATGTCCCACTAAACACTTGTGAGCCACCGCCCCCATCTCCACTGTCTCTGTCACCACCCTCTCCTTTACCTTCGGGGATGTTGAGACGGTTCGCTAGCCTCCCTGCAACAAGGCGACCTTCCTCCCGTGTCTGTCGTACGATATCTTTGATAGCATCTGTGATTATTATCCGCTGGAGGTTCTTGATTGTCGTCCCGGAACCAGACTTGTAGTTCGACTTGAGTCGCTTGGTGTACTCCCAGTCATTGTGTCGCGGGGGCTCAGCCGCTTTCAGGTAGTCATCTATGTCCACATCGGCGTCGGTCGGTTCTTCGTCGGTCCAAGGTCGTGCCTTCCCAGCCAGTGCGACGCCGTGGAACGACCGGCCGCCGTACACCACTCGGTTCCGGTTGTAGTACTTTACTACCATCCCCGAGCCCCGGATCAGCGCGACGTAGTTGGACATCGGCCCGGGATCGTCTGGGTCAGCCAGCCTAGCGTAGACAGCAATCGGACCACTCTGGGTCATTGGGTCCTCCCCTTCAGGTACCGACGAAGTGTCCCTGTCCTCTATGCTGAACTCCGGCGTACGAATCGAGACGTCGCCGGGCTGTTCCAAGATCTCACGCGTCTCGTGACGCTTCTGAACGCAGTCAATAAACGGGCGGGCTGCTTCACATGTGCCCGCTTCCACTTCAACCGTCTCGTTATGTGTCTCTACGGTCACCTCAAGTGTATCTTGCAACATCGCAGGCCAGAACCACTTGGACGCCTCTTCTGCGATACCCTCCGCTACCTCATCTATGGAAGCCTGCGTGTTCCCCCCGGGTTCACAGAATCCAAGTATCGAGATGCTGGTACCGTACTCATCTCCACTCCTCCCCATGCCTAGCTGCTCGGAGAGTTTAGCGGACTCATCTCCCCACACGGAATACGGCCTTCCGCCTTCGTCACCCCACTTGTACACCACATCATCTTGGCCAGACGCGACAGCCGTCATTGAACGAGAAGCGCCGATGTCTCCAAAGAGCCCCCTTCCCTCATATCGATAAGCGTCCGCGCCTGACTCATGCGACGGGAGTTGCGTCCGTGCAACAAGCCTCGGAGGTTCGTTCCCCCTGAGTCGGTTGAGGTCTGGGTTGGAGGAGAAGATTACGGTCTTTAGTCCTGACCATGACCACAGTACTGCCTTTCCAAGTCCGTAACTCCCGCCCGAACCGCTGCCCCCTTCTTTTTTGGTGATTAATTCATCCAACACAAGCGCCGAGAAGGGTCCATCTCCGCCCTCCGGACCATAGAGGCCGTGTGTGTTGTAGTCCTCTACAGTCACGACAAGTAGGCGGGCATTGTCTTCGTCAACTATTTCACCGTACACGTGACCAAGTGTGGTATCTGTATTGGCAATTGAAACCGATTCCATGTGGTCACGGAGCGTGTCATCTGTCGTCCCGGACTCCCACTGAAGCACGTCCAAAAACGACGACAGGTCATCGCCAGTCAACTCTCTGAGTTTGTAGTTAACACGTGTTTTCCCCTCCACGTCTTGACCTGCGTCGTTGGAATTCTGTAGAGTTTCCCTTACAAAATCCTTGAGATCGTGGTCAAACGCGTACTCCGAGGCGTTCCCCCCCGACCGACCTTCGTCAACGGAAGACCGGCTGAATTTCCACCCGATAGACATTAAGTGTTGATTTAGTATCTACTGAATAATACCTTGGGGTCAATTTTTACTCGCCCAATGTGGCTGGAGCCTACTGTACCATCAAGTTCCACACCAATTAAAGTCGGTAGAGCTCAGAATACATATGTGACCAAACACGTCTCCGCCGTGGATCTGTTCTGCGGCGCGGGGGGGATGACCTGTGGACTAGAAGCCGCTGGTATCCCCGTTGAAGCGGGTGTCGATCATGAAGAAGCATGCCGCTACCCGTACGAGACAAACAACGAAGCGACGTTCTATCAATACGACATTAAGACTGTCGCACAGGAGTCGCCAGAGATCATTGCGAATCTTTTTGATGAAAATGCCGATTTTAAACTTCTCGCGGGGTGTCCGCCCTGTCAACCGTTCTCTACACTTACGAACGGTGCACGGAGTAAAGATCATGAGGGCTACCCTCTACTGGACGCGTTCAAAAAACTCGTTCGGGTGATCAAGCCGGATTACGTCGTTATGGAAAATGTACACGGCGTGTACCACTCCGATATTTATCATTCGTTCGAAGCAGACATGAACGACTGGGGGTACCAGCTAAACGGGTACGATGACCGAAGCGTGTACTGCCCAGAGTTCGGTATCCCACAGACTCGACGCCGGTGGGTCACGTTAGCCGCACAAAGTCATCCAGTAGAGATGCAGATCTCTCCGCCTCCACGTGATTTCCAGCCAAAAACTGCGAGAGAGGCTATCGATCACCTTCCGAAGATTGAGGCGGGGGAAACGTGGACCGGAGACGAGTCTCACAACTATCCTGCTGACAAACTACATACGGCTCGGTCGCTGAGCTCCAAGAACATCCGGAGGGTAGAACACTCGGAACCCGGCGGGACTTGGCGGGACTGGCCCGACAAACTGGTGCTGGACTGCCACAAGGATGAGAGTGGCAAGTCGTACGATTCGGTGTACGGTCGGATGGAAGCAGACAAGCCAGCTCCCACCATCACAACACAATTCTATAACCTTGGCAGCGGCCGATTTGGACACTACGATACTGACCAAAACCGTGCACTCTCGCTTCGTGAGGGTGCACTGCTCCAAACTTTCCCTAATGATTACAGGTTCTTCGAAAATATCGATAACGTTGGGATCCGGAAGACAGGTGTGCTTATCGGCAACGCAGTGCCGCCGAAGCTTGGTGAGGTTGTGGGAGAGCGTATCCTAGAATTTGTGGCTGGTAGGCGGCAGTACACCCTGCCTGAATTCTAAGGTTTGATTGGGTGTTGTCGCACTCATCATGTCGATTGTGTTCGGTTCAATTTGCACCACAGGGACTCACGGCGGTTCTCTTATTCCCGTTTGAGTAGGCTTGTCTGGAGACGGCGTTCCATCTCAGACAACATCAACTCTCACTCAGTCGTCGGCGACAGAGGACTCGGCAGACGGAGCTGTAGCTCCAACGTGCGAGAAGATTGCTTGTCCTATGTACTCTCCGAGCTTCGGGGGCACTGCATTACCGATCAGTCGACCCAGATTAGACACACCGACGTCTTCCCACTCGTCGTAGAAGTCGTAGTCTTCTGGGAACGTCTGTAACAGTGCTCCCTCAAGCAACGAAAGTGCCCGGTTCTGGCCTGTGTCGTAGTGACCAAAGCGGCCGCTACCGTAGTTGTAGAACTGTGTCGTGATCGTCGGAGAGGGTTCGTCGGGCCGCATCCTGCTGTAAGGTGCTTTGTATGAGCGCCCACTCGCTTTACGGTGGCAGTCCGCCAAAAGATGGTTGAGACCTTCCTGTTCCCAGTGAGTCCAATCTCCGCCGGGTTCCATGTTCTTGATCCGTTCTAGGTTCTTTTCTGAAAGGGAACGTGACGTATGTACGTTGTTCTCATCGCTGACTTCCCCTGGTTCAAGCGATGGCAAGTGACTAATTGTGTCTCTAACTGTAGGATAATTGTCCTCACTCTGAATCGGGGGATCGGGCAGTGAGAGAGGTCCCCGCTTAGACGCCATGACTACCCATCGCTTCCGCTTCTGTGGGATCCCGTACTCGGGACAGTATACGTTCTTGTTCTCGTCACTATTGACGTGGTAGTCCTGCGATTCCAAGCTCTTGATGAACGCGTCATAGACACCATCTTCTTGCTTCACTTGGAGCACGTTTTCTGTGACTACCACATCCGGCTCAACGTACTTTGCGATTCGTGAGACCTCATTCAATAGCCCCCACTTTTGATGATCGTGGTGGCCTTTCCCATTTGAGTGCCCCATCGTGGAGTACGGTTGGCAAGGCGCACAAGCCGCGAGAAGCTTCAAATCCGCATCCCATGGATACATCTGTGCTATCGGTTCTGGGTCTTTTGCCAACGATCGGATGTCTGCCCTGACGTACTTTCCGTTGATGTTCTGTTCGTATGGGTGCTTACAGTCTGGGTCCTTATCGATTCCCGCAACCACTGAAACACCGGACTGCTGGAGGCCGTAACTGAGTCCGCCTGCCCCGCAGAACAAATCCACCGCAGCTACCTTCATAAACATCATTTTCTTGTAACATTACATAAACGTTCGGCAACTATACTGCCCCGGCTACTCTTACCTAAAAAAGCAAGTCTTAGTTACTTAATTAACTGTTATTAGCTCTTAGTGGCGAGATTCGTTGACGCGTAACAGTAATACTAATTAGCTGGTCTTAGTTTTGTACAGACATACCGGTTTATACATGGACCAAGGAAAGATCCAAATCAACGAAGCGGCCAAGTGGTTCTTTTTCAGTGGTGGACCGGGAGCCCCACGCTACGGCGACGATCCGACCAAACACGCCGTCGATCACGATTCGGAGGCGTTCGTTCGTGAGGTCATTCAAAACGCGAACGACCAAGGCCTTCCAAACGACGATCCAGTTGAAGTGACGTTCCGTTTCGTCACGCTCACTGGTGACGAGAAAGAAGATTTTATTGACGGACTCGGCTGGGATGACGGCCTCGGTGAGAGAATACAATCGGTCGCGGACACATATAATGGCCATCGTTACGAACGGGTAATTGGACGGGTTAACGATCCCGATGCTGAGCTCCGACTCCTTGTCGTTGAAGACAGAAACACGACCGGATTGACTGGAGGCTGGGATGGTGATTCAAACTACGCCGCTTTGGTGCGCGACGAACTCTACAGCAGCAAGCAAGACGACACAGCAGGCGGCTCATATGGCCTCGGCAAATCCGTTCTCTGGACGTTTTCGGGAGCTTCGACAGTCATCTTCAATTCGCACCTCATAGGCGAATATAAGAAAGACTCGCCTCGTCTTATCGCCCGTTCAAAATTCCCCACACACCAACTCCAAGAAGACGATACAACATATCAAGGTGCGGGATGGCTCTGCCAGCCAATAGAGACCGACGACGGCCCCCGCCCAGAATCCTTCTGGGGAGAACACGCATCGCGGCTCGCAGAGCAACTACACGTGGAACGACCCTCTATCAGCGGAACGAGTGCTATGGTCGTTGAGTTCCAGGACCCGACACGGGATGAGCGACCGGACGTTGAAGATCTCGCACAGGAGTTCGTTGACGCCTCTGTCAAGTACTTCTGGCCAGCCATCTATCGAGGTGATCTCGAAATCACGATCGAAACACCCGACGAAACACTGACCGCCGACGTTGAGAGCGTTCCGGCAATCCGACCGTTTGTCGAAGCTTACGAAGAGAGAACTGCAGATGCGCAGACGCTGGTAAACCCTGGAGACGTTGCTGGACTCAATATCCCGGTCAATCTCCCGCCTCACGCCGATGGAACAGAGACTCCCGACAGCTCGGTTCGGCTGTCAGCTCGCCTCGCATCCCCTGCAGACGACGATTCCTATCTGAATAACATCGCACTGTTTCGAGGGGCGGGGATGGTGGTCAAGTACTACGACCAGAGTCGTATCGCCTACGGTGACCGGAACTTCTTCGGCGTGATAGCCGCTGGCGAAGCGCGGTCGGAAGGGACCCCCTCAAATAGTGATCGAGAGATCGACCGGTTCCTTCGTTTCGCCGAACCGCCAGAGCACGACGAGTGGGAATCCACTGAGAACCTCCGTGAGCAGTATCAGCGTGGATTCCGGATGGCACTTGACGATATGTTCGGAACGCTGCGTGATGGGCTCCGCCACCTGATCTCTCAGGGTAGCAACGGTGACTCGCTCTCCGATAACGTTCTGAACCGGTTTCCGATCCATGGGAGCGGAAATCCACGATCTACGACATCGCCAGCCGATCCCGTCTTCGAAATCGACAGTTCGTCGCGCTTTGACGGCGACGTGTGGGTGATCTCTGGTCAAATCAAAACGCTCCCAGAAGAGTTCAACGGGTGGAGTGCCGACATCTCGCTCACCGGTGTTGGTGAAGACGGATCCCGTTACGACGACATTCCCATTGAATACGTTGAAGTCAAACAATCCGGCGTAACCGTGTCGTACAACGATGGATGTGTTCGCCTGGTCGCGGATGAAGATATTGATGAACTCTCGTTCTCGGGACGGTCTCATTCCGACAAACATGCTGACCTGGTACACGGTGATGTCGGTGCAACACAACTAGAGATACTCGCAGAGTTACAGACTCCCGAGGAGGGTCAAGCGTGACCAGACACTCTCAGCGATACCGTACTACGACACTTCCGTTCAGCTACCGACATAAGGGGGTAGACTTCGATCTGGACTCGTTCAACGTTGACGATGGGGATCGAACAGCACTCAAACTGAATCCGTCTCAGACAGAGATCAACCTCGGATCGGTCGTATCGTCGTCTGACAGTAGCGAGGAACCGAAATGGGACACCATTACTCTCAACGGGAAACTTCATTTACCGGAGGAGACAATACAGGCCGTCTTTCCAGAAGACGAACGAGCAGAGCCGCCAGCCAAACTCTACGTCACCATTCGCTGTCACGAGACTATCTATCGTGACCGGGAAGTCATCTCCGAGAGCCCCACGACTCCCGGTGAATACGACGTCAGGCTAGAAATTCCGAAGAATACCGTGCGAGGGACCGTTGAACTGCGCCCCTATCTCATTCGCACGGAAGTTCACTCAGGAAAGGAATCAAGCGATTATGCCGCTCAAAGGAACTTCCGTGTCGCTAGTGGGACGCTGTACTACGTCGTCGTTGACGGCCACGATGAAGAAGAGCAAGCTGCCATTGATGGTGAGAGAGTCCGGTTCTCACAAAATGCTCACCTTCCAGGCGGGAACAAGCTATACTACCTTGACTTCCGGAGCGAGAGTCGTCCTAAGTTGTGGATCAACTCCGACCATCCCCGTATTGCCGAGGTTCTACAGAGCAGAGGATCTGTTGGAGCCGAGGCTCGGATGCGTGACGTGGTACTCGATCAGGTGAGCTACGGTGTGTGGGTACAACTCCTTATTCAGGCTGGAAGTGCTATAGACACAGAGGGAGAGGTTGAACATGAGTGGCAAGAAGTGGTGCTCAAGACATTTGCTTGTAACCTCTACGATACTAGCGATCTATCGGAAGCAACTCGCCGTCTCCGGGACGACCTCTCTGGCCCGCAAACTCTACCCCATCTTATACAGCGGATCGATAGCGAACTTCAAGAGTACATAAATCCACGAGAGCAACTGATTCATCTCATGGAGGAGGGCCTTCAGATCTAACGTGACCGAGACAGAATTACACCGACTGACGGAAGACGGACGTCGTCTCGTTGGCGAGTCGTTCATGAAAGGCGGGACGACGCTAACCGACGAACAGCTGGATGAGTGCGTAGAGCCTATGCCGGGGCATCCGACAGCTGATCTCAACAGGATTGATTCCGCGGTAAAGGGGGTTCTGGAGGAATACCCAGAGTACGAAACCGCTATAGATGGGTCTCTCGCTGAAGAGATTCACCGTTCCCTTGATATCACGAGGCGAACTGCTGGCGACCCAGGGCTCTGGCACTGGCTAGCAGTCGTCCAATACCCCGAGCTTGTCCGGCATCGCTGGGAGTATCGCTCTGAGGAGGCGATGAGAGAGAAGTTCCTCGGTGCGGGCTCCGACTTGTACTCAAACGCCATCCACCGACTCTGGTGGATCGCGGAGCTTACGTCGCGTGGCGACGATTACTCAACGACTGATGCAGTCTTTGCTAACCAGACGATGGTCAATAAGGTGTTTGACCGCTGGTTCGCGCGCTACCAACCCGCAGTTCGGGCTATGTGTGACGAACTCGCAGATGAACCGTCACGTGTCATAGATGAGACGACACGGCGGTTCAATCACGCACTGACAAACGTACAACTTGAAGGACTGTCAGAGGATGAGGCACGAGAGATGATCAGACAGATTATCGCCGAGTCTGGATAAAAATCCGTTGCAGTGTTTCATAGATCAGTTCGCAAGGTTGGTTTCAGGACTTCCGGTGGTGAATCATCTGCTTAGTCTAGGTGCGACTTGACCAGCAGGAAGGTGACCTATATATTGGAAGACCGTGAGCGGGCTTAAACACTCACCTGTTCTGTTGAATTAGGAAGAGGAAGCGGAATTGCGTCGTTCTGAAATCTGATAAAAAACGATCTACCGTATTTTCAGTAGCCTCTTCATGAGTCGTTGCGGGGACCGTTCAACCACATCTGCTCATCAACGTCCGGATATTGCTACGAAGACTACAGAACCGATACTGTTGGTCTTCCGGACGATGAGATGAACGTTGGGGCGAATACAGACCACTTAATATGAAGATCCCAGGGTAGTAGATCAGATCGGTAAGTCCACACGCTTCGAGAATTCGAAGACAGCATCGAAAATATCGATAGCGACACCAACAGAGTCCTCTCGTAATAAGACGCCTAACTCAAAGTTACTCGTTAGACTGTGTCCCGTTAAGTTCGCACTGCCCACATAGCACAACTCTTCGTCGGCGATCGCAATTTTGGCGTGTGTTGCATACGATTGTTTGCCTGTATCGTCGTCACTCTCGTAGCAATCCCGAACTTGTAGCGAATTCCGATTCGTGGGCTCAATCTGCTCATGTAACATATTGAGTGCCTGCCGTAATTTTCGACTAGCGGCCTCGGTTTCTCTCGTCAGGATTTTCGTTTCGACGCCTCTGTTTGAGAGGCTAGCGATGTATTCGATCACAGGCGGAGCCGGATCGAAATACGGATTGGCGATTCGGACAACCGAGTCTGCGTCAAAGAAAAGCCGCCGAAGATCGTTGGACAACGGCCGGACTTGATCGGTGGGGTGGGGATCCATCGTCGGTGGAAACGTCGCTGTAAATTCAACAGTTGTTTTCGGTCTCTCGTTATTGAGTTCTTCAGCATCGTCTAAGGCAGAACGTGCGATACGCTGGGCGTCAAGAATGACCACAGCCTGGTCAACGTGGATGGCGAACGTGTAGTCAGCGAAGGTTCTTGCGTTCCCAACCTGAGCGGCAGCCCCGTTCAAAACAAGGCCAGTGAACAGACACTCCGCGTCCCGTTTCGAGAGTTGAAATTCATCTGGCAGTGACGTATTGAGCGACTGTCGATCAACCTTGACGTCCTCGGCCGTCTGTTGTTGAAAGTATTCACGAACGGCGTTCAAAACCTTCGACGACGAGATGCCACGAGCGATAGTGAATTCTAAATCGTCGTTGATCGACTCAAGATCATTGGGGTCCATTGTTGAGATTAGATGTCCCAGAACGGGGTGTGATCTTCGCCACCGACCAAGAGCTCTCGATCCAGAGCCCCGTTGTAGAACTCGCACGTGAACTCACTCACGTGTAAGCAGGCGTGGCATGCGGCCCCTTCTTCGTCGTCCAAACAAGCCGGGTCGTAGATGCACTGCGATGCATGTTCGATAGCATCGTCGATCCATGGATGGAGCCGTGTTTTGAACAGCGTGAACATCCCTCCTAAGGCGAAGTGTTCCATGCTTTGGGCATAGAGGATGATCGCCGGAACGGTTGGGAGTACCAGTTCAGAGATGCTGTCTGTGTCGAGACCACACTGTTCGCTGGCAGTGCTCATCAGAGCGTGACTGCTGGAGTGTATGAGTTGGTAGATGACCTCTGTGAGCTCGTCTTCGATCGGTGTGAACGGATTCTGGATCTCGGTGTTGTCGAAGTTACTCAGGAACCATTGCTTGAGATCGGATTCGTTGTCCAGGTCTGGCGTGTCGGCCTCATTAAGATACCCGTTCTTAACCAGCCACTTGACGATAGCAGCCCGATCTAATTCAAGGATGATCGCCTCGGATGGTGACCGGTCACCCCAGACCGTCAGTGCGTCAAGATTGTAGGGATGCTCAAAGGCTCTAAGAGAGGTTTCACTAGCATCTGGGGAGGCTCTCGTGTACCCAAAGACAGTATTGAGAAGCGGGAAGTTATCGACGACCCAAGCATTCGAGATATTTGCTCGCTTGAGTTTTTCCCGGTACAATTTCGACTGCGGGTATTTTTCTCGGAATTCCGGATTGTCGGTGAACTCAGATAGCGCGCGGGGTGTGGGATGCCGGTCCTGAACGCTTTCACGCATCGAATCACCCTCATATCCCCGTGTTGAGCGGAGGAACGTGAATAGTTCGTGCGACACCGCTGTGTAGGCAGCACCCGCATCCCCATCACCGCGTTCGGCCGGGAGACGGACTCGGTCACGATTCTGAGAGACGACCGCACCTAGGTTCGGAGAGTCACCCATCTTGAGCTTGAGAGCCTGTTCTTTGTTCTCCTCTACCCACTCTTTGCCAAACTCGTCGTAGAGGCCCTCCAACACGTCCTCTTCCGATTTGTCGTTGACTGCTATATCTTCCAACGTTACCCCACTACTGTCAAGGTCAACGTCACCGAGATGAGCCGCCATGAGAATTCTGGCCCACTTCTCACCGTACGGGATCTCGTTTTCTTTGATATTGACGTGGGGAATATCGATTATCACTTCTCGCTGAGAGTAAAACACAGATCCGGAATTCGTCGGTTGGATCCCACTCACCGGCTCGTTACACCGATCACAGTAGACTTGGAGATCCCCAGTCCGTTGATGACAGATACCGCATTCGAACGACCAAGTTCGCATGTCCTCAGGGACGCCGCGATTCAGACGAACGTCGTCGTATCCGTGTGAGTTGCAGCCAGCAGGTTTGATCGTGAATACCTCTCCGCATTCGTGAGTGCTCACGAACGACAGTTGTTGGAGTTGTCCACCACACCCACTTAGCGGACAGCGGCCGTTCGAGTGTCGGAAGCTCCCGGCGGAATCCCGATATTCGACGTGGTCACATCGCTTGCAAACCATAGTCGTCGGGAATATCTCCCCGTACACGTTCTGTGGGCGGAAGACGTCGATCCTTGCGTCACCCACTTCTGACCACGGCTTCGTATCACCGTTCCGAAAGCTGGACACGCGGCTTTCGATGTGGTTGGCGATCCGCCTCTGATCGACATCCATTTCTCGGTGGTTCCATTCTGCTACCTTCATTGTGATCCCGTAGCGTCCATAGTCAAACAGATCGCCGGGCACGAAGTTAGCGAGTACTTGAGCGATACCACGTTCCATTTCAGCGTTTTCCTGTGTCATCGGTTCGGTTCTCAGTTATCGGTCAGCATGTGGAGCACTTGTGCGGAGTCGGCCGTCGGATACACCGGAATTTGCTCATCGATATCCCTGAGACTCCGCATCGGGCCACGGTGGCTCTCTTCTCGGTCAAGGAGGAACCCGATCCAGCTCTTGTCCGGGTTGATCGGATTTTTCATGCTCCGGGTCCAGAGTTCATCGAAATACGTCTCTATCTTCTCTCGATACAGTTGCATCCCCGTCGTATCCGCCCACTCCCGTTCATGATTCTCTGTCACGGCATAACAGCGGAGGACCATCTCAAGCATCTCTTCGCGGTCAATGTGGCCCTCACGGGCTGCCTCCTGGAGGCCTTCATGCATGTAGACACGGTTGTCACACGTCTCTTCTAGCAATTCGTCGTAGTATTGGATGATGAGGCCAGAGAATATTCCGGGGAGGGTGCACTCAACAGCGAACTCTGCCCACCGTTCGAGCGGTGTAGCTTCAACGAGCAAGTCTTGGTATCTGTGATAGTGTTCGAATCGCGTGTAGTGGCTGCGATCACGGGCGCGCATCGCGTCAAACAACAGGAACACACTCCCTGTGTGTCGACGTCCGACGCGAGAGTACGCCTGAATATATTCGGCCGTATTCCGTGGCATCCCAAAGAAGGAGATGAAATTGAACTTGTTGACGTCAACACCGTGCGATATCATTGACGTTGCGATGACGATGTCGATCGGCCGTTCCGGATTGTCTGATTCAAGCCGAGAGAGTGCGTCACGAACCTCGCTCATCGGCGTTTCACCGGTCAACGAGACTGGTACCAGCGATCTGTACGGGTCACCGTGAGACTCCAACTGCATGTTTATCATTGTCTTGACCGATCGCTGGAGCATATCACTATTGCTCTTCGAGATGTTGTACGAGACCTGCGTCTCGTACTCGTCCAGCAGATCGCCTAACACTTTGCGACGCTCGGTCGCATCTTCTGGGAGATTCAACGGCCCATCTATCGAATCTACCGCGACGAGTTCGTCGTGGAGATCGTCTAAATCGGCTCGGAATTCCTGAATTATCTGTGCATACTCTTTGATTACCGTGTTGATAGCGAACGTTCTGGATACGCTTCGCGGAACAGCACCGACCATTTGCCGACCGAGCTCACGAGGATGTTCGTACGCGTAGAACGACTGCTTAAGCCTTGGTCCCTGTGAAGGGAAGATTTGTGCATCCCGCCAGTAGAGTGATTGGACCTGTTCTTCAGCGCCGGCGATGGTTGCAGTCGCTGCAACGTACTTCGGATTCCACCCGCCATCTGTCACCCGGTCCATCCACTCCTGAAGGAACGTTTCGTAGTGGGAATCGAAGGCCCCGAACTCCTCACGCAAGAGGTGTAGTTCGTCTTGGATGAACAGTGACGGAGGATCAACCGGCTCTACCGATTCAAGCGAACTGCTATCACAGACGACGTCGTCAGGGTAGCCGAACGCGTCACAGAGACACTGCCCCTCACCAGTAAACCCGTGATCTGGACAGCGATTTTTCACGCGACCGAACAAGGTTCGCGCGCGTCGCTGCATCCCCATGATAGCGATCTTGTCAATGGTACTGACGACGAAGGTCGGAGCGTATCGATAGACTTCCTCGTCGGTGATGTAGATCGGGAGTTCGGCGGTCTCCCCGCCTTGCCGCTGGACTTCGGAACATTCGGAATTCGTGCAGCGATGGATGATGCGAAGTTGACTTTCGTCACCCGTGATTTCGACCGACTCCTCACCACAGAATGGACACTCCGAGACGATCAACCAATCTTCCTGTTTCTGTTCGTCGTCACGAGCTTTCCGGACGTTGTTGCCCGCGTCAGAATCACCATCAATGACTTTGTTCGGTGTATTGTTCTTCCCCACGAAGTAGCCAACACTGAATGGTTCTCCCCCGAAGGCCTCACTCTCACGGCGTATCGCTTCGGCTCGACAGAGTGCATCAGCTATACGCTGGAGTTGCTGGAGTGAGAGCAGCCGGAGTGGGAACTTGGTCCACGCAGTCGTGCCGAAATCCTTCCCCCTGAGACGGTCGTAAAATGCGGTGAAAACGACGAGGCCCAGGTATGCCTCGGTTTTGCCTCCACCGGTCGGGAAGTAGATGACGTCGCCCACGTCAAGGCGATCGTCGATACCCCGATCTGGATCCGCCTGCGCGACGATGTCGGGGATGCTCATGACGATGAAAATAACCTGGAAGAGCCGCCATCGGGTAAACTCCTCGCCCATATCGGAAAACGTCTCGTTGAGAGCTCGGAACGCACGTTCGACCTGAGGGTCTTCCTGAATGAGCTCTCGTCCGTGCTCAAATCGTTCTCGTTCCTCGACAAACGCCTGCATCGCCTCCCCAAAGTCCCGGATTGCTTGCTCCGATTTATCTTCAAGAACGCTATCCCTGACAGATTCGTACTGGTCGGCTGCGCGTTCCATCTCAGTCGTGATCCGACCCAGTACCTCATCTATATCCTCTTCGGCGAGCGCCCTAAATGGAGCCGAAACAGCCTCTCGTGAGTGATACTTCGGTTGTTCGTAAATCGGGACCGTATTCGTCTCGATGTGAGTCACGTCCTCACCTGCCTCGGTTTCGACCGCCGTGTTCTCACCGAGGGCATACATATTCCCGTCGTACTGGTACTCGTTCCGTATCTCCTCAGATTCAAATGGTTGGAAAGTCGAATTTTCGAGATTTATCGAGAGGCCTGCGTCGAACAGATAGGTCTGCCACTCTTCGTCACACTCTTGAGCACCGGCGAGATCTTCGCCATGTGTATTGACAAGCCGTGCGGAGACCGCGATCGCACCCTCCTCGGGTCTGGACCGGCATGTTAACCTGATTGAGGCACTCCAAGGTGTCGGAACCCGTTCGTCGGTAAAGGTCTCGTCAAGGTATTCTTCGAATGAACTTTCATCGTCTCGTGCTTTCGGCGGGACATCACGCTGTTCACGATACGTCGAATCCTCGTCCGGCTTCGTATATACTCGTTCTTGGCTTAGCTGGCTGCGTGCTTCGTTGAACGGCTCCGTGAGCGGTTCCTCGATCGATTGAGTTGACGTTGCTGCAGATTTAATTTGTTCACCCGTTAATTCAACCGACGGGATTTCCGGTTCAAGACGCTCATATACCCCCACAAGGCTCTGTGTTCTTCCGCTCAAGTCGGTTCCGCCATCCGCCTGCATCTCGGCATCTTGAGCTTCGTCTCTCTCTATCGTCTCACTAGCGTTGGCGATTTCACCGTGTTTGATCTGTTCCTCGTAAGACGGGAACTTTTTGTAGAACAATTTGAGATCGGGTGAGATCGTGACTGTCGCATCGTCGTCTATATGATCCGAAACACGGAATTTGAGACCGATTGCGAAAGGGGCGACCTTTTTGGCGAAATTCTGAAAGACGTCCCCCTCAGCCTGCGCTTTCCGATACGGATACTGACTAGCCAACACACCACCGAAGAACTGCTCTTGAGGATCGATTCCGTATACCCGCTCCTGGTTTTCACCAGATCCAGTTATTCGATTTGTTAATCGTTCCGTGACGATCTTGTTGACAGCTTGGTGGCGTCTGTAGTCCGCATCTCCGGACACCTTATAGGCATCATCTGGCGGTCGTACGTATTCGGGATCATTGATAGGAGGAATGGATTCAAATCGAGGATTCACAGCAGATAGTGTTTTGCAACTAATAAAAAAGTTAGCCCAATGAGGGGGGTAGTGTTCAGATAAGCTGATTTCATGCGAAAGCGAAGGATCTTAACGACTCGTCAGCAGTTTCTGCTTTGGCATTGCTACGCTCTTCCGAAGCAGATTGTTGGTCGGGTAGAGCTGTCGCTGTGAAAGCGTAGCGGGCAAGGGTGACGCAATGCGTCACCCGAACGCAATATTCCCATTCGAATTGCTGAGTTCAGAGACGAGCGCTACGAACCTGCTGCTCAAGAACGACGTTCCGAAACAGACCGTAGCAGACCGTTCCGACGTCTCACCCGATGTTGTTGACAAGCACTACAATCAGATGACTAAGGAGGAGAAGATGAACAAACGGAGAGGCTATCTGAAGGGGAGATTAAGTCAATCCTCGGTCACGTTAAGCGAGTATATATCACCGAAATAGAACATGATCGATACGCTGCTTCCACTACGGCTTATTTTCACATCTTTTTCATCTTCTAAGGTATGAATCAAATTCTTGTTTCCATCCTGTTTAGTTTCAATTCTCAGACCATTACTCATTAAACGAGCATACTCGTCAGTATCTGGTACTCCAAAGTCAGAGGCGGTATTTTTCATCGCTTCTTCATCCGAGTTGAAAAGTGACATCTCTTCTATATTTCGATTCTGTAATCTTGTTGTGATGCTTCAGAATCGTCATCTTCCCACGAAACCTCAAAATTACTCTCGTTGATTTGCTTCTGGGTTTGTATTACGACAATCATTGCTGCTATTTTGACTCATTACACATATCAGCCTTTTCCAAAGAACGTAGTATTGAGATGGAGCACAGGTAATCCAATAGCCGTCGTGTCTCGTAGAACCGTTGGGAAGCACACCAGTATGGGTTACGTATCTGTTGCCGCCTCAAAAGAAACTCAACTTCGATATCTCAGTTCTGGTTCCGTACCAGATTTTTCGCCTTCTCCGTCGGGACGATTAGCTTCTCATCATTCCGTGTGTAATACTCCGACAGTTCAGAGGATAAGAATTGGTAGACCTCTGAGCCCGACGAGAATCCCCACTCGTCAGCGAGTTCGCTGTTGTTCGTCGGTGCAAGCTCTACAAGATCTTTCACACGCTCTACCAACTCTTCTTCAGAATCACCCGAGTTGCCGTGATCACCAGATCCCTGACGTGATTTAGGTTTCCCAGCCGTAATCTCGACAATTTCGTGAGCCGTCACAGATTCCGAGATTCTCGTGGATTCGCCGGAATTGAGGCCGTCACGGACCGAATCACGGTACGCAGAACCTTCATTTCGATTAACAGTTCGGAATCCTTCCATCGTATTTTCGATGTCTCTTGCGTTCGTCTCTAGTTTAGTGTACCCGAATGCCCGTCCGATGGCTTCAATATCGTGGTGCGAGCGTGGGCCCAGTATCAACGATGGATTCTGTGCCAGATTGACCGGATTATCGGCCTCTCGAACGGATTCAAACCACTTTCGAACAGTCAATGGAACCCTATCGAATTCGTCGATTTCTTTTGATATCCAGTTGTAGATCGTATTGTAGACCTCGGTATCGGAAACTTCACCCCCGGTCTCCAATTCCTCTTTCACACGGTCAAAGATCTCGTTGAGCGCGTCGTACCACACTCTGACCGTCTCGACAGCCCTCTCTGCCGCGATTTCGTCGTCATAGAGATCGGTGAGGTGTGCGTGCCAGAGTTCTTCTTCCAGATCGTTCGGGATGGTGATCAGAGTATCCCCGACAGAGAATGAATCCACACTCACCCAATCGATCTCTCCACCATCCCCGGTGGCCCGTTTTCGGAGGACGGATTCGTGATTCGTGAGCGCGATCTGCTCCCCACGACTGGTTTCAATGGTGTAGTGGCGGAGTTCCCGTTCGTATCGGTCCGAGTCCTCGCCATATTCGCTTGCCGAAACGGATCGCAACGCTTCCGCCAGGATCTCATCTTTCGACTTCGTATCATCGGTGCCAGATGCCGAGTGTATCGGATCTGGGCTGGTTTCCACCTGTTCTCGCTCTTCATCTTCAGGCTCTATGTCGCCAACTAACGTCGGTTCAGCGAACGGGCTAGAGTCGGGGCCTCCAATGGCGTTGTTGAGCATGTCAACGTACTCAGAAGCGTGGCGGTCTATCATTTTGGCCCAGGATCTATCGTATGTCAAGACCTCTGTCTGCTTAATGCGGGGATGAACGTAGAATCCAGCATGTTCGGGATGTAGCGGACCACATACCATTAGTTTGTCGTAGGCACCGATATTCCGTATTTCGTCGGGTGAAACGATCGATATCTCACCTTCCCCCACCTCTCTCTCTGATACGATATCGTTTGTCAACAGTGCTTCCCGGATTAGTAGCGCATTCTTTGGACTTGCGCTGAAAATTGCGACGTTCTTGCCCTCACCTCTCGCGGTTCTGATGGCATCCTTCAACGCCTCGTACAGTGGATTCTTTTCACGGAGGCGGTCGTCTACACGCTCTAAAATCCCTTTGGCGGCATTAAGGGGTTGGACTGCCTGGAGATTCTCAACTACACCTGCTTTCTGTTCCACGTCTTCGATCCGTTCTTGGATAAGCGGTGGGACGAACCGATCGCCTTCCGCGTATTTTTTCCGAACCCAGTCGTCGTAATCCTGGGGAGGTATCGGTAACCGTTGGAAGAAAAGATGGCGAGAGAATATCAGGCCGCCAGCCCCCCCTGCGTCGGTATCCATGAGTTCCATCGAATTCTCGAATAACTGGTTGAAGAGCTTCGTGACACTGCCCCCGTCAATCTCCGAGATAGTGATGTCTCGGCCCTGACGAAGCGAACGGACTTCGTCCGCACCGAGTTGCCATGAGTCCCCGTCTTCGACGTGTGTAGCTTCATCACCGGTCGAAACCTGATCAAGGAGATCTTCATCTGGAAGAACCGAAGCTGCATCTAATCCCGCTGGAGGGCCGTATCGGGGCCGCCCTTCTGTATCGTTTCGCGTGTAGTAACTATGGGCACTGACGATGTCTGTCTCGGGATGTGCGTCTTCCAGAGCAGTCACACTTTCTTGTCGATTGAGCCGTGCCCTGGATGTCGAATTGAGAACGACTGCGTCTAGATTTGGGACTTCTTCTAACTCCTCGGTTTTTTTTGTGATCACGATGCGGCCCTCTCCCGCCCCATCGGAATTATCTTTCACCTCTCCATCCGAGACGTAAGCTTCCGTCACTAACTCCGGAATAGGTGTGGCCTCTACCACTTCCTCCCTATTTTCGGAAAGAGCGTAGTGACGCAGCTCTTCACGAATATCACTTTTCATACCCCACTGTGTCTGCGAGCCCGGTGAGTACATCCCAACCTGTTTCCCGAGGTCAAAGTCTTCCAAGACGAGTGCGAGCGTGAGGATGACTACATCACTAGGCTCGTAATATGGATACACGATCGGGACGTTTTCGTTTCGATCGAGACGATCCAGGGTTTCCTTAACGATTCCTTCGCGCAGGTCACCCAAGTCAACGCCTCCCCAACGTCCATCTCCAGTCCGATTTTTCAGGAATACTTGACCCGAGTCTCGGTCGAAAACATTGACCTCTGTATCCCCCTTCAGAAGGTGCTCAACATACTCGGGGGGTCGGCGATTCTTTCGGAGTCGCTTTCGAGCCTTTGAGGCCGCAATCGCAATATCAGAATTTCCACCCGTCAGCGAGGAAAGCGCCTCTGGAGGGGGATAGAACCCCATCTTTTCGACCGTCTCGATCGCCTGCATGATCGTCTGTCTGTCGTCGGCTCGCAGTTGTTTCAGTACGGGGTCTGCAAAGGTTGCTGGGACCGATGAATGCCGCTTCGCAGCCGTGCTGATCAAGTCGAGAGCATATTGAGTATCGATCGTGTCTGCACGCTGTAAGATCGTGGCAACCTCGTCGCCTCGAGAGAGTACAACCGACGGCGCACCTTTCGCAACGGCCTGAAGAAGTTCCCACAGGACGTATCGATCGTTTGCGTCGGTGGCGACTATTTCGAGTGCCCTGTCGGTGATCGACTCAGCGATTGCCCTATCCTCCCGGGTGAGCCGTTCGACTGCGGAGAAGAGTTGTTCACGAGCCTTCGAATCTGCAGACTTGACTCGGTCGAAAATTCCCTCTTCGATCGTCTGTAATTCGCTCGAAGTTGGATCGATTTGGCCTGCCTGGAGCAGCTCGGAGAAGGCGTCAATTGCCTCAAGCTGAGCTAAGGGGCCTCTCCCATCAATCGAACTCAGCACTATCGTACCGGCTTCGTCTAATGCAGCGTCACGTGCTTGCCGTACTTCGTCCAGTTCGTGGCTGAAATCGCCGAGTAATATTCGCACGGCTTCCCCGGTTGCACTCCGGCCGAGTAATCGATATCCGATGGCTCGCTGGGCAGAGCTACCTTGTTTGACAATCGCGTTGACGTCATTATACTGGATCTGAAACAGTGTATCAGGATCCGTCCCATCCAGGATCGCTCCCAAGATATCCGTAGCCCAACTTGCTTTGCGATTTTCTGATGGGTCCTCACCTTTGAGGCCTCCCAAGGTTTTGTTCATCAAGCCCGACACGGTCCCGACGGTTTCGATAGCAACTCGTGGATGATCCGTTGAGATCCGTCGCAAGTGCTTGAGAGCCTGAAGCAGTGTATATGCGTTTTTATCCGAAGAAATAGCGTAATCGAGATCGTCAATCAATTCTTCTGCTACTTCCTGGTCAAAGTTTTCGATCTGCTCAAGCCTTTCGAGTGCGTTTAATTTGTTACTCGAACGAAGGCCTTGACCGATCTCTGTAATTATGTCACTGGACATGGTTCGACTTATTTTCTGATCCCTCCAGAGATACCGACACGCCGAGAATTGTAGGCCCTAGAGAGCCTCAACCAAGATTGTGCAGAACGTGTTGGACAACCACTCATGCAAGTAGCAATGTCATTCGGATATCAGATAATAAATCTATCGCAGATATCAACGTGAGGTGTCCGGTGCGGTATGGAAAAAGTACCGCACACAATACTTAAATACTAATCTCTTTCATGACATGTTATGGCCATACCTAAACTGCATAAAATTGAAGAAGGGGAATTAGTAGACCCCGAGGATCTCCAGAATTTGCTCGGCGTCAGTGAATCTACGGAGGGGCTTTCGTTCAACGTGGAAGGGTCTTTTATTGATCATATGATAAACGAATATCCGGAGATACTCACGTTTGACGTTACAGCAGATAGTGTCAATTACCACTTCGATATCGATTGGCCGAGCGAATTCCCGGACGACAACAAGGCCGAAGAGCGTAATCACGTTAGAGATGCCTTTCTGAGATCCGGGATTGCTGAGCATCGAAATATTGACGA
>Ga0209917_1000246_pt1 | contig 22573 bp, 19 predicted proteins | sample SalPon2_C_H2O_MG_FD_185710 | JGI IMG/M metagenome (GOLD analysis project Ga0209917, IMG submission 185710) | Salt pond water microbial communities from South San Francisco under conditions of wetland restoration - Salt Pond MetaG R2_C_H2O_MG... | ecosystem: Environmental > Aquatic > Non-marine... | reverse complement strand
CCGACCCGCCGGAGTCGACGAGCATCTTGTCCATCCCTTTCGGGCCGAGCGTGGTGCGGACGGACTCCGCGACCGCCTTGCCGGCCGTGATGTTCATGTTCTGAGCGTCCTTTCCGGATGTTCGCTGCGACTCCTCGGAAAGTACGATCATGGGCTGATTGCCCATCCGCTGGCGCTGTGACATTACAGCCGTTGATTGTTTGTGATTCTATATAAACCCTTCGCTTACCCCGTGAGAAACCGCAACACGGTGGGTGGGAGACGGCCGGTGTGAGCCACGTTCACACGGCCATTTATATAGTACCGCAGATCGACCGCTGGGAGACGGATTTCGGCTCGGAAAAACCGGGTACGTCGGCTCGCAGACCGGGTGAAACGGCGATACGCTCCCGTCGTCGACTTCGGCGGTCCTTACTGGGGCGCGTTGAAGCTCACGTCGTCGTCGAGCTCGTTCGACATCCGTTCGAGGTACGAGTACACCGCGCCGTGCGGGGCGCCGTCGAGCAGCATCCCGACCGCCCGGCGGACCACTTCGAGCTCTTCGGGCTGGCCGACGGCGCCGACGGTCGACCCGTAGACGACGACGTTCGCGCCCGACAGCTCTTCGAGCAGTTCGCGGGTCCGGCCGTTCTCGCCGATGATCCGGCCCTTCTTTCGTTGGAGGTCGTTGTCGTTGCGGGTGTGTTCGGACAGGTCGATCAGATCGAGCGTCCGGAGGTCGTGGTCGAGTATCGACAGCGCGGTCTCCGGCTTGAACCCGCGGCCGATCGCTTTGATCACGTCCGGGGCCACCATCGCCGCTACCGGGTCGTCGCGCTCCTCGATGGCGACGCTGCCCGACTCCGAGTCGATGTCGAGCCGGACGTTCGCCCGCGCTTCGATCTCCCGCATCGTCTCGCCGCCGGCGCCGATGACGACGCCGATCCGGTCCTGCGGAACCGTCACGTGTTGCATACGAACCGATACCCGGCCGAGCCTTTTAAACGTGTTCCGCTGCGGGCGGTGTGTGGCCGCGTGACGGTGTCTCCGGCCGCTTGAGGGCGTCGTGTCCGGAATCTACTCGTCGGCGTTCGCCGATTCCGACTCCCCGCCCGCGTCCGGCTCGCCGCTGGCGCCCGGCTCGCCGCTCGGATCTGGCTCCGGTTCCGTCACGTACGCGCGGAGGTCGTCGGGGTCCACGTCGATCCCCTCGCGGGTGAAAAACGCCGCCACGTTCTTGCAGTCGCGCTGGAGGAACTCCCCGGCGTTCGGGTGGTGAACCGTCACGGCCTGTCCCAAGTCGATGATCACCAACTCGCCGTCGTGGATGATCATGTTGTACTCCGATAAGTCGCCGTGGATCAGGCCGGCGCCGTAGAGCCGGCGCATGTACTCGCGGACGACCTCGTAGGCCGTCTCCGGGTTCTCCACGTCGACCTCGTTCAGCCGCCGAGCGCGCTCGTCGGCGTGCCCCACGAGTTCCATCACGAGGACGTTCCGCTGGACCGCGATCGGTTCGGGCACGCGCACGCCGGCCTTGCGCGCCCGCTTGAGGTTCGCGAACTCCTTGCGGGTCCACGCCAACACGACCGCCTTCTTGTCGCTCGCGATGCCCTCGAAGCGCGGGTCGCCCTCCAGGTAGTCGCGCATCTGCCGGAAGTTCGAGGAGTTGATCCGGTACACCTTCACCGCGACCTCGCGCTCCGGCGTGACGCCCTCGGGCCCGCCGCCGGCCGCCGCGGACCCCGGCTCCGGTCGCTCGCCCGCCTGCCCGCCGAGCGCCTCGAAGACGCTCGCCTCCTTCCCCGTCGACACCGGGCCGCCGAAAGCGTCGACGTAGCCGTCTTGGACGAGCTTATAAACGGCCGCCAGCGTGGCGTCGTCGAACACCGACTCCTGGAGTTTGAACTGCTCGGTGTCTTTGATCCGCTTGCGGAACTCGTCGAACTCCCGGTCCTGTCGGCGGGCGATCCGGTCCGCCTCCGTGTCGGAGACGTCCAGCTGTTCCCACTCGTCGCCGGGCTGCTCGTCGGGCTCTAGCAGGACGAACTCCTCGCTCATTCACCCCGACGTTCGGTGGCGTGCGGCTTAAGAGGGCGGGTCCGACGCCGGTGCGGCTCCCGCGGCCGTCACAACACGTCCATCGCGTCCTCGACCGGCATGTGCCCGTCGCGGACCGCTTCGAGAATCTCCCGGCGCTCCGCCGCCTCGGGGTCGGCGGTGTCGTCGTCGTTCGCGCGCCGCCCGGCCTCGGCAAGCGTCACCTTCCGCGTCTCGCCGACGAACTCGGCGAAGTCGGTGCCGTCCGCAAGCGCCTTCTCCTTTTTGACCCGGTACGACCCGGCGTCGGTGGTGTACAGGTCGCCGGGGTGGAAGAAGTACCAGTCCTCGCGGTCGAACCGGACCGCGATCCGCGCCTTCGCGCCGAAGTTCTGGGCGAAGAAGAGCAGCGCCTCCACCTCCTCGCCGGTGAGATATATCGGGTCGCCGGCGCTCGACTTCGCCTCGATGGCGTAGAACGTCTCGCCGTCGCCCGCGAGCACGTCCGGGAGCTCCCGCTCGGTCGCGGCGCCGCTCGCCGGCGCGCGCATCACGGCGAACCCGGCCTCGTCTAAGGCGTTCACCAGCTCGCGCTCGCGGCGGTCGCCCTTTCGGTTAGCGGCCACGGTCGTCGTCACCCGGTTCGGTCATGGGCTACGTAGCGGCGAGCCGGGCAAAAGGGCGACGGGTCGTGCTCACCCGCGCAGGCGCCACCACAGCGATCGGAGCCGGTAGCCGAGCGAGTTCCGTTCGTACCCGTTCCACCCGCTCATTCCGCCCGCGAGCGTCGACGCCTCGTAGCCCGCCTCCTCGAAGACGCGGGTCGCCCGCTTCGCGACGATGCCCATCTTGCAGACGGTGACTATCTCCCGGCCGTCCGGCACCTCGTCGAGTCGCTCTCGGAGGGTCGTCTCGTCGCCGCTCCGGAGGTCGTCGTACACGGGCACGTTTCGGCTCGCGTCGATCGCCCCGCTCTCGTAGTCCGACTCGGGCCGGATGTCGACGACGACCGGCTCGTCGTCGGTGCCGAGGCGCTCGGCCAACTCGTCTGGGAGCACGCGACTCATTGGTACGACGTTGGTCTCGCGGGGGAAACCCCTGCCGCTCGCGGCCGCACCGACACCGCGGCCCCACGGTCGATCCCGCGCGCTCGCTCGCGGCGCGTCCCGACCCCGCAACGTTCGCGTGCGGCACCGGGCATTATTGTCCCCGCCGCCGAGGTGCCGATATGGACGAGATATCCTTCGGCACGGACGGGTGGCGCGCGACGCTCGACACCTTCACCGACGACCGCGTGCGGATCGTGGGGCAGGCGGTCGCCGACCACCTCGCGGCGGCGGGCCACGACGACCCGGTCGCGGTCGGCTACGACGCCCGCGAGACCTCGGAGGGGTTCGCCGAGAGCCTCGCCGAGGTGTTCGCCGGCAACGGCTTCGACGTGATCCTCCCCGAGCGCGACGCCCCGACGCCCGTCATCGCGCACGCCATCGTCAATCGCGGGCTCGCCGGCGCCTGCATGGTCACCGCCTCGCACAACCCGCCGGAGTACAACGGCGTGAAGTTCATCCCGAGCGACGGCGCGCCAGCCCTCCCGGACGTAACTGAGGACGTGGTCGGCCGCCTCGCAGAGCCCGACCTGCTCCCCGAAGCCGAGCGCGGCGATATCTCCCGCGTCGACCTCGTGAGCGACCACGCCGACGCGGCCCGCGAGGTCGTCGGCGGCGCGACCGGCGGCGCGGGCGTCGACCTGGAGGGGCTCACGGTCGCGTACGACGCGATGCACGGAAGCGGGCGCGGCGTCACCGACGCCCTCCTCGAGTCGGCCGGCGCGGAGGTCGTCCGCCTGCGCTGTGACCGGGACGTGACCTTCGGCGGCGACTCGCCGGAGCCGTCGGCCGAACACCTCGAAGCGCTGGCCGAGCGCGTCACCGACCCCGACAGCGATATCGATCTGGGGGTCGCCAACGACGGCGACGCCGACCGGATCGCGGTCGTCACGCCCGAGCGCGGCGTGTTGGACGCCAACCTCTTTTATGCCGCCTGTTACGACCGACTCTTGGAGTTCGATTCCGGCCCGGCCGTCCGCACCGTCTCGACGACGTTCCTCATCGATCGGATCGCGGAGGCGCACGGCGAGGCGGTGTACGAGACCCCCGTCGGCTTCAAGTGGGTCGCCGAGGCGATTGGGGAACACGACGCGCTGTTCGGCGGCGAGGAGTCGGGCGGGTTCACCCTCCGCGGCCACGTCCGGGAGAAGGACGGCGTGTTGATGGCGCTGCTCGCGGCCGCGGCCGAGGCCGCGGACCCCTTCGACGACCGGGTCGACCGGCTGGTCGACGAACACGGACAGATCGCGGCCGGGAAGGTGTCGCTCGACTGCCCCGACGACCGGAAGGCCGGCGTTCTCGAAGAACTGGACGACCACATCCCCGAGTCGGTGTCGGGCCACGCCGTCGCGAAGGTCGTCACCCTCGACGGGTTCAAACTCCTCTTGGAGAACGGATCGTGGCTGCTCGTCCGCCCCTCGGGCACCGAGCCGAAGCTCCGGGTGTACGCCGAGGCCGACAGCGACGAGGCGGTCGACGAACTGCTGGCCGACGGCCGCGACATCGTCGAGCCGCTCATCTGAACGCTCGGCCCCGAGAGCGCCCCGATTCGCCGGTAGGATCGCCCCCGCGATCCCCCGTTTGATCCGGTCGCCGTGTGCGCTCCCGCGGCCGGTGCGATCGGGTGCCTTTTTAGGTGATACCGCCCTAGCCGAACGTATATGTTCAAGGCCATCGTGGGCGCGTCGACGCTACAGGACGCGCTCGACTCGGTGAGCGTGTTGGTCGACGAGTGTAAGATCCGACTGAACGACGAGGAGTTCTCCATCCGGGCCGTCGACCCCGCCAACGTCGGCATGGTCGATCTCACGCTCGAAGCCGCCGCGTTCGAGTCCTACGAGGCCGACGGCGGCGTCATCGGCGTCAACCTCGCCCGCCTCGAAGACATCGCCGGCATGGCCAACTCCGGCGACCTGATCCACCTCGAACTCGACGAGGAGACCCGCAAACTCCACATCGAGATCGACGGGCTCTCCTACACCCTCGCGCTCATCGACCCCGACTCCATCCGGCAGGAGCCGGACATCCCGGACCTCGATCTCGCCTCCGAGATCGTCGTCGAGGGCGCGCAGATCGACCGCGGGATCAAGGCCGCCGACATGGTCTCTGACCACATCCGCCTCCGCGTCGACGAGACCGACGAGGCGTTCTTCATCGAGGCCGAGGGCGACACCGACGACGTCGACCTGCGGCTCGCCCGCGAGGACCTCATCGCGCTCACCGCCGGCCCCGCAGACTCGCTTTTCAGCCTCGATTACCTGAAAGACATGAACAAGGCGATCCCCTCCGACGCCGAGGTCACCATCGAACTCGGCGAGGAGTTCCCCGTCAAGCTCCACTACGGGTTCGCCGAGGGGCTCGGAAACGTGACGTTCATGCTCGCGCCTCGCATCCAGAGCGACTGAACCGACCGAATTCGGTCGCTGTCGAACCACTGCGGGCCGATATTTCTTTTCGGACTTACCTCTCGTCTACGACCGGAATCGACACCGTCACGCGCGTCCCGCGCGGCTCGCGGTCGGCGTACTCGACCTCCGCGCCGACCGCCGCGGCGCCCCACTCGACGACCCAGAGGCCGAGCCCCGAGCCGTGTTCGAGCGCCGTCTCCTGACCAGCCTCTATCGCTTCGACCTCGTGGTCGGGTATCCCTGGCCCGTCGTCTTGGACGGTGAGGACGAGCTGGTCGGTCTCGCTTTGACTGTCGCCCGCCCGTTCCAACGTCACGCGCACCCACGCGCCGCCGTCGTCGCGCTCGCTGCCCTCGCCGTCGTGGTGGTCGAGCGCGTTCTCGACCGTGTTCTCGACGACCGCCCTCAGCGCGTCGCCCCGGACGCACGTGGTCCAGTCGCCGTCGTCCACCAGCAACTCGACGGTCGCGTCGGGCGCGTCGCCGCGTGCCTCGCCGACGACCCGGCCGACGAGGTCGTCGACGGCGACATCGTGTGCCTCCCCGTCGGCGACGAGCCGCTCCACCGTGCCGGCCTTCTCGCCGAGCGCGGCCAGCGCGCCCGCTCGTCGCTCGATGGCGTCGGCCATCTGAGTCAGGTCGGGGTCGTCGAGTCTGTCGCGGAGAATCTCGCCGTAGCCGTGGACCACCCCGGCGTCGTTGCGAAGGTTGTGACGCAAGATCCGATTGAGCACCTCGAGCTGTTGGCGCCGCCGCTCGCGCTCGGTGATGTCCGAGAGGACGACCGTGTACCCGACGTGTGTCCCGTTCGGGTCGGTCAGCCGCGCGGTCGACACGGCGTAGGTGCGCCGACCCGCTTCGGGGGTCCCCGCGACCTCGACCGTCTCGTTGGCGGTCTCTCCGTCGATTCCTTCGGACTCGGCACCCTCCGCTCCGGACTCGGCCGTCTGACCGATCGGGAGGTCGAGAAACTCGTCAAGCGAGCGGCTCTGAGCGGCTTCGGCGCCGACGCCCAACACGCGCTCCGCGGCGGGGTTGAGCCGAACGATGCGGTTGTCGAGCCCGAGCGCGACGACGGGGTCGCTCAGGTCGTCTATCGCGGTGCGCTCTGCGGCCCGACTGGTCGTGGGGTTCCGGTCGAACATCTCCGCCCGGTTGAACGCGTACGCGTCCATGAGCGCGTGCGGGACGAAGAGAACGGGGGCCAACTGCAGCTGTGGGACGGGACCGAGTTCGAGCGCCCACGCGACCAGGGCGAACCCCGGCGGGAGCGAGCTCAGGGCGACGGCGGCGCTCTCTCGGCGGTACAGCGGGCCGTAGCTGAGGAGGGTGTCGACGAGCAGGAAGACCGCGCTGGCGACGAGGACGGTCTCGACGGCGACGACGAGGTACGCCCACGGACCGAACGCGTACGAGACGGTCGCGACGCCGAACGCCGGGGCGGGTTCGAGGCCGGTCCAGAACGCGCCGTGCAGGGGGTTCGTCGCGATCAGGGCGGTCGAGAGGGCGCCGAAGGCGACGACCGCCGCGAACAGCCGGCTCCGGACCACGTCGCTCCGGCCGGTGTAGGCGAGCGCGAAGCCGAGGAAGGCGACGCCGGTCCAGACGACCCCCAGCCACATCGCCCCCTCCAGCGCGGCCCGGAGGGCGAGGTCGTCGACGAGGAGGCCGGCGCCGTAGGAGAGACACCAGACCGCTTGGGCGGCGAAGACGCCCAGAAACCAGTCGACGCCGGGCCGCCCGCGATGGTCTCTGATCGCCCACGCGAGCGCGAGCGCCCCCGCTCCGCCGGCGATCGATCCGACGGCCGGCCACGCGGGGACGAGATCGAGTGCCATCTGTCGATACCGATTGCGATGACCACGCGGGGTGTAAAACTATCGCGCCGCTCGACGCCCCGTCACTCACGGCGGCGACCGAACGCGACGGCCACGGGAACGAGCAGGAGCGCGCCGGCGAGGAACGGCGACGCGACGGCGACGGTGTAGAGCGCGGCCATCAGGGGCGGGCCGACGGTTCGACCGAGACTCGACGCCCCCTGCGTCACGCCGAAGGCCGCGCCCTGCGCCGCGTCGTCGGCGGACGTGGAGACGAGCGTCGCCAGCGAGACGTTCACGAGCGCGTTCCCGAGCGACAGCGCCGCGAGCGCGAAGAGGAGCGCGACGAGCGGGAGCGTGAGCCACGACGGGCCGCCGAGGGCGACGCCCCCGAACGCGCCGTCGACGAGGCCGGTCGCGGGGATGGCGACGAGCGCGGCGCCGAGGACGACCGCCCCGCCCGCCACGAGCGTCCGCGAGGAGACGACCCGCGAGAGCCGCCCGACGAGGACGCCCTGGTTCACCGCGCCGAGGACGCCGACGTAGGTGAGCAAAAAGGCCGCGGCGGTCGCGTCGTAGCCGAACGCGTCCGCGACGTACGGGATGAACATCACCTGTACGCCCGCGAACGCGACGGCGACGACGAAGTACGTGAGCGTCAGCGGGCGGAGCGCGGCCGAGGCGAGCGCCTCGCGGAACTGCCCGATCGCGGTGGTCCGCCTGCGCCCGGCGTCCGCGGCCGACCGCGTGCGCGCGGGTTCCTCCAAGAAGCGGGCGCCGACGCCGACGGCGAGGAAACTCATGCCGGCCGCGGCGAAACTCGGGAGCGAGTACGCCGTCGCCGGCACGAAGGCGGGGAGGAGCGCGTCGGCGCGCGCCACCACGGGGTCGGCGGCGAGCAGGCCGCCGATAGCCGGGCCGAAGACGAATCCGAGGCCGAACGCGGCGCCGATGAGCCCCAGCGCGCCCGCCCGCCGGTCTCGCGGCGTGATGTCGGCGACGTACGCCTGCGCGGCGGCGATGTTCCCGCCCATCGCTCCCGCGAGCGTCCGGGAGGCGAAGAGCGTCGCGAGCGCGGCGACGGTGCCGAAGCGGTCGCCCGCGACCCCGGCGTAGCCGAACGTCACCCACGCGACGCCGGCGGCCGCGAGCGACGCGAGGAGGACGGGCCGGCGCCCGATCCGGTCCGAGAGCCGCCCGAGCGTCGGCGCCGCGAGGAACTGCGCGAGCGAGTACGACGCCGCCAGCAGGCCGATGAAGGCGTCGCTGACGCCGAACGACCGCACGTAAAAGGGGAGGATCGGAATCACGATCCCGAAGCCGACCAGATCGATGAACACGACGCCGATCACGACGGCGAGCGCGCGCCGCGGGTTGGCGACGGCGGGCGGCTCCGTGGCGTCGGGCGCGTCGGTCGCCGCCTCGGCGCCGTGGTTGAGCCCGTCGTCGGCCGCGCCCCCCTCCGGATGTGTCACGGTGGTGAGAGACCTCGGGCGAACTTAAAAAGGCGGGAGAGCGCGGTCGGAGGCGTGATTCGTATCGCGACTCGGTTCCGAGTCGACTCCCTACAGGTGCCGCTCGATGACGCGTTTCGCCGCCTGCCCCTTCTCCTTCCAGCCGTACCCCTCGTCGTACACGTGGCGCTTGGCGTCGACGAGCTCCTCGGGCGTCGACTCCTCGAAGCCGCCGCGGTCCCACGCGCCCGACTCGCGGAGCCACTCGATCACGTTCTCGCGGGTCTCGGGCCACGAGAGCCCGACCATCTCGTACCACGCGACCATCGCGAAGACGGCGTTGTCGTGACAGCCGGGGACGGAGCCGTACTCGTAGACGGTCCGCATGGGGTCGCGGGTCGGCTCCGAGACGAGCTCTTTGAACTCGGCGGCGGTGAGGAGTCGGAGCCGACCGCCCTCCTCGACGACCCGCTGTTCGCGCTGCAAGGCGTCGAGCGCGGCCTTGTGGAGCCCGCCCCACTCGCCGTGGACCGCCTCGCGGAGCGTGGCCTCGGCCAGCCCGTCCGGCTCGGCGGTGAGGACGGTCAGCAGGTCCGTGTACGCCTTCTCGATGGTCGGCCAGCTCACGCCCTCGAACTCGCAGTCGGCGTCGTGAAGGCTGTTGGTCGTCCGGCAGCCGGGGCACGGGTAGCGGAACGTCGGCACTAGCAGGCGATGGGTGACGACCGGAGTTAGGCGTTTCGCGACGGGGCGGCTCGCGGGCCCGCTCGGTGCGGGCAGCTGCGGGGTTCCGAAACGTTTACTCGCCGTCCGGTCGCGAGTGTACACGGTATGACAAAGGTAAGCGTCATCGGTGCGGCGGGCACTGTCGGTGCTGCAGCCGGGTACAATCTCGCGTTGCGAGACGTGGTCGACGAGCTCGTCTTCGTCGACATTCCGGACCAGCGCGAGACGACGATCGGACAGGCGGCCGACACCAACCACGGCGTCGCTTACGACTCGAACACGACCGTCCGGCAGGGCGAGTACGAAGACACCGCCGGCTCGGACGTCGTCGTGATCACGGCCGGCATCCCGCGTCAGGAGGGGCAGACCCGGATCGATCTGGCCGGCGACAACGCGCCGATCATGGCCGACATCGGCGCCTCGCTCGCCGAACACAACGACGACTTCGTCACCGTCACGACCTCCAACCCGGTCGATCTCCTCAATCGACATTTATACGAGGCGGGCGACCGCGACCGGCACAGCGTGATCGGGTTCGGCGGCCGACTCGACTCGGCGCGCTTCCGGTACGTCCTCTCGGAGCGCTTCGACGCGCCCGTCCAGAACGTCGAGGCGACGATCCTCGGCGAACACGGCGACGCGCAGGCGCCCGTCTTCTCGAAGGTCCGCGTCGACGGTCGCGACCCCTCGTTCGACGCCGACGAGAAGGAGGCGATCCTCGCGGACCTCCAGGAGTCCGCGATGGACGTGATCAGCCGCAAGGGCGCCACGCAGTGGGGCCCCGCCACCGGCGTCGCCCACACCGTCGAGGCCATCCTCAACGACACCGGCGAGGTGCTCCCCTGCTCCGTCGTCCTCGACGGCGAGTACGGCTACGAGGACACCGCGCTCGGCGTGCCCGCGAAACTCGGCGCGGACGGCGTCGAGGAGGTCGTCGAGTGGGACCTCGACGAGTACGAGGCCGACCTGCTCGACGAGGCCGCCGACAAGCTCTCCGAGCAGTACGACAAGATCGCTTAAAAGCCAGATCGGCTCTTGCCGGCCGGCTCTCGCGGGTCGCCGGCGACGTGACCGCGCCGCGGTCGCGACACGCCGACTTTTCCGCACCACCGACGCGAGCCCCCGCCAGCGACGCCCGCGGTCCGCGCCGATCGAAACCGACTCCTCGCCGCCGCCCGAACGCCCGGTTATGAGCGAACCGGACGCGTCGGACGCCGTCCCCGTCACGGTGTACACCCGCGAAGACTGCTCGCTTTGCGTCGCGGCCCGTGACACCATCGAGTCGGTCGCCGCCGACCTCGACGTGGCCGTCGCTATCGAGATGGTCGACGTCGACGAGGACCCAGAACTGGCCGCGGAGTACGGCGAGCGCGTCCCGTACGTCCTCGTCGACGGCCATCCCGCTTTTAAATACACCGTCGAGGAGCGCGACCTGCGACTGAAACTGCTCGCCGCGTCCTGAGACCCCTCCGGCCGGTCCGGTCGCCTCCCCCGGCCGACCGCGACCCGAGTCTTTACGACTCGAACGCCCCTGATGCGGCTATGCACCTGATTCGAGGCGGGCGAGTGGTCGACGCCGACGGGAGCCGTGCGGCCGACGTGGCGGTCGCTGACGGCGACATCGTCGCGGTCGGCCCGGACGCGGTCGACGAGATCGGCGGCGAGGGCGCGGTCGACGCCGAGACCGACGCGACCGGCGCGGTCGTCGCGCCCGGCCTGATCGACGCCCACGTCCACGTCATGCTGGACGGGCGCCCCGACGTCGCGACCGCGGTCGCCGACAGCGACTACACCGCGAGCTACCGGGCCGCCGGCAACCTCCGAGACGCCCTCGAAGCGGGCGTCACGACGGTCCGCGACCTCGGCAGCCGCGGGACGCTCGCGCTCGACGCGGGCGAGGCGGTCGCGGCGGGGGACATCCCCGGCCCGCGCGTCCTCGCGTGCGGCCGCAACGTCATCATGACCGGCGGCCACGGCAACTGGTTCGGCCGGGAGGCCGACGGGCCGGCCGAGGTCCGGAAGGCGGCCCGCGAACAGCTCGCACACGGCGCGGACGTGCTGAAGTGTATGGCGACCGGCGGCGTCCTCACCGAGGGGGCGGTGACCGGCGCCCCCGAGTTGACCCCCGACGAACTGGCGGCGTTCACGGACGCGGCCGCCCCGACCGACACCCCGACCGCGGCGCACGCCCACGGCGAGCGGGGGATCAAGAACGCGGTCGCCGCCGGCATTTCGAGCGTCGAACACGGCACCTTCATGGACCGCGAAGCGGCCGAGATGATGGCCGACCGGGGCACCTACTGGGTGCCGACCGCGAGCGCGCTCCGGGGGGTCGTCGACCACGGAGTCGAGGCCGGCATCCCCGAGGACGCGGTCCGCAAGGGCGAAGACGCCGCCGACCGCTTCGACGACGCGTGGGACCACGCGCTGGCGGCCGACGTGCCCATCGCGATGGGGACCGACGCCGGCACGCCGTTCAACTTCTTCGCCGACATCCCGACCGAACTCGCGTACATGGTCGACTACGGCCTCTCGCCGGCGCGGGCGCTGGAGGCCGCCACGGTCAACGCCGCCGACCTGCTCGGGCTCGACGACGTGGGCCGCGTCGCGACGGGCTACCGCGCCGACCTCGTCCTCCTCGAAGCCGATCCGACCGACGACGTGACGACGTGGCAGGACCCGACCGCGGTGTTCGCGGCCGGCGAACGGGTCGCGTAGGACGGCGACCGCCGACCGGCCGACCGGCCGACCCGCCGGCCGCCGCCGAACGCGCGTTTTTAACCCGAGCCGACCGAACCGTCGGGCGATGACGAGCGCGAACTCCGGGTCGTCGCCCCGGCACGCGGACCCCGACGAGAACCCCTACGTCGAGGCGCCGCCGACCGACTTCGAGCCGGTGGCGACGCTCTCAACGGCGGAGGCGACCGAACAGGCGTCGCTGCTTCGAGCGGCGATACGGGAGCACGACCACCGCTACTACGTGGCGGCCGACCCGCTGATCGCCGACGAGGTGTACGACCGGCTGTTCGCCCGGCTGCGAGAGCTCGAAGACGCGTTCGACCTCCCCACCGCGAACTCCCCGACGCGCCGGGTCGGCGGCGAGCCGCTCGACGAACTGGAGACGGTCGAACACGTCGCGCCGATGCGCTCTATCGACAACGCGACCGACCCGGACGCGGTGCGCGCGTTCGACGACCGCGTCCGGACGGGGCTCGACGCAGACGGGTTCGACCCGGATTCGGTCGCGTACGTCTGCGAGCCGAAGTTCGACGGCCTCTCCATCGAGGTGGTCTACGAGGACGGCGAGTACGTCCGGGCCGCCACCCGCGGCGACGGCACCGCGGGCGACGACGTGACCGAGCAGGTCAGAACGATCCGGTCCGTCCCCGGACAGCTCCGCGGCGACCCGCCCGCTCGACTCGCGGTCCGCGGCGAGGTGTACATGCCCCGCGACGCCTTCGAGGCGTACAACGAGACGCTGATCGAGCGCGGCGAGGAGCCGTTCGCGAACCCCCGCAACGCCGCGGCCGGGACCCTCCGTCAGTTGGACCCGTCCGTCGTCGCCGAGCGCCCCCTCGACGTGTTCTTCTTCGACGTGTTGGGGTGGGAGACGGGCGACGGCCCCGAGCGCCCCGACACCCACTGGGGGGAGTTCGCCGCGTTCGAGTCGTTCGGGCTCCGCCACACCGATCGGATCGAGCGCGTCGACGACATCGGCGCCGCGCTCGCGTACCGCGACCGGCTCATGGACGACCGCGAGGGGCTGAACTACGCCATCGACGGGGTGGTGATCGCGGTCGACGACCGCGCCCACCGCGAGGCGCTCGGGGCGACCGCGCGGGCGCCGCGCTGGGCGTTCGCTTATAAGTTCCCGCCGCGGACCGCGACGACGACCGTCGAGGGTCTCACGGTGCAGGTGGGCCGGACGGGGCGGCTCACGCCCGTCGCGGATCTCGAACCGGTCGACGTGGGCGGCGTCAGCGTCTCGCGGGCGACGCTTCACAACCCCGACAGGATGGCGGCGCTCGGCGTCGGCGTCGGCGACCGCGTCCGGGTCTACCGCGCCGGCGACGTGATCCCCTACATCCCCGAGGTGGTCGACCGGCGCGCCGACGCGCCGGCCTCCTTCCCCGAGACCTGCCCGGTGTGTGACGCGCCCGTCGAGCGCGACGGCCCGCTCGCCTTCTGTACCGGCGGGCTGGGGTGTCCGGCGCAACTGGAGCGAGCGATCGAACACTGGGCGCGCCGGGACGCGCTCGACATCGAGGGGCTCGGCCCGGAGCGCGTCGAACAGCTCCGCGAGGCCGGCCTCGTCGAGTCGCTGCCGGACCTGTACGACCTCACGGTCGAGGACCTCGCGGCGTTGGAGGGTTGGGGCGAGACGAGCGCCGAGAACCTGCTCGCGGCACTCGACGGGACCCGCGACCCCCCGCTCGACGACTTCCTCGCGGGGCTCGGCATCCCCGACGTGGGGGCGACGACGGCCCGCGCGCTCGCGACGCACTTCGGCGACCTCGACGCGCTCCTCGCCGCCGACGAGGCGGACCTCCGCGCGGTCGACGACGTGGGGCCGGCCGTGGCCGAATCGATCCGGACGTTCTTCGACACCGAGGAGAACCGGGACGCCATCGAGCGCCTCCGCGAGCGCGGGGTCGACCCCGAGCCGGTGCGCGCCGACTCCGGCGACGCGCTCGACGGGCTGACCTTCGTGTTCACCGGGTCGCTGTCGACGACTCGGGGGGAGGCGCAGTCGCACGTGGAGGCGCACGGCGCGAACGCCACGTCGAGCGTCTCGGGCAACACGGACTACCTCGTCGCCGGCGAGAGTCCGGGGCAGTCGAAGCGGGACGACGCCGACAGCGAGGGCGTACCCGTCCTCGACGAGGACGCGTTCGCGGACCTCCTCGCCGAGCAGGGGGTCGCGTGGCCGCCCGAAAGCGACGAGTAAGCGGCGGCGCGGCCGCCCACGGAGGGGTGAACCCGCAACCCTTTATCCGGCGACGCGGCAACGGGGCGGTATGACCGCCATCGAACTGCGGGGCGTGACGAAGGAGTTCGCCGACGTCACGGCCGTTCGCGGCCTCGATCTCACCGTCGAGTCGGGCGAGGTGTACGGCTTCCTCGGCCCGAACGGCGCCGGCAAGTCGACGACCATCGACATGGTCCTCGATCTGGTCCGTCCGACCGAGGGGACCGTGCGCGTCCTCGGGCAGGACGCCACGGCCGACGGGGTCGCGATCCGGCAGCGGACCGGCGTCCTCCCGGACGGCTTCGCCGTGTACGACCGCCTCACGGGGCGTCAACACGTCGCCTTCGCGGTCCGGTCGAAGGACGCGGCCGACGACCCCGACGCGCTCCTCGACCGGGTCGGGCTCCTCGACGACGCCGACCGCACGGCCGGCGGCTACTCGAAGGGAATGCGTCAGCGGCTCGCCTTGGCGATGGCGCTCGCCGGCGACCCCGACCTGCTCATCCTCGACGAGCCCTCCTCCGGACTCGACCCCGCGGGCGCAAAGGAGATGCGCGAAATCGTTCGCGCCGAGGCCGACCGCGGCGCGACCGTCTTCTTCTCCTCGCACCTCCTCGAACAGGTCGAAGCCGTCTGCGACCGCGTCGGGATCTTGCGCGACGGCGAACTCGTCGCCGAGGACTCCGTGGAGGGGCTCCGCGAGGCCGTCGGCGGCGAGGAGACGCTGGAGATCGCGGTCGGCGACGACGCCGAGGCCGTCGACGAGGGGACGGCCGCGGTCCGCGCGCTCGACGGCGTGAGCCGCGTCGACCGCGACGGCGACGCGCTCGTCGTGAGCTGTGCCGACGACGCGAAGACGCGCGTCATCGCCGCGTTAGAGGACGCCGGCGTCGCGGTCGCCGACTTCCACACCCGCGAGGCGTCGCTCGAAGACCTGTTCTTGGCGTACACGGAAGGCGAGACGCCGGCGCCGAGCGCCGACGACGCAAGCGAGGATGGTGACGCCGACGCCGACACCGCGGGCGACGAAGACGGCGAGGACAACGACGCGATCAGCGACGACGCCGACACCGAGGAGGTGAGCCGATGACCCTCGCGCCCATCGCGAAGAAAGACTTCCAGGACGCGGTGCGCTCCCGCGGCATGCTGGCGCTCGTGGCGCTCTTCTCGCTGCTCGTCGCGGCGTTCGCCGTCGTCGTCAGACCGACCGGACAGGGGACAGAGCAGTTCGCGACCGAACTGTTGTTGCAGTTCTTCGTCGGTCGGTTCCTCGTGACGCCGCTCGTCCCGCTCGTGGGGATCGTCGTGGGCTACAACGCGATCAGCGGCGAGCGCGAGTCGGGGTCGCTGAAGCTGCTCCTGTCGCTCCCGCACTCCCGTGCCGACGTGGTCTTCGGGAAGGTGATCGGGCGGGGCGCCGCGCTGTCGCTCGCGGTGTTCACCGGCTTCCTGCTGCCGGGACTCGTCTTGTTCGCGCTCGAACAGACCGGCGCGCTCGCGGCGTTCAACGTGGGATCGTTCCTCGGCTACACCGTCTTCGCGGCGGTTCTCGGCGTCGTCTTCGTCGCCATCTCGGTCGGCTTTTCGGCGGCCGCGTCGACGCAGCGCCGCGCGCTGATCGGCAGCGTCGGCATCTACGTCCTGTTCGTCCTGCTGTGGAGCGCCGTCACCGGGCAGTTCCTCAACGCCGCGAGCGGCGTGATCGACCCGCTTCCGGTCTCCCAACAGCAGGTGAGCGTGTTCCTCCAGGCCGCGAACCCGACGAGCGGCGTCGAACTGCTCTCCAGCGCGTTCCTCGGCGGGCAGTTGCTCGCGGGTGAGACGCTCAACCAGCAGATATCGGCGGTGTCGATGCTCGTGTTCTGGACCATCGCGCCGCCGCTCGTCGGACTCTGGACGTTCGACGCGGCCGATTTATAAGCGTCGTCGGGCGGTCGACGGTCGGTAGTGTATAAGAGACGGCGGGCGGGTTCGCCGGCCACCGCCGGTTTATAAGCGGTCGAGGGTCGCGTCGCTTACTTGGTCGCGTGTTCGATCGCGGCTTCGAGGTCGGCGACGATGTCGGCCGGATCTTCGATACCGACGGAGAGCCGCACCATGTCGCTGGTGACGCCGGCGGCCTCCTGTTCTTCCTCGGTCAACTGCTGGTGTGTCGTCGAGGCCGGGTGGATGACGAGCGTCTTCGCGTCGCCGACGTTCGCGAGCAGCGAGGCGAGGTCGGCGTTCTCGACGGTCCCCTTCGCGGCCTCGTAGCCGCCTTCGAGCCCGAAGGTGATCATGCCGCCGTAGCCGCCCTCCAAGTACTCGCTGGCCTCCTCGTGGGTCTCGTGGCTCTCCAAGCCGGGGTAGTTCACCCACGCCACGTCGTCGTGGGCTTCGAGCGACTCCGCGACGATCGCGGCGTTCTCGCAGTGACGGTCCATCCGCAGCGGGAGCGACTCCGTCTGCTGCAGCGTGTTCCACGCGTCGAACGGCGACTGCTGGTCGCCTAAGTCGCGCAGGCCGCGCGTCGTCGCCGCGAAGGTGAACGCCGCGTCGCCGAACGCCTCGACGAAGTTGATCCCGTGATACGCCGGGTTGTCCTGTGCGATCTCCGGGTACTTCTCGGCGTGTTCGGCCCACGGGAACGAGCCGCCGTCGACTAATATCCCGCCGACGGTGGTGCCGTTGCCCGTGAGCCACTTCGTCGTCGACTCCCAGACGAGGTCGGCGCCGTGGTCGAGCGGCCGGCAGAGGTACGGCGTCGCGAACGTGTTGTCGACGAACAGCGGCGCGCCGTGCTCGTGGGCGATGTCGGCGATACGCTGGATGTCCGGCGTGACGAGCGCGGGATTGCCGATGGTCTCGAGGTGGACGTAGGCGGTGTCCTCGTCGATGGCCTCGGCGTACCCCTCGTAGTCGAGCGGGTCGACGAACCGGGTCGAGACGCCGCGCCGCTCGACGGAGTGGGTGAAGTAGGTGTACGTGCCGCCGTACAGCGCGGACGACGAGACGATGTTGTCGCCCGCGGACGCGAGCATGAACGTCGCCAGGTCGAGCGACGCCATCCCGGAGGCGGTGGCGACCGCGCCGACCCCGTTTTCGAGGGAGGCGATCCGCTCTTCGAGGGCGGCGTTCGTCGGGTTCATGATCCGCGAGTAGACGTTGCCGGCCTCCTCCAACCCGAAGAGGCGGGCCGCGTGGTCGGCGTCCTCGAACTCGTAGGAGGTGGTCTGATAGATCGGCGTCGCGCGGGCGCCCGTCGCCGGGTCGGGGTTCGATCCGGCGTGGACGCTTCGGGTGCGGAACTCGTGGTCGCCGTCGTCGTCGGCTGGCATACTCGCACGTGACGCGCCGAACGGTTAAAGCCGCCCGGCAGTTACGGACGTTTCCGGTATCTCGGACGCGGACGGGCGTCCTCCGCGCCCGCGACGCCCGAATTCGTGGCAACCGTTAACAGCGTCGGGTCGTAAGGTCACGCATGGGAACACAAGGTCCTCGCGGCAACGCCTTCGACGTCGGAGAGGCGACGGGCGCGATCCCGGACGCCATCTGGCAGTACATGGCGCTCGCGCTCGCGCTCCTCGTCGGCTTCGCCCTCCTCAGCCAGAGCCTCGTCTACGGCGTCGCGGCGCTCGCGGTGCTGGTGGCGGCCGTCACGGTCGTCAGCGCCGTCGAGATCGTCGACGCCTACGACAAGGAGGCGCTCACGGTGTTCGGCGAGTACCGCAAACTGCTCCAACCGGGCGTGCATCTGATCCCCCCCTTCGTCTCCCGCACGTACGCCTTCGACATGCGGACGCAGACGATCGACGTTCCGAGCCAGTCGGCGATCACGCGGGACAACTCGCCGGTGACGGCCGACGCGGTCGTCTACATCAAGGTAATGGACGCGAAGAAGGCGTTCTTGGAGGTCGACGACTACAAAAACGCGGTCTCGAACCTCGCGCAGACGACGCTTCGCGCCGTCCTCGGCGACATGGAGCTCGACGACACGCTCTCCCGCCGCGACCAGATCAACGACCGCATCAACGAGGAGTTAGACGAGCCCACCGACGAGTGGGGGATCCGCGTCGAGGCGGTCGAGGTCCGCGAGGTGAGTCCGTCACAGGAGGTCCAACGCGCGATGGAACAGCAGACGGGCGCCGAGCGTCGCCGCCGCGCGATGATTCTCGAAGCGCAGGGTGAGCGTCGCTCCGCGGTCGAGCAGGCGGAGGGTGACAAGCAGTCGAACATCATCCGCGCGCAGGGTGAAAAGCAGAGCCAGATCCTCGAAGCGCAGGGTGACGCCATCTCGACCGTCCTCCGGGCTCGCTCCGCCGAGTCGATGGGCGAGCGCGCCATCATCGAGCGGGGCATGGAGACCCTAGCGGAAATCGGCAAGGGCGAGTCGACGACGTTCGTCCTCCCGCAGGAGCTCACCAGCCTGGTCGGGCGCTACGGCAAGGCGCTCTCCGGCTCCGACGTACAGCAGATGGAGGGGTTAGAGGGCAAGGAGTTCGACGAGGAGACAGAGAAGCTCCTCGGACTGGAGGACATCGAGAGCGCGCTCGAACAGCTCGACACGGTGGCCGACAGCGACCTCCGGACCGACGAGACCCGCGACGCGGACACGGCCCGCGACGTCGACCTCGGTCGCCAGGACGACGCGGCACGCGAGGCCGACCGCGACATCGAACTGGAGACCGAAAGCGAGCGACCGAGCGACTGAGCCCGGTCTCGGCGCGCGCTCGCCGATCAGGGCTGCCACGCCGCTGAATCGACCGCCCAGAGCGCCCCGACCGCGAGGGCGCCGGCGACGCCTCCGGCGAGGAGCGCGAGCGGGGCGTCAGAACCCGCGGCGACCGCCGCGAGCAACAGGGCCGCACCGACCAGCAGCACCACGGTGTCCTCGGTCGTCGACGCGCGGACGACCGGCGCCACGGCACCGCCCACCACGGCGCCCGCGGCGATCCGGCCGCCGACCCCGGTCCCGAGCAGCTCGTACGCGGCCGGGTCGGTCGCGGTCGCGAGGGCGGAACCGGGGTCGAGTCCGAACCCCAACCCGAACACGCCCGCGGCGACCACGCCGAGTGCCGGCGCGAGCATCGCGGCGCGCGCAGACAGATTCGCGTCGGCGAGCGCGGCGGCGCCGCCGACGAACAGTACCGATCCGACCGCGAGCAGCGCGGGCGACGCGAGCAGCGAGACCGGCGAGGGCGTGACGGCGGCAAACCCCGTCGAACTCGTCGACGACGCGACGATCGCCGGAGTGGTGCCGGCCGCGAGGGCCAGCGACGCCGCGGCGACGACGAGGGCGACTAATCCGACGAGGCGGCGGGGGAGCATACTCATGTTCGGCCGGACACCGCGCGGACACAAAACGCTCGCGGGAGCGGGCCGGCACTCGGGGTGACGGCCGGCGAACTCGCTTCAGATCGTCACGCCCGCGCGGTCGCCGTCGATGGAGACGATGACGCGCTCCGGCGGCCCCTGCTCGTCGGTCAGCCGCAGGAGCAGCGTCTTGACGACCGGGTCGTCGGTCTCGATCTCGCCGCGAACGCCGGCCAGGTCGACGGCGATCCGAAGCGAGTGGTCGCCGGTCCGACTGATCGACCCCAGTCGCACCTCGACTTCGGGCGCGGTGAGTCGCTGGGCGACGACGAGCACCGCCTCGCCGCCGTCGTCGACGAACTCGGTGTTCTCGACGAACTCCGTCGTCTCCGGGTGACCGGGGCGGATCGCCCCCAGCGCGCCGGCCTGCGACCGGAAGGAGGTGGCGTGCGTGATCAACTCCTCGGGCATCGAGCGCACGCTCTGTCCCTCGACGAGCGGGTCGCCGTCGATGTAGCGGCTCCGGACCGCGATGTCGCGCGGCGTCGACGCCACCACGTCGCGGAGCCGGTCGGTACAGCCCGCGCTGGCGACGGCACAGAGTCCGGCCACCATCGCGCGGCGCTTCATACGACGCGCTCCGGCGCTCGCGAATAAAAACCCCGTCGTCGCAACTCTCGACGCGCGAGAATCGGACCGGGGTGGCGAGGTCGCCCGCGCTCACTCGTCTATCATCGGCGCCGGGACGCCGTCGTCGCCGCCGTCGAGGTCGAACGCGCGCCGGAGTTCCGCGATCCGGTCGCGGATGTCGGCCGCCAGCTCGAACTCCAGGTTGCTCGCGGCCTCGTCCATCCGGTCTTCGAGCGCCTCGATCTGTGCCGTCGCCTCCTCTTTGCTCTCGACGTCGCCGACGCTGACCGACGAGGTGTCCGTCTTCGAGCCGGGGAGGTTCGTCTCGCCGACCGGCTTGTCGATGGTGGTCGCCTCGTAGCCGTGTTCGGCGTTGTACTCGACCTGGATCTCGCGGCGCCGCTGGGTCTCCTCGATGGCGGCCTGCATCGAGTCGGTCGTCCGGTCCGCGTAGAGGACGACCTCGCCGTTGACGTTGCGGGCGGCCCGCCCCATCGTCTGGACGAGCGTCGTCGTGGAGCGTAAGAACCCCTCCTGGTCGGCGTCGAGGATGGCGACGAGCGAGACTTCGGGGATGTCCAACCCCTCGCGGAGCAGGTTGATACCGACCAACACGTCGATGTTGCCGAGGCGGAGGTCGCGGATGATCTCGTGGCGTTCGAGGGTATCCGTCTCGTCGTGCATGTACGCCACGTCGATCCCCGCCTCCTCGAAGTACTCCGTGAGGTCCTCGGCCATCCGCTTTGTGAGAGTGGTGACGAGCACGCGCTCGTCGCGTTCGATCCGGTCGCCGACCCGTTCGAGGAGGTCCTCGACCTGGCCGGTCGCCTCGGTGATCTCCACTTTCGGGTCGACGAGGTGCGTGGGCCGAACGATCTGCTCGACGATCCGGTCCGAAGTCTCGCGCTCGTAGTCGCTCGGCGTCGCCGAGACGTAGAGGGTGCGATCCGTCTTCGCTTCGAACTCGTCGAAGGTCAGCGGCCGGTTGTCGTAGGCGGTCGGGAGCCGGAACCCGTTTTCGACCAACGAGTCCTTGCGGGACTTGTCCCCCTCGTACTGGCCTTTTATCTGTGGGATCGTCTGGTGGGACTCGTCGATCACGGTGAGGAAGTCGTCGGGGAAGTAGTCGAGGAGGGTGTAGGGGGCGTCGCCGGACTCGCGATCGTCCATGTGGACGGAGTAGTTCTCGATCCCGGAGCAGTAGCCCGCCTCCCGGAGCATCTCCACGTCGAACGTGGTCCGCTCCTCGATGCGCTGGGCGGCGACCAGGTCGCCCTGTCGCTCGAAGTAGCCGACGCGTTTCTCCATCAGGTCCTCGATCTCCGCGACCGCCTGCTCCAGTTTGTCGTCGGGGATCGAGTAGTGCTCCGCCGGGTGGAGCATCACCGCCGGCTCCTCGGAGACGACCTCGCCTTTCATCGGGTCGACTTTGATCATCCGGTCGATCTCTTCGCCCCACAGCTCCACGCGAACCGCGTAGCGCCCGTACATCGGGTATATCTCGACGGTGTCGCCGCGCACCCGGAAGGTGCCCTGCGTGAAGTCCACGTCGTTGCGCTCGTAGTTCAGGTCGACGAGGCGGGCGAGCAGCGCCTCGCGGCCAACCTCCTCGCCGACTTCGAGCCGGAGCGCCATGTCCCGGTAGTTCTGCGGGTCGCCGAGGCCGTAGATGGCCGACACCGACGCGACCACGATCACGTCGTCGCGGGTGAGAAGCGAGCGCGTCGCGGAGTGTCGCAGGCGGTCGATCTCCTCGTTTATCGACATCTCCTTGTCGATGAACGTGTCCGTCTGCTCGACGTACGCCTCCGGCTGGTAGTAGTCGTAGTAGGAGACGAAGTACTCGACGGCGTTGTCCGGGAACAGCTCGCGGAACTCCTCGTACAGCTGGGCCGCGAGGGTCTTGTTGTGGGCCAAGACGAGGGTGGGCTGGTCTAACTCCTCGGCGACCCACGAGACGGTGTTCGTCTTCCCGGACCCCGTCACGCCGAGGAGGGTCTGTTTTTTCGCGCCCGACTCGTACCCCTGGACTAACCCTTCGATGGCCTCCGGCTGGTCGCCCGCGGGCTCGAACGGGGCGTCGACGCGGAGGGGTCGGTCGACGGTCGGGCGGTCCTCCGAGAGGGGGGAGTCGGCGTCGCTCACGATACGCG
>Ga0209917_1000244_pt1 | contig 22883 bp, 22 predicted proteins | sample SalPon2_C_H2O_MG_FD_185710 | JGI IMG/M metagenome (GOLD analysis project Ga0209917, IMG submission 185710) | Salt pond water microbial communities from South San Francisco under conditions of wetland restoration - Salt Pond MetaG R2_C_H2O_MG... | ecosystem: Environmental > Aquatic > Non-marine... | reverse complement strand
CCGGTCGACGCGGGCCGAAAGCGACGCCGAGAGCAACGCGGCGGCCTCGCGTGCGTCTACCGCCGCGCCCAGCCGCGTGACGTCCGCAAGCACCTCCTCGAAGGCGTGTGGATCGAGCGTCACCACCTCGGGCGTGGGCGTGAGCGACGCGGCCGCCGCCTCGACCGCGCTCGCGTCGACGGCACAGACGTCACACGTCGCCTGGGTGACGAGGAGATCCGGCTCGAGCGCCCCGAGCCGATCGACGTCGAGGTCGTACACCGCACCGTCGACCGACTGCATTTGGGCGTCGATGTCGGCCGCCGAGCGGTCGGCGTGGTCGACGACGGTGCTCGTCAGCGTCGGAAGCGCGTCGACGACCGGCGGGTGATCACAGCTGTGTGAGACGCCGACCGGCTCGACGCCGAGCGCGACCAAGAGCTCGGTCGCGGACGGGAGCAACGAGGCCACGCGCATAGTCCGTGAACGGCTCGGGTCAACAAAGCCGTTCGGACCAAAGGGGTCACTCCTCGACGACGTACGACCGCGCCGCCTCGGCGTATGCGGCCGCGAGCGCGGTGTCGGGAAGTGCGTCGGTAGCCGCGACACAGCCACGGCGGATCCGGTCGCGCCGGTCGCCAGACGGCAGCTTGTTCGTCGCCACCGTCTCGGCGGTCTCGAGGAGGGCCGTCGTGGTCTCGACGTCGCCGGCTCGCGCCGTCGACTGGGCCTCCGCGAGTAAGTGTGTGAGCGCCGCCCGAACGTCGTGTGGGACGTCTTCGAGGGGGGTCGCGTCCGGAGCCGCGTCGTCGGGGCCGTCGACGTCAGTCGGCATCGGTTCCTCCATCCATCGTTGCGGTCACGAACTCGGTGCTGCTGCCGAGCGGGTCGGTTGCGGTCGTCGTCTCGAGGTCGCCAAATCCGGCCGACCGAAGCTGGTCCAGCGTCTGTGTGCGCCCCGGCGCTGAAAAGAACATGCGGCCGCCCATCCATCCGCGGCGCACCGTCTCGAACCGGCCGGCCGGCAGCGTCATCAACAACCGGCCACCGGGGCGGAGCACCCGAGCGAACTCCCGATAGGCTGCCGGGTGTCGCTCGCGCGCGACGTGGAACACCGCGTGGTACGCGGTCACCGCGTCGAACCGGTTGGCCGCGAACGGGAGCGTGGACAACTCACCGTGGACCAGCCGGGCATCCGGGACAGTCTCACGCGCGAGTTCGAGCCCCCGTCTGGATATATCGAGGCCGACGCTTCCCGCGGGGAGGTTCGCGAGCGTCCGGGCACCGTCGCCACAGCCGACGTCGAGCACGGCCGGGTCGGCGGGGAGGTCGGCCCGGAGGTCGTCGAGTAGTGCGGCATCCGAGCCGGACGGATCGCGGCGCTCGGCGTACGTCTCCGCCACCTCGTCCCACGCGCGTTGCACCGCGGTTCGATTCATACCGTGCGAACGGCCGCCACAGGCTTGTGAGTTGTGTCGACGTACCCGGCCGGTTCGGTACGCTCCAGTGAGTCCTCCGGGTTTTTCTCGTCGGCCCGTGAGAGTCAATCGATGACGAACACTCCGGTCCAGAGAGACCTCGGGTTCACTGAACTCACGGGCACCGGCCTCCAGACGAGCGAGCTCCAGTTCGGCACCTGGCGGTTCGGACGGGTGAACGAGGCGGGCGAAACCGAGATCGACGAGACCCGCGCACACGAGTTGCTCGACGCGTACGCCGACGCCGGCGGTCGGTACATCGACACCGCCGACGTGTACGGTGGCGGCAGCTGTGAGCGGTGGATCGGCGAGTGGCTCGCCGAGCGCGAGCGCGAGCGATACACGATTGCCTCGAAGATTTTCTGGCAGATCCGCGACGGCGACCCGAACAGTCGCGGCACGAACCGCAAGAACGTCCGCGACCGGATCGACGCGCTGCTCGACCGACTCGACACCGATTACGTCGACGTCCTCTACATCCATCGCTGGGACGACCAGACCGACGCCCGCGAGCTGATGAAGACGCTCGACGGCCTCGTCGAGTCGGGCCGCGTGCACTACCTCGGCGCCTCGACGCACCGGCCGAACGCCTGGAAGGTCGCCCGAGCGAACGAGATCGCCCGCACGAACGGGTGGGAGCCGTTCACCGTCCTCCAGCCGCGGTACAACCTCGTCGACCGCGAGATCGAAGGCGATTACCTGGCGTTCGCCCGCCAGCAGGGGCTCGCCGTCTGCCCATGGAGTCCGCTCGGACAAGGGTTTCTGACCGGAAAGTACGACCGTGACGCCGACGTGCCGGCCGACTCGAAGGTGGCGGCCTCGGGCCGATTTCGGGAGTCGTACCTCACCCCAGCGAACTTCGACGTCCACGAGGAGCTAGACACCGTCGCCGCCGCAGTCGACGCCACGCCGGCACAGGTCGCGCTCGCGTGGCTGTGTCACCGTGACGGGGTCACCGCACCGATCGTCGGCGCACGGACCGTCGAGCAGCTTCACGAGAACCTCGCGGCCGCGTCGATCGACCTGTCGCCCGCACAGGTCGACCGGCTAACGGCGGCAAAGTCCGGGCCGTACGACGGTCTCTGAGTGGGTAGTCTCGCCTACTCGGCGCAGTACTCGACGAAGTTCCGGAGTATCCGAAGCCCCGTTTCCCCGCTCTTTTCGGGGTGGAACTGCGTGCCGAAGACGTTACCGGCGTCGTTGGCGACGACTGCCGGAAAGTCGACGCCGTAATCAGCCGTCGCGACGACCGCGTCCGGGTCGTCGGGCTCGGCGTAGTACGAGTGGACGAAGTACGCGTGGTCGCCGTCGACGCCGGCGACGAGGGGGTGGTCGCGCTCGACGACCAGCTCGTTCCAGCCCATGTGTGGGACCTTCCGGTCGACGTCGAATCGGACGTTGGTGCCGGGGATGAGGTCGAGGCCCGTCACCTCGCCTTCGCCCTCGTGGTCGGCCTCCTCACTGGAGGTGAGAAGCATCTGCATGCCGAGACAGATGCCGAAGAGCGGACGTCCCGCCGCGGCGTGGTCGGTGAGCGCCGTACGGAGCGGGCCGGCATTTTCCATCCCCTCACGGAACGCACCGACGCCGGGGAGTACGACCCCGTCTGCGGCCGCAAACGCCTCGGGATCGGCTGTGACCTCGACGGCTGCGCCCGCTCGCTCCAACCCGCGAGCAGCAGAGCGGAGATTTCCGAGCCCGTAATCGACGAGGACGACGTCCGCCAGCGTCTCCGCGGGCGGTTCGAACGAGTGCATACCACATGCTCGTCCGGTGGGAAGAAGTCGGTTTCCCTTCGGAACACCGGTAGCGACGGAAGGACGCCTGTAGAGGGGTATCCTACGTTCCGTGCTCCCAGCTGTCCATGTACTCGCGCTGGGTCACAGAGAGGCTGTCGTGAGCAACCCCCTCGGCGTCCAGTTTGATCTCGGCGACCTCGCGGTCGAGCGCGTCGGGAACGTCGTGGACGCCGGGGTCGTACTCGTCGCCGTGTTCGGCGAGTTCGCGCACGCAGGCCGCCTGCACGCCGAAGCTCTGGTCCATCACCTCGACCGGGTGGCCGAGTGCGATCGGGGCGGCGAGGTTGACGAGCCGGCCCTCAGCGAGCACGTTGAGCACGCGACCGTCGGACAGTTCGTATCCCTCGACCCCGTCGCGGGCCTCGAAGCGGTCGACCGCGAGGTCAGAGAGCGCGTCGAGGTCGATCTCGACGTCGAAGTGGCCGGCGTTCGCGAGCAGGGCGCCGTCGGGCATGACCTCGAAGTGCTCGCGGGTGATCACGTCTCGGTTACCCGTCGTCGTGATGAACACGTCACCTTTCGCGGCGGCCTCGGCCATCGGAAGCACCTCGTACCCTTCCATGTGGGCCTCGAGCGCCTTTCGAGGGTCGACCTCACAGACGACGACGTGGGCGTTCTGGCCGGCCGCCTTCTTCGCGACGCCCTTTCCGCAGTAGCCGTAGCCGCCGACGACGACGTTCTTGCCGGCGAACGAGAGGTTCGTCGTCATCGCAATGGTCGCGAGCGAGGACTCACCCGTCCCGTGGATGTTGTCGAAGAGCCGCTTCATCGGCGTGTCGTTCACCGCGAACACCGGGTAGTGGAGCTCGTCATCGGCGTCCATCGCGCGCAGGCGGTGGACACCCGTCGTCGTCTCTTCTGCACCGCCGACCACCGAGTCGATCAGCTCTGGGTACGACTCGTGGACGAGTTTTACCATGTCCATCCCGTCGTCGACGGTGATCGTCGGCTCGTGAGCGACGACCGCGTGCATCGCGTCGTAGTACGCATCCTCGTCGACGCCCCGAACCGCGTACGAGGTGATGGAGTCGTGGGCGTCGAGCGCCGCGGAGACGTCGTCGTGTGTCGACAACGGGTTACAGCCGGTGATCGCCACCGTCGCGCCGCCGTCGGCGAGCAGCTCGACGAGGTTTGCAGTCTTCGCTTCGACGTGCATCGCCATCGCGACCGTCTCGCCCGCAAGCGGCTGGTCGGCGACGAACTCCTCGCGGAGTGCGTTCAGGATAGGCATGTGCTGGAGCGCCCACTCCATCTTACGACGGCCCTCTTCGCGGGCCGTCTCCGGGTCGGACAGGTGTTCTGTCACCGGCGGATACGCGTGTTGACTCATACGTATTGGTTCGCTCACGGGCCACTAAACGCTGCCGACACCGGGAACGGGCTCGACGAGCGATGCCGGATCATCGTCTGGCATCGACAAACGCAGCCGAGCCGCAGCGAGGCGGCTAGGGTGGACCGGCGTCAGGGGCGGGCCCTCGCCGGGAGGCCGGGTCACGGTCGTCTTCCGCGTCGTCATCGGCCCCATCGTCTTCCGCGTCGGCGGCGGCCCCATCGTCTTCCGCGTCGGCGGCGGCCTCATCGTCTTCCGCGTCGTCGTCTTCCGCGGCGGCGTCCGCGTCCGCGTCGCCGTCTTCCTCAGGTGGGCCGACTTCGACGAAGTCCGGCGGACCGCGTCGCACATCCCGATCACCGTCGGCGGCGCCGGTCGCCTCGGTCGGCCCCGAGGCGTCACTCGGTCGGTCAGTCGCTCCGGCCGGACGATCGGTCGCGACCCCCGGCCGCTCGCCGGCCGCACCGGATCGTGCAGGCGGGGCGTCACCGGTAGCTCCTGGCGCGTCGGTCGCATTCCCTGGCGCGTCGGTCGCAGTGCCCGGTGCGTTCTCGTTCACGAACGTCGAAACGGCTTCGCCGATACCGCCCTCCCGGTCACGGAGGCCCGCGACGAACTCGCGAACGAGCTGTCCGAACGGTCGGCTGTCGGCCGGCGGTCGAGCCTCCGGTTCGGGCGGTGTGAGCGTTACCGTCGTCGACGCGGTTCGATTCTGTGCCGTCGCGGTGACGGCGACGTCGGCCGGCTCGTCGGCAGGCGGGAGCCCGACCGTGCCGTTCGCGTCGGTCGTGTACGTCCCCGTGCCGGCGTACGACGCGTTCGACGCGTCCGCGACGGCCACAGTCACCGTCGCGTTCGCGACCGCCGTATCGTTCTCGGTCACCGTGACCGTCGGTTCACCCGTCACGCCGTCGATGGTAACGCCGAGGTCACCCTCGGCGGCCGCGACGCCAGTCACCGCGCCGAGTGCGACGACCGTGACCAGCACCGCGATGCCGATGTGTTCGTTCATCTGCACTCGAGACGAACCGGGGAATGGTGATAAACGGGGGACGCCGACAATCCCAGTTAACGCGATTTGCAGCCGATTGTCGTCGGATTGCAAGCGAGCTGGACGCCACGTAGGCACGCGACGCACGACGGTGGCCGTTCGCACCCATGTGACCAGGCGGGGCGGCTCACGCGCGCCGAGTCCGGAGCGAGGGGACGTCACCGTACACCAACGCCGACGCAGGTCGGATCCGATCGGTACTGATTCCTACTCGTCCGCCGCCGCGCGGTCGACGAGGTCGTGGGCAGCCACCGTAGCGCGCTCGCGGATCGAGTCGGCGTCGAGTGTCACCACCTCCCGGTCACGCATGAGGACCTGCCCGTCACAGACCGTGTGTCGAACGTCGCTGCCGCGGGCCGCGTACACCAGCTGCGAGACGGGGTCGTGGACCGGCGTCAGATGTGCCGCCTCCAGGTCGACGACCGCGAGGTCGGCGGCCGCGCCGGGCGCGATCCGACCACCGGGAAGTCCGAGTGCGTCCGCTCCCGCGGCGGTAGCCATCTCGACGACCGCCTCGGCGGGCACCGCGCTCGCGTCTTCGGCCGCGAGCTTCCCGACCATCGCGGCGTCGCGCATCTCATCGAACAGGTCGAGGTCGTTGTTCGAGGCCGCCCCGTCGGTCCCGAGCGCGACCGTGACGCCGGCGTCGTGGAGGCGTTGAACCGGCGCCATCCCGCTTGCGAGTTTCATGTTCGAGGCCGGACAGTGGACGGCAGCCGTGTCCATCTCCGCGAGGAGTCCGATCTCTGAGTCGTCGACGTGGACGCAGTGAGCAAAGAAGGCGTCCGAGCCGAGCGCACCGACCGAGTCGGCGTACGCCAGCGGTCGCTCCCCCCGCTCGTCGACGATCGGTTCGACCTCGTCGCGCGTCTCGTTCGCGTGGAGGTGGACCGGCACGCCGGCAGCGGTCGCCCGCTCTATGCCCTCACGGAGGTGTGACTCGCCGACCGTCGTCAACGAGTGCGGCATGAACGCCGTCCGAATCCGGCCGTCGGCCGCGCCGTCGAACGTCGTCGCGAACGACAGGCTCTCCTCGACGTCGGCGGTCGCCTCCGCGTCCGACTTAGCGACGGTCACGACGCCACGGCCGAGTCGAGCGCGCAGGCCAGCTCGTTCGACGACGGCCGCGACCCGGTCCATCGAGAAGTACATATCGGCGAAGGCGGTCGTCCCCGAGCGGATCATCTCGAGGACGCCGAGTTCGGCGCCGACGGCGACGTCGTCGTCGGTGAGCGCGGCCTCCACCGGCCAGATATCCTCACGAAGCCAGGCGTCGAGCGACTTGTCGTCCGCGTAGCCGCGGAGCAGCGTCATCGAGACGTGCGTGTGTGCGTTGACCAGCCCGGGGATCACCAACCCGTTCGTCGCGTCGAGCACCTCGGCCGCGTCGTCGACGGCGGCAGCGACGTCGCCACTGTCGTCTTCGTCCGTGCCGACCCCCAGTATCGTGCCGTCGTCGCGGTCGACGACGACGTCCCCCCGCAGCACCCGTCCGTCGGGGTGGAGCACCTGCCCGCCCGTGAGACACAACGTATCCATGCGGACCGATTCTGCTCGGTCGGCCTAACCGCTTCGGGTCCCCTCGCCGACGACCGCGTACAGGACGACCGCGAGGACCGCACCGGTCGCGGGAACGAGCGCGAGGTATAAAAAGGCCCCAGACACCGTCGTCACTCCGAGCAGGTAGCCGGCGAGTGCCGCCCCGGCCGCTCCCACGCCGAAGTTGGCGAGGTAGGTGTAGCCGTACGAGAGGCCGCGCCCGTCCGGCGGGCTGTAGGTGGCGATGGCAGCCTGGTACAGCGGCTGGATAGAAAAGAGCACGAAGCCGAACACCGCACTGATCGCGACGAGCGGGACGAGCCCCCGCGACGCGACCGGCACGAACGCCACCGCCAGTGCGACGAGTGCGGTGAAGACGGCCGCGAGCCCCGCGACGGCCGGAATGCGATCGGTGAGCTTTCCGCCGGTGTACTGTCCGGCGATACCGATCGTCAACAGCCCGGCGTACAGGTACGAGGCGAGGTCGAACTCGGCGGCGAGCGCCGAGTCGGGGGCGATGCGGTCGAACGGCCCCGGCACGTCCGCGACGAACTCGCCCAGCACGTCCGGAAGGAACGTCAGCGTCCCACGATAAAAGAGGCCGTTCATCACCACGACCGCGAGCACGAGCGTGAACCCGACGGTGAACAGCGTTCGGGTGTCGGCGAGGAAGCCCAACAAGCCGCGGTCGGTTCCGTCGGCGTCAGCAGCCGCGTCGCCGGCAGCCGCGTCGGCCACGTCGTCGAGGTCGACGGCGGCCGTCTCGTCGAACTCCACAGAGAGCGCGTACGCGACCGCGACGGCCGCGGGAACGACGAGCAACGCCGCGACGACTCGCCAGTCGAAGACGACGAGCAGCGAGGCAGTGAGGAAGGGACCGAAGGCGATGCCCAGGTTGCCGGCCATCCCGTGGTACGCGAACCCGGTCCCGCTCTCGTCGACACCCGTCGAGATGAGCGAGAGCGACGCCGGATGGTGGATGCTCGCGAACGCGCCCCAAAGCGCGAGTGCGAGCGCGATGATCGCGGTCCCGGGAGCGAGACTCAACAACAGGAACGACGCTCCCATGCCGGCGAGTCCGACGAGCACCAGTCGCTTCGTGCTGTACCGGTCGGCGAGGACGCCGCTCGGCAGCGCCCCGACGCCGAACAACGCGTATCCGACCGCTACGACGGTCCCGATCGCCGCAGTCGTGATCGAGAACTCCGAGAGCCAGATGACGACGAGGATCGGAATCGAAAGCTCGTACGTGTGGACGATCGCGTGAGAAACCATCGCAAATCTGACGATCGACCGACTGTTCTGATTCATCGACAGCGGTGCTCCTCAGCCGGGCGGTAAAACCCTTCTGAGCGACGCCGGAGCTATGCCCGTTCGCGCCCAACTACGGCTGTGACCGAGGACGCACACGCACACACCTCGTACTCCGACGGCGCCGGACTCCCGCGAATGGTCGACGCCGCCGCAGACGCCGGACTCGACGCGGTCGGCTTCACCGACCACTGCGGCGTCGGGAGGGCGCGTCGCGAGGAACGGCTGCTGTGGAATCGAAACTTCGATCGGACGTACGAACGACGACGCGAGGCGCTCGCCGTCGCCGCCGACCGGACACCCGGATTGACCGTGTACGACGGCGTCGAGATGGACTTCGCGCCAGCGGCGGCCCCGGCCATCGAGTCGTTCCTCGAGACGGCCGGGTTCGACTACGCGATCGGGAGCGTCCACTACGTCGACGGACGACACGCCTTCCCGTTCGAGTCGTTCGCGGGCGAGGACGACGCCACACGCGACGCGTTCGTCGACGCGTACTACGACGCCGTGGTGTCACTCGCCGAGTCCGACCTGTTCGACGTGCTCGGTCACGTCGACCTGATCGAAGACCACCCGGCGCTTCGCGGTCGCACGACGGACGCCCATCGACGCCGGGTCGCCACCGCCTGCGCCGAGACGGAGATCGTCCCCGAGATCAACGCCGGGCGCACCGGTGACCGCGGCGAGTTCGACGACCTCCACCCTGCGTCCCCGTTCGTCGAGACGTTCCGAGACCACGGCGTGCCGTTCGTCGTCGGTACCGACGCCCACGATCCCGGCGACTTCACCGGACGGCTCGACCGGCTCGACCGGTTCCTCGAGACGACCGGGATCGAACCACTTCCGCTGTCGGCGGTCGTCGGGTAGGCGCGTCCGTCTGCGACCGGCTCCGAAGCTTCTTGCCTCGAGGGCGTCGGGTATACGTATGGCAACCGACGCCCAGCAGGCGTGTTTCGAGGCCGGGATCAAGTTCGGCTCGCTGTACCACCAGTTCGCCGGGACGCCCGTGAGTCCGACGAGCACCCGGAGTCTCGAGACGGCGATGGCAGAGTCGATCGAAAACCAGCCGTTCTGTGCGTCCGTGCGCGTCGAGATCCACGACGACCGCGTCGCCGACGCGATCGACCACGAGACCGACTACACCGAGCTCACCGGGTCCCTCATGGACGTCGAGATGCGAATCGAACACGAGGGCGTCGTCGTCCGAACGCGAATGGAGATGGAAGACGGCTACCCGCTGATGAAACTGGTCGACGTAGACACCGAGTCGCCGCAGTCCCTCGAGAGCGAGTCGAGGTCGTAACGCAGCGATACGCCGATGGTCGACCGACGCCACGAGGCGACACCGGACCGAACCGGCTTCGACGAGACGACGAACTACCTCACGACCGCACTCGGCCGCGTGGTGCCACACGCGGTGGCGCGACGTGCGGTCGAGGTAGGCGTGCGCACGGACGCCGGCACGTACGCACCCGACGAGCCGGTCACGATCACGGTCTCTATCCGAAACCGACTGCCAGTACCGATCGAGGTCCCCACTGCGACCCGCCGAACGTGGGGGTGGGCCATCGACGGCGTCGTCGAGGCCACCGACGAGCAGCGCTACGTGCGGTCCGAGCAGTCTACCCTGTCGCTCCGGGCGGGCGAGACGAGACGGGTGACGGCCACGTGGAACGGTCGGTTTCGTCGGACTGGCGGCGCAGACGGACTCGACCGGTCGGTCCCGGCCGAGCCCGGTACGCACACGGTCACTGCGTTCGTAGGGGTTCGAGAGCCCGACGGGCGCCACGAGGACGTCACGACGATCCAGATTCGGTAGCACAACGGGCCGCTCAGTCGTCTGCGTCGAGTGCCGTCGGGTCGGAGCGCGCCGGCTCCTCGACCGTGACGTCGTCGACGGCAGACGCGGTAGCCTCGTCGCGGCGGAGGTGACACGCCGCGTAGTGGCGGCCGTCACCGAGGGTTGGTTCGACCTCGTAAGCAGGCGTCGCCGTTGCACAGACGCTCTCGTCCGTGAATCGCTCGGTGAGGAGCCGCTCTGCGTCGTCCCACGCGCCGCGTTCGAGTCGGTCGAACGCCTCCTCGAGTACGGTGCCGGCCGCACCGCTCGGTACCGCGTCCGCAAAGTACCGCCGCCGGAGCACGTCGGGGGCAGTCTCTTCGAACGCCCGGCGCTCGACTGCCCGTTTGAACCGCAAGACGTTCTGCCAGGCGTCCTCGCGCAGGTCGTACGCCGCCGGCTGTATCACCTTCGGACAGCGCGTCCGGAACCGACAGCCCGACGGCGGATCGATCGGTGACGGCACGTCGCCAGTGAGCGTCGCCGTCCGCCCGCCGCTTCGTGGATCGGGAACCGGAATCGCATCGAGTAGCGCCTTCGTGTACGGGTGTTTCGGGTGCTCGAACAGCTCCTCTTTGTCGGCCACCTCCACGACGTTTCCGAGGTACATCACCGCCACGCGGTCGGAGATGTGACGAATGACGCTCAGGTCGTGTGCGATGAACAGGTACGTCAGGTCGAACTCACGCTGGAGCGCCTCCATCGTGTTGAGGACCTGTGCCTGGATGGAGACGTCGAGCGCCGAGACGGGCTCATCACAGACGATGAAGTCGGGGTTCACCGACAGCGCCCGCGCGAGGTTCACCCGCTGGCGCTGCCCCCCGGAGAACGCGTGTGGATAGCGGTTGTAGTGTTGAGGGTCGAGTCCGACCTTCTCCAGCAGCTCCTTGGCGCGGGCCTCTCGTCCCTCCTCGTCGAGCATCCCGTGGGCCCGCATCGGCTCCTCGACGATCGGGCCGACCTTCATCCGCGGGTCGAGTGACGACTGGGGATCCTGAAAGATCATCTGCATGTCCTTGCGCTTCCGTCGCAGCGGCTCGCCCGACAGCGACGCGAGGTCGTCGCCCTGAAAGTAGACGCTGCCGTCCGTCGGTTCGAGCAGCCGGAGGACGGTACGCGCGAGCGTCGACTTCCCGCAGCCGGACTCCCCGACGAGTCCGAGCGTCTCCCCCTCGACGATGTCGAAACTCACGCCGTCGACGGCGCGAACGGTCTCGGTCGACCGAGAGACGTACGGAAACTCGTTCGTGAACTCGACGCCGTCTAACAGCCCGTCCTCGGTGTCGAAGTGCTTCGTGAGGTTCCGAACCTGTACCAGCGCGTCCGGGTTCGACGCCGGCGGGCCGACGTCGCTCACTCCGCGTCACCCCCGGTCTCTGTGAACCCCGCAGAGAACCCACCCGTCGCCTCCGCGTCGATCGGGGCGCTCTCGTCGTACCCCACGTCGAAGACGTCGTGTTTCACGCACGCTGCCGTGTGTGTCGACTCCACGTCCTGCAGGTCTCGCGGCTCCGGGTGAACCTCACGACACACCGCTCTGGCCTCGGGACACCGGGGATGGAACCGACAGCCCGAGGGAGGGTCGATCGCCTCCGGCATCACCCCCCGTATGGGGTCGAGTGCCTCGACCGTCTCGTCCGGGCGCGGCATCGAGTCGAGCAGCGCCGACGTGTACGGGTGACTCGTGTCGTAGAACAGGTCGTCGACCGCGGCCTGCTCGACGATCTCGCCGAGGTACATCACGTTGACGCGGTCGCAGATCTCCGCGACGACGCTCATGTCGTGGGTGACCCAGATGAACGCGGTGTCGTACTTCGACTGGAGGTCCGTCACCAGCTCTAAGATCTCGCCTTCGACGGTGACGTCGAGGGCGGTGGTCGGCTCGTCGGCGACGATGAGGTCGGGCTCACAGGCGAGCGCCATCGCGATCAGCACGCGCTGTCGCATCCCCCCCGAGAACTGGTGGGGATACTCGTCGTACCGCTCCGTCGGCGCCGGGATCCCGACCTCTCTGAGCATGTCGATCGCCTCGGCTCTCGCCGCGTCGGCGTCGAGGTCGCGGTTGATCTCGATGAACTCTCGCAGCTGCCCCCCGACGGTGAAGACGGGGTTCAACGACTCCATCGGGTCCTGAAAGATGATCGCGATGCGGCGCCCGCGGATTTGTTCGCGCATCTCGGACTCAGAGAGCATCTCCTCGCGCGGGCGAAGTTCGTCGTTCGGGCCCTCCTCGAGGCCAAACAGCGTCTCGCCGTCGAAGACGATCTCCCCGCCGACGATCTCACCGGGACTGTCGACGAGACGGAGGATACTGGCGGTCGCAACCGACTTGCCGGCGCCCGACTCGCCGACGAGCCCGACGATCTCTCCCTCGTGCACGTCGAAAGAGATGCCGTCGACGGCGCGGACCGTCCCGTCTTCGGTGAAAAACTGTGTCTTGAGGTCGCGTACGCTGAGTAGGGGGTCGCTCATGTCAGTTGTTGATGCGTGGGTCGAGTGCGTCTTGGAGCCCGTCGCCGAGGATGTTGAACCCGATGACGGTGATCAGGATGGCAATGCCGGGGAAGATACTGAACGTCGGCGCGGGGAGCATGTATCCACGCGACGCGGACAGCATCTGTCCCCACGACGGTGTCGGCGGCTGTGCACCGAAGCCGAGGAACGAGAGCCCGGCGACGATGAGGATGCTCACGCCGACCTGCAGGGTCGCCTGAACGAGGACCGGCGCGAAACTGTTCGGGATGACGTGTCGACGGATGATGTTCCGGTCTCTCACCCCGGCCGCCCGGGCGGCCTCGACGTAGTCCTCCTCGCGGATCGAGACGACCCGGGACCGAATGAGCCGGTTGAACACCGGAATCGCGGTGATGCCGACCCCCACCATCGCGAACGTGAGGTCCCGCCCGAACGCGGTCATGAACGCGATGACCAACACCAAAAACGGGATCGCATAGATGGTCTCTGTGACGCGCTGGAGCACGTCGTCGACCCAGCCGCCGTAGTAGCCGGAGACCGCACCGATGACGGTGCCACCGCCGAGGCCAATGGCGGTCGCGAGGAAGCCGACCGTCATCGCGATCCGCGTGCCGTAGACCGTCCGGGCGAGCAGGTCGCGACCGCGGTGGTCGGTGCCGAGCGGGTGGTCGATCACCCCCTGCCCAAACTGGTTCTCCATGCCGACCGGCGGGAGCAGCCGTCGAACGGTCTCTGGGTCGGTCTCGGGGTTGTACAGGATCGCCTCTGCGACCGCGTAGTCGAGGAGGTAGTAGTCGACCGCCGCGAAGACCGCGACGAACGTCATGAGTCCGACGATGTAAGCCCCGATCCGTGCCGTCGTGTCCTGTCGGACCTGTTTCAGCGTGTACCGAGCGCCGACGCGAGCCTCGACCTCGTCGAGGCCGCCGCTCGCGTCGCCGTCGACCGGCGTGTCGTCGTCCGTGGGAGCGCTGTCGACGGCCATCAGTCGCCCCCGTAGGTGACCCGTGGGTCCAGGTAGCTGTACGCGACGTCGGTGACGATGACACCGACCACGTAGACGAACCCAAACACGAGCGTCGTCCCCATGATCAGCTCGTAGTCTTGGTTGTTGATCGCCGTGATGATCAGTCGGCCCATCCCCTGGATCTCGAAGACGGTCTCCGTGAGCACCGCACCACCGAGTGCCGTCGAGAGTCCGAGGCCGATGATGGTGATCACCGGAAGCTGTGCCACCTGGAACGCGTGTTTGCGGACGATCGTCGACTCGGGGACGCCGTACGCCCGCGCGAGCGTCACGTACTCGCCTTGGAGGGAGTCGACCATCGACGAGCGCTCGATCCGCGTGATCTGTGCCATCTGGAGCGTCCCGAGCGCGACCATCGGTAAGACGAGGTGGTGGACCGCCTGGCGGAGCACCCCGAGTCGTGTCGCCGCGCCACGGACGTCCGCGGGGTCGGCCCACGGGAGGACGAGCCCCCGCGCCGGGAACCACCCCAGATAGAACGCGAAGACGATGATCAACACCAGGCCGATCCAGAACGACGGCGTCGAGACACCGATCAGCGAGACGACCCGAGAGACGTGGTCTGCGGGTTCGTTTCGCCGCTTCGCCGAGAGCACGCCGAGTGGGATTGCCGTGACGATCGCGAACGCGAACGCCGACAACATAAGCAGTAGCGTCACCGGCAGTCGCAACAGGATCATCTCGAGCACCGGCCGGTCGTAGTAGATACTCTGGCCGAGGTCGCCCGTGACTACCCCGGCGAGGTAGGTGAGGTATCGCTCGTGTATCGGCCGGTCGAGTCCGTACCGGGCGCGGATCGCCTCGACCTGTTCTTGTGCCGGCGTCGGGCCGAGCATGATCTCGACCGGGTCGCCGGGAATCTGATTGGCGAGGACGAACGTGATCGTCACGATCCCGAGTAAGACGGGTATCGCCTGTACGAGCCGCCAGAGCGTGTATCGGAGTAGACCCACTATGATGTTTCCTCGTGTCGCTGTGTGTCTGGGAGTGGTACAGCCCGGTCACCGGAGGGGCGCGTCTGTGCGTCGGCTATCGGCTCACCGAGACGGAGGTGACCGGGATCTCCGTCGAGATCGGGTGTGAGGTGAACCCCTCGACGGCGTCACGGACACCGTACGAGTTGTTCAGGTTGTACGCCGGGAGGTGGACGCGCTCTTCGAGCAACGTCGTCGTCGCATCGACGTAGAGCTGGCGGCGCTCCGCACGGTCAGCCGACTCGCGGGCCTGCGTCAGCATCTGTGACGCCTCGTCGTAGCCGTGGAAGGTTCCGTTGGTAACGCCGTCGGCCGCTTGGCTCAGCAGATTGTACGCGAACGCGTCGGGATCCGGACTCCCGGACCAGCCGAGCGTGTACATGTTGTAGTCGTCCTCGCTGTTTGGGCCGTCGTCACTCTGGTACGTGTCGGTGAACGTCCCCCAATCGAGGCGCTGAACTTGGACGTTCTCGAAGCCGGCGTTCTGGAGCCCGTCGCCGATGGAGATGCCGATCTGCTCACGCATGTCGTCCGGCGGAACGATTATCCGCCAGCTGTAGTCGGTCGGAACGCCCGCCTCCTCGAACAGCGACCGTGCCGTCTCGATGTCTTGGTCGTGTGGGATGCTCGCCCACTCGTCGACCGGGAACTCCCACTCGTCGGAGATCGACGCCGGATACGGGCTGTACTGGCGCACGCCGGAGGGCTCGACGAAGTTCTCGATAGCTTGGTCCATCGAGAAGCAGTAGTCGACCGCCTCGCGTACGAGCGGGTCACTCGTCGGCCCGTTGGCGCAGTTGAACGCGAGGTAAAAGTAGCCAACGCCAGGAGATTCGGTAACCGTGGCGTTCTGGTTGCCCTCGACCGTCTCGTACAGCTGTGGGGGAATCGTCTCGATGACGTCGACGTTGCCGGTCTCGAGTTCGGTGACTCGCGTGGTCTGTTCTTCGATCGGGTCGAACTCGATGCGGGCGATCTCCGGGAGCGTGTCGCCGTCCCAGTAGTCGTCCCACCGCTCGACGGTCGCGTAGTTCTCCGGTTCCCACTCGACGAGCTGGAAGGGGCCGGAGCCGACCGGGTCTTGATTGTACGCCTGGGTATCCTCCTGTCGGACGGACGCATTGACGACGCCGCGCACCATCGCGATCGTGAACGCACCGTACGGGTACGAGAGGTCGAACTGTGCGGTGTGCTCGTCGATCACCTCTGCGGCGTCGATCATGTTCACTTCGGGGGCGTTCTCGGTCTGTTCTTCGACGGGAGCCAGCATCGTGTGGACGACGTCCGTCGCCGTGACAGGATCGCCGTTCTGGAACTGTGCATCCTCTCTGAGGGGAACGATGTACCGCGTGCCCTCTCGCTCGACCGTCGGCTCCTCGGCCGCGATCTTCGGCTGGACACCGACGCCGTCGGTGTACTCGTAGATGCCGTCGAATACCTGTCCCGTGATCTGTGCGGATGGGACGTCGTTCAATACGACGGGGTCCATGTCGAGTGGCCCCTTCACCTGTGCGAAGTACAGCGTCGGGCCGGCACCGCCGTTCCCGGACGAGCCGCCATCGTCCGTGGAACCAGACTCCCCACCACCCGTGCAGCCGGCGAGGAGGAACGAGGTACCCGCGGCGCCGGAGGCGAGAAGCTGCCGTCTGGAGAGCCCTGTCTGCCGTTGCTGGGACATACGCTTTGATTGATGGTAATACACAAAAACGTTGTCGTCAGTCGGTCACTGACGGGTACGCCGCGTGGCTGGGCGCTAGTCCCGCGGCTCGACCCGAGACGAGTGACGGTGCGATGGCCACGTCGGGTGCCGACGCATCGAATCGGTCCCCGTCGCCACGCGACGGTGGAGTTCGATCTTTGATCAGCGTTCTTCGTGAGCGACGAGCAATTAAGCGCTGAACGACGGCATTATTCGGCAAACGCCGCCGAGAGCGCCAGTAGATTTATCGTCGTGTTGCCGTTGTCACCAACAGACACCGAATGACCGACACAGACTCCGACGGTCTCACACACCTGTACAGCGAGACCGTCCGCGCGACGATGGACGGGGGGACGTACGGCGCGTGGCGATCGATAGCGGACGCCGACGCCGTGCCGCTGAGCTTCGGCTTTCCGTACCCCGCGTCGTTCCCGAACGACGCCCTCGTCGAGTCGGCCGAGGCGCTCTTCGAGGCCGAAGGCGACTGCGCACTCCAGTACGGCGGCGGCGAGTACGCGGACGCGCTCCCCGAGTTGATCGCGTCGCGAGCACGCGACCGGGACATCGCGTGTACGGCCGACGAGGTACACCTGACGAACGGGGCGACGAACGCGATCGACACCGTCTGTCAGACGTTTCTCGACCCCGGCGACGCGGTGTTCCTCGAGGGACCGACGTTCATGGGTGCCCTGCGGCTGTTCCGCAACTACGACGTCGAGATCGCGGCGTTCGACGTCGACGAGGACGGGCTCGACGTCGAGGCGGTCGCCGCGGCGCTCGAGGCGCGTGCCGCAGCCGGCGAGACGCTCCCGACGCTTTTGTACACTATCCCCACGTTCCACAACCCGACCGGGGTGACGCTCAGTGCGGACCGACGGACTCGGCTGCTCGAGCTCGCCGAGACGTACGACTTCGTGATCCTCGAGGACGACCCGTACGGCCAGCTGCGGTTCGACGGCACGGAGCCCACACCAATCAAGGCGCTCGACGAGACCGGGCGCGTGGTTCGGGTCAACACGTTTTCGAAGACGATCGCACCCGGCGTCCGGACGGGATGGACGATCGCAGACGAGGCGATCACGGCGCAGTTCGACCGGATAAACGCCGGCGGCGAGCCCAGCTTCACCCGCGGACTGATCGCCAAGTACGCCGAAGACGGTCGACTCGACCGCGCTATCGAGGCGCTGTGTGCCGGCTACGAGCCTCGTCGCGACCAGCTCCTCGAGAGTCTCGAAGCGAGGATGCCGCCGGGAACGACGTGGAGTGAGCCCAACGGCGGGTTCTTCGTCTGGGTCGGGTTCCCCGACGGCGTCGACGCCGAGACGATGCTCGACGACGCCATCGACCGCGGCGTGACCTATCTCCCGGGACCCTTCTTTTACCCCGACGACCGGGGGGCGGGACACGCCCGCGTCTCGTTCAGCCACACGACCCCAGAGGCGATCGACGAGGGGATCGACGCGCTCGCCGGCGCCGTCGAGGCGGCGATGCCGACGGCCGAGGCCGACGACTGATCGGGCACGGGGTGAATGCCGTGGTCGCGATGTGTCAACTGCATATTGCACGCAACCGCCTCGCCTTCGGACTCGGTTTCGGTGGGCTCTATCACTCGGTTGGCTCGACGGCCCGAACCGTCCCGACGCCCTTGCTCGACCCTTCCCGGAAGACGAACCGCTGTCCCGCCTCGATGAGGTACGGCCGGAACTTGAACCGAACGCGGGTACGGCCGGTGTCGCCCGGAAGGAGCCGCCCCTCCGCCGGGGTGAACACGGCCGCCTCCGAGAGGGTCTCTAAGTGGACCACCGGCTCGTACCCGGGCTGGATCCGCGTCGGGTGATTGAGCACCATCACCTCCGCCTCGAACGACCGTACCGGGCTCGGGTCGGCGCCTCGGGGGACGAGCGCCATCCCGCGTTCGACCTCCTCCTCGTCGACGCCCTTCAGCGCGATGCCGACGATCCGGCCGGCCGTCGCCCGGTCGACCCGGTGGTAGTGCATCTCGATGGACCGGACCTCGACCTCGCGGAAGGAGCCGTCGGCCATTGGCCCCAACAGGAGCTCGTCGCCCGCCTCGACGACGCCGGAGTTTACTGTCCCGGAGGCGACCGCACCAACGCCGGTCACCTTGTAGCTCCGGTCGATATACATCCGAAACGCCTCGCGCTCGGGTGTCGCCCGCTTGGGGAGCGTCTCGAAGAGCCGGTCGAGCGTGTCGAGACCGGTCCGTTCGACCGCGCTAGTGCGAAGCACGGGTACCACGCCGTCACCCACCTCCGCGACGGCGGTGTCGACGCCGTATCGATCCACCGGAAGCGGGGTCTCGCCGACGTCCCGCAGCGTCGACTCCACCTCGCGCTCGACGGCCGCGAGCCGGTCGTCGCTGACGACGTCCGTCTTGGTTATCGCGACGATGGTCGGGAGTTCGGTGGCGAGCAGGATACCGAGGTGCTCACGCGTCGTCGCGGTCGGGCCGTCGTCGGCCGCCACGACGAGCAGACCGTAGTCGAGCTTCTGGCCGACGAGCCCGCGGATAGTCGTACGGAGCCACGGCTCGTGGCCGACGGTGTCGACGAACGACACCAATCGGTCGGCTTCCTCGACGATCCGGGCCCGATCGGACTTGCGGTGTGGGTTGTCCATGCGGACCGGGTCGGTCGCGCCCTCGGCGAAGCCGTACACCGCGTACGAGAGGTCAGCAGAGAGCCCCCGCTCGACCTCGTGTGGCTGGACGTCGAGGAAGCCGCGGGTCCCGCCCTGGCCGTCGTCGGCCTGGCCGGTGACGAGACTGCCCACGAGCGTCGACTTGCCGTGGTCGACGTGACCGGCCGTGCCGATCACGAGGTGGTCGTCGTCCGTCGCGAACATCCCGCCCTCGCGGACGGTCGCGAGCCCGACGAGCCCGGCCGCGTCACCGTCGCCGTCTGCCCCGGCGCTCCACGTCTCCACGTCGGCGATGTGGGCGTCCGCCTCCTCGGCCAGAAGCGAGAGGACGTCCATCGTCTCGGAGAACGCCTCGGGTGCGATGCCGGCGAGCCCGCCGTCGTCGGTGACGCCCACCACGTACGTCGCTTCGCCATCACCAGAGAGGACGCGGTGTCGGAGCTGGGCGACGAGTGACTCCATCCGGCCGTCGGAGAGGTGGAGCTCGCGGGTGAGCCGTTCTTTAAACTCGATCGCGCCGCCGTCGCGCTCGCCGCGCTCCAAGGCCCGCCGTAACGCGGACCGGTCAGCGCTCATGACCATCGATACGTGATAGCACGGCTTAACCGTTTTCGTGCGTGGGGTCCCGAGCGGTCCTGAGCGGACCGGAGCCGGCTTGAGCGGTCCCTTCTGCTCGCGAGTCGTCCGGGGGTGTTCCGGAGGTCCCGCGCTCAGGGACCGTCCCCGCGCGTCAGGTCGAGGTAGGTCCGTCGGACCGTCACCGGTGTGACGTCGGCGGCCGCGGCCACGGCCGCCTGGGTGCAGTCGTCCCCGCGCTGTCTGGCGGCCGTGTACACACAGGCGGCCGCGACGCCGACCGGGTTGCGGCCGTTCGCGATGCCCTCGGAAACGGCTCGGTCGGCGAGGTCGCGGGCACGGGCCTCGGTTTCGGCTGAACAGTCGAGGTCGCTCGCGAGCCGCGGGAGGTACTCGGCCGGGGCGGTCGGACCGATCGGGAGGCCGAGTTCGCGGTTCATCGCGTCGAAGGCGGCGCGGTGTTCCGCCTCCGTGGCCTTCGCGACCGTACACACCTCGGTGGCCGTCCGCGGGACGTCGGCAGTTCGACAGGCGACGTACACGCACGCGGCGGCGAACCCCTCGATGGACCGGCCACGGAGTAGCCGAGCGTCCTGTGCGGAGTCGAACAACGAACAGGCGGTCTCTCGGAGGGTCGTCGGCAGCTCTAACGCGCCGACGAGTCGGCGGATCTCGGTGTACGCGTACACCCGGTTTCGGTCGCGTTTGGTGGCAATCTGCGCGCGATTGTGTTGGGTTCGCATGCGGGCCAGCCGTCGGCGCTTGCGACCGGCGACGTGAGTCGACCGACCGATCTCCGTCGAGAGGCCGCGGTCGTGACGCGAGCGTGTGCGCGGCGCACCCGTTCGTTTCGGGTCCGTTTCGTCGTCGTCGAACGACCGCCACTCCGGACCGTGGTCGATCCGGTCGGCCTCGACGACGAGTCCACACGCAGCACACACGCGTTCCCCGCTCGTCGTCTCGACGCGACCGTCGCACTCGGGACAGGCGTCCGCGCGGCGTGAGAGCGCCGACGGCGGGGAGACGGGTGATCGGGTCGTTCGCGGACGACGCGGGTGCGTCGCCGTCGGCTGGTCGTCGTGCGGCCGATCGTCGTGCAGTCGGGTGGAGACCCGATCGTTCGGGAGCCGGTCGTCGGTCGAGTCGGTGGCTGCCACGCCGGAGCGGATCGAGGGTGCCTCGCTCATCACACCTGAACGTCGGGCCCGATCGGTTACTTAAACACGGGGCGATCCGCCGGATTCTCGGCGAGCGGCCGACCAATCACCGACCGGTTACCGGTCGGTTTCGTCGGCGGCTATCGGGACACCGATCGCGTCTCGGGCGGTGGATTTATGATTCGATTCGCAGCAGTAAGGCACATGACGCTGTCGGAGATCGCCGACGGGCTCACGATCACCCTCGACCAGTGCGACCGAGGGGTCGCCGTCGCCGACGACACCGACGTGCCGCTCGTCGAGCGACTCCGTGAGCACGCCGACGCCCTCCCGTGTACGCCCGAAGCGACCACGACGCTGGTGGACGCCTACACTGCTGGCCGAAGTGTCGGTGACGCCGCGGCGGCCGCTGGCGTGACACCGATGACCGCCGCGAAGACGCTGCATCGCTGTGGCGTCGACGGCGTGTGTCCACTCGCACCCACCCGTCGCGCGGTGGTTCGCGAGTGGCTCGACGGGGCCATCGCGCGCAGCGAGGCGCTCGCGCTCACGGGTGGCAACGAGGCGGACTTCGCACTCACGACGTATGTCGAGACGCACGACCCGCTGCCGGCCGTCGCCGACGCCGTCGCCGCGAACCTAGCCGGTTCCTCCCCGCTCGGGGGTGGGCTCGGCGCGGCTGACCCGCTCGGCGATGCGGTCGGTGCACCCGACCAGCTCCGATAGCGCGGTCGCTACCGCGTGAGTCGGTCGAACACGCCCGGCCGGTCAAACGCGAGACCGAGCGAGGTGTCGAATACCGTCTCGTACGCGTCGACGACCGCACCCGTGTACGCGTCGGTCGCCGTTGCCGCAGTTGGTGCCGCCGCAATGGACGGGTCCGTCGTCCCGATCGACGCGTCGACCGTTCCGTCCATCGGCTCGTCAGCGTCGGTAGCGGTCGTATCCGAACGCGTTACCGCGACCGTCGCGTCGACGCTCCCGCCGACGTCGGCGACTCGGCCGTAGAGCCGAGCGAGTGCGTCGCGGCCGTGTGGCGTGGCCGGCCGAACCGCGGCGACGCGGTCGACCGTCGTGACGACGGCGACGGCCTGATTCGAGGCGACGGGCGGCGTGTCGACGACCACCGCGTCGTAGGCGGCCGCCGCCTCGTCGAGACGGCGTTCGAGTGCGCGCGCGGCTTCGGCGGTCTTCGCGCGAGCAACACGCTCGAACGGAGCTCGAGTGGGGACCACGTCGGCACGACCGTCGAGTGCGTCGCTCGCGTCGTCGACCGCGATCGGGTACGTCGCCGCCGACAGCGACGCGTCTGGCTCGTCAGTGAGAAGCGTCGTGAGGTCGGTCCCGATCCGACCGGCAACGTACTCGGAGAGCCCCTGGGTCGCGTAGGCGGCGTCGAGGACGACGACGTCAAGGCCGGCACGGGCGCCGACAGCCGCGAGTTCGACGGCCGTCCGGGTGGTTCCCGCGCCGCCGGTCGCGCCGACGAGCGCGAGGGTGTGCGGTGTCATCGGCTCACGCCGAGGTCGCGTCGGCGATCGAGTCGGCGAGCGCGTCGAGATCGTCCGAATCGAGGTCGGGGCGGTCGCCTGCGACCGCGTGGATCGGCGCCCCGCCGTCGTCGTCGAACCGTGGTATCACGTGCGCGTGGACGTGTGGCACCTCCTGGCCGGCCGCCTCGCCGTCGTTGATCCCGACGGTCGCGGCGTCGGCGTCGACCGCGTCTTGGACGCGTGGGGTGAGGTCGGTGACCGCCTCGAAGACGGCGGCCGCGAGGTCGACCTCGAGGTCCCCGACGCGGGCCGCGTGCGACTTCGGGATCACGAGGGTGTGCCCGGGTGCGAGCGGGTTCGCGTCGAGGAACGCGAGGACCGCGTCGGTCTCATACACGGTGCGGGCCGGGACGTCTCCCGCGACGATCGAACAGAAGATGCAGTCGTCGGTCATGTCAGACGAGTCGACGGCGCAGCGTATCAAGGTTTGGCGT
>Ga0209917_1000243_pt1 | contig 23022 bp, 24 predicted proteins | sample SalPon2_C_H2O_MG_FD_185710 | JGI IMG/M metagenome (GOLD analysis project Ga0209917, IMG submission 185710) | Salt pond water microbial communities from South San Francisco under conditions of wetland restoration - Salt Pond MetaG R2_C_H2O_MG... | ecosystem: Environmental > Aquatic > Non-marine... | reverse complement strand
CGCGAAATCCCGGCGTGAGTCGCTGAAACGAGCGGTCGAAGACGACGCGCCGGACTACTGATCGCGCGCGTTCGTCTACCGCGGCAGCGACCGACTCACACAGAGTAAAAACACCCTAATTAAGTGGGGTCGTTCCCCGACATCTGGTGATGGCCGTCTACGTGGGTGTCGACCTCGGGGCGACGAATATCCGGGCTGTTGTCGCCGACGGCTCGGCGACAATCCTTGGGAGTGCCATGGCCGAAACGCCGCGCGGGCCAACAGGCATCGCGGTCACCGAGGCCATCCTGGAGTTGATCCGGGAGGCCTGCGGGCAGGCCGGCGTCACACCCGGCACCGCGACCGCCTGCGGGATCGGTTCGATCGGGCCGCTGGATCTCGCCGCGGGCGTGGTCGAAAACCCGGCAAACCTCCCGGATCGGATCGACCGCATTCCGCTCACCGGCCCGATCTCGAAGTTGTTGGCGACCGACGACGTGTACCTTCACAATGACACGATTGCGGGTGTCATCGGCGAGCGATTTCACAGTGAACGCAACCCCGACGACATGGTGTATCTCACCATCTCCTCGGGGATCGGCGCGGGCGTCTGCGTCGACGGCACCGTCATCGCCGGCTGGGACGGCAACGCCGGCGAGGTCGGCCACATGACACTCGATCCCCAGGGGTTCATGACCTGTGGCTGTGGCCACGACGGCCACTGGGAGGCCTACTGCTCGGGCAACAACATCCCGCGATACGCTGAACGCCTCCATGCCGAGGATCCGATCGAGACCGCCCTTCCGTTGGATGACCCTGATTTTTCGGCGGTTGATCTTTTCGATCACGCTGGCGACGACGAGTTTGCTGATCACGTCATCGACCAACTCGGCCACTGGAACGCGATGGGTGTCGCCAACATCATCCACGCCTATGCACCGCTTGTGGTCAATGTCGGCGGCGCGGTCGCACTCAACAACCCCGAGTTGGTGTTAGATCCCATCCGCGACCGGCTTGATGAGATGGTAATGACAAACATCCCCGAGGTTAATCTCACCGATCTCGGTGACGATGTCGTCGTCAAAGGTGCAGTCGCCAGCGCGCTCACCGGCGGGACGGGCGATCGCTCGAAGCTCTGAGTCGGAGTCGTTCACGATTATTCGCCGGTGTTGGAACTGCTGGAACCGCAACTTACCCATACATTGAGCCCATAGACGGAGCCATGTCCGATGAGAGCCTCAAATCCCGCGTTGAAACCTGGATGGTCAAACAGATGCCGATCATCCAGATGCATGGGGGAACGAGCATGGTCAGAGAGGCTGACCCCGAGACCGGCCAGGTCGTCGTCGAACTCGGCGGCACCTGCTCTGGCTGTGGGATCTCGAATGTCACCGCCCAAAACATCAAACGAGATATGTATATGGAGTTTGAGGAGATCGAGGATGTCCAGGTCAAAGTGCCCTCGACCGGCGATACCGGTGCCGACACGGTCGAAGGCGGCCGCGGCGGCGACGTGCAGTACTCCAACGAGTCGGCCGGCCACTTCTGAGCTCCGCCGCGGGCTGACAGCACCATCCCCGGACGCTACGACAGCGATGTTTCCAACGCGGTCGCAACGGCTCTCGCTTTCTCAGCCAACTCTTCACTAATCTGCTCCGCAGCGACACCCTCGTCAAGTTCGTCGTCGTCGACGCGCTCGACAGTGCCATCAGGGTATTTCAGCACGTCGACATGGAGATCGATGTAGCGAACGCCGTCCGGGAAACATTCCAGCGGCGTACAGACGTTGACATAGGTGCCGATGAGGTCGTCCTCGCGGTCGCGGTAGACGGTCGGATACCACCACCGACCCTCCTGGAACGTTGTCATCGCGGTGTCGCCGTCGGATCGCGGCACGTCCAGTCCGTCGTAGCGGCCGCCGCCGGAAAGTTCGCGGACGAGGGTGATCGAGTCGGCATCCCGCTCGGTTACAGTGCCTGCACCGAGGCTAAACAGCCGCCCGTCGGGTTTGCCGTGGTTGATTTCGATCTCGTCGCCGACGGTTGGCCCGAAGGTGTCGGTGACAACTTCGAACGGGAATTCGGCGTCAGCGTCGCCGAGGTCGGCCGTCGAACAGAGCGATTCGACGAAGTCGACCGCCGTGCTCGCGCCGTCGCTGCCGGCTTTGATCCGGTGGTGGCCGGCCATCGTGTCGGTTACCTCCCGGCGAGTCTCATCGAGGGCAAACCGTGACTCGCGGCCGAACCAACACCACGTGCCGGCTCGCTGGCTGAACACGTTCTGCGGTGCAGTATCTCCATCTGCACCGCCAGTATCGCCCTCGGTGTCGCCAGCCAGTTCTGCGGCGACTGTCTCGGCCTGTGCGGTCGCCGTCTCCAGTGCCGCCCGTAGCTCCGCCATCGATGCGTTGGTGGCGGCGTGCTGCCATTGAATCCGCCAGCCATCGGGTGCGTCGATCTCCAGCAACTCGGCCATCCCGAGGAGTTCGCGGGCGGCAGCGTCGTCATGGCTGTTGACGGTCGGTGACCCCTCTTCGGGAAGCAGGGTCACGAGGTCGGTCGAGACTCGAATCCCGCCGCCCAGTTGGCGGCGACTGTCGCTCCACGGCGGCGTCGACTCCCGCACCTGCACCCGAACCGTGTCACCGGTGTCGATATGGCGATCGACCGCCCTGAAGGGGAGATAGCCCTCGGTTGAACCGAGGTCGACGATCGCTCCACGGCCCGCCGTGTCGGTGACCTGCCCGTCGATGACCGCGCCAACCGGGGCTGGGTCATTCCACCAGCAGGTATCGATACCGACCTCCGCGAGCCGGTTCGTTATCGCCGCAACCGCCTCGGGCGCGCCGACAACGCCGACCCCCTGTCGGTCGCCTGTCGTCTCGATGGCGACATCGCGACCGCCGCTATCGAAGGCGGCGTCAAACCGGCGTTCGATCGGTGCTGAGGCGTCGACGACCGTCCAGCCGGCATCGAGAGCCAGCTTCGTCAGCGCGGTCGTGTAGATCCCGCGAATCCGGACGCGTCGGTCGTCCGCGGTCGACTCACTCATCGCTGCCTCCGGACGTATGCATACTGGGTTGTAGGTTGCGACGCCGTTTGAAATGTTGTTGGTTCCTGCCCGGTTCTCACGGGGCGATACCACGGCCAAGTTATTATGCCCCAGCGTAGCGAACATCGAGGTATGTACGACATGATCCTTGTGCCGACCGATGGTAGCGAGCCCGCGGGCGCGGCTGTCGATCACGCTGTCGATCTCGCCGCCAACTCCGGGGCGACGCTGCACGTGTTGTCTGTCGTCGATAGTTCAGCGTACGCCTCGCTTGATGTGAGCTCCGAACAGGCACTCGATGAGCTTGAGGCCAATGCCGAAGCGGCGACCGGGGAAATCGCAGAGACCGCGGCTGAGGCCGGTATCGAGGCCGTTACCGAAGTTTCGGTCGGTACACCACATGAACAGATCACCGACTACGCCGACGCTGCTGATGTGGATCTCATCGTCATGGGCACTCACGGTCGCACCGGCCTTGATCGCTTCCTGCTTGGGAGTGTCACCGAACGCGTTGTCCGCGCCGCGCCTGCGCCGGTGTTGACCGTGCGAGCCACGGAGTCCTAAGGATGCGGTTGCACCTCGCCGGCCGGCCGGTGATCGGCGATGCGTGACTGGCTTTCTCACCGCGCGACGGCAACCCCCGATGATCTCGCGGTGATCGACGCCGACACCGACACCCGGTGGTCGTACAGCGGTCTTGACGCCGCTGTCGACGAAACCGCCGGGCGGCTCGCCAACCTCGGCGTCGATGCCGGCGACCAGGTCGGCAGCTTGCTGCCGCGCACCTTTCTTGGCGTCTGTCTCTTCCATGCCGCCCAGCGACTTGGCGTCACGCTTGTCCCGCTGAACCACCGACTGACAGCCGAGGAGCTTGCCGCCCAGATCGACCAACTGGAGCTCACGCTCGTCGTCTGCGATATCGACACCGAACCGGCTGCCGTTGAGGCCGTCGATGAGGTGCCGATCGCCTCGATCGATGAGCCACAGTGGGCGGCCGTCAAATCGTTCAAAGATGTCGAGCCCGCGGCGATCGAGCCCGTCGAGTGGCAACGCGAGGAGCCACAGCTGATCGTCTTTACATCCGGCTCGACTGGTCGGCCAAAGCCGGTTGTGGTGACGATGGGAAATCTGCTTTCGAGTGCGATCGCCTCGGCGTTCCGGCTCGGCGTCGACCCCACCGACCGCTGGCTGCTGACGCTGTCGCTGTATCACGTCGGCGGGATCGCGCCGATCTTCCGGTCGACGCTGTACGGGACGGCCGTCGTGGTTCGTTCCGACTTTGATCCCGGGCAGGCGGCCGACGATCTTGATCGCTACGACGTGACGGTGGTGTCGCTGGTGCCGACGATGCTCAAATCGATGTTGGATCGTCGCGGCACGCTGTCGGATTCCTTGCGGGTCGTCTTGCTCGGCGGCGCGCCGGCCGACGACGCGCTGTTGCAACGCTGTGAGAACTACTCGGTGCCGGTGCATCCGACCTACGGGATGACCGAAACAGCTTCGCAGGTAGCGACCGCCCGACCAGCCGACGCCTTCGATCGACCGGGGACTGTTGGCCGCCCGCTGCTGTGGACTGAGGTGACGGTGCTTGGCGAGGATGATGAGCCAGTTCCGCCCGGCGAGTCGGGCGAACTCGTCGTCAGCGGGCCGACGGTGACCCCCGGCTACTACGGCGCGGATGGCGAGGCATTCTGCTCGTATGGGATCCGCACCGGTGATGTTGGCTACCGAACCGAGGACGGCTCACTGTGTGTCGTCAACCGGATCGACGACCGGATCACCAGCGGCGGCGAGACGATCGATCCGGGCGCGATCGTCGCTGTGCTCACCGACCACGAGGTGATCGAGGCGGCGGCGGTCGTCGGGGTTCCCGACGAGGAGTGGGGCGAACGCGTGACCACCCTTGTCGTCCCCACTGACGACGACCTGTCCGCCGAGGCCGTCGATCGCCACTGTCGCGAACACCTTGCGGGATTCAAATGCCCGAAAACGATCGTCTTTGCCGACGAACTGCCCCGAACCGCCTCGGGATCGGTCGACCGGCCGGCCGTTCGTGATGTCGTAACCGCAGCCATCGAGGACGAGTCGGTTGCGGTCGCCCCCGACACTGCTGCGGACGACGCCGATGAGACGGAACCGCCGATCGAGTCAGTCGATGCAGCCGCTGTCGATGATGATGACGCCGACGATGACGACGCCGATGCTGAGTCAGGTATTCCCGACCGACGACCGCCATCGGCGATGTCGCCAGCCGAGGAACCGACTATGACACCAACTGACACCGAGCCGATCCCTGACGCAGAATCTGACGCTGTCGACGACGATGGTTCGGCCGGTGTCGACGACGACACTGCACCCGATGTCGACGACGATGACACTGACCACAGCGACACCGAATAACCGCCGTCGCAAACCGAAACCCACACCGGCGGTCATCAACTCCGGTGGGATATGCAGGGTTCACACGAGGTCGTCGTCCTCCGGTATGGCCACCGTCCAGGCCGCGACGACCGGATGACGACACACGTCGGGTTGACTGCCCGCGCCCTCGGTGCGGATCGCGTGATCTTCCCCGACAACGCCACCCAGGGAGCCGAAACCGTCGCCGACATCACCGACCGCTTCGGTGGCCCCTTCGAGATCGAGCAAACCGACAGCCAGGCGGCGGTCGTTCGCAACTGGACGGGCCCAGTCGTCCATCTCACGATGTATGGTCTCCCGATTCAGGACGTTGAGGACGAGATCCGTGAGACGATCGACACCGATCCGTTGCTCGTCGTTGTCGGCGGAGAGAAAGTTCCCTTCGACCTCTATGAACACGCCGACTGGAACGTCGGCGTGACCAATCAGCCTCACTCGGAGGTCGCGGGACTGGCGGTGTTTTTAGATCGGTTCTTCGAGGGCCGGGAGTTAGACGCCGAGTGGGTCGATGCCGAGCGCACGGTGATCCCGAAAGCGACGGGCAAGAAGGTCATTCCTGGCGACGACGCGGCTCCTGACGCGACCGACGCCGACGGCGACTCGTCGCCGTGATTCCGCCGGGCTTCGATAGTCGGAGCTTTTAACAGAGTTCACCGCCGAATATTTTCTAATGGCTTTTGAGGAGTTACTGAACGATCCGGTCATCCAAAAATACCTCCACGAGCTGGTCGGCCCGGAAGGGATGCCGGTCGCCGCCGCGCCGCCGGAGGGTGAGGTGACCGACGAGGAGCTCGCCGAGGAACTTGATCTCGAACTCAACGATGTGCGCCGCGCGCTGTTTATTCTCTATGAGAACGATCTCGCCACCTACCGCCGGGTTCGGGATGAGGATTCGGGGTGGCTCACCTATCTGTGGACGTTCCACTACGACAACATCCCCGAAAACCTCGAAGAGGAGATGGAACGCCTGCTGGAGGCCATCGAGGAACGCGAGGAGTACGAGCGCACCCACGAGTTCTACCTCTGTGAGGTCTGCTCGATCCGGTTTGAGTTCGGCGAGGCGATGGATCAGGGGTTCCAGTGTCCGGAGTGTGCCTCCCCGCTTGAATCGATGGACAACAACGCCCTTGTCGAGGCGATGGAGGAACGCGGCACGGCCCTCCGTGAGGAACTGAACGTCGACATCCACGCGGACGCCGACTAAATGGTCGTCTTAGCCACCAAATGCTACGTCGAGGGCGACGCCCGCCAGCGAGCCCTGAAGAGCCTCGGCTCACTGCTCGACAACACCCTCGGTGATCTCCACGTCGACTACGAGATCGGCGTCCGCAGCGACGAGTTCGTCACGGTGACGATCACCGGCGACGACGCGACCGCCGCCCGCAACGCCCTGCGAGCAGAGTGGGGTGAGATCACCGACCACTTCGAGACCGGCGAGAGCTACACCGGCACGCTCGAATCGTGGGACGACAATGGGATCACCCTCGACGCTGGCGAGGAGATTCGGATTCCGGCCAGCGAACTCGGCCTCGGTCAGGGAACCCCTACGCAGATCCGCGAGCGGTTCGGCCTCGTTCAACATCTTCCGATGGAATTCGTCTACGGCGATCCCGCACGGCTCGCTGACGCCGAACGCGACCGCCTCTACGAGTGGCCGCGCGGCCCCGGCCGCGTCAACGTCAACAGCGCGACCCGCGGCGAGGTGCGGGCAACGGTCAACCGCGCCGGCCACGCCCAAGATATCGTCACCGTCGAACGCCTCGGGCTGTTAGAACAGTCAATCATCTGCGGTGAGGGCACCGATCCGCCAGGGCTGCTGGCGGCGATCGGTGACTACCTCCCGGCGGAACTTCGGGCTGTGATCGGCGACGACTAACATGAATCGACGCCTCGGCCTTGCCATCCTCGTGGTGCTCACCCTCACGCTCACGGCCGGCTGTCTCGATTACGTCACCGACGGCGGCGAGATCAGCGACGACGTGCTTGACGCCGAGCCGGCTGACGCATACGACTGGGAGACCGATCGTAACGCTAGCCTGACACTCGATACCGGTTCAGAACTCCGAGCCGTCTACAACGTGTCGGCCGGCCAGCGACTCAGACTGTATCAGCCGACCAGTATCGGTCAAGAAGGCCCCCTCGATATCTCGGCCGTCCGGTTCCGCTATGCGAACGGCACCGTCATCTCCGGCACCGAACTCCGGGCTCGCGGCGAGATCGACCAGACGCCGGATGAGGTGTACGTGACCGTTCCTGCCGACGGTCGGTTGGCGTTTACCGCAGGGGCAACCCCTCGTCGACTGACCCTGCCCGTCTACGTTGAGGGCTCCTACGAGGTTCTCCTCCCGGAGGGGAGCCGAATGGACTTCTTCCTCTTCAGCAACACCGTCCCCGCGGGGGCGACGACCGAACGGGTTGACAACCGCGTTCGTGTGACCTGGGAGAGCGTCGAGTCGAATTCGATCCTCGTGCAGTACTACCAGAACAACGATCTCACCATCTTCGGTGCCATCATCGGAATCCTCTCGGCGATCGCCGTCGGCGGGCTCTACTACTACCGTCGGCAGATCGATCGGCTACACGAGACACGCGTCGAGATGGGACTTGACGACGAGGACGAGCAATGAACGTCGCCATCGTCACGGTCGGCGATGAACTGCTGGCCGGCGAGACCGTCGACACGAACAGCACGTGGCTGGCTTCGCAGTTGACCGATCGCGGCTGTACGGTCACCCGCGTGACGACCGTTCCCGATCAGATCGAGGTGATCGCCGCCGTCATCAACGAGTACCGGGCGGCCTACGACGCGGTCATCGTCACCGGCGGGCTGGGGCCAACCCACGACGATCGCACGATGGAAGCGGTCGCCGCGGCGGTCGGACGCGACCTCGAACACCATCCCGAAGCGGAAGCGTGGCTCACCAGCGAGGGTGGCTACAGTGCCGACGACCTCGATGCTGGTACCACCGATCTTCCGGTCGGTGCGCGCATGGTACCCAACGAGGCCGGTGTCGCCCCCGGTGCGGTCATCGAGTCGATCTACGTGCTCCCCGGGGTGCCCACAGAGATGAAAGCTATGTTCGACCACGTCGCCGCGGCGTTCAGCGGCGAGCCGATCCACACCGAGGTGGTTGTCGCCGACGAACCCGAAAGCGCGCTGCTCGATCGGCTTGAAGCAGTACAACAGCGGTTCGATGTTGATGTCGGTAGCTATCCGGGTGAGTACGTTCGCGTCAAGTTCCGCGGCGGCGACCCCGAAGCTGTCGCGGCGGCCGCCGAGTGGTTTGGACAGCAGGTGACTGTCGCCGACAGCGATACCAGCGAGGAATCGTAGCGCGGGCGTCTACGATCGGAAAAGATGCGCCAGCCAGCCGAGGGTTAAGGCGATACTCGCACCCAACACAACGGCGGCCGTCTCGAAGATCGGCAGCGCCGCGGTCTCCAGTGGGATCATTATTCGCCGGTAGCGTGCCGACCGGCTTAATTCTTTGAGTCTTCGCGTCGGTGCAGGCCACTTTTCACCGCCCGCGCCGTCCGGTCGGTATGCGCCTTGGGTTCCTCGTTAATCCGATCGCCGGCATGGGCGGGCGGGTCGGCCTGAAAGGAACCGACGGGAAGGTCGCCGATGCCGTCGCCCGCGGTGCCGAACCGCGCTCGCCGGCGCGTGCCCGCCGGGCACTGACGCGGCTGGCCGACCGCGATATCGATATCGATCTCGTGACCGCCGGCGAGCCGATGGGAGCGGCCGAAGCGCGGGCCGCTGGATTTGAGCCAACGATCGTATTCGAGCCGGCCACCGGTGATACGGCGGCGGTCACCGACGCCGAACCCGAATCCACCACAACCGCCGGCGATACCGCCAGTAGCGTCGCTGCCCTCATTGATTACGGGGTTGACCTCGTGGTTTTCGTCGGCGGCGACGGGACGGCTGTTGATGTCGCCGAGCGGCTGGCCGACACCGGGGTTCCGATGCTCGGTGTGCCCGCCGGCGTCAAGGTCTACTCCTCGGTGTTTGCGGTCTCCCCTGAGGCAGCCGCCGATATCGCCGCCGAATACGACCGTACCGAACAGCGAGAGGTCATGGATATCGACGAGGACGACTACCGAGCCGGCGAGGTCAGCCCTGAACTCCGAGCGATCGCCGCAGTGCCGGTTGCCGATGGCCTCCAGTCGGCCAAACAGCGCGGTGGCGGAACAGTCGAGACCCTCGCCGAGGGAGTCGCCAGCAGCGTTGATCCCGAGACAACCTATGTGCTTGGCCCCGGATCGACGCTCGGGGCGATCAAAACAGCCCTCGGTTTTGACGGCACACCACTTGGGGTTGATGTCTGGCGAGACGGACAGGTGCTCGCATCCGACGCGAGCGAAGCTGAGATCCTGGCATCCCTTGGTGAGACCAACACCATCATCGTCTCGCCGATCGGCGGACAGGGGTTCGTCTTTGGGCGCGGCAACCCACAACTCTCACCGGCGGTCATCAGCCAGGCGAGCGTTGAGATCGTCGCCTCACGATCGAAACTCGATGATCTGCGGGTGTTGCGTGTCGACACCGACGACCCGGAACTTGACGCTGAACTTCGCGGCTGGCGGGAGGTTCGCGTCGGTCGATTTGAGACACGCATGCTTCGAGTCGTCTAGCATGGCACATAACCACATACTAATATCTGCTGTAGTCCGCATATCGGTTCAACATTCGTTGTTCAATACTCTCTGTATGCATACAATTAAGATGTCGCCCCCCTGAGGAAGGGTATGGAAACACGGAAGGTACAGCGGTTAGGGCCCTCAACGCTGGCGATGACATTGCCGGCGGAGTGGACAAAGGAACACTACGTCGAGAAAGGTGATGAGGTCTCGATCCGGATGGGGGGAAAAGGAACGCTCACCGTGCTCCCGGAGTCGGCCAGCACCGGCGAAAGCGAAGCGGTGATCCACGCTGACAATCTTGATGCCGGCTCCGTCGAGCGGGCGATCGTCGCCCAGTACGTGCTGGGCCGGCGGGTGATCCACGTACAGATGGAATCTGATGCCCTTGAGTCCGAACACATCAACGCGGTCTATCAGGCCGAAACACAGCTGATGGGGCTGGGCGTCATCGAGGAAACCCCCGAACGCATTGCGATTCGGTGTTCGGCTGACCCCGAGGACTTCACGCTGGACAATCTCTTGGAGCGACTCGAAAACACCGGCAGCACCATGCGCGGGGAGGCTGTCAAGGCGTTGGCCCACGGCAACCGCGATCTCGCCGAGCGCGCGCTCAACCGCGAGCGACAGGCCAACAAGATCTTCGTGCTCCTCCTCCGACTCATCTTCACCGCCTACCAGAACCCGAACCTCTGTCGGGCGGTCGGGCTTGATTCGAGCTTCCCGCTGATCGGCTATCGGTCGGTGGCAAAAAATCTCGAACTCACCGCCGACAACGCCGAGGATATCGCCGAGATCGTCGCCTCTGCCGACGAGATGCCGGATGTCGACAGCTCGACGATCCGCCGGATCCGGGAGTTCACCGACCAGATCGACGAGTTGACGGCGATGGCCGTCCGCTCGGTCGTCGAACGCGACTACGACCTGACGATCCGGTGTCGACACCTCTTTGGTGAGATCTCTGACCGTGAACAGGAGATCCTCAACGACCTCGAAGAGCTGCCAAACGAGGAACTGCTCCAGATCCGGGAGGTACTCGTCAGTCTCCAGCACACCGCCGAGTACGCGATGCGTAACGCCGAGATCGCCGCGAACCTTGCGCTCAACGAGGAGTCCGAACACGTCGATATCACCTGAGGCGGTCACCGACGCTGCTGTTTGGGTGTCCCCCGCGTTCGAATGAACTAAGCCATCCGGCAGGGAACATGCTCGTATGGCTACCCACGGAACGACGACCGACAAGGGACTCGGCGTTGCGATCGCCTGCGGGACGGTTGCGGTGCTTGGTGCCGGACTCATGTTCGCCGGCGGCACCCAACGCACGAAGGCCTGGGGCTTTGCGGCGGCTGTCATCGCCGCCGGGCTCTCGGTGGCTGCACTCCAGCTGTACGACGCCTGAGCAACCGTTTGATCGAAGTGAGCCGACGTAATCATTAAGCCGCTCAATCCCCTAGTTATCGTAGATGACACAGTACACCGAGGAGGAACAACGGATCGTCGCCTATCTCCGTGACAGCGTCGCCCGCGGTGAGCGATATTTCCGGGCGAAGACCATCGCCGAGGCGATCGGCCTCTCCTCGAAGCAGGTTGGTGTCCGCCTGCCGCAGCTCGCCGAGAAATCCGACGACGTTGATATCGAAAAATGGAGCCGCGCACGCTCGACGACGTGGCGTGTCACCCCGGAGTAACGATCGACCGCCGCTTCCGCGCCCTTTTTTACCCCTGCCACCCCATCATTCGGTAATGACTGTCCGTGTCTCACGGACCTTCGAGTTCGACGTTTCCGGCGAGCAGATCTGGGCGTTTATCGCCGATCCCGAGCAACGCGCCGGCGCGATCAGCGTCGTCGACACCTTCACCATCCACGACGACAACCGCGCGACGTGGCAGGTACGACTGCCGATCCCGTTGCTCAACTCGACGGTCACCGTCGAAACCGAGGAGTTGATCCGCGAGCCGCCGACCAGAGTGAAATTTGAGGGTCGCTCTCGTGCCCTTCGGGTGACCGGCGAACACACGATCACCGAGACCGACACCGGCTGTCAGCTCAAAAACGAGTTCGTCGTCGACGGGCAACTCCCCGGTGTCGAGCGATTCTTCAAGCGCAACCTCGATGCCGAACTCGACAATCTTGAGGCCGCTCTTCGGGCGGATATCGACTGACGATGCAGGTCGCTGCGATCCAACTTGAGATCGAGCCCGGGGCCGTCGAAGCAAACCTTGATCGCGCCTACGAGGCGGTTGCCGATGCCGCCACAGCGGGTGCTGACCTCGCTGTCCTGCCCGAACAGTTCTGTGTCGGCTTCTTTGCCTTCGATGCGTATCCGACTCACGCCGCCGGGCTTGACGATCCACCCTTCGACCGCCTTGCTGAGTTGGCCGCCGACAACGATATCGCGCTAGTGGCCGGTAGTGTCGTTGAATCGCTTGCCGATAGCGCGGCCGCCGGCTACGATGTGCCGGCGACGGAGGGGTACGCCAACACGTCCGTCTTCTTTGATCGCGACGGCACGCGGCGCGGCATCTACCGAAAACACCACCTCTTCGGCTACGAATCCGCGGAATCTGAGCTACTGGTGCCCGGCGACTCGTTGTCGGTTGTCGAATTCGAGGGGTTGACGATCGGCACAACGACCTGCTATGATCTTCGGTTTCCGTCGCTGTACCGCCGGCTGCTCGACCGCGGTGTCGACTGTCTTGTCGTTCCGAGTGCGTGGCCTTATCCCCGGATCGAACATTGGGAAACGCTGGGTCGCGCCCGTGCGATCGAAAATCTCAGCTACGTGATCGCGGTCAACGGGACGGGATCGTTCCCGTCGGCCGACGCGCAGCTGTGTGGCCGCTCGGCGATATACGACCCGTGGGGGACGGCTCGGGCCGCCGCTGGTGACGCGTCGACGACGATCACGGCGACCGTCGAGCCAGCAGTTATCGAGGAGGTTCGGTCGTCGTTCCCGGCGCTTGATGATCGACGGTGACTCCTCGACAACTGTTGACCGTCGACTGGTGATCATTCCCCTGTCTGTCGCTCGATCCGACGCGGTGGGTTTATACGACCCAGCCACATATGTATCGATGCCGACGTATTGACGCTTTTCTCGTCACTGTCGGCACACACAACTCGCCGCCACGCCCGTCGGCCGCCACGCGGCACGATCCACTCCGGGGATCGGGGCGTCCTCGATCGGATCATCTGCCGCGCTCCTCGCCTTGTCATGGTGATTATGATGATAGAAAACACAGTTGTTGCTCCGCCGATCGCGTCGTGAAGCTATACACTTGTTAGCTGCTATCCCATATAGCCCGAGAGTATCACACAATATCAGCAAACATTGGTTTTCGTGTAACAAATATCAGGGTATTGCTGGGTACCGTACAGTATATATACATTCCAATCCGTTAATTAAGGTAATGTTAATATCGGAGGTGACACCAGACGGCGGTTGAGGCGGGACGCCGGGCTGTGAGTCGACAGTGTACTCCGCTCGGCGTATCGTGATCGGTCACCCTCACACTGCCAGTGGCTGTCGATCTGACGGTCACTCCCCCACCGGGTGATGGATGTGCGGTCACGGTGCCCAACGTACTGACGACCACCACACTCCACCCGCCTTCCACATCCAGGCGGCCACTCGTTTTCACCGGATGCCCATTGTCACCAGCGGCGCACCTCGGGACTGGGGGACTGTCGCACGCTCGTCACACGGGATGCTTTTACGCCGCAACACAAATTGGCAGGTATGAAATCAACACGGAAGGGGCTCCGCAACGACGACCTCTACAAGGACAACTACGAGCGGATCGCCTGCAGCGAGTGCGAAGAGACGCTCAAACGAGAGAACGATCCCGACGAGGTGTTCGATATTCGAACCTGTCCAAACTGTGGGAAACGGTGGAAGGAACTGCCCTGATCGGTTAGCGGAACCGGAACGTTTCGAGGTTTTTCGGCGCGAACGTCCGGATGTCGAACTCGTGGTAGAGCGCCGACGAGAGGTCTTGGACGGAGCGTTCGTCGCCGTGGACACAAAGGATCTTTTCTGGCCGTGGATTCATCGTACGGACGAAATCCATCAGCCCCTTTCGGTCGGCGTGTCCCGAAAAGCCATCAACGGTTTCGACGCCCATATTCAGCGTGAGCGTGTCGCCGCGACCGCCGTTGTAGTCGTTGTTAACGGGGATCTCATCCCAGCCGTTCTGGATGCGATTGCCCAGCGTTCCCTGTGCCTGATACCCAACGAAGACGAGCCGGGAGTCCGAATCACTGCCGAGATGCCGGAGCCACGACATGATCGGCCCACCGGTGATCATCCCTGATGTTGAGAGGATGATCGACTGCTCGTCGTCGGCGACCTCTTGGCGTTCGTCCTCGCCGGCGTCGATGTGATTGAACTGGTCGGCGAGGAACGGGTTTTTGTCCTCATGGAAGATCCGATCCTGCAGGTCGTCCCGGAGGTATTCCGGATAGGTCGTGTGTATCGCGGTGGCCTCCCAGATCATCCCATCGAGGTGGATCGGCATCTCGGGGATTTTTCCGGTGCGCATCGCCTCCTCTAAGACGAGCATGATCTCTTGGGAGCGACCGACGGCGAAGGCCGGAATCAACACCTTCCCGCCGTCGTCGTAGGTTTCGTTGATGACCTCCAAGAGCTTCTCCTCGGAATCCTCCTGATCGGTTTGGTAGTCGTTGCGGCCGCCGTAGGTCGATTCGAGCACGAGCGTTTCGACCCGTGGGAAGTCGTTGACCGCGCCGTTGAACAGCCGCGTGTCGGTGTAGTGGATATCGCCGGAGAAGGCGACGTTGTAGAGCCCATCGCCGATATGGAAGTGGGTGACCGCTGAGCCGAGAATGTGGCCCGCGTTGTGGAAGGTGACCTTGATATCGGGGGCGATGTCGGTCACGTCACCGTATTCGAGCGGGATCGCGTGTTTGATCGCCTCTCTGACCTGTTCGGACTCATACGGCGGCGTGCGGCCCTCTTTCGAGGCCACATCGAGATAATCGAGCTGGAGCAGCCCCATCAGATCCCGTGTTGGTTCCGTACAGTAGATCGGGCCGTCGTAGCCGTATTTGAACAGCAGCGGGATAAGCGCGGAGTGATCAAGGTGGGCGTGGGTGAGCACGACGGCATCGATCGAGTTCGGCCCGGAGCCGAGGGCTTCCGGCACTTGGAGGTATGGGACTTCGCCTTCCGCCCCTGGTTTGTCGCCACAGTCGATCAAGACTCGTGTCTCAGCGGTTTGGAGGAGAAATGCCGCTCGGCCGACCTCCCGACAGCAGCCCAGCGTTGAGATCCGCACCCACTGGTCGCGGCCGATCTCCTCACGGTGGATCTGTCGGCCGACCCGTTCGAGCACGTCGCGCCGCTCGTCGCGTTCCTGTTTGAGGAAGTTCCGGACGTTCGAGACAGTCGAGGATTCGATCGGCGGCGTGCGGACAACCTCGGGTGTCCACCCGACTTCTCGGGTGATCTCCCGGAGCGTTGAGCCGTGGCGGCCGATCACCATGCCGGGTTTTTCCGCTTCGATGACGACTTCGCCGGTGTCCTCGTGGAAATCGAGATCGGTGACGCCGGCGTCGTCGGGGATGACCGAACGGATCTTCGCGTCGGCACTGGCTGGGTTCGAGAGTGCTTCCGGGTCGGGACGGACGGTGATCCGCTTTCGAAGCTTGCTGGCGAGGTTGCGAACAAGATCGCCGTCCTCCGCGAACTCCTTGGGGTGTGGCGTATAGATCACCAGCTCCGGGCCCTCATATTTCACATCCGAGACGGTAATGTCGGGTGGAACTTCTTCGTCGATCTCCGCTTTCAGGTCGTCGAGTTGCTTATCTACTGAGCTCATACGTCAGAGAAACCTGCGTTGGTCGCCGCCTCGCCGGGTGTTCGCTCGCCGGACTGCACCCCTGGGTAGTCGGGACGCCGTGGGGTACTGCCGGTCGAAGTTGAACATACTGAATGCGGTCTGATAACTCCGCATGCGGGAACAGGCAGCGAAAACCCGCTTAACGTCATCTACACAACCCTCGTTATAAAACCTCTTCGCAACGGCTTGCCGGAAGTCCGCCCGTTTCCTCCGACGGCACCCACACATCCAAACCGATTCGTTGCCTCCGCCCGTGTATGCACATTACGCCGGATCGGGTGGCCGCCGAACATGATCAAGTTCGTCGGCGCGCCGATGTTGTCGTGCCGATTCTCAACGAGACTCGGGGTCGTCTTGGGGAGCTTTTTGAGACCGAGGTCGACACCGTGAGCGAGGCTACCTACCAACAGGAGGTCGATCGTGTGTTTGCCGACGGCGAGGTCGCGGTTAATATTGCTGGCTACGTCGCGCTGCTCCGAGAACTCGATGTTGACGGCGACTACCCGGGCTTTGTTGTTGACGAGGTGCTGGGTCGCCAGCTTGCGGCGACGATCGCCGGCGGGCAACCGCTATCGGTGCTCGCACAAGCAACGTTCCACGTCGCGGATGTCCACACCCACGGCGACACCGACGAGGCGGCTGGCGCCGACGACCTCGATGCCGCGTTGGCCGCGGGGTTTCAGACGCGATTGCCGGGGTGGGACTGGCGGACGGGTGAGAGTCCGTTCAGCGTCGATCCCTGATCAGTCAGCGTCGGCATCAACCGCTTCGGCGCGTGGGATCGTTACGTCGCTGAGATCGGCTTCGATCTGCTCGCGCTGATCAGCGAAGGTGCCAGGCAGAATCAGTTCCTCGCCCAACGCGTCGAGTGGTTCGTCGCTGGTGTAGCCCGGGCCGCTGGTGGCGAGCTCGAACAGCACCCCATTTGGCTCACGGAAATACACCGATCGGAACCAGTGGCGGTCGATCTGCTGGGTCGGGCGAACGCCGTGGGCGGAGACGGCCTGTCGCATCGCCGTTTGATCCTCGTCGCTCGGCGTCTGGAAGGCGACGTGGTGGACGGTGCCGTGGCCCTGCCGTGCGCCCTCGATCGTCGGCAACACGTCAACGTACTGGCCGACGGTGCCGGCTGCCTCGAAGCGGGTGCGTTCGTCGCCCGGTGTATCGCCCGGCGATTCCTCGGTGCCAGCTTCTTCGAGGCCCATCGTTCGCAGTACCTCTTCGGTTTGATGCGGGTCGGCCAGCCACAGCGTCACGGAGTGGAACCCGCGGATCGCGGCCGTTTCGGGGACAAATTCAGTCCACGGGACTGTGGGATCGTCCTCTGGGATCTCGACGGCGACGAGTTCAATCGGGAGGCCGTCTGGGTCGTAAAACGGCAGGACAGTTTCGCCAAACCGCTCGATTCGATCCTCGTAGTCGACGCCGAAGTCGTCGAACCGGTCTTCCCAGAACGCAAGGCTGCCCTCGGGCACGCGGAACGCGGTGTTGGAGACCTGTCCGGAGCCGACCTTCCCCTGGCGGAGGTTCTCCCACGGGAAGAACGTCATACTGGTACCGGGGGTGCCCTCGGCGTCAGCGAAGAAGAAATGGTAGGTGCTGGGGTCGTCTTGATTGATCGATCGCTTGACGAGGCGGAGGCCGAGCGTCTCGACCCAGAAGTCTATGTTCTGTTGGGGGTCGCCCGCGATACAGGTGACGTGATGAATACCGGGCGTCGGTGGTGTGTCTGTCATTACTATCTGTAGGTGCTGGAGGTACTTGACTTCGCGCTGACACGGGGGTTACCGGTTGCTTCTGGCCGCCCGAAATCGCCGATTTTTGCAAGCCGCCAAGACTTCGGCTGTTGCGTATCTTATACTCCCACCGCTCGGGATTCCTGCGTCTTTAGGCGCAGGAGGATGTCAATCGGTTACAGTTGCCGAGCGAGTCGACTCAGCGGGTGAAACGAACGAAAATTGCAGTATCGCCGTAAGGCGAGGACTGTAGTTAGTTGCGAACGACGTTTGTCGCGCGCGGGCCTTTCGGGGACTGTTCGATATCGAAGTCGATCTCTTCGCCTTCAGTGAGATCCTCGCCGCCGACATCCTCCATGTGGAAGAAAACATCGTCGTCAGCATCATCCGTGTCGATAAATCCGTAGCCGCCAGTGTCGTTGAAGAAATCAACTTTGCCGTGTGCCATTGCAATCAAACGTACAGCCCGTCGGGGGATAACCCTTCCGAGAGTCGTGGTACCACGACCGCTGCGGCGTCGACACCGCGATCATCCCTCCTCGGTCGCCGTCTCACGGAGGGTTTCCAGCCGTTGTTCGTACTCCTCGTGGCTCAGTTCCCCATCGGCGTACCGCCGGCGTAGCCGTTGTGTCGCAGTCGACTGCTCGCCACCATGGCGTGCCGCGTCGTCGATGGCGGATCGCTCGATCTCGGCTGCACTCTGGACGACCGTCTCAGCGGTAACCGCCCCGAGCGAGGCGTCCGTGGATTCAAGACGGTCGATTCGAGCGTCGAGTGCCTCGCGGTTGATTTCGCCGCGGGCGTATTGGATCCCCAGCCGACTGACCCGTGGGTGTGTCTTGCCACCAGCATCGAGATCGAACAGCTGGCCAAGCCGTGTTTCGTACTCGGCGAGTCCGATCTCGTCGTTGAGGTAGCGTGTTTCGAGTATTTCAACGGGATCGGCTGTCGGTGCCGTGTCGGTCGTCGTCGACGATGCGTGATCTCGTTGCTGGAACGTATACAACAGCACGCCGAACCCGATTATCGGCGGGATAAACAGTGGGAGCCACAGCCATGGAATCCCCACCATCCCGCCGCCCATGCCGCCCATCATCCCGCCACCCATCATGCCACCACCGAGTCCTGACAGCACCGCAAGCACAGCAAAAAATAGGAGTACTGCGGCTGCGAGGAGCCCGCCGGAGACGGGCGTCAAGACCGACAGCCACGATTCGGTCGCTGTCTGGCGACTCCTGTCGCTACTGTCAGAATGATCAGATTGCTTCATACCGCCTTCTACGTTGCCCGCTCCAAGAAGTATGTCGCTATGTTGTCCGCTTGGCGGGGCGGCTGCGCCGGAACACACCGAGTTTATTTGTCCCGGTTGCGGAGTGCCGGCAATGAGTAGCGAGCAAGATCTGGGGATCACCGAGAGCAAACAGCACAACACGGGCGAGTGGTACGCCGAGGTCGTCAAGAAGGCCGGCCTCGCAAACTACGGCCCTGACGGGATGAGCGGATTTATCGTCACACGCCCGCGTGGCTACGCCCTCTGGGAAGCGATCCAGCAGGAACTCGATAGCAAGTTCAAGGCCACGGGCGTCCAGAACGCCTACTTCCCGATGTTCATCCCCGAGAGCTATCTCGAACGGGAGAAAGACATCGTTGAGGGCTTCGATCCCGAGGTCGCGTGGGTTACCCACGGCGGCCACGACGAACTTGAGGAGCGACTCGCCGTCCGGCCGACCAGCGAGTCGATCATTGCCCCCTACATGGCTCAGTGGGTGCGCAGCCACCGCGACCTCCCGCTGCGGGTCAATCAGTGGTGTTCGGTTGTTCGGTGGGAAGCAACCGAGACAAAACCCTTCTTCCGCACCAAGGAGTTCCTCTGGCAGGAGGGCCACACCGCCCACGAAACGCACGACGAGGCATGGGACGAAACAATGACCCGCCTCGATCAGTACGCTGAGCTCTACGAGGATCTGCTGGCGATTCCGGTGCTGAAAGGACAAAAACCCGATCACGACAAGTTCCCCGGCGCGCACAAGACAACCACTGTCGAAGCCCTGATGCCGGACGGCAAATCGGTGCAGGCCGGCACCAGCCACCACCTCGGCACCTCCTTCGCCGAGGCCTTCGATATCACCTTCTCCGATGAAGACGAGGAAACCCAGCCCGCCCATACGACCTCGTGGGGGCTCTCGTGGCGCGCACTCGGCGCGCTGATTATGACCCATTCCGACGATCAGGGGCTCGTCTTGCCGCCGACGATCGCGCCCGAACAGGTCGTCATCGTTCCGATCTGGCAGGAGGATACAAAAGATGACGTACTGGAGTACGCCGGCGACGTTGCCGACGACCTCGCCGACAGCGGCGTTCGCGTCGAACTCGACGATCGCGACGAGCGCAACCCTGGCTTCAAGTTCAACGAGTGGGAACTAAAAGGCGTCCCCGTCCGCATCGAGATCGGCCCCCACGAAGTTGAGGACGACGAGATCACGATCATCCACCGCCCCGACGGCGAGTCGGTGACGGTCGACCGCGACGACATCGACGAAACGATTCAAACGCACTTCGACGAGGTGTACGCTAAACTCTACGCGGCTGCCGAAGAAAATCTCGATGACAGCGTCCGTGAGGCTGACTCTCGGGAGGAGATTCTGGGAACGCTGGGCCAACACGGCGGCTATGTCAAAGCCCCGTGGTGTGGCGACGAAGAGTGTGAGGAGCCGATCAAGGAGCCGCTGGCCGCCGAGATCGTGATGTGTCCCTTCGATGATGAAGAGACCGTCGGCGACGACGAGACGTGTGCGATCTGTGATGATCCGGCGACACAGACAGCCTACTTCGCAAAGAACTACTGACACACTGGTACGTTTTTGCGCCGATTGATTGGTGATATTTTCCCATTGTTTTTGACGATCAGGGTTATTTCAACGCAACGTTGCTCGCTCTTCGTGGGGTGATCGTACATGATTGTTGAAGCTGATTATCGCTGCTCGTTTCAACGTACTAAGTATGAATAATTAATACATCCTAATATGCAAATTAGGAACCCTTATTTTCGCATCAGTAGGCATTTATTTGGGCGATTGCTCCGTTTGTGTATGGCCAAGTATCACAGTGAGTCGCATGCGCAAGCGGACGATGCGCATGGTGAACCTGTCGGGCTCGCCGACCCGACCGATACCAAATCCAACTGCGGCGTTGGTGCTGTCGTCGATCTCGACGGCGGTGCCTCACACGATGTCGTCGCTGACGGCATCGAACTACTCTGCAACCTCGAACACCGCGGGACAACCGGTGCCGAAGAAGCCACCGGCGACGGAGCCGGCATCATGATCCAACGCCCCGACGCGTTCTTTGAGGCGGTCGTCGGCGACCTCCCCGAGACCTACGCCGTTGGATCGGTGTTTATGCCACAGGACGACGCGGTTCGCAACCGACTCGTTGATCTCTTCGAATCAACACTCGCCGACTACGATCTTGAGGTGTTCCACTGGCGGGATGTCCCAACGGACAACAGTGATCTCGGTCAGACCGCACTCGACTCCGAACCTGCTGTGTGGCAGGTCTTTGTCACCCCGAGCGAGTCGATGGCTGACGACGCCTTCGATCGTGGACTGTTCCTTGCGCGCCGCGAGCTCGAAGCGGCCGCCGAGGAGATCGACGGTGCGGGCCGATTTTACGTCTGTTCGCTGCACCGCAAAACGCTGGTTTACAAGGGCCTGCTCAAAGGCGAACAGCTCGCCGGCTACTACCCAGATCTCACCGACGAGCGGCTGCAGACGACGCTGACGCTCGTCCACGCGCGGTTCTCGACGAACACCCTCGGCGCGTGGCATCTCGCCCACCCCTACCGACGCATTATCCACAACGGCGAGATCAACACGATCCGCGGCAACATCAACTGGATGCGCGCCCGCGAAAACCAGCTGGCCCACGAGGATTTCGGCGAGGACATCGAGACGCTCAAACCCGTCACCGAGGCCGGCCAATCCGATACCGCCAGCGTCGACAACGCCATCGAGCTGTTGATGCACTCTGACCGCGACCTGCCGCATATCCTCCGCATGCTGATCCCGGAGGCCCACGAGAACGACGACGCGATGGATCCCGACCGGCAGGATTTCTACGATTATCACGCCAGCCTCGTCGAGCCGTGGGACGGCCCCGCCCTCGTCGCGGCGACCGATGGCGACAAGATCGCCGCCGTCCTCGACCGCAACGGGCTGCGGCCCTGCCGGTATGATATCACCGAGGACAACCAGCTGATCGCCGCCAGCGAGGTTGGCGCGATCGAGACCGACCCAAGTGAGATCCGCGAACGCGGCCGCCTCCAGCCCGGCCAGATCTTCGTTGCCGACCCCGAGAAGGGTGAAGTCACGCCCGACGCCGAGGTCTTCGACGAGCTCACCGACGACAAGTACGGCGAGTGGGTCGACGAACACCAACAGGAACTTGAGGATATCGCCGGCGACAGCCTCGAACCACACGGCGATGTCGACTCCCTGCGCGCCCATCAGGCGGCCTTCGGCTACACCCAAGACCAACTCACCCATCTGTTGGAGCCGATGGCCAACCAGGGGATGGATCCCGTCGGCTCGATGGGCGACGACACACCGCTATCGGTACTCGGGGAGTTCAACCGCCCGCTGTTTACGTATTTCAAACAGCTGTTCGCCCAGGTGTCGAACCCCCCGATCGACTACATCCGCGAAGAGTTGGTCACCAGCCTCCAGTCACGGCTCGGCAAACAGCGAAACCTGATGACCGAGTCGCCGGAACACGCCCACCAGCTTGTGCTTGACTCGCCGGTGCTCTCCGACGAACAAACGGCGAGCATCAAGAACCTCGACCGCGACGAGGACGGCTTCGAGACGGCGACACTGGACATGACCTACGACCCCGAGACGGATCTCGAAGCCGCGATCGAACGGCTTCGGGACGATGCCCGCGCGGCGATCGACGACGGCGCGGATATCATCGTCCTCTCGGATCGCGGCACGAACGAGGAACGGATTCCGATCCCGAGCCTGCTGGCAACAGGTGGCGTCCACCACGATCTCGTCCGCCACGGGCTCCGCACAGATGTCGGCCTTGTCGTCGAATCCGGCGATCCACGCGAGGTTCACCACCTCGCCACGCTGGTCGGCTACGGGGCAGGAGCGGTCAACCCCTACCTCGCCTACCAGACCATCTCGGATCTGTGTGCCGGCCCGGATGGCGCGGACGAGGCGGAGGCCATCGAGGGCTACATTCACGCCCTCGAACACGGCCTGCTGAAGATCATGGCGAAGATGGGCATTTCGACGGTCGAATCCTACCAGGGTGCCCAGATCTTCGA
>Ga0209917_1000242_pt1 | contig 23033 bp, 22 predicted proteins | sample SalPon2_C_H2O_MG_FD_185710 | JGI IMG/M metagenome (GOLD analysis project Ga0209917, IMG submission 185710) | Salt pond water microbial communities from South San Francisco under conditions of wetland restoration - Salt Pond MetaG R2_C_H2O_MG... | ecosystem: Environmental > Aquatic > Non-marine... | reverse complement strand
TCGACGAGCATCCCGCCGGTCGACTTGGGATGGAGGAAGGCGACGTCGTGGCCCCACGCGCCGTCGCGCGGCTCCTCGTCGATAAGTTCGATACCCTGCTCGCGGGCGCGTTCGAGCGCCGCCTCGATATCGTCGGTCGCGAAGGCGAGGTGGTGGATACCGGGACCGTTGGCGTCGAGGTAGCCGGCGATTGCGCCCTCCCCGTCGACCGGTTCGATGAGTTCGAGGTAGTCGCCGCCCACGTCGAGGAACGCGATTCGCATCCCGTCGAACAGTTCCTCGTGGGCAACGTCCGCCTCGAGGAGGTCCTCGAAGCAAAACAGCAGCGAATCGAGGTCGGTCGTCGCGAGTCCGGTGTGGTCGAGGTGCATACCAGACAGTCGGCGACCGCCACCAACAGCGTTGTGTTCGCCGGCTCAGTCGTCGTCCTGCTGTGGCACGTACGACCGCCCCGCGCGCTCGCCGACGAGGAGTTCCTTCGTCGTGAGTCGGCGGTCGACGCCGTCGGTTCTGGCGATGTCTAGTCGCTCTTCGGTCGTCTGGAAGTAGTTGACGACGGTGACGAGGACGACCCCGCCGACCGTGTTCCCAAGCAGGACGGGCACCACGAACCCACCGAGTACAGGTCCCAGCCCGACGGCTCCGTTGAAGACGAGATACATCCCCTCGGTGAAGGAGACGACGACGTGGAACAGGTCACCCAGCGGGACGGCAAGGAAGGCGAGATAGACGACGAGCACCCGCGCCACGTCGTCCCGGACGGCGTACACCAGCCAGACGATGCCCGCGACGATGAGGCCCGCGAAGGCAGCTTTGAAAAACAGCGCCACCGGCGTCGTCTCGATGCCCTTCCACGCGAGTTCGGTCGCCGCCGCCGCACTCTCCGACGAGAACACGCCCGTCTGTGACAACACGAGCGCACCTGCCAACCCCCCGGTGAAGTTCCCCAGCAGAACGATACCCCAGATGGAGAGCAGCCGCGGCACGCTGACGAGTCGCTCTAACAGCAACACCACCGGCGGGAGCGTGTTCTCCGTGTACAGCTGATAGCCGCCGAGAATGATGAAGACGAACCCCAGCGGATACAGGAGGACGCTCGCAATCGGTGCCCCGCCCGTCGCGGCCGTCATCGAGGAGTACAGCAGATACGTGATGGTAATCGCGAACCCCGCAGCGAGCGCACTGAAGAAGAGTTCGCGTGCACCCGTCGTGGCCTCCTCGTCCGCCGCGACGATGATTCGCTGGAACACCTCGTGGGTCTCGAAGCGGTCTCTGACGGTGTGGCCGCTCGCGGGCGCACCGCTTCGCGACTGCTCGATGGCCGTCCGGACGGTCTCGCCGGTCACCTCCGACTGCTCTTCGTCGTCGCCCATGCTCGCGTCGAACGAATGGCACGGGCAAAAAGTCCGGCTACTTCCGTCTCAGATGCCGGCGCGGTGCTCGCCGAACACGTCACGCATCGCGTTCGCTATTTCGCCGGTCGTCGCGTACGCCTTCACCGCGTCGACGATGGCCGGCATCACGTTCTCGTCGGACTCACACACCTCGCGCAGCTCATCGAGGGCCGCTTCGACCGCCTCGCTGTCCCGGTCTTCGCGCAGCTGCTGGACGCGTTCCTTCTGGCGCTCCTGTTCTGCCTCGCTGACCTCCTCGATGTCCTCCTGTGGCTCTTCGTCCACCTGGTAGTCGTTGACGCCGACGATGGTGCGCTCGCCCGACTCGATCTCGCGCTGGCGCTCGAAGGCCACGTCCTGAATCTGGCCCTGCACCCAGCCGGACTCGACGGCCTCCTGCATCCCGCCGCGCTCGTCCACCTCGTCGATGATCTCGAACGCCTCTTCCTCGATGTCGTCGGTGAGACTCTCGACGTAGTAGCTACCCGCCAACGGGTCGATGGTGTCTGCCGCGCCCGACTCGTGGGCGAGAATCTGCTGGGTCCGCAGCGCGGTCCGGACGGACTTCTCGGTCGGCAGCGACAGCGCCTCGTCTTTCCCGTTCGTGTGCAGCGACTGCGTGCCGCCCAATACGGCCGCGAGCGCCTGGTAGCCGACCCGGACGACGTTGTTCTCGATCTGCTGGGCGGTGAGCGTCGACCCGGCCGTCTGCGTGTGGAACTTCAGCTGTTTGGATGCGTCCTTCTGGGCGTCGAACCGCTCGTCCATGATCTGATACCACATCCGGCGGGCCGCTCGGAACTTCGCAACCTCCTCTAAGATGTTGTTGTAGGAGGCGAAGAAGAAGCTCAACTGCGGGGCGAACTCGTCTACGTCCTGGCCGGCCTCGATTGCCCGCTCGACGTACTCCATCCCGTCCGCGAGCGTGAAGGCGATCTCCTGTGCGGCCGTCGAGCCGGCCTCCCGGATGTGGTACCCGGAGATGGAGATGGTGTTGAAGTTCGGAATCTCTGCCGCGGAGAACTCGAAGATATCCGTAATGAGCCGCATCGACGGCTCCGGCGGGAAGATGTAGGTGTTGCGCGCGATATACTCCTTCAACACGTCGTTTTGAATCGTCCCGCGCAGCTCCTCGCGGGGGACGCCCTGCTTGTCTCCGACCGCGATGTACATCGCCAGCAGAATCGAGGCGGGGGCGTTGATGGTCATCGACGTGCTCACCTCGTCCAGCGAGATGCCGTCGAACACCGTCTCGAAGTCGGCAAGCGAGTCGATGGCGACCCCCGACTTCCCGACCTCGCCTTGAGCCATCTCGGCATCTGAATCGTACCCCATCTGCGTCGGGAGGTCGAACGCCATCGACAGCCCAGACGAGCCTTCGTCGATGAGATACTGAAACCGCTCGTTGGTCTCCTCCGCGGTTCCCATCCCGGCGTACTGTCGCATCGTCCACAGCCGCCCGCGGTACATCGTGGAGTAGACGCCCCGCGTGAACGGTGCTTCGGCGGGGTACCCGGTGTCTTCCTCGTAGTCGTGGTTTTCGATGTCTGCGGGCGTGTACAGCGGGTCAACCTCGCGACCGCCGGTGTCGGTGGTGAACTCCGCTTTGCGCTCGCCGAACCGGTCGACCGTCGGCTCGAAGGTCTCCTCGTGCCACTCCTGTTTCCCCTCGCGAATCGCGGCGAGGTCCTCGTCGTCGAACATACACCCGCTCCGTCCCGGCGTCGCTTAATGGTTGGTGGGTCGCCGGCGACTCATCGGCCGTCCTGCACACCGCGGTGTGACTCCACGACCTATTGTGTCCCTTATACTCCCCCAAAGATTCAATATATACATGTACCCCGAGTTACGCCGTGGCAGATAATGACAAGCAGACGACGGAGACACGGCGGAACGTACTGAAGTATCTCGGCGCGGCGACGGGATTTGCCCTCGCCGGGGGTCAGCTGGACCCGTTCGCTCACCCGGTGGCGGCACTGGAAAGCGACGAGACGGCCTTCGAGCGCGACGAGCGGCGAATCGAGCCCTTCGACGGGACCGAACTCGCGGCCACGTTCTACGAGCCGAGCACTGACGGCCCGCACCCGGCGATCCTGACGACTCACGGGTGGGGTGGAAACAAAAGCGACCTCCAGCCGCTCGCGGAAGTGTACGCGAGCAACGGATTCGTTGCGTTGGCGTACACTTCCCGCGGGTTCGGACAGGGGGAGAACGCCGACCCTTCCGGCGGGGAGGTCCACTCGACGAGCGAACTCGAACGGCAGGACGCGAGCGCGCTCATCGACTATCTCGCCCAGCAGAACGCGGTGATGACCGACGGCGAGAACAACCCGCGAATCGGGATGGACGGTATCTCCTACGGAGGCGGCATCCAGATGCGAACCGCTTCCGTCGACGACCGACTCGACTCTATCGTGCCGCGGGCGACGTGGAACAACCTCGCACAAGCGCTCGCTCCAAACGGCATCATCAAGAGCGGCTGGATTGAGGCCCTTGAGTACGGCGCACAGACCGGCGACATCTCCGAGGAGAACACGGCGACGACGAGCGGCGTGCTCGAATGCGGTCGGATGACCGAAGCCGACCGGGAGTACTACCGCCAGCGGTCGCCCGTCTCGTACGACGCCATCGAGGACACGCCCGCGCTCGTGATTCCAGAGCTCACCGACCAGCTGTTCCCCATCAACCAGGGAGTGCGGAACTTCGGGAAGCTCCTGTCGGACGGGAGCACCACGACGCTCGTGCTCGGACAGGACGGGACCCACGTCCTCGGGCGAGCAGACAGCTACCCGCCGGGGTCGGAAACGTCCAGAGAATTCGTCGGCCAACTGGCGCTTCAGTGGCAGGAAGCCCGGCTCAAGAACGGAGATATCGACGTGTCGCTGCTCCACTACTACGACGAGCAGGCAGACGAGTTCATGGCCGCAGACGAGTACCCTCCGCATCCGGAGCGGTCGACGACGAGGACACTCGCCGAGACGGTCGAACTCGACGGCGCGGACGGAAACGTCGCGGGCGTCGATATCGAAATTACGGAACCGACAGAGGTTCTCGGGATTCCGTCGCTCCGGCTCGACGTGACTCCGACGGGTGAGGGACGAAGCCACCTGTTCGTCGCGCTCCAGCGCGTCCGCGACGGCGAGACCACGATCATCAAGGACAAGGTGACGCCACAGGCCGTCACCGAGGCCGGTGAACTCGACTTCGACTTGTTCGGCGTTCACGCACATCTCGAAGCCGGCGACACGCTGCGGGTGGCGATGAGCGCGCGCGAGGACGACCTCACCGCCGCCGAGGTCATCGACCTCTTCGGCGGGTCGCTGTACCGACCGTCGGACGACGACGCGGGCATCGAACTCAGTGCCGACACCGAGGTCGAACTCTCGATTCCGGCGAGCCGGGAACTGTCTGCGCCTGCGACCGCAACGCCGACCGCGACTCCCGAAGCGACGGCGACCGCGACTGCGACCGACACGGACGCCCAGACGAGCACGAGCGGAAGCCAGCCCGGATTCGGAGTGCCCGCCGCCCTCGGGGGCGCGGGGGGACTCAGCTATCTGCTCTCGCGTCGATTTGGCCGGGACGAGCCGTCAGAAGCCGACGACTAAGTGTCCGGTTAGTCTCTCGGCGTCGTCGACGAACCGATTGTCGCAGCGGCCTCGCCACGCTCCCAGACGACGCGAAGCGTCACGCCCGACCCAAGCCCGTACTGGACGTAGGTGTCGCCGGCCTCGATAGTTCCGCCATTCGCTGTCCATGTGGCTTCGAACGAGCGGTCGCCGTCCTCCCACCGGACGGCCAACGAACCGTCGATACTGTCGCCCCCAGCGTGTGTAATCGTCGATTTCCATCCCTCTGCGTACCGCTCGTACTCGAAGCTGAACTCGACGTTCGGGATTCCCGTCGTCGCTTCCGATTCACCGACACCCAGAACGTACGTACCAATGAGTGCAAATAGCAGCGTCGCGAGAATGAGTCCAATAGCTTGTGCTCTGCGGCCGGGCTCCGGCGTCGCAGTCACTGTCGTCACGTTCCCCTTGTGACAGGATTCGAGACGGGCGAACTCGTCTGGCGACAGTCCATGCCGGCCAAGGAGCCGACTAACGGCCCGTTCGCTGTTCCCGGTCGCACCGACGACTGCTCCCCGAACGTGAGGGACCGAGTCGTCGAGCGTGACACCGAGTGCAACGGCCTCCGCAGTGTCGGATTCGGGTACCGACGCGACGACACTGTCAGCCGAATCGAGTACAGTAAGTGCCCGTTCAACTGCTGTAGGGGGACTTGTTGCCCCTTCTGGAGTGGTGTCGTAGCCAATAACCCCATGGGTGGTAGCACCGTCACGCTCGATATCGACACGTGGCGTCGAAACGTCGGTAATCGAGGGTACCGCTCCGCCAAGGGCACGCACGCCCGAGCGCCGGCGATCAAGATTGAGCACCTCACCGACTGTCTCGTTAAGCGCCGTCGCCCTCCGTGAATCAACGACGACATCGTCAAGCGACTGCCGGTACTGCTCCAGTGCGTCGTGGTCGATACGACCAAAGACCGCCTTGCTGTTCGTTTCGACTTGTCTCGCGATTTGTCGTGGATTGACTGAAAACGGCTCAGCGGGCGGTTCGTCGGCTACCGACCGGCGCGCTGTGGCCGGTGCCGTTGCGAGGAGGAGGGCGACGCACGATTCGAGTATCGAGCGGCGTGTCGGCATACTGTACCGTTCAACAATCAGTTATATGATTCGCGTGGATGTCGGTGTCACTCCGTCAGCAGTTCGACCAGCGTCTCCAGCGAGTACGACGACAGCGCGCGGGCGTCGTCGTACAGCGTCTCGATGACGTACGTCGAGTTCGTGCGTTCGACGGCCGATATCTCCTCGAACTCGCGGAGAAGTCGGCCGACGGCGTCCTCGTCGGGGAGGTGTGCGACAGCCACGAAATCGGTCTCTCCCATCGTCGAGAGCAGCGTCGTCACGCCTTCCAGCGCGGCGATCTCGTCGGCCACGTCGCTGTGCGCGCCGGCGTAATCGGCTAGTACCTCGACCAGAACCGTCACGCCCAGTCCGAGGGCGTCGAGGTCGATGTCGTAGAGGTCGTTCTCGATGATGCCCGCCTCCCGGAGGTTGTTGAGCCGGTAGTGAACAGTCGAGACCGGGATGTCGGTCTCCTCGTGGATTCGCTCGGGGCTGCCGGTCCCCAACTCCGAGATAGCCTTCAGTATCGCGAGGTCCCGTTCGTCCATACTCGCCGTGCGACGCCGCGCCTGATAATTCCACTCCCGTCTAAGATTCCTGGCTATTCTCGAATCCAGTTCGAATTCTATCGAACTCATACTGCATATGACTCATCATTCTGGCCCGTTTTCGAATAGTTTATTGCCAAGTATGGTTTTAGCCGGAACAGAACCAATGAATCTGGATTCTCTTTGGAGTCGACTTCCAACGGCTCCCCTGCTGTTCGTCACGGTTGCGCTGTTGTGGGGTGGGTCGTTCGTCGCCATCGAACGCGGCGTCGAGTCGTGGCCGCCGCTGCTGTTTGCCGGACTGCGGTACGCGCTGGCGGGGCTGCTCGTGCTCGTAATCGCTCGGCTCAGACATACGCAGCTTGCAGTTCGCTCGCGCGACGACTGGCTCGCCGTCGCAGTGACCGGCCTGTTCGTCATCTTCGCCCACCACGCACTCCTGTATATCGGCCAAGAGACGGTCCCGGGCGCGGTCGCGTCAGCGCTCATCGCGCTCTCACCGGTCGTGACTGTTCTGCTCGCACCTCTCGTCGTCGGTGACGACAGACTCACTCCGGTCGCGCTGGTCGGTGTCGTCGTCGGCTTCCTCGGCGCGGTGACGATTGCCGGCCCCGGCGGTGGCGGTGACCCCCACGGTATCGCACTCATCGCCGGTGCGACCGTCGCATTCGCCCTCGGAAGTCTCCTCCTGCGTCGGGTCGAGCCGACCCTCTCGCTCGCGGGGATGCAGGGCTGGGGAATGCTGCTCGGTGCCGGACTGCTGCTCGTCGGCAGCCGCGGGCTGGGTGAGCCGCTCGCGGTCCCGCACTCGCCGGTCGCGCTCGCGACGCTCGCGTATCTCGTCGTCGGGCCGGGCGTCATCGCGTTCCTGCTCTACTTCCGACTGCTCACGACCGTCGGTCCCTCGCGCGCGAACCTCGTCGGCTATCTCGAACCGGTCGCGGCGACTGGACTCGCGGTGATTCTACTCGGCTACGAGCCGACGCCCGAGACGCTGGCTGGCTTCGTGCTCGTCGGCGTCGGCTTCGCGCTCGTGGACGGTCGCCGCGTGCGCGGTCTCGCTCGCACCCTCGCCGGTCGCGTTCGCGCGTCCGTCGTGTAAACGCCCAGAAAATCGCTGTTCGCTCTCAGCCGGTGTCGTACTTGTACGTCGCCGACTCGCTGTCGATGCCGAAGTCCTCCGGCGACTCGGTCGGTTCCGACTCCGAGCCGACGTTCTCGGCGGCGTTCTTGAACCGCTCGCGGAGTTCCTCGGGCATCGAGAAGCCGTCGCTGTCGATGACCATCGGAATCACCGTGTCGTGGCGCTCGCGCTTCTCGTCGAGTCGCTTCTGGAGCGCGTCGGGAAGTTCGTCGGCGTCGACCGGTTCGAAGCCGAACTGCGCGAGATACTCGTGAGCGGGCGAGAGCGCGTACACGCGGTCGTACCCCTCGATGCCAGCGTTGCGAATCAGCCGCTCGACGATGTGGGCACCGACGCCGTTCCCCTCCCAGCTGTCGAGGACGCCGATGCTCGTCAGCTCACAGGCGTCGTCGTCGCGGTGGACCCGGAAGCGACCGAAACCGGTCTTCGACGTGGAGTCGTCGTCTACCGCGATGACGTAGTCGCGGGAGCGGAACGCCGTGTCGTCGAGTCCCATCGCCTCGATGTGGTCGAGGAGCCACGCCTCGTCGCGGTTCCGTGCATCCCTGACGTACATACCCTCAGGTAGAACGCGGGGGCTGAAAACTCCTCGCCAGAGGACGGTAATTCTATGCCGATGGGTTCGTACGTCAAGCTAATGCGTCAGTATCTCGACTTCGTGGCCGACACCCTCACCGCCGGCACCCACAAGCCGAACCGGACGGGTGTGGACACGATTTCCGACTTCTCACACCACTACACCGTCGACCTCCAGGAGGGGTTCCCGCTGCTCACGACGAAGGACCTCTCCGGCTTTCGATGGAACTCGCTCATCCACGAGCTGCTGTGGTATCTCTCCGGCGAGGAGCATATCCGACATCTCCGGGAAGAGACCGGCATCTGGGACGCGTGGGCCGACGGCCAGGGGTATCTCGACACCGCCTACGGGCGCTTCTGGCGGCGGTTCCCGGTTCCCGAAGAGCCGGACCGACTACCCGGCGAGTCGTGGGCCGGCGGCGACGACCGCCACCGGTGGCAAAACGACGACGGCACGTTCGACCAGCTCGCGTACGCCATCGAACAGCTGAACGAGAACCCCCACTCCCGGCGCATCGTCGTAAACGCGTGGCACCCGGCCAACGCGACCGTCTCGACGCTCCCCCCGTGTCACTACACCTTCGTCTTCAACGTACAGGACGGGCGGCTCAACACCCACCTCACCCAGCGCTCGGGCGATATCGCGCTCGGGGTACCGTTCAACATCGCGGCCTACTCCCTGCTCACCCACGCCGTCGCCAACCGGACGGACCTCGAAGTTGGGCAGTTCGGCCACACCATCGTCGATTCGCACATCTACTGTGGAACGGACGCCCGCGCCGACTGGTACGCCGACAATCTCGCCGCCCTCCAGTCCCGGGTCGCCGACGTGGACACACGAGAGGGGTACGCCGACGTGCGCGAGTGGCTGGAAGCGAACGCCCCGACAGAGACCGACGGCGACGAACAGACTGACCACGTCCCCGGGCTGCTCACCCAGCTCTCTCGGGAACCGCGCGAGCACCCGTCGATAACCGTCGCCGACAGACCGCTCGACGACCTCGAGTTCGACGACTTCCAGCTGTCCGGCTACGATCCCGCGCCGGGTATCCCCTTCTCGGTGGCAGAATGAGCCAAGATCTCGACCTCACGCTCGTCGCCGCCGTCGCCGCCAACGGCGTCATCGGGCGCGGCGGCGAGATGCCGTGGCACTACCCCGGGGACCTCGCGCACTTCAAGTCGCTCACGACGGGCCACCCAGTCATCATGGGACGGAAAACGTACGACTCCATCGCGGCGCGGCTCGACGGTCCGCTCCCCGACCGCACGAATATCGTCCTCTCGCGGTCGTCCCTCGACGCGCCCGAGGGTGCCGTCCACGCCGCGGGAACCGACCAGGCGCTCGCGCTCGCCGCCGACCGCGACGACGAGGCGTTCGTCATCGGGGGCGCGACGGTGTACGAGCAGTTTATCGACCGCGCTGACAGAATGGTGCTCACCGAGCTCGCCGACAGCTACGAGGGTGACACCTCCTTTCCCGAGTTCGATGATGAGTGGGTGGAGACCGAGCGCGACGAGCGCGAAGAGTTCGCCTTCGTCACCTATCGACGCGCCGCCAGCGAGTGAGAAACCCAGACACGGAGCCGCCGAAACGCAACGGTTATAGGATACACCGCGCTACTCGAGAGTACGCTACGAGGCGTGCTCTGGTGGTGTAGTCCGGCCAATCATATCACCCTCTCACGGTGATGACCAGGGTTCGAATCCCTGCCGGAGCATTCTGTTGTGACCGACACAGCGAGCAACTGCAGTGGGTGTTGCTCCGGCCGGAGCATAGAAACTACCCGAGCGACGAAGCCAGTCGCCATCCGACGCCGTTTGCGAGACAGCAACACAGCAAAAGCCCGATGAGCAGGCTTCCCGGTGAGGCGTCGTACTAGCCGACACCGAGGGCGACCGTGCTCAGCGAGCCGACTGCGAGGCTTGTCGGAAGCGCGAGTCCGGCCACGACCGTGGTCGGTGCATCGACGCCGGCGTATCCGAGCCAGCAACCGGAAGTCGAGACGTACGGAGCCGAGACACGGGTGAGTTGTCCCTCGAGCGAAGTTCGCTCCCGATGTCATATATGCCTTCTCCAGCCTACGCCACCGCCCGAACCGTCGACTTCTCGGTGGAGGGCATCGAAGCACGCGTATGACCGACGGTCACGACCTCGCGCGCCGGTGTCTCCGGGCAGGTATCGACGCCGCTCACCCCGAGACGGTCGTCCGTGAGCGGCTCTCGCTCGACGACATGACGCTCACCGTCGTCGACCACGCGTACGACCTCGACCGCTACGACCAGGTGGTCGTCGTCGGTGGCGGGAACGCCGCCGGAACGGTCGCGACTGAGCTTGAGGAGCTGCTCGGGGACCGTCTCGACGGCGGGGTCGTCGTCACCGACGTTCCGACGGCGACGGAGCGAATCGAGCAGGCCGAAGGGACACATCCCCGTCCAAACGCCGGAGCTGTCGCCGGAGCTGAACGCATCACTGAACTGCTCGCCGCTGTCGACGACCGGACGCTCGTGCTCGCGGCCGTGACCGGCGGGGCGAGCGCGCTCCTGCCGGCTCCGGCCGGCGACCTCTCGCTTGCCGACCTCCGTGTGACCACCGACGAACTGCTCGCGAGCGGCGCGAGCATCCGCGAAATAAACGCCGTCCGGAAGCATCTGTCGGCGACGAAAGGCGGGCGACTGGCAGCCGTCGCCGCACCGGCGACGGTTGCGACGCTACTGTTCAGCGACGTGGTCGGAGACGACGCGAGCGTCATCGGGAGTGGTCCGTTCACGCCCGACGAGACGACCTACGGGGATGCACTCGCGGTCGTCGAACGGTACGGGCTCGAGCTTCCGACCGCGGCCGTCGCTCGCCTCCAAGCCGGACGGGACGGGCAGCACCCGGAGACCCCAGACGCCGACGACCCGGCATTCGAGCACGTTGCCGAACACTTGCTCGCGAGTAATCACACCGCGGCGCGGGCAGCCTTCGACGTGGCGTGTCAGGCCGGCTACGAGCCGATGTTGCTCTCGACGAGGGTGCGCGGCGAAGCGCGTGAGGCTGCCAAGTCGGCGGTCGCGGTCGGGGAGGAAATTGCGGCGACGGGCAACCCGACCGAGCCGCCGGCAGTCGTCGTCACCGGCGGCGAGACGACCGTGACGGTCCGGACGGACCGGCCGGGGACCGGCGGCCCAAACACCGAGTACGCGCTGGCTGCCGGGCTCGAGCTCGACACCCCGGGCGTGGTCCTCGCCGCCGTCGACACGGACGGTATCGACGGCGACGCATCGGTCGCGGGGGCGAGCGTGGACGCCGACACCGTGACACCGGAAACACGGTGGCGAGCACAGCGCGCACTCGACAGCCACGACGCGGCGACGTATCTCGATGGGTGTAACGCAACGATCGAGACTGGGGCGACGGGGACGAACGTGAACGACCTCCGCGTGGTCGTGGTCGAGTAATTAGCGCTTCCGCGTGACGCTGCGTTCTGCCACCTTCGCGCCGGCGGCGACGGTCCGGTTGCGCGAGCGACGGAACGACCGCCACAACACGACACCGCCTCCGGCCGTCGCGAGTGCCATTCCGCCGGCCGCGACGGGCGCGCCGAACGCGACGAGCGCGCTGGTCGCCAACCCGCTGACGCCGACGCCGATACCGAGCGAGACGCGGGCGACAAGCTTCCGGAGGATGGTCGGGTCCTCACGGTAGAGGAAGGTGAGGGCGGTGTCGCCGCGGACGACCGTCGAGAGGGTGGTCTCGCTCTTCGCCGGCACGTGGACGAACGCCTCCGCAGTCGTCCGGACGAGGGCCTCTATCTCGTCGCGGGCGATGTCGGTCGCGCCGAGATCGTCGACCCCCTTCTCCTTGACGAGGTCCGTCACCGTCTCGATGAAGTCGAACTCCTCGTCGAGCGTGCGGGTGACGCCTTCGAGCACCGTCGCGACCCGGACGATGAGCGCGAGGTCCTGCGGGAGCCGGAACGGGAAGTCGCTGATGTCGCCGACCGCGGCCTGGAACTCCCTGATGTACTGTTGGATCTGCTCCTGCTCGAACGGCTGGCCTTGGAGCTGTTGGATGACGAGCCCGAACACCTCTTTCATCAGCTCCCGGTCGACGTCGGGGTCGAGTGCACCCATGTCGATGAACGCGTCGATGACGCGGTCGATGTCGTCGGTCGCGAGCCCGACGTAGAAGTCGAGAATCTGGTCGCGCCGCGCCTGCGAGAGCCGCCCGACGACGCCGAAGTCGTAGAAGACGATGGAGCCGTTGTCGAGCACGGAGAGATTTCCCGGGTGCGGGTCGGCGTGGAAGATGCCGTCTTCGACGATCATCTGGAAGTAGATGCGCGCGAGCCGCTCGACAACTTCGGTCGGGTCGAGTCCCTTCGATTCGAGCGTCGACACGTCCGTTATCTTCGTCCCCTCGACGTACTCCATCGTGAGCACGCGGGTCGTCGAGCGGTCGTCGACGACGGCGGGAACCGTCACCTCGGGGTCGTCGCTGAAGTTGTCGCGAACCTCGTTCAGCCGGTCTGCCTCGGCCTCGTAGTCCATCTCGCCGCGGATGGTGGACGCGAACTCGTCTGCCAGATTCTCCATCGTGAACTGCTGGCCGGGCGGGGCAAAGCGGAGCAGGAGTGGCAAAAGCGTCTCCACGACAATGAGGTCGCTCTCGACGCGTTCGCGGATATTCGGCCGGAGCACCTTCACGGCGACCGGCTCCCCCTCGTAGGTCGCGGTGTACACCTGTCCGAGCGAGGCCCCGCTCATGGCCGCGCGGTCGAAATCGTCGAACGCCTCGTCGACGGGACCGAGTGCAGCCTCGAACACCGGGCGAATCGACTCCCACGGCTCCGGTGGCACCTCGTCTTGCAACGAGGACAGCTCCTCGATGTAGGCGGGCGGGAGCACGTCCGGCCGAGTGGAGAGGATTTGGCCCACTTTCACGAACGTCGGCCCCAAATTGAGCAACACCTCGAGGAGATACGCCGCGCGGCGTTGCTGGTCCTCGACGGTTACAGCACGACGGCGACCGAACAGAAAGAAGCGACGGCGGTCGCGCGCGAACGCGAGCGCGAGCGGGAGGAACGCACGGATGACGGCGACGAACCGCCGGAGCGTCCGGCGTCTGTTCGGCTCCGGGTCGTCGACGGGGTCGCTCGCTGACACAGCCGTCCTTCGTGCGCCCCGAGCAAATGGTTGTTCCCTACAGGTCGTCCAACTGGGCGAACGTCTCAGCCAGCATGCCGGAGTTGTCGACTAGGAGGTCCGGTGAGTCGAGCGGCTCGTACTGCTCGCGGAACACCTCGTACACCTCGATGTCGGCGTCGCTCTCGTCGTCGGTGCGGTCTCGGATTCGGCTGCGCACGACCTCGTCGTCACACTCGACGCCGACGAGCCGGAACGCCGCACCGGTCTCCTCGGCCACGCCACGGGCCGCGTCGCGAACAGCCTTGGTCTTGAACGTCGCGTCGACGACGACACTCCCCGTGTCGAGTCGCTCGCGGGCGCGGTCGAGTACCTCGTCGTAGACGGCCTCGGTCTCGGCGGCGGTGTACTCGGGGGCGTCGTACAGCTCCTTGCGGACCACGTCCGTGCGGACGACCGTCGCGTCGATACGGTCGGCGATGGCCTCCGCGACCGTTGTCTTCCCCGTCCCGGGAACCCCGGAGACGGCGACCAGCGTGTTCACAGCCACAGTCGCCGACGCCCGGTAGTAACTGTTTGGAGTGACGACGACACGGCTTTGTCGGCGACGACCAGAGGGGGACACATGTATCTCTCGCCCGCCGTCCGAACGGCTCGCGACGACCCGACCGAGGGCGCCACCGCACGACTCACTGTCCGAACCGACGACGACGCCGCGTCGGTTCGAGAGGCGGTCGAGGCGTACGGCACCGTCGAGGGGGAGACCCGATTCGGGGGCGTCCGAGCGTCGGTCCCGGAGCCGGCAGTGGCCGACCTGCTCGATGCGCTCCCGGAGGTGGAGACCGTCGAGACGTGGACCGCGATGGCGGAAGAAGACGGCTCCGAGGGTTAGTAGTCGGGCCGTTCGGCGTACGAAATCGGGTCGCGCTCCCCGAGGTTTTGGAACGCCTGCAGTCGGAACGCGCAGGCGTCACAGGTGCCACAGGCCGGCTCCGACTCGCGGTAACACGACCACGTGTGCTCGTACGGGACACCGAGTTCGAGTCCGCGTTCGGCGATGTCCGTCTTCGACCACTCGACGAACGGTGCTTCGAGCGCGATCTCGGTGTCGGGTTTGGTTCCCACGTCCATCACCTGTTGGAAGGCGTCGAAGAACGCCGGCCGGCAGTCCGGATACCCGGAGAAATCCTCGGAGTGGGCACCGATGAAGACGGCGTCGGCGTCGTTCGCCTCGGCACACGAGACGGCCATCGAGAGGAGGTTCGCGTTCCGGAAGGGGACGTACGAACTCGGAACCTCGTCGCTGTCGAGGTCAGCGTCCTCGATGTCCATCTCGTCGTCCGTTAGCGAGGAGCCGCCGATAGCCGCGAGGTGGTCGGTCTCGATTCGCAACAGCGACGCGTCGAGTTCCTCGGCGAGCGCGCTCGCACACTCGTACTCCTTGCTCTCGGTCGCTTGGCCGTAGCTCGTGTGGAGCAGAAGCGGTTGATAGCCCTGTTCGACTGCTTCGTAGGTCGCGGTGGCGCTGTCCATCCCGCCGGAGGCGAGGATGACGGCGCGCTGTGGTGTATCGTTCATCGTTCGGGAGCGTCGTTCCAGAGGTCGACGTGAATGCGCGGTGTGTACCGGTAGCCGTACTCCTCGGCGAGTCGCGCAGCGACCGCGCGCGTCTCGTCCAGTCGCTCGCGGGTGGCTCCCTCCGGCATCAGGAGTACGTCCGCGTCGCGAATCTCTCGGGTCGTGCTCCCGCGGAGGTCGGCGAGCAGCGACTCGATTTCGTCCACCGGCGACTCGTCGGCGACGACGAACTTCAGCTGGAACTCGTAGCTGTCGATGAGTCGCGTGAGTGCGTCGTGGTCGATGCGACGCTCGTCGTGGCGGTCGGCCCACTCCCCGTCGCCGGCGGGGTCGCGGTCGGGCGTCGGCGTCGAGTTCGCGAGCTTCGGGCTGATGGAGGCGAGGTCGATGTCCGCGTCGACGTATCGGGTGCCGTTGGTCTCGACGGTCGTGTGCATCTCGACTGCACCCAGCAGGTCGACCGCCGCGTCGTGGATTACCGGCTCGCCTCCCGTCAGGACGAGGTGGTCGGGGTCGCGACTCGCCACCTGCTCGCGAATCTCCTCGACTGCCATCCACGCGCCGGTCGGCTCCCACGAGGTGTGATAGGAGTCGCAGTACCAACATCGAAGATTACAGCCCGACGTGCGGACGAAGGTGGAGGGGATGCCCGCTAGTTTCCCCTCGCCTTGCAGCGAGGCGAACAGTTCGTTGACGGGGAGGGCGTCGCCGTCCGGTTCGCTCGCCTGCTCGGGTGCGGTGTCGGAGACCGGCATCAGTAGGTGGTAAGCTCGCTGGTCTCTGCGATTGACACCGACACCGCCGAGACAGTGTCCGGGAGTCGGTCGAACAGCTTCTCTTCAAGCAAGACAGCCATTACCTCTGCGGTCGGCGGCTCGTCGAGGACCACCAGCGCGTCCGCGTCCCCGCTCGCCTCGAACCCCTCGACGAGGGGGTCGCCCCGCTCGACGAGGAACATGTGGTCCCACTCGTCGATGATGTCGGTCACGTCCCCCTTGTCGACGACCCAGCCGGTCTCGGCGAGTTCGCCGCGAATCTCGACGGTGATGTCGTAGTTGTGGCCGTGGGGACGTGCACACTTGCCGTCGTGGTGGAGGAGGCGGTGGCCGGCGGAGATACGGATGGGTCGCTCGTCGCCGACGACCAGCGTCCGTTCGTCCGCCCGGTCGCGAAGGGGTTCTTCCAGTGCACTTGAGGGCATACTCGAAGAGTATACGAACCCGTACAAGAACCTATCCCCTCGCGACCGACAGGCGTTTGCACCTCCCGAAGCGAGCGCGTGTATGCAGCTTGCGCCCGGAAGCTGGCGGCTCGCGACTCCCGTCTTCGTCGCCGCCGTCCCGCTCACGCTCCTGTTTGCTCCACTCGGCGTCCTGACGGTCGCACTCGGGGTCGCCGTGTTGTGGTTCCACCGCGACCCGCCCCGACCGGCCGGTGACGGCGTCGTCGCGCCAGCCGAGGGGACCGTCTCGGTCATCCGCGAGGAAGACGACCGCCTCCGCGTCGGCATCTACATGTCGGCGCTGTCGGTCCACGTGAATCGCTCGCCGCTGCCCGGGACCGTGCGTCGCGTCGACCACGTCCCCGGCGCGAACAAGCCCGCCTTCTCGAAGGAGTCCGACCGGAACGAGCGCGTCAGACTCGAAAGCGACGACTGGACGCTCGTGTTAATCGCCGGCTGGTTCGCTCGCCGCATCCACCCGTACGTCGGAACCGGCGAAGCAATCGGTCGGGGCGACCGCATCGCACACATCAGCTTCGGCTCGCGGGCCGACGTGCTCATGCCGGCGGACGTGACCCGCGGCGACCTGACCGTCGACCTCGATGACGAGGTACAGGCCGGCGAGACGATTGCCCGCCGGTAGCCGGGCGTAGCTATTTCGTGGTCGGGTCACACTGCCGGGTATGAGCGACGACTCCGACGGCTCGCGGGGGAACGACCGCGTGACCGAGATCTACGTGAACGGGCTCGCAGAGGTGTCACCGGACATCCCCATCGAGCCGGGCGAACTGGAGGCCGCGGCGCTGGAGGCGATGGACGAGACCGCCCGCGGCTACGTCGACGGCGGCGCGGGCAGCGGGAAGACCGCCGCATCGAACGAGGCGGCCTTCGACCGCTGGCGTATCGAACCCGAGATGCTGCGAGGCGTCGAGTCGCGCGACCTCTCGACTGAGGTGTTCGGCACCGAGTTCGACGTACCGGTGATGTGTGCGCCGATCGGCTGTCAGTCGATTCTCCATGACGGCGCAGAGCGAGCAAGCGCCGAGGGTGCAGCGAGCGAGGGCGTTCCCCTGTGTCTCTCGACGGTCTCCAGCACGCCGCTGGAGGAGGTGAGCGAGGTGATGGGCGACGTTCCGGCGTGGTTCCAACTGTACTGGTCGCCCGACAGCGAGCTAACGGCGTCGTTCATCGACCGCGCCGAGCAGGCCGGCTACGAGGCTATCGTCGTCACCGTCGACACGCCAATCGTCGGCTGGCGACCACAGGACCTCCAACAGGGGTATCTCCCCTATCTCCACGGAACGGGCATCGCGAACTACACCACCGACGACGTGTTCCGGTCGTATCTCGACCACGACCCCGAGGCGAACACCCTCTCGACGGCACAGACCTTCCTCGACTTGTTCGGCGACGCATCGCTCACGTGGGACGACTTGGAGTGGCTCCACGACCAGACCGACCTCCCCGTCGTCGTCAAGGGCATCCTCTCGCAGGCGGACGCGCGGCGCGCAGTCGAGCACGGTGCCGACGGCGTCGTAGTCTCGAACCACGGCGGGAGACAGGTCGACCGGTCGGTCGCCGCGCTGGAGGCGCTGCCGGGCGTCGTGGACGAAATCGGCGACGAGGCGTTCATCGGCTTCGATTCGGGAATTCGCTCGGGGGCGGACATTTTGGCCGTCCTCGCGCTCGGTGCTGACCTCGCGTTCGTCGGTCGTCCGTACGTCTACGGACTCACCCTCGACGGGGCCGAGGGGGTCGCGACGGTCCTTGCGAATCTACTCGCCGACTTCGACCTCTCGCTCGGCTTGAGCGGCTACGACGACGTGACGAAGTTGGACCGGGAGGCGCTGGTCCACGAGTCGGCGCTCCAGTAACTACGTCACTCGTTAGCACGCCTCGACAAAAATTAATATCTTACCGCTGAACCGTTCGGTTGAACACGAACGAGGTTCCATCCATGACCCGCTATCTCCACACCACGGTGTCTGCACTCGCCGAGAGTGCAGCACGCGGCGTGGGGAACTGGATGGGCTTCGACGCCGTCCCGACCCTCGCCGCGTAGGCGGGCGTTGGCCCGTCACGCGACGTGATGGGTCGGGACTTCTCTGACTTCTCACGTCGCACAGCGGCGACTCGCGAGCGGCACGTGTGTGCGTGGCTCGCCACGCGCTCGCCCACCAGCCAGCGACAGCACCCTCGATAGCCACAGGTGTCCGACGGACGCGCGTTCGAATCGCGCCGAGGGGATGATGGCAATCCAGATGACCACCACCGAGGTCGAAACCGACCTGCGGCTGCGCATCGCGCGCGGCGACGCGGGCAGCCTCGGCGACGGTGCACGACAGCTACTCGAACAGACCGACGCGGTCGAACGCGTCGAACGAATCGACATCGGCGCGATGCAGCCGGACGCCTTCGACCTCTACGTCGACGCGACCGCCCGGCTCACCCTCGCTGACGACGCAGATATCGAGGCGGTCCGTGACGGCTTCGGCGTTGAACGCGCGGACCCCGCCGACGGATGAGCAACCGGAGCCAGACGAACACGCTCGACCCGCCTTGCGAGTGAGAGTGGTCGCCTCCCGTTGACGCGTTCTTACTCTTTCCAGCGCGCATCCGCGAGGGTGCGCTGGACGGCTTCCTCCCCGACCGCCCCAGCCAGGTGCTCGTAACCGCTGCGCTCGCCCCGGTCGGTCGCCTCCGCGACGAGCCGCGAGACGATGAACTCCGGCGTCGACTTGCCGAGTTGGCCGAAGCGCGGCTGGTAGTCCACCTCGAGTTCGAGATCCGGTGTCAGGCCCTCGGCGAAGATGCCGTCGACGCGTGCCACCTCGGGGAGCGGTTCGAGGTCCTCGGCGAGGTGAGTGACGAACGCGCCAAGCGCTTCCCGTTCGACAGTGAGCGTCACCAACCCGTGCAGGAGGTCGGCTGCGCGGCCCGGCTCGGTGATCGCCTCGAACTCATCGACCAACATCAGGGTGCGGCCTTCGCGGGTCAACGGCGGGACGACCGACCGGAGGGTCGATTCGAGCACGCCGGCGTTGAACGATGCGTGGCGACGGTGGAAGACAATCGAGTCGACCTGCCCGACTGCGGCGGCCTCTGCCGGGACGGGCAGCCCCATCGAAGCGAGCAACTGTACCTGACACAGCGTCTCGAGGACTGTCGTCTTCCCGCCGGAGTTAGCGCCAGTCAGTACGGCCACCCGGTCGCCCGTCGGTACGTCGAGGTCGTGGTCGCCGACCGCGTAGTCGATTGGCTGCACGTCGATTCCGGCATCGAGGAGATCAAGATTGCGTGCACCCTCAACGGCAAGCGTCTCCGTCTCCACGAGGTCGGGGGCGGTGAGGTCGTACGCGACGGTAAAGCGCGCGAGCGACACGTCAAACGCGAGGTCGTCCACGACCGCGACGGCCGCGTCGATCTCCTCGCGGGTCGCCCCGACCGTCTCGCGCAGGTCGGCCGCCACGCTCGTCTCGCGCTCGTCCACGCGGGTCCGGAGCGCGGCCGCAAGCGCGCGCAGTCCTTCGGTGACGAAGCCGGCCGCGTCGGCGGCCCCCTCGGGTGCGGCGTCGCGCACCTCACTCGATGGCAGTCCCGTCTCGTCTGCGACGTGGCGGACGAACGCCGACTGGAACTCCGCGGCGTCGCGGGCGCTCGACCGGACGGCATCGAGCACGCCGTCGGGGTCGGCGGCCATGTCCTCGACCGTCGCGAGCGCGCCGCGCAGTCGGTCGAGTTCGTCGTCCGCACCAGCGCCGAGTCGGTCGTCGCCGTCGAGGGCACGGAGGGCGACAGCGGCCTCGGCCAGCCGGTCGGTGTCGAGGTCAGCGACGGCGGCGAACACGCCGGAGTCGGCGTCGGTCTCGGCGAGCGCGACGGCTGTCTCGGCGGCCGACAAGTCGCCCACCGCGCCGTCGTGGCGGTCGAACGCCTCCAGTACGGCCTCCCGGGTCGCGTCGTCGAGTGTGCGCCACGACTCGGTGGCCGCCATCACGTCGTCGAGGCGAGCACGCATCGCGTCCGTGTCGGTCAGCGGGGTCAACACGCGGATGCGGTCGCCGGCGTGGCGGGTGACGGCGTACTCCTCTGCGAGGTCGAGCAGCGACTTGTACACGTCGCGCGTGTCACGCGTCGTAAGGGTCTCTAACCCCTCGCCGCCGTTGGCGCGCCGGAGGATATGCGTCGCTCGGCCGGGGGTGAGACCGGCGTCGACGAGCGTGCGCGCGTCGGCTGATTCGATGGCCTCGACCGCCCGCTCGGTACCCAGAGACTCAGAGAGGAGCGTCGCCGTCTTTGGGCCGACGCCCCAGTACTCCTGCAGTCGCATACGTGTCGGTCTGCTGGCGTCGCAAAGAACCTCTCGACGGACCGTGCTAGTGTGTCACAGTGCCAACGCAAGCCTTAAATGTGAGTAATTTTCGATATTAAGTGTAATGGCAGGTCCCACACGGCAGCGACAACGTAGCTCCGAGACGGAGTCGGAAACGGAATCGGTAGGGTGTCCCGAGTGCGAGTCCGACTCGCTCGTCCAGTCGGGGGAGGGCGAACTCATGTGTGACGACTGCGGGCTCATCATCGAGGAGTCGAACATCGACCGGGGACCGGAGTGGCGGGCGTTCAACCACTCCGAGCGGCAGTCGAAGTCCCGCGTCGGTGCGCCGACGACCCAGACGATGCACGACAAGGGACTGACCACCCAAATCGACTGGAAGGATAAGGACGCGTACGGTCGGTCTATCTCCTCCGAGAAGCGGAGCCAGATGCACCGGCTCCGGAAGTGGCAGGAGCGAATCCGGACGAAAGACGCCGGCGAGCGCAATCTTCAGTTCGCGCTGAGCGAAATCGACCGCATGTCCTCGGCGCTGGGCGTGCCGCGGTCGGTGCGTGAGGTCGCTTCCGTCATCTACCGGCGCGCGCTCAAAGACGACCTCATCCGCGGTCGCTCCATCGAGGGCGTCGCCACCTCCGCGCTGTACGCGGCGTGTCGCCAGGAGGGGATTCCGCGCTCGCTCGACGAGGTAGCGGAGGTCGCCCGCGTCGAGCAGAAGGAAATCGGCCGCACGTACCGGTATATCGCGCAGGAACTCTCCTTGGGCTTGGAGCCCGTCGACCCGGTCCAGTACGTCCCGCGCTTCTGTTCGGAACTCGAACTCAGCGAGGAGGTCGAGCAGAAGACGCGCGAGATCATCGAGGTAACCGCCGAGAAGGGGATGCTCTCGGGGAAGTCGCCGACCGGTTACGCCGCCGCGGCAATCTACGCGGCGTCGCTTTTGTGCAACGAAAAGAAGACCCAACGCGAGGTCGCCGAGGTCGCCCAGGTCACCGAAGTGACCATCCGGAACCGCTATCAAGAGCAGATCGAGGCGCTCGGCATCCACTGATTGGCCCCGCCCGAGCCATCGAGCAGTCTCGTTCAGTCGCTGTTTTTTGCCGTTGTCGCCGCCAACACGGTTACGTCCGTGAGTGCCCTACCCGTGAGTGATGACTGTTTCGGAGCCGCCGAGCCGCGAACGAATCGGACAAACATCTTCGGAGGCGGTCGCCGGACTTAGCTCGGGGGTGACGACGACCGGGGAGCAGTGAGAGCGGTTCGACGTCGAGGCCCCCGGCCGCGGCGACATCATCGGCCACCTGCCGGCGTGCACGGCAGCCGACGTCGAGGCCGCGTTCGAGCGGGCGGATGGGGCCGGGGACGCTTGGGGCGACAGATCCCCGGCTGAGCGGGCCGAGGTGTTCGTCCGGTATCACGACCTCCTCTTCGAGAACCGCGAGGAACTCCTCGACATTGTCCAACTCGAAACTGGGAAAGCCCGGCGACACGCCCACGCTGAGGTCCTCGACGTAGCAATGACGGCCCGATACTACGCATATCGGACGGCATCGTTGCTTGAGTCCGAGCAACGACAGGGGGCGCTTCCGGGTCTGACAGCGACAGAGGTCCACCGTCACCCGATCGGAACCGTTGGTATCATTTCGCCGTGGAACTACCCCCTGACGCTGTCGATCTCCGACATCGTGCCCGCACTCTTGGCCGGCAACGGCGTCGTGCTCAAACCGTCCGAGGAAACGTCCTACACCTCGTTGAAAGCCGCGGAGCTGCTCTACGAGGCCGGGGTCCCGCGGGACTGTTTTCACGTCGTCACAGGCTTCGGCCCTGATCTTGGCGAGCCGCTCGTCTCGGCGGCCGACCACGTCTGTTTCATAGGCTCAACCGAGACCGGGCGGATCGTCGCCCGGACCGCGGGCGAGACGCTCACCGACTGCTCGCTCGAGTTGGGCGGTAAGAATCCCGCCATCGTCCGGCCCGACACCGACGTTGAGCGGGCGGCCGAGGGGCTCGTGCGCGGCTGTTTCGCCAATGCTGGACAACTCTGTCTCTCGATAGAACGGATCTACGTCCACGAATCGGTCCGCACGCGGTTCCTCGACGCTTTCGTGGACACGGCCGAGTCGATGCGTCTTGGAGTCGGGCCGGCGTTCGACATCGACATGGGGAGTCTGGTGTCCGAGAGCCACCTCTCGAAGGTCGAGGCCCACGTCGAGGAGGCCAAGCGTGAGGGTGCGACAGTTCTGACTGGCGGGCGCACACGGCCCGATATCGGTCCTTACGTCTACGAGCCGACGGTACTGACCGGCGTCGACGGATCAATAACGCTTCGCAACGAGGAGACGTTCGGCCCGGTTGTCTCCGTCTACGGATACGGCGACGACGAGGCCGTTGAACGCGCCAATGAGACTGAGTATGGGCTGAACG
>Ga0209917_1000241_pt1 | contig 23062 bp, 23 predicted proteins | sample SalPon2_C_H2O_MG_FD_185710 | JGI IMG/M metagenome (GOLD analysis project Ga0209917, IMG submission 185710) | Salt pond water microbial communities from South San Francisco under conditions of wetland restoration - Salt Pond MetaG R2_C_H2O_MG... | ecosystem: Environmental > Aquatic > Non-marine... | reverse complement strand
CTCGGCGTCTCCGTCGCCAGCGGGACTGACCTCGCCGCCGACGCCGCCGACGCGGTCCTCTTAGAGGACCGACTGAGCGCGATCCCTGAGCTGTTCGCGGTGACGCGCGGGACGAATCGACGGATCAAAGAGAACCTCGGGTGGGCGTTTGCGTACAACGCGGTCGCTATCCCCCTGGCGATCACGGGCGTGTTGAACCCGCTCCTCGCTGCGATCGCCATGGGAACGAGCAGTATCCTCGTCGTGAGTAACTCTTCACGGGCGGTGTTCGACGCGGAGTGAACCGACAGGCCCGCTACGACGAGACGTGCGGTCGCACCGCGCGAACGATCGCGTCAACGTCGTAGGTGTCCTCACTCAGATCGAAGACGACGGTGCCGCCGACGCGCACGACGAAAATCCCGTCGTCGCCAGTCACGAGCGCGACCGCGTCCACCGACTCGCCGAACTGGGTGAGTATCGCACGCGAGACGTCCACGGCTCTGTTCAACATCCCACACGGGACACAGTACTCGACTTCGACGCGAGTCATGGAGATGATAGGCCCGCCAGCCAGTTCAACCGCTCGCTCTCAGACGACGAGTGCGTCGAAGACGACCGCGAACAAGAGGAGACCAAGGTAGGCGTTCGACGCGTGAAACGCCCGGAACGCCGCCGACTCGGTCTGCTCGTAGTGGAGTCGAACGACGGCCCAGAGGAACACCGCACCGAGGACGACGCCGACGAGCGCGTAGAGGCCGCCGAGCGGGTCGGCGACGAGCGCGAGCACCGCCGCAGCCACGAGCGTGGCACCGAGGTACCAGAGAATGTGCCGGCGGGTGGCCGTCTCACCGTGGACGACCGGCATCATCGGGAAGCCTCCGCGCTCGTAGTCGTCTTTGTACGCCAGCGCGAGATTATAAAAGTGCGCCGGCGTCCAGAGGAATATCACCGTCGCGAGCAGTAGGCCGCCGCCGCCGACCTCGCCGGTGACCGCCGCCCAGCCGATCATCGCGGGGAGCGCGCCGGCAGCCCCACCGAGGACGGTGTTTTGGACCGTGTTCGGCTTCAATATCAGCGTGTACACGACGCTGTAGAACAGGATCGCCACCAGGCCGAGCACGGCCGTGAGCGGGTTCACGCTCCAGAACAGCCCGAGCGAGACGACCGTCAGGAGACCGCCGAACGCGAGCGCGCGGGGAACCGGAACGAGGTCGGTCGCCAGCGGGCGGTCGCTCGTCCGCTGCATCCGTTTGTCCACGTCGCGCTCGAGCACGTGATTGAACGTGCCGGAGGCACCGATAGAGAGTGCGCCGCCGGCGAGGGTCGCGGCGACGGTACGCGGAGTGAATCCGGTCCCGCCGGCGAGCGCCATGCCCGCGGCGGCGACGAGACAGAGCAGCCACATCAGCCGAGGCTTCATCAGTCGGAAGTACGCAGCTGCGGTCGCCCGAAGCCGCGGGATAGTCGCCTCGGGGATCGACGGCTCCGGGGCCGCCGTCGCCGGTGGGAGGTCGGACTGTCCGGGCTCGAACGTCGAGGGTACATCGGACGGGTCTCCGGTCTCGGCCTCGAGCCACCACGCGAGCGCGGCGAGGACGCTCCCGAAGATAGCGAGTCCGAGGGCGAGGTGAACAAGTCCGACAGAGACCGTCACTCCCGATACCGACAGCGACTCCCTCCCGAGCGCGACGAGCGCTCCGAGTCCAGCTTGTGCCGGAAAGAGCAGCAGCGCAAAGAGGATCGACCCACGAACACGTTGGTCCGCGCGTTGGCGCCACGCGAGCACCGTGGCAGCGAGAACCGCGACGCCGACGACGGCCGCCAACGCCCGATGGCCGAGCGCGATCCAGCCGCTCGCGACGGTCGGAAGCGCCGTCCCGCCGCCACAGGCGGGCCAGCCACGACAGGCCGCCGCGGCGTCCGTCAGCGACGTCGTCGCGCCCACGACGACGAGGAGGTAGACGCCGATGGCCGTCGCACCGAGGAGCACGGGGAAGCGGTCGGAGATCGTCACTACGCATCGGTTGGGTGTGCGATCATATATTTCCCGCGCTTCACAGAATCGAGATCGGCCGACGGCAACACGGGCGGGTTAGAAGAAGGCTCACCCGCGGCGCTCGAGTATGCGGTCGATGATGTCGCCGGTAGAAAAGAGCTCGTCGTCGTGGCGGGGGGGCCGAGCGGAGGCGCGCTCGACGCGACACTCGAGGCCTCTCGTTTCGAGGGCGGCGGCGATAGCCGACTCGTCGTGGTGTTGGTCGAAGCCGAGCACGATAACGTCCGGGTCGATCGCCTCGATGGGCACGAAGATGTCGTCGGAGTGGCCGAGGTGAGCCTGGTCCACGGCGGCGAGCGCCGCGACCATGTCGCGGCGCTGGCGGTCGGCGAGGATGGGACTCGGCTTGTGTGTGACGTTCTCGCGTCGGGCGACGATGACGTGGAGCTCGTCGCCGTACGTGGCCGCGTCTTCGAGGTAGTGGACGTGCCCGGGGTGAAGCAGGTCGAACGTACCCTGCGCGACGACCCGCGTCATCGGAGCCACGAGAGGAAGCCGCCCCGGTCGGTTTGGTCGTCGAGCTCGCGGTCGATGTCGGCCTGTGTAAAATCGAAGAAGTGCTCGTCGGCCATCTCGACGTCGAGCACCTCGAGCGGTCGCTGAGTCCCCTCGGCGTCGAACGCCTTCCAGTCGCCCCAGCCGTACGGGGCACCGAGGATGATGTGGACCGATCCCTGTCCGAACGTCGCGAGGTCGGCGTCGCTCGGCCGAAGCACCCCGTTCGGGTGCGAGTGGACGGAGCCGACGGCACGAAGATCGTTCGGCTTCATGTGCGTCCGAACGGACGCGCTTCGCGGGGTTGACTCCGTGCCAGGGATGACGAGCACGTCCGTGATCACCTGTCCCGTCCGGTCGAGTCCAACCGTCTCGGCGTCGTCGGCACGGAGGAACCCCATGTACTCGTCCGGATGGGATTCTGCGGCGGCCTCGAGGACGAACTCCATCGTCTCCCGGGCGATCCCGAGGAGTTCGTCCGACCGGAAGAGTCGCATGTGAGACGAAACTCGCCGTCGACTCATATGGGTTCCGGACCGTCGACCCCCGAAGCGACGTCGGGGCATCGGCTGTCTGACGGCGGGGTCGCCGACCGTAACGGGGCGTCCACGTGATCGAGGTCCCGGCGCGAGTGCGACGGAGATAACAAGGTTAACACCGAGCGCTGTCGAACGTCGTGTATGAGCGACAACATTGCCGGGGATTCCGGCACGCGGGACGATTCGAGTCCCGAACCCGACACGACAGGCGTGGAGGGGACGACAGACGACCGGCCGGTCGTCTACGACCTCGCCCCAGACTGCACGCTCGAAGACGTCGAGACCGAAGCACGCTATCACGCCGTCGTCAACGGAGTCGTCGAGTACGGCGTCTTCGTCGACGTCTCCGACGGGGTCTCGGGACTGGTCCACGAGTCGAACCTCGACGGGCAGTACACCGTGGGCGACCGACTGATCGTCCGGCTGACCGACGTGCGCGAGAACGGTGACGTCGCGTTCGACGAGGCACATCTAGATGAGTATCGCACAGAGACCGTGGCGCACGAACCCACCATCTCTCGGGTACGGGGGCTCGTCGTCGGCGATCAGGTGACCGTCGAAGGAGCAGTCGTCCAGGCGAAACAGACGGGTGGCCCGACCGTCTTCGGCGTGGCCGACGCCTCCGGTATCGTCTCGTGTGCCGCCTTCGAGGAGGCCGGCGTGCGAGCGTATCCCTCGATATCGGTCGGAGACATGGTCCACGTCACCGGAACCGTCGAGACCCGCGATGGGGGACTTCAACTCGAGGTCGAGTCGTTGACTGCACTCGAGGGCGACCGCGCCGACACGGCTCGCGAGCGGTTCGAGTCCGCACTCGACGACACGGCGGCGCCCAAGGCCGTCGATCCGCTCGTCGAGTGGGAGGCCTTCGAGTCGATTCACGACGACCTCCGCGCGCTCGCCGAGCGGCTCCGCCGAGCGGTGCTCGCCGGGCGGCCGATCCGCGTGCGACACCACGCGGATGGGGATGGGATGTGCGCCGCGATCCCTCTCCAGCTGGCGCTCGAGCGGTTCGTCCGCGACGTTCACGAGGATCCTGACGCCGCCAGACACCTCTTCAAACGCCTCCCGAGCAAGGCGCCGTACTACGAGATGGAAGACGTCACGCGCGACCTCACCTACGCGCTCGAGGGGCGCTCACGACACGGACGAAAGCTGCCGCTGCTGCTCATGCTCGACAACGGCTCGACCGAAGAGGACGTGCCGGCGTACCAGAATCTCGCACACTACGACATTCCGATCGCGGTGGTCGACCACCACCACCCTGACCCGGATGCGGTCGCGCCGCTGCTCGACGCCCACGTCAACCCCTACCTCCACGGCGAGGACTACCGCATCACGACGGGGATGATGTGCGTCGAACTCGCGCGGCTCGTCGACCCCTCGATCACCGACGAACTCAGACACGTCCCGGCCGTCGCCGGTCTCTCCGACCGGTCGAGAGCCGAGGCGATGAGTGCGTACGAGGAGCTGGCCGCAGACGCCGGTTACGACCGCGAGGACCTCCTCGACGTCGGTGAGGCGCTCGACTACGCTGCCCACTGGCTCCGGTACGCAGAGGGGAAGACGCTCGTCAACGACGCGCTCAACGTCGGCTGTGACGACGACGCGCGCCACGAGGAGCTCGTCGCGTTTCTCGCCGAGCGATCCGAGCGTGACGTCGAACGGCAGCTCGAGGCGGTCGACGAACACGTCGAACACGAGCGGCTCGCCTCCGGTGTACATCTCTACCGGATCGACGTCGACGAGTACGCACACCGGTTCACCTACCCTGCGCCCGGGAAGACGACGGGCGAGCTTCACGACGCGAAGGTCGAAGCGACCGGAGACCCGGTCATCACTATCGGGTACGGCCCGGACTTCGCGGTGCTCCGCTCGGACGGCGTCAGGCTCGACATTCCGACGATGGTGACGGAGCTCGACGAGGAGCTGCCCGAGGCGGGCGTCTCCGGCGGCGGCCACCTCGTCGTCGGCTCGATCAAGTTCGTGAAGGGACGACGAGAGGCCGTCGTCGACGCGCTCATCGAGAAGATGGCGACCGCGGAGATCGACGAGGCGCTCTCGGCGGCGGCGGTCCCCGAGAAGTGAGCGGTCGGCGAGGCCTCGACCGTCGGCGTGGTCGGTGCTGGTCGCTCACGCGAACGCGACCTCCCGGCGCGTGACGACGGCGGCGACCCCGAGAGTAGCCGAGAACCCGACGAGCATCCCGATCGGAAGGTGGACGCCGCCGCCGCGCCAGTCTGCCGCGTACGTCCGGGCGTAGAAGTCGGCGACCGCCGTGTTTTCGACCGCGAGAAGCACCTCACGGTTTCGCGTGGTAGCGCCCTCGTTCCAGTTGAGGCTCCCGACGATCACGGTGTCGTCGATCACGAGGCCTTTCGCGTGGACCTTCTCGTACCGGCCCCGTGGCTCCGCGATGGCGACCACGATTGGCTCGTCAGACAGCGTCTCGAGGAGCGCTCGGTTTCGATCGCGGTCGTACCAGGCGTTCGAGAGGAGCAGGTGGACGTTGACCCCACGGCCGGCCGCTCTACGAAGCGCCCGTACGATACGGCCGTTTGGCCCACCGGTGCGGGGGACCACGGCGAGGACGCGCTCGTCGGCCGCGTCGATCCGCGCGACGATGCGGTCGCCGGCATTGTCGGGGGCGGTGAGGAGCTCGACGTCTGCGGCGGTCGCGGGAGGCGGCGAGAATCGTGCCGGATACGGCTGGCCGGAGACGAGGATGCCACCTTGGGTGGGTAGTGACGGGTGTGCAGGACCGTGGACCGACGCCGTCAGCCGAAAGGACGTCCACGGCCTGGTGTCAGCGCCTCCGGCATCGTTCTCGAACAGTGAAGCGAGGTCGTCGGCGACGCGTCGGTCGTCGACTACCACGCCCCAGCCGCGGCTCGAGTTCCCGCCGGTGCCCGACCGTTTCCAGTTCTCTGTGAGCACGACTGCGTCGTCGTCGACGACGGCGTACTTCGCGTGGTGAAAGCGGAACCGTCTCGGAGTACCGTCGAACACGCGGACGGATATTCCGGCGGCGACAAGTCGGTCTGCGACGCGGGCGCCGCGCGCGGGAAACCCACCAACAGGCGTCCCCTCTACGAGAACGCGCACGTCGACCCCACGGGCCGCCGCCTCGACGAGGTGGTCGGCGACGCGTTCGGACTCGACGGTGTACCCGGCAAGGTAGAGACGGTCCGACGCGGTCGCAAGCACCTCGACCGGGACGTGCGGCGAATCCGGGAGTACGAATGGCCTCACGGTCGCGTTGGCCGTGTGCGCTGAGTCACGGGGCTCGTAGCCGTCTGGCCGCCACTCGTCCCACGCGGCACGCCATCGGTACCCCTCGCGAGCACGGTCGTACGCGACGACGTCTACGGCAACGCCGTCACGCTGGAGCGCGATCCGCTCGTCCGTCGTAGCGAGCGGGAAGTACGACTCGGGTCGAATTACCGGAACGGTTCGGTCGGCGAGGTGAGGCCTCGTGTCGGCGGGGTGCATGGAGATGGCGACAACCCCGCTGACGGCCGGCGGTATCGCCGTCGTGAAGTAGCCGTCCGTAAGCGACCAGTTGCCCGGCGCGGGAAGCCGGACGATAAGATACTCGCCCCGGTCCTCGTGTGTGACCGGGTTCGGATACAGCTCGAGGATGCGCGGATCGTCGCCGTCGTCGGACGCGTCGGTGAGTTCGTCGGCCGCTCGCTCGGGGACCGTCGGGTCGGCTATCGCGGTAGCGCCGACGGCCGGCACGGCCGTCGCGAGCACGAGGCCGGCGCCGAGGAGCGTGGTGAGCGCGAGACGGAGTCGAGCCAGGTGCGGCACACGGGTGGTGGCCGCGGTTTCACGTATAAACGCTCGGGGCGGGATCCGCGTGTGGGCAGAGATCGAACCGCGACGGAGAACAAACCGTTCAGGTCGGATCGAGGCGTCGGCTCTCAGGCCGTCTGTGCCGTCGCATCGAGCGTCGCCTGTGCCTTCTCGGCCTCGGTCTGGACGACGAAAGAGTGCTCGTCGACGTACTCGGCCGCCGCCTCAAGGGCGTCGCGGGTCCCGATCTGGCGGAGGGCCCAGCCGGCGGCGGCACGAACGTCGTCGTCGGGGTCCGTCGCGAGCGCCTCGGCGAGCGGATCGACGGCACGGGTGTCGCCGATCATCCCGAGCGCACGGGCCGCGTACGGGCGGACGTAGTCGTCGTCCATCGTGAGCTTGGCCGCGAGCGGGGCGACGGCGTCGGTCGAACCGATCTCACCGAGCGCCCTGAACGTCGCCTTCTGGAGCTGCGGGTTCGAGTCCTCGTCGACGTACTCGACCAGCGTGTCGACGGCCTCCGTGGCCGCCATCTTGCCGAGGATGCGGATCGCCGTCTCGTCGCGCTTTCCGGCTCGTCCAAGCAGCTCTTCTACCGACGCGGGCGTCTTACCACGTTTGCCCATTCGTTCGAGCGATTCGAGACAGTGATCCTCCATGAACTCCGAGCCGAGGGCGTCGAGCGCGAGGAGGATCATGTCGACGTTGCCGCGGGTCTCGTGTTCTTTCAGTGCGGCCCACTCGACCGGGAAGTCCTTGTAGTGGCCGAGCACGTCGTAGTAGCCCTGCGCGCGGAGTTGCTCGTGTGTCTCGAGGTCGTCCCACTCTTCGGCGTCGTCGAGCGCCGTCTCGAGGTCGGCTGCCGCGTCGACGAGCGCCGCGATGGTCGCCGCGTCGTCGTCCGGGTCGAGCCCGGCGTCTGCGACCGCCTCGGCGGCCGCGTCGAGGGCTGCGGTCAGTGCGGCGATCGCCTCGGCGGGGTCTGCGTCCGCCGCGTCGACGGTAACCACCGCGTCGGCTGGCGCGGTGGTATCGACGAGGTCGGTGTCGAGTGCCGTCGTCGCGTCGGCGAGGAACGTCTCGACTGCCGCCGCCGCGTCGGCGCGACCGGCCGTGGTCCACTCGGTGTCGTCGAGTGTTTCGACCGCGGTGTCGACCGAGGCGACGACGTCGGCAGCGTAGGGGCCGCGAACCGCCTCTACGTCGGTTCGGATCGACTCGATCGCCGTTTCGAGCTCGTCGCGGGGATCGTCGGCGTCCTCGTCGTCTTCGTCGGGTTCTGGGAGGTCGGCGTCCGCGACCGCGTCGGCTGCATCGTCGAGAAGCGCGTCGACGTCGTCGAGAGCGGGTTCCGTCTCGGCGTCCTCGAGGACCGCCTCGATCTCGGCGAGGTAGTCGGTCAGCGATTCCTCGGTCGCCTCGTCGGGGAGCGCCGGAGCCGTCGCGTCGGGCGCGTCGGTTGCCGCATCGTCGTCGGCAACCGCATCGTCGGCCGGCTCGTCGTCGCCGTTGCTCATATACCCGTACGGTGCGCGCGTCGCGCATTAAGCCGTTTCCCTTCCCGTCGCGCGCGAATCTGTCGGCCACGATGGGAGTGACGACGACGCCGAATCGCGAGTATTGAAAACAAAATTTTCAGTTGTAGAAATATGAGTTCACATAGTGGAAACACCTAAGTGGGTGGCGCTCGTTTATACAGATGTGATGAGCACGCAAAAGCAGGCCCGTCAGCCGTACGGTGAGGTCAACGAGAGCGAGGCGCTCCGGATTCCCGAAGAGAAGGCCGAGCAGTTGGTCGACGCGCTGAACACCGACCTCGCGGCCACCTACGTGTTGTACCATCAGATCAAAAAACACCACTGGCTCGTCGAGGGCGCCGAGTTCCTCGGTGTACACGAGTACCTCGGGGAGGTCGCAGAGGACCTCGAGGAGAACGCCGACGAACTCGCCGAGCGGGCACAGGCGATCGGTGGGGTCCCGCTCTCGGGGGGTGCGAACTACGAGGAGCACGCGCCGGTGACCCCCGAGGACGCCGACGCGTACGACATCCGGCCGTCACTCGAGAACGACCTCGAGCTGTTCGGCGAGGTAACCGAGATGCTTCGTGAGCACGTCCAGCTGGCGCGGAGTCTCGGTGATTACGGCACCGAAGAGGTGTTCCGTGAGGTCCTCGAGGACGTCGAAGAACACGGCCACCACATCGAGCACTACCTCGAAGACGACACGCTCGTCACCCAGGGCTCGCTCGAGTAATCGGTCGACCCGGCGGCCAGCATTCTACGCTTTTTTACCTGACCAGAAACAGCTCTAGCTCGTTGATCGCCGACCACCGGGCGCGGCGGACCGACGCGGTCGTGAGCGCTGGCCGATGACCCCACGGAGCGGAGCAACCACACACCTTCTGCGGTGGCGCGCGCCTCGTGAGCGCGCCGAAGGTGGGCTCGCGAGCGCGTGCGAGGGATGAGCGAGAGAGCGAAGCGACCGAGCGAATCGGCCCGGGAGGGTGTGACTGCACGTGGTGCCCGGAGGTCGTGCAGTCGTATTCACATACGTTCCACCGTCGTGTGCGAGCGAATCGGCCCGGGAGGGCGTGGCAGTAACTGGTGTCCGGGTGCCACAGCGTCGTGTCGATCACACAACCACATACGTACGGAGTCGGCCCGGAAGGGTGTGGCGCGAGTGGTGTCCAGCTGTCGCGCGGTCGTGCTCGTCACGCCGTGACCGTCGCACCGGCGTCGGGGCACAAACCGTCGATCCAACCCTACCGATCTAGCTCGACGGTGAGGTCCGTCGCGATCCACGCGTCGGTGTTTCCGTCTTCGGTGAACACCGTCCGATCGGGAGACGTACAGCTCACCGCCACGGTCGGACGATCCTTTGTTGACTCATGAGACACATCTTCTGTTGAATCACCGGACGCGTCTTCGACGGACTCGCCGAACGCGTCTTCAATGGACTCACTGGACGCATCTTCGACCGGGTTCCCGCGTTCCATACCGACCGGGTCGGTGTCGGTGAGGGTTATAGGTTTCGGTGGGCCTAAAAATGAGCCGAGCGCGGTCGACAGCCGGCGATCCGTGCCGGAGACCGGAGGGCATTAGCCCGCCGACACCGACCTCTCGTCGATGACCGACTCGCTTTTCGATCCGCTCAGGCTCCGAGAGACGACGATACCGAATCGGATCGCGCTCTCACCGATGTGTCAGTATTCGGCCGAAGCGGGGGTCGCAACCGACTGGCACCGCGTCCACCTTGGCACGCGCGCGGTCGGCGGGGCCGGACTCGTGATGACAGAAGCGACCGCCGTCGAGCCGCGCGGCCGGATCACGCCCGACTGTCTCGGCATCTGGTCGGACGAACACGCCGCTGCCCTCGAACCGATCGTCTCGTTCGTCGAGTCACAGGGTGCCGTTCCGGCCATCCAGCTGGCACACGCCGGCCGCAAGGGGTCACACGCGCCGCCGTCCGCAGGCAGGCACGCACTCCCGGCGGACCACGAGGACGGTTGGGAGACCATCTCGGCCACCGACGAACCGTACCCGGGCGAGGAGACGGCCGCAACCAGCCGGATGGACGCAGACGACGTCGACGCCGTGATCGAGGCGTTCGCCGACGCCGCGGCGCGCTCGCTCGAAGCGGGCTTCGAGATCGCAGAGGTACACGCCGCACACGGCTACCTGCTCCACCAGTTCCTCTCACCGGTCACGAACGACCGCGACGACGACTACGGCGGGAGCTTCGAGAACCGGACGCGAATCGTGTGTGCGGTCGTTGACGCCGTACGAGCGGTGTGGCCCGACGACAAGCCGGTGTTCGTGCGCATCTCTGCGACGGACTGGCTCCCCGACCGCGAATCGTGGGACGTCGACGACGCCGTGCGACTCGCACCGCTGCTCGCCGACGCCGGCGCAGACCTGATCGACGTCTCCGGGGGTGGCATCCATCCCGACCAGCAGCTCCCGAACGCCGGTCCGGGGTACCAGGTACCGTACGCTGAGACGATCCGCGAGGCCACCGACGTCCCAGTCGCAGCCGTCGGGAAGGTGACCGAACCGGCCCACGCAGACGCGTTGGTACGGAACGGTCGCGCCGATCTCGTCGCGCTCGGCCGCGAGCTGCTTCGAAATCCCTACTGGCCGCTCGAGGCTGCCCACGAGCTCGGTGTCGACGTCGAGTGGCCGGTGCAGTATCGGCGCGGCCGGTTCGAGTGATCCCCTGACGGGTTTTTACGCCGTCACGACCAACGCTTGCCTATGAGCCAGCGCGACGATCCACGAGACGAAGACATCGCGGCGCGGCTCGACGAGCTCGCGACGATCCTCGACGACCTCCGCGAGGACCTTCGAGAGAGCGATCGTCGGGCACCGCCGCGTCCCCCACGGCTCACCGAGCTGCTGCGGTTCACCGAGCAGTACACCATCCCGACCGTGATCGCGCTCCTCGAGACGACGATCACGTCACTCGAGCTGGTTCGGGGCGCCCTACGGCTCGTCGACCCCGAAGGACGCCTCGACGACGAGCGACGACGGGCCCGTGACGCCGACACCTCCGGCGCGTCGCTCGATGCCGTCAGAGACGGGGCGAGAACCGGCCTCGCGCGGTCGCTCTCGGAGCTGCAGCGCGCCCTCGAGGAGGCCAACCTCCCCGAAGAGACGGTCTCACGAACGATCCTCGAAGAGGCGCGCGACCTCTCCGCGGAGATAGAGACCGCCATCGAGGGAGCCGAGACCGACGCGGACGCGAGCCGAAGACCCGAGTCGCCGAAGTCGAAGACGGACCGTCGCGAGTCGACGTCGGATCGCACGTCCGCCGAGACGCCCGACACGGTCCACATCGACGTCACCGGGCCGGGTGAAGACGCGAACGACCGGGAGTCCGAAGACCGCGCCCACGAGACCGAGGGCGCGGCGAACGACGAGTCGCCCGACGGGACAGCCCGACCGGCGGTCGACGTCGAATCAGAGCTGGAATCGATCAAACGACAGGTGGGCGACGAGGGAGGCGACGATCCGCAAGACGAGGGAGGCGACGGCCACCACGGCGGGGAGACCGCCAACCAGCACGACGAGGAGGAGACCGACGAGTCTCACGACGGCGTCGGGCGTGAGAACGCCGACGGCGCGGGCGACGACGGATCGTCGAGAGGCGCCTGAGTGGCCCGGACACGTGCGGTCGTCACGGCGGGTGGCTCACCACTCGGCACCGAGGTGGTCGGCGACGCGTGCCGCCGAGTCACAGAGGAGTCCATCGTCGTCCGAGAACACTTCGAGGGCGACCGTTCCGTCGAAGTCGTCGAGACCGTCGCTCACGATGTCGTAGTCGACCTCGCCGGCCCCCACGGGCATGTGCGTGTCACCGCGCCGGCGGACGTCGTGACAGTGCAGGTGTGAGACCAGGTCGCCGTGGCGGCGGAGGAACCGTCGGATCGCGTCGTTGCCGCCTTCCATGTAGGCGTGGCCCACGTCGAAACACACCGACGCGCCGGTCTCGTCTGCGATGTCGCCAAGAATCGACAGCTGGATGCCACGGTGTTGATGGCCGACGTTCTCGACGACCACCTCGACGCCCGCCTCACGGCCCGCCGCCACGATACGCCGAACCTGCTCGACGGCCGTCTCGCGGAACGCCACGTCGTCGCGGTCAGCAGAGGTAGCGTGGAGGACGGCCTTCGTCGCGCCGAGAGCACCCACCGACTCGAGGAGTCGGCGCTGGTAGGCCACGATTGCGTCGTTGACCTCGGGCGCGTAGCTCGTGAGGAGCTGGCTGTACGGGAGGTGGACGACGAGGTCGCGGTCGGCGAGCCCGCGTTCGAGCCGGACGGGCTCGACCTCTGCCGGTGGAAGGCTCCCCGCGCCGACGCCGAGTTCGACGAAGTCGAACGCCGCCGGCGACGCCGCCAGTCGGTCGAGGTCGTCGCCGACGGTGACACCGATGTCCATGCCGAGCCGTCGGGTCGGCGTGTACTTAACGGCGACTGCTCGCCCTCGCGTCGGGCGTGCAGCCGAACGGTCGGCGACCGAAGATCGACCACCACGCCGAGGCCGCGGTCAGTCGCTCGTCGCCGGCGCGTCGAGGTCGATCTCGCCCGCGTCGATCTCGGCTTCGACCTCGCGGGCGGCCGTGACCATGTTCTCGGTCTTTCCGTACGCAACCTCTCGTGGGAGCAGCTTCAGCCCGCAGTCGGGTGAGATCGTGAGCTTCTCCGGCGGCACGACACGCAGCCCTTCTCTGATGTTTGCTTTGATCTCCGCTACGGGTTCGACCTCGGCTGTGTGGGCGTCGACGACGCCCAACGCGAGGTCGGGTTCGAACGTCGGGTCGGTGAACGTCGGGATCTGCTCGTAGTCGCCGTTACACAGCTCGACGTCGAACTCGTCGATCGGGTAGTCGTTGATTTCGGGGTAGATCCGCGAGTAATCGCCGTAACAGACGTGCAGTCCGATTCGGACCTCCTCGGGGATGCCAGAGACGATCCGGTCGAGCGCCTCACCGACGATGGCGTGGTCTTCGGGCGTCGTCGCCAGCGCGGGCTCGTCGATCTGGATGTACCGTGCGCCGGCATCGACGAGCTGTTCGACCTCCTCGTTCACGAGATCCGCGAGGTCGTAGACGAGCTCTTCGGTCGACGGGTACGCCTCGTTGAACGCCCAGAAGCCGAGCGTGTACGGCCCCGTGATCGGGACCTTCACCGGCCGTTCGGCGACGTTCGAGGTAAAGTCGAACTCGTCGACGAGCCACGGCTCGTCGTAGGTGACCTCCTCGACGACGCTCGGCTTGTCGAAGTAGTTGTGACCCCACACCTTCACCGGTCCGTTGAACTCGTAGCCGTCGATGCGGTCGGCAAAGAACTCCACCATCTCGGTGCGACGCATCTCGCCGTCGACGACCGTGTCGAGCCCGGCGCGCTCGTGTTCGTGGGTGATGAGCCGGCAGGCGTCGTCGTGTGCCTCCGTGAGGTTCGTCGCGTCGAACTTCGAGTCGGGGTCTTCGACCAGCTCGTCGACGCGGTTCAGCCACTTCGGTTTGGGGTACGATCCGACGACGGTCGTCAGGAGGAACGTCTCGTTCGGGTGGTCTGCGGGACGGAACTGCGCGCGGTTGGCATCTGGAGTGCGGACCATTACGCCACCACCTCCGTGGCGGCCGCGAGCGCTGCGAGCTTCGCGCGGTACTTGTTCTCTGGGAGGTAGAACAGCTCGGTGTTCGGAAGCAGGTACGTCGTCTCGTACGACTGGGCCGGCGCCTTCGACTCGAACCACTCGACCCGCTCGGCTATCGTCTCTGGCTCCTCGACGAGCGTGTTCTGGCCGTCGACGAGCCCTAAGGCGATGGAGTCGGTCGCGCCGTACTCCTGGACGTTGTACACCGTGTCGCCGCGGTCGCCGGCGACGAGGTCGAGCCCCAACGCGTCCGCGCCCGCCTCGTCGACGAGGTGGGCGTAGAGCTTCTCACCGAGTGCGCCCCAGTAGGTGTGGACGACCACGTCGGCGTCGGTGGCGTCGGCGACGGTCCGGATCGCGTCGGTCGCGCGCGACTCGGTGCCGTCGGCCGGCGGGTTCTCGACGAGCGACGGCTCGAGGAGGAACAACGTCTCGTGGTCGGGGAACCCGGCGACCTCACCGGCCAGGTACTCGGCAATAGCGGCTTGGAACGCCGCTTCGTCGCCGTAGTGCTCGTCGCTCGCGAGGTCGGCGAGCGAGTAGGGACCGGGCAGCGTCGCCGCGAGCGGTTCGTCGGGTGCGACGGCGGCTGCCGCCTCGAGTTCGGCCGCGACGTCGCCGGAAGCGTCGAGCGCTCCGGTGACCCGCGGGTCGCGGTAGAAGTTGTTGTTGTCGTAGTAGCGGACGATCCCGCCGGTCTCGACGGCGTCGTGGAGCGTGAGCGGGTGCGCGAGCATGTCGTCCCACCGGCTTTGTCCCTCGACTATCAGGTCGAGGCCCGCCTCGAGTTGGTCGTCGACGTGTTCGGTGCGTACCTCCTCGTACGTCTCGGGTATCGCCCCGCCCTCGTCGCCGCCCAAGAGATCACCCTTCTGGTGGCCTTTGAGCTCCGACAACGTCTCTTTCGCCCAGTCCGGGAGCGGATAGATTCCCGGCGTAGCCGCGACTCGTTCGGTCATCACCGAGGATTCGGTATACCGCTGTATAATATTTGCGAACCGTATTTATGCGTCCGAATTATCTGCCATCTCGAGTCGCAACACGGTGAGGGTCTCGAACGGGAACGACGCCTCACGCGCGACGGTGTGTGAGAAGCCCGCGGCCGTGACCAGCTCGAGCACTGCGTCGTATTCCGTGAGCGACGAGACGAGGAGGAAGACGACGCCGCCGGGCGCGAGCACCCGGCCGACGTCAGTCAAGAACGGCTCGATGACCGCCCGGCCGGATTCGCCGCCGGAGAGCGCCTGTTCCATCCAGTCGTCCCACTCGTTGTCCGGATCCGTCGGGAGGTACGGCGGGTTGAAACACACGGTGTCGAAGGCGTCGGCACGAAACGGCTCGAGGAGGTCGGCGACGACCGCCTCGACGCCACGGTCGCGCGCCTCGCGAGCCGCGTGTGGGTTCCGATCGCTGCCGACGACGTGGAGACCGCGCTCGGTCGCGATCTGTTCTGCGACCCACCCGGACCCAGTGCCGACTTCGAGGACGCGGCCGTGGGCTCCCGCGACCGCCGCCTCGGCGAGGAGCCCCGAGTCTTCTGCGGGGCGGTACACCACCGGTTGGTCGCGATCGAGCCGGGTCACGTGTCGGGCTCCCCAGTGTTGGTCGCCGACGTTTCCGTGTCGGCGGACGCGCTTGCATCGGTCGGTGCGTCCGCCTGAGTGGGGTCGGTCTCCGTGTTCGCGTCGGTCTGTACGGCGTCCGTGGCCTCGCCGCCGACCCGGGCGTCGAGGGCGGCGTCGACGGCATCGGTCCGGCGCGACAGCGTCTGTTGTGGGAACGGGATGGTTATCCCTGCCGCTTCGAGGGCGGCTTTGATCGAGTGCATCGCGTCGGTCTGTGTCCGCCATCGCTTTCGCATGCTCGGATTCGAGATCCAGTAGCGGACACCGAGCACCACCGCCGAGTCGGCAAACTGCTTCGTCACGGCGTTCGGCTGTGGCATCCGGGTGACCCCGTCGACGTCGACGACGGCGTCTTCGACGACCGCGGTTGCCCGCTCGAGGTCGGCCGCGTAGTCGACGCCGACCTCGAGTTCGATCCGGAGTCGGTCGCGCCGCGACCGGTCGACGATCGCGCCGGACCGCACCTCGTCGTTCGGGATCGTTACCGTCTCGCCGTCGAACGACCGCAGTCGCGTGCTGAGGATCGATATCTCCGTCACGGTGCCCTCGTACTCGGCCACCGACACCCAGTCACCGACCTCGAACGGACGCGAGAACATCAGCACGAAGCCGGCGAGGACCGCGCCGAGCGTCTGGCGGGCCGCCATCCCGACGACGATCCCCAAGAATCCGGCCCCGACGAGGAGGCCGCCGACGTTGTCGGTGAAGAGCCCGACGGTCACCAGTCCGACCGCCGTGTACACAGAGAGCTGGAGCATCCGCCGAAGCACCTCCTCCTGGTGGTCGGAGATCGCCGTGCTCTCGGCGGCGACCTCGCGGATCACCCCGCCGAGGAAGTCCGTGAGGGCGTACGCGCTCGCGAGCAGGATCACCGCGAGCACGACGTTCGACAGCTGGTCTGCGATCGCCGCCGACTGGACGGCGTCTACGATCGCGCCGCTTCGTTCCCACACCACGAGGAGTGCGAGTATGCCGGCCGCGGTAGTGGCCGCCACCGACGTCGAGAGCAGCAGCCGGTGCGTCGTCGAGAGGGCGTCGGCGCGGCGCTTCACCCGGCCGACGACGAGGCGGGTCGCGAGCACGGCAGCCGCGACGGCGACCGTGACGGCGATCCGCCGAAGCGTGGCGGTGTCGAGGCGATCGACGACGCCGGTGGCGATCGGCGCCTCGGTCGTGGCGACGAACATCTCGTTCGAGGCGAGCAGCATCCCGACCGCAACAGGCGGCACTTCGACCGCAACGAGCGGGTCACCGGCGCCGACCGCAGCGAGCATTACGACGGGTCCGCCTCCGGTGTGCCGTGGGTCGCCGCGAGCTGCGCGAGCGCGGCGAACGCCGACGGCGAGAGGTCGCCCGGCCGCCGGGAGAGCCGCGACGCTTCTGCTGCCTCGACGACCGCCTCGGGGGTAGCGAGCCCGGAGATGTGGGCCGTGTTTCGGATGGCGTTTCGAACCGTCTTCCGGCGCTGGGTGAACAGTGCTTTCACGAAGCGCAAGAAGAACGCCTCGTCGTCGACCGTGTACGCCGGCTCGCGCGGCACACAGCGGACGACCGCGCTCTCGACGGCGGGCTGTGGGTCGAACGCCTCTTTCGGAATGCGCTCGACGATCTCGACGTCGGCGTAGTGCTGTGCAGAGACGGAGAGCCGGCCGTACGCGGACTCGCCGGCCGACGCGACCATCCGGTCGGCGAACTCGGCTTGAAAGGTCAATACGAGCGGTCGGCCGGTCGGCAGGAGTCTGAACGCGATCGCAGAAGAGACCCCGTACGGCAGGTTCGCGACACAGGCCGAAAAGGACGGCAGCGACACGTCGAGCGCGTCTCCCTCGACGACCTCGAGTGTGCCCGTCTCGACGGCCGTCGAGAACTCCGTTCGCAGGAACGCGGCGAACGCCGGATCTCGTTCGACGACGGTGACCCGTCCGGACGGCGGTTCCGTCGCCGGGTCGCCTGTCCCGTCACCTGCGTGTGCGAGCAGTCGGTCGGTGAGGGCGCCGGCGCCGCCACCGATCTCGAGCAAGTGACTCGTGTCGGCGGTTTTCGGAAGGTACGTCGGGAGTCGGTCGAGCACGCGATCGTCGACGAGGAAGTGTTGATCGCGGTCGGGGTTCGCTTGGGCGCCGGCCCGGCGTGCGAGGCCGTCCGGATCGCGTGATCCGTACGCGGGCGGAGGGCTCGTCGATCGATCAGTCATGCGCACGTGTAGCCCGTCAGACGGCGTAAACCCCACGTTTGTCGGGTGAAAACACCGACAGCAATACCAGCGAATGACCAGTGTCTGAGCGACGTCGAAACGTGTGCCACGAAGTCGACGATCGTCGCCGATCCGTCAGGCGTACTTCGCAACGATCGCGAGGACTTCATCGAGCTCCTCACCGTCGAGCGAGTAGCGCTCCTGAGCGAACACCGAGCGGAGTTCGGTGCGGTCTTCGGGAAGGAGGTCGGTGATCTTCACCGCGGTCGAGACGTCGATCGGATCGAGTTCGACGAGTGCTTCGACGAGCTCGCGGGACTCCTCGGCGTCGAGGTGGCCGAACCGATTGGCGTGTTCGATCGCGCGGGCGAGTTCGTACCGAAGCTCTCGTTCCTCGTCGGCCGCGCGATCGGCTTCGATCTCGGCGAGGATGGCTTTCGCCTCGGCGGTAGTGAGGTACTCCTCGTCGACTTTCTCCTTGAATATCGTCATCTTACTGCTGCGAGCGCATGTGCGCGGCGCGGACGATGAGCGTCTTCGTCGTTCCGCCGTCCGAGATCTCGACGGTGAACGCGGCGCCTTGTTTCCCGGTGACGGTGCCGGTGCGGCCGTCGAACCGCGGGTGGTACCGCCCGTCCTGCACGCTCGGGTCGATCTTGAGGTGGACGGTCTCGCCGGGCTCGAACTCCTGGATCGCTCGCTGTGGCGGAGACGTGCCACGGTCTCGTGGATCGTTCGACAGCTTGTTTCGGGTCGCCTTCTGGGGGCCATTGGAACTCGGCATAGTCGTTGACGCGTGATTCCGCTGCCGGGGGTATAAATCGTGCGTTACGCGGCGCGAGCGGGGACGGGCGGTACGACGGCTCTCGGGGACGCCGAGTGATCGGTCGATCTGCAGACGTGTCGTGGTATCGAAAGCACTAATCACGTCGCTGCCGTGGAATACGCGTAATGAGTCATCAGCTGCCGGACGTACAGGCGTCGGCGCCCGACGTGACGGTCGGGCTCTCGCAGGTCGGCGTCACCGGCGTGGAGAAACTCGTCAAGCTCGCGCGCAAAGACGAGCGCCCGATCGTTCTCATGGCGGAGTTCGAGGTGTTCGTCGATCTCCCGAGTGGGCGGAAGGGAATCGACATGTCGCGGAACCTCGCCACGATCGACGAGATCTTAGAGGAAATTACCCGCGAGGAGGCGTATCGCGTCGAGGACGTTTGTGGCGACGCCGCAGAGCGACTGCTCGAGAAACACGACTACACGACCACCGCCGAGGTGTCGATGACGGCGGAGCTCGTCACACGCGAAGAGACGCCCGCCTCGGGACTCGAGACCCAGAGTACGGCGACGATAATCGCCAGTGCAATCGCGACGGACGAGGGGACCCGCGCGGAGATCGGCGCGGAGGTCACGGGAATGACCGTCTGTCCGTGTTCACAGGGGATGTCCGAGTCCCGTGCCCGCGAGGAGCTCGACCGGCTCGGCGTCGACGAGGAGACCACGGAGGCGTTCCTCGAGGCCGTCCCACAGCCGGGTCACTCCCAGCGCGGCCACGCGACGCTCACGATCACGACCGACGGAAATCCCGAAGTCGACCTCCGCGACGTGATCGACGTCGCCCGCGACTCGATGAGTGCGCGGATCTACAACATGGCGAAGCGTCCAGACGAAGACCACATGACGTATCGGGCACACGCGGACGCGAAGTTCGTCGAAGACTGTGTACGCGCGCTCGCCGAGGGGACGATAGCCGAGTTTGGGCACCTGAACGACGACGCCGTGATCCACATGAAACAATCGAACGACGAATCGATCCACCAACACAACGCCCACGCCGAGCGAGAGGTCACCATGGGCGACCTCAGAACTGAGCTCAAGCGGTAGACCGCGTCGACGCGGCGGCTACCCCCACGACTCCGCGACGGCTGCGACCCGCGTCATCAGCTCGTCGGGCGTCGTCGCCGGCTCGGAGACGTCCCCGTCGGCGAGCACGACTGCCGATCCGGGCGCCACGCGGTGCGGCGTCGGTGCCCCGTCGCGGTGGGCGTTCGGAACGACGACCTTCTCGTGGTCTGCGACCCGCCAGGCGGCGCGGTGCAGATCACTCCCCGGCTCGTCGCCGACGACGATCGTCGTCGTCCCTCGTTGGAGCCGACCGACGAGACTGCCGTACGCGGCGACCTGGACGCCGAGCCGATCGGTCGCGCCGGCGAACGCCGCGGCCGTCTCATGGGCCACCGTCCGGTACCGGTCCTCGCCCGTGAGCGCCGCGAGATCACACAGCCCCAGTGCCATCTCGACGTTGCCGTCGAGCGGCCGGAACGGTCGGTCAAGCAGGGCCGGCCCGGACCGCGGGCCGTCGACGAACGAGTCGTCGACGCGGAGCCGGTCGATCGCGCGGTCGGCGACCGCGCGAGCGACGTCGACGCCGGAGCCGAGCACGCCGGCGGCCCGAACGAAGGCACTCACGACGCGAGAGACGTCTTCGAGGAGGTCGCCGGGGGCGGTCTCGTCGTCAGACGGGCGGAAGTGGCGCACCCGTCCGGTCGCCGTGTCGATGAGGTCACGCGTGAGCCCGTCGAGGATTCGGTCGGCGTACTCCCGGGAGTCGGCGTCGTCCGTGTACGCCGCAAGCGTGAGCAGCGCGTCTGCTGCGAGCGCGTTCGCCCCGGCGAAGACGGTGCGGTCCCGGCGTGGTGCGTCGAGGTCGGCGCGATCGGCGGCGGGAGCCGCGTAGTACGCACGGCCGAGTCCGGGGCCGAGACTCCCTCCGACCCCGTAGCCGGTCCATAACTCGTCGGTGAGGAAGCCTGCTGCGGCCGCGGCGGGCTCGCGGTACGCGGCCGCGCCGGTGTAGAGGTACGCGTGAGCGAACGCGCGAACGACCGCGGCGTTCGTGTCGGCGGTCTTCTCGTAGGCGACGTCGCTCCAGTCGCGCGCGCCGGCGAACCGGAAGAAGCCGCCAGCGACGTCGTCGGCGAGGTGATCACGGACCGCATCGAGGGTGCGGAGCGCACGGTCGCGATCGCGGGTGAGCGCGAACTCGACCGTGCGGGGGAGCGGGAACTTCGCGTCGGTGCCCCAGCCGGCGTGGCGCTCGTCGTACGCCGACTCGAGTTGGCCCGTGAGGTGACGCTCGACGGCCCCCGAGAGGTCACCAGCCGGCGGGCGGCCGTCGGTAAGCGCCCGGGGGACGCGACCGGCGTCGCGGCCCTCCTCGCGCCACAGCTCTCCAACGGACTCGAGGACCTGGCGCATCCCGGCGACGCCGAGGTATCCCGCACCCGTAAGGAGCTCGCCGTCCGGGGTGAGAAACGCCGTCGTCGGGAAGCCGCCCATGTTGTACCGCTCGCGAACGCGCGGTCGGCGGTCGACGTCGACGCGGACCGGCACGAACCACTCGTTGACGTTGGCGGCGACCCGGGGCTCGGCGTACGTCGTCGCGTCCATCTCGTGACAACCCGCACACCAGGTGGCCGAGAGCGACAGCAGCACGGGGCAGCCGCGCTCGTCTGCCTCACGGAACGCCTTGGGCCCCCACGGCCGCCACTCGACCCGCGTCGCGTCGGTCATACGATTCGCTCGGGCCGAGACCCGGTAAGCGCTTCGAGACCGGAGACCCGCTGCCGCGTGGACCGACCGGTCGGCAGGTATCGGCGGTGTCGGCTAGCCGGTATCGGCGGTGTCGTCTCGGGCGCCCGGTGGATCGGTGGTCCCGTGAGCGGTCGTCTCGCCGCCCTCGTCCGGGTCGTAGTCGTGACCGACGGCTAACGCGAGCGCGTTGAAACAAAGCAAGCCGAGAAACGCCATCCCGGTCGTGCCCTCGAGGCCCGCAGAGAGCAGTATGGGGTAGCCGATGGGCGAGACGACGGCCGTCCAGAACGCGGTTGCACGGACGGTGTGCGTGAGTCGAGCGGCGAGGGGGACGCGGTGCGCGAGTGCCGGGAGGGAGACACGAGTGGACATCTGGCGACTGGACACACGACTGGCACCCACATATAGCCCACAGAGCGTTCGACGAGATTCACGGATTTCACGGCGGTTTCGAAACCGTTCACGAGCCGCCGAGATCTGGGTAGACGTTTTATCAACGCACGAGATCCGCTCGATTCGATCGGGACGGTGCGGTGGCGTACGGCGACTGCCGAGGGGCGAAGCCATTTGACCGTCGCCCGAGCAGCACGACCATGGACCACGACACCGACGAGCTGACCGCACACGTGTGCGTCGTCGCCTGCGGCGGCACCATCGCCTCGGAGCCGGACGCGGACGGCGCGGCACCGGCGAAAGACGGGTCGGACCTGATCGACGCGGTGCCGAGCGTGACCGACTACGCGACCGTGTCGGCGCGCGAGGCGTGTGCACAGCCCGGGTTCGACGTTCGCTGGCGGGACCTCTTCGCCGTCGTCGACGCTGCGCGCGAGGCCGTCGCCGATGGTGCGGACGGGATCGTCGTGACCCACGGGACCGACACGCTGGCCGACACCGCCTACGCGCTCGACCTGCTGACCGACCTCCCTGTCCCGGTAGTCGTGACCGGAGCGCAGCGACGGCTCGACGAGCCGTCGAGCGACGTGCCGGCGAACCTGACGCTCGCGGTGAGAACGGCCGCAGACGAACGGTTCGAGCCCGGCGTCCACGTCGCGTTCGACGACGAGGTCCACGCGGGCCGCGACGCGGTGAAGACCCACAGCAACGCGCTCTCGACGATGGCGTCGCCGGCATCGGCCCCGGTCGCGACGGTCACGCGGTCGACGACGCGACTGCTTCGCGAACCGCGTCGCGGCGTCGCGAGCGACCCACTGTGTGCGCCCGACGGGCCGATCGACGTGTCGGACCCCGAGGCGGCCGAGGAGTTGGTGCCGGCGGTCCCGGTGATCCCCTCGGGCACGGGCGTCTCGGGGGCCGGAATCGAGCGTGCACTCGACGACGGCGTCGGCGGAATCGTCGTCGAGGGGACCGGCCTCGGCAACGCGACCGGTGCCCTCGGCGACGCCGTCGCCGAGGCCGTGCCGCGAGTGCCGGTCGTCGTCGCCGGGCGGCCGGCGGGGCCGACCGAACCGGTGTACGGCACGCCCGGCGGTGCGGTGACGCTGGCCGACCACGGTGTCGTCTTCGCCGACGACCTACCGGCAGCGAAGGCTCGGGTCGGTCTAGCACTGGGGCTTGCAGCCGGCGTCCCGCGAGAGTCGCTCGGCGAGCTCTTCGGGCGCCCCTGA
>Ga0209917_1000239_pt1 | contig 23181 bp, 21 predicted proteins | sample SalPon2_C_H2O_MG_FD_185710 | JGI IMG/M metagenome (GOLD analysis project Ga0209917, IMG submission 185710) | Salt pond water microbial communities from South San Francisco under conditions of wetland restoration - Salt Pond MetaG R2_C_H2O_MG... | ecosystem: Environmental > Aquatic > Non-marine... | reverse complement strand
GTCTAGGAACTGAGACAGGGCGACCGCTTGATAGCCACCGATACGAACTCCGGCGCGTTGACACAGACACCACACTTCCGGTGCGGTTTCGTCATCATGATCTGGTGCCGGCTACAGAACACGAATAGCGAGATCAGCTACTCGTAGTCAGACGAGATGGCTTTCGAGCTTGTCACTGCGCGAAATACCCGAGTTTGCAAGAATCTGCTAGTAACAAGCACGTTAGTTGACGTCCGACCGTCTGCTGTTCGTAAAGCGTGTTCTGCTCGTACTCGGGTGTAGCGTGTCTCTCATACCCCTCGTGAGCGGTGTCGGAAGTGTACCTGACCACTCACACGATGGCTAGCACTTCGTAGCTCCTGCGAGAGACTACAGAAATTGGTGGAGAAACACGAGCCAATATTCTGTAATTTACTCATGTGAACCACATTGTTGGTGAAGAGCCGTCTTGCGATTTTGCGAAGTCTCCCTTTATTGAACCTCTCTTTCAGAACGGGTGTACCTGAGCGGTGTATCGGATTATTACGTGTGAAGAAGATTTATTCCGTCTCAAGGCGAAGGGCCGAGTATGGAAGAACCGCGCGAGGAGCTGAAAGCCGACGCTCATGAGCGTTCTGAGACACCCGACTTCGAGGCCTTGACTCCCCCGGAGGAGTTGGTACGCGGCGACCGAACGCGGGACGACTTCTTTGACGCCGTCCTCGCACTCGACAGTCCAGCGACAGCGAACGACGTCGCCGAACTCGCTGGACACGGTGTTGATTCCGCACGCGAGTACTTGGACTGGTTCGAACGGATGGGGATCGTAACACAGGTCACGGAATCACCAGCCACCTACGAACGTAACCGGGAGTACCTGAACTGGCGACGGGTGCAGAAACTCCGGCAGGAGTACGCCACTGAAGAGCTTCTCGACCATCTGAAGACGGAGTCGGAGCGCGCAGAGATGTTGGAAAGGGAGTTCGACGTCGAATCGCCGGACGAGATCTCCATTACGCGCTATGCGAGCGAGACTGACCGATCCATCGAGGAAATCTGGGAACGTCTCTCCGCGTGGCAAACGGCTCGTCGTCGGATGACACTGCTCGAACGAGCGCTCACGACCGAGTCCGGTGACGGCGCAGATCTGCAGTCCGCAGTATGAGTGGCGACGACGAGAACACGTCTGACTCGCTTAGCGGAGCGCCGATTGATTTCGACCGATTCGACGCCATTCGAGAGCGATTCGCCGCTGGTGACCGTTTTAGCCGAATCGATGATCAGCCAGCATTTGCCCCGGACCGTCTGGCGTGCGTGTACGATCAACGGTTTTACCCGAAACAAGTTCATGCTGCTCGCTTGGAGATCGTCTGGTTCGAAAACGGAGACTTCTCGCTACACTACCACGAGGACCACGAGAGCGGCGAATTCGATCACCGTTGGGACAGACACCCATCCGGCCACAACACCCGTGACCATATCCATCCAGGGCCTGACGCACCGACGCCCGGTAGCGATACGTCGCATCCAGCAGACTGGCGAGATGTCCTCTCGATGGTCCTTTCAGAGATCGAAGACCGACAGCGTGCCTTCTGGGAGGAGTGGCCCTGTTGAAATCCTCTGTAGTTGATAGTTTCACACCCTCAGTCGCTCAGTACAGGAACTGCACGTATCACGGGACTCGGATTCTCGAGGCCTTAGTCGGCGTTCAGTTCTCTGACTACGCTCGCGGGGTTGCCCTGTACTACCACCTCGTCGGGAACGTCCTCAGTCACGACTGCACCGGACGCCATGACACTGTCGTCTCCGACAGTTACGCCAGGATTGACGACCGCCTGTCCACCGATCCAGACGTTGTCACCAATCGTGACCGGTTTCGCGTACTCCGTCCCCTTGATTCGTTCGGCGGCATCGAGCGGATGAGTCGCGGTGTAGATGTGGACACCGGGTGCGATCATACAGTTACCGCCGATTTCCACTCGTGCCGCGTCTAAAACGACGCAATCGAAGTTTGCATAGAAATTCTCCTCTAGCTGGATGTTGTAGCCGTAGTCACAGCGAAATGGCGGCTCTATCTGACACTCGGCACCGACTGAGCCGAGGAGGTGCTTGAGTATTTTTTTGGTCGGGCAGTCTGTTCGTCTGGTCTGGTGTCATTGTATCGCCGCGTGAGATCCCGTGCACGGTTCCGGTCGGCCACAAGCTCGGGGGCGGTCGGGTCGTATCGCTCTCCGTCCAACATCTTCTCCTTCTCACTACGCATGCCTGCTACTGCAAAGCCGTCTCAATAGAACCCTTCGAGTCTGCTACACGTCGTTCAGTTCGCACTCTTCATCATCCGGCTGTTTCAGGCACAGATATGTCTGAAGAATAGGGTTTCAACAGAGCCAGACAATTTTAAGCACGTCCTCGATATTACTATGATATGACCCAAAAATTATTAGCAGAAGACTGTGAAATGGGTATCCTAAAGGAAGCTGGCACGCAGACGCTGACGATTGGAGAGGATAACCCCATCCGGATCAGCTCGGGCCACCGGATCCTCCACCACGATGGGAAGTGCTCGCGGCCACACGGCCACAACTACAAGATCACCGTCGAAGTGACCGGCGACCTCACCGAGGAAGGGTGGGTTGTCGACAAAGGCGATGTCACCGATGTCATCGACGCGTGGGATCATCGATTCCTCGTTGAGGAGGGAGACCCGCTTGTCAACGCGTTCGAAGCGTCCGGCGATGGCGATGCCCTCGTCGTCTTGGAGCACCCACCAACGGCCGAGGTGATGAGCGTCCTGCTTGAGCAACGGATGCTTGAGACGTTCCCAGATACCGTTTCGGGCGTGTCGGTGGCAGTGCGTGAAACCGGCGAGCTCTGTGCGACCTACTAATGCCGGTCGCAAGTGACGTTGAGGAGCCTCCAACGGACGCTGACGCGGCTGGTGAAGGCCTCCCGATCAACGAGGTGTTCTACTCGCTGCAAGGCGAGGGCACGCTCGCTGGCGTCCCCTCAGTATTTGTGCGGACCTCTGGGTGTAACCTTCGGTGTTGGTTCTGTGATTCCTACCATACGTCGTGGGAACCGACTGGGGCATGGCGCGATGTCGACTCAATCGTGGAGGAAATCCAATCACACGAGCAGGCGGACCACGTCGTTCTCACGGGCGGGGAGCCACTCATCCACGAGGAATCCGTCGAACTCTTGGAACGGCTCGACGCAGAGGGCTACCACACGACGGTAGAAACAAACGGGACTATCTACCGGGACGCACCGATTGATCTGGCGAGTATCAGCCCGAAACTGGCGAGCAGCACGCCGACGCCGGATCGGGACCCGAAAGGCGACGGCGAGTGGGAACAGAAACACGAGCAGAACCGGATCGATGTGGACGCGCTCTCCGAGATGGTCGACGCGTACGAGACACAACTCAAGTTCGTCGTGACGGATGAGACAGACCTCCCAGAAATAACCGACCTTGTCGATCGAGTGCGAGCAGCAACGGCGACGGTCGTAGCGGACGATGATGTGTTGTTGATGCCGGAAGGCATGACTCGAGAGCAACTCGACGGAACGCGCACCGAGGTTGCCCAGTTAGCGATGGAGTACGGGTATCGGTACACACCGCGACTCCACGTTGACCTCTGGAACGATGCTCCAGGAACATGAGTAGCACCGACAGACAGTCCGGTCGACGCTGTACGGCAAAGAGGGTATGCGGTGAGCGGAACGTCCAGCGTACTAACCTGAACAATAGCAGCTCCGACGCAATTGAACAACGATGAGCAACAAAAGCGCAGTCATTCTGGTGTCCGGCGGCATGGATAGTGCGACAGCGGTGTACGAGGCAATGGAGCAGGGGTACGAGCCGTACTTCCTCCACACATCGTACGGGCAACGCACGGAAGACAAAGAGCACGAGTGCGCACAAGCGCTTGCTGAGGAGGTTGATGCGGCGGACTTCCTCCATATCGAAACAGGACATCTCGCACAAATTGGATCGTCAAGCCTGACCGACGAAGAGATGGACGTAGCTGAGGCGGATCTTGAGAGTGACGAGATCCCGACGTCGTACGTGCCCTTCCGGAACGCCAACCTGCTGTCGATGGCGACCTCATACGCAGAGGCAACTGACTCTGAGGCGTTGTTCATGGGTGCACATTCTGAGGATTTCTCTGGATATCCAGACTGTCGCCCGGCCTTTTTCGACGCGTTTCAGCAGGTGATCGATGTCGGCACAAAGCCAGAGACGGAGATCGAGTTGAAAGCACCGTTCGTTGAGTGGTCAAAAACGGAGATTGCAGAGCGCGGCATGGAGCTTAACGTTCCCTACGAGATGACGTGGTCATGTTATCGTGACGAGGAGCCGGCGTGTGGGACGTGTGATGCGTGTGCATTCCGGCTTGAAGCATTTCGAAACGCAGGAATGCGTGATCCGATTGCGTACGCACAGCGGCCGGAGTTCTCGTAGCTGGTTTAACAGCCCGGTCATTTTTGCGTACTGCAAGCGACGACGCCTGAGAGCAACAACGCGGTGACGACAGTATGAAGATATTCCCTGACGAATCCAGGGGTATGACAAAGGTCAGCGTTGAAATCCCTGATGAGTTGCTAAAAGATCCTGACGAACACGTTGGTGAGGGAGGGAAGTTTGTCAACCGAAGCGACGCAATCCGCGCCTCAATCCGGAAGACACTGGATATTCTTGATGAGATCGATGATAGACACGGCCGGATTGGCTCGTCAGACGACACATAGCAGCCCGTGAACAAGTCGGCGACAGAACCGTATGCCCCGGGGGGTTGAGTACGCGTGTACCTGAGCGAGTCAGATGCTAATATCGTATCTTGAGACGGTTCACCGCTGGACGTGGAACGTTGTATCACACCCTTTGCACTTGATCTTCCAGCTCTCAGCAGATTCCCATAGGACGTCGTATCCTTTTCGCGGGTGGACAGATTCGACATGTCTAAACGCGTATTCACACTGTGGACATGAGTCAAATGAATTGGCGACTCTTGACGACATACGTAGTAACTTATCCTGTGAAAGTATAAAATCTTGCACTATCTCCTGATGTTGATCAAATATCAGTTACTAGCCGAACGAGAGTTCGTAATGGACATGTTGGTCGATATCCAACCGTCTGTGTTCGTGGGGCGCGTTCTGCTCGTACTCCGGTGTAGCGTGTCTCTCCTACCCCTCGTAAGCGGTATCGGAAGTGTGCCTGATCACTCCCACGATGGCTAGTGCTTCGCGACTTCTGCGAGAGACTACAGATTTTGATTAGAAAACACGGGGCGAGATTCTATGATTACGGAGAATCGAGGAGAAAGCCTCGCGCTTCAGCGCGGTCGCAAATCGCAACGCGATTTGCTGGCACACCAGAAGTCGCCGACTTCTGGGGACGGGGATGAATCCGACAACGGTGCCACAAGAGGTGTTCGAGATGTCGGCCGGATGTGTTAATGCCGTGTGCGTCATAGATATCGCCATCCGAGGCGGCCTATCCGCCCACCTAATCGGACAATATCGGGAGTCCCCGATTTCAAGCAGAAGACACCTCTTCTGTGTCGAAAGCGGGGTGTGGTCAATACGTATCTCTGAATCCCATGCCGGGATAGGAGTAACGGCTGATTGGCACAGCCAGTAGCCGTCCACTGTGGCAGCTGCAAACCGTAACTATCCCAACCCAGCGGTGCGGTGCCGTGGGAATCTTCGCCCTTCAGGGCGGAGAGGATGTCAAAGGCTCTATGGCGTCACAGGAGCGCACAAGATACCGCAGCCACCGATTTCGCATAAATGGGAGTTCGCACGCTGTCTTCCAGTACGACGGTCTTTCCCGTGTGGCGCTTCTTCAGTGTGTATGACGATAGCTACTGGCGATTCTGTGACGCTGGAGTATACCGGACGATTGGACGACGGCACAGTTTTCGACACCTCACGAGAGCAGGTAGCCGCCGAGACCGGCCTCGCGGAGGCACAGCCGGATCGAGAGTACACACCTTTGACCGTTGAAGTCGGTGCCAGCCAGGTCATCGAAGGGATGGACGAGGGGCTCATCGGGCTGGAAGTGGGCGAGACGGCAACGCTCTCGATCCCGCCTGAAAAGGCGTACGGCGAACCAAACGAAGAGCACATCCAGGAGTTTGAGCCAGGTGAGCTTCAACAGATGCTCGGCGGGCAGCTGCCTGAGGAAGGAGATAAGCTTGAAGCGCAGGGCGGTCAGGTTGGGGACGTAGTCCATGTTGACGACGAGGTCGTACGTGTTGACTTTAACCCTGAACTCGCCGGTGAGACCTTGGAGTTTGAGGTCGAGATTTTAGAAGCTAATTGAGCTTACCGGCGTTTCTGGAGCGTCTGCTTGCGATGTCATTCTTTTATATGTGATTGGAGAACCTTGTCCAGAGCCATACTCATCCTCTTAGATCGGTGTTGCCACGATCGCATTCCAACCGTACCGGCCTGTAATGACCAAATCACTATCTTTGTGCTCGTGTTTGCTCCCAGTTGCCGGGGGTCAGTCGGTCGTCGTGGGGAGATGTCAGACGGGCCCAAATACACGCTGATGAGCTATTGGCTGCCGGTACACGGAGACGTTCGTCTCCACACCCACACTCCGGTTTTTTGAGTGTTTCGGGCTGTACAACGATGGCTATCGACGCTTAGATTCCAGCCGATCTTACACACCACCGGTTCAAGTGTCTCCAATGACCGGACAACCGCTCTACCTATTGACCTCACACACCACCCGTTCAACGTGGTTCGTCTCGAATTGAACGAATATTGTAAGGATGACTTCAACGATCTCGGAGCCAGCTGCTCCGAGATCGTCACACTCATCAACTAATTCATCCACTTTTCGCACGATTTTCCTCGTCAACAGCAACGCCGAAGTTCTCTTTCGCCGTAACTAAGACAATCTGAGAACAGCGTGCATCAAGTGTACGGCGGTTTCAATTTGTCTAAGCTGATTCAGCGAGCCATGTGAACTCTTCTATGACAGGCTCGGTACGGAGAGAACGCAGATGTCTTCCGATACACATAAGATCTGGCGCTGATCGGGATTTAGACTGGCTGATTCCGAGATATTGATTCTCACGCAATAGAGCGGCAGGATTCTGGTTACGCACGGACCCAAATATCGATCCGCTGTCCGGCAGGGTTTTGTGGTTCTCCAACAAGAGGTTAGTGACCAGACGTATCGGTCAAACAGGGTGACAACTATCTTCCGCGTCAAGTTCACGACGACACCGATGGGGCGCATCGCCGACCTCCAGCGAACGGTTCCATCAGTGCGGAGCATCGCGCTTGATAATGCTTTCTACGTCGAGGACGGGACGTGGTTCGAGTCGCTCACCATCTCCGTGGACGGTGACCTAGATTCGGCGGCAATCGCGAACATCTCCGGCGTGCAACTATTCGACGAACAGCGTGTTCCGAGCGGTCCGTCCGGTGTCAGTATCCGTCGATACACGGTCCTCGCGACGGAGCCATATCCGTTCATTCTTGGCGTCGTGCTCAGACAGAAGGCTATTCCCAACCGGATCGTATTGCAGGACGATCGGTTCGAGGTCGTATTGACGATGCGGGAGTGGGAAGAAATCCAGTCGATGGCCGAGGAAATCAGCAAGCGGTTCGGGACGTTCGATTTGGGGAGCGTTACTGAGATCGACCGAAGAGGAGAGCCGCTTGACAGCGGCCGTCTTTCGGAGGTGCTTGTTTCGAAACTCACCGACGACCAGCTAGTCGTGCTTGAAACAGCATACGAACTCGGCTATTTCGAGGTCCCACGAGAGGCCGCTGCAAGCGACATCGCGGATGCGCTCGATATCGCGGACTCCACCATGAGTGAGCGACTCCGCGTCGCACAGCGAAACCTCTTCGAGCTCATCTACGGAGCGCGAAGCGAAGGCGGGATGAACGATTTCGAAGAAGTGTGATACATTAAATGATTTTCGGGTTCTGCCGGTAGAGTATTTAAAGAATGAGGTACTTCGACCCGGTCCGGGAGTAATATCAATACAACAGGGACCTGTAGAAGGTAATGTCATGGTAAATAATGACAACCTGGATGTGGTTGAGGGAGAGCTTGGAGGGGGAACGTCACGCCGGCGTATGCTCACCGTACTAGGAACAGCGGGTGCGACGACGCTAGCTGGATGCAACACGCTGACGAGAGGCGGAGAAAGCGGTGGTGGCGGCGGCGAGTCTGGCGACGGCCGCACGATCGAGACCCAGTACTGGAATGACTGGCCCATCGACTCGAAGAACAACGACGATGTGCCACTGGAGTACGCAGCTATTGAGGGCCAACCGCTGAACGAGGTGCGCATCTCGTTTGGGAACGACGACACACCATGGATGCGCGAGCACGCGCTGATGATACAGACGAGCTTCGAGGAAATCGGTGTTCCCACCACGTTAGAATCGGTCCCAGTGAACGTCCTATACGATGAACACTGGCCGGTCGACACAGGCCACATCGACCCGGTAACGATGAATGTACATGGACCGGACCCACAGCGCGGACTGGACCCGAACCCGTTCCTGATGCGGATGCATCCGGAGACCGGTGGGAACTACTACAATTACTGGAACGAGGAGATCACGGAGCTGCTTAACGAGGAGACGGCGGAGGTTGCGGATGCCGACCGACGCGCCGAACTCGTCCACGAGATCCAGTCACTCGCAAGCGAGGACGCGTATATTATCTCCTCTGGGTTCCCAGACGTGATCACGGCGGCCAACACGAGCGACTGGAGCGGCTACGTGCCGACGCCCGGGAACGGCACGACGCAGGACTCGTTCATCTGGAGTCAGGTCAATCTTCAACCGGAGACGGACGAGGCCGTCTGGGTCAAGGGCGTCACTAATTCGATGAACAGCACGAACATCGCGTGGGGGACGGGCGGCGCGGAGGAGAAGCGGCTGCTCAACGTCTACGACGGACTCGCGGACGCCTCGCCCCAGCTTGAGATCGTCCCGGCGCTCGCTACCGACTGGGAGGCCGTCGACGAAACTACCGTCGAGATGGAGCTCCGCGACGGCGTCGAGTGGCACGACGGCGAGTCGTTCGGCCCGCAGGACGTGAAATTCACCGTCGAACTATTCCAGGAGTATAACGCTACTTCGCAGGGCCCGTTCTACACGCCCATCGACAGCGTCGAGGTTCTCTCGGAGTCCGGCGGTGGGAGCGTTCGGTTCAACCTGTCAAGCCCGGACGCACCGTTCCTGACCCAGCGGATTGTCCGGAGCATTATTCTGCCCGAACACCGGTGGTCAGATGTCGACAACCCGAGCCAGCACAACCCCGATCCGCCGATCGGAACGGGGCCATTCAAGTTCGTCAATTGGGAGCCGGGGACGCGCTTCGAGGTCGAGAAGCACGAGAGCCACTGGATGTGGGACGACGACGTGCGCAACGACCTGCTCGGCGACGAGTATTTTGAGGCGGGTGACGGGATCGACGGGATCGTCTGGGCGAATGTCGGCAACGTGGACGCGCTCATCGGTGCTCTCCAGCAGGGCGACATCGACGCCGTCGGGACGACACTATCCAACGACCAGGCGGACCGCGCGGCCCAGACGGACGGGATCGAGAAGCAGACGACGGACAATTTCGCAGTGCTTGACACCCACTTGAACCACATCGTGCCGCTGATCCGGGACAAGGAGTTCCGCCGGGCGGTCTCGCACTCCGTCGACAAGGAGGGGTTCTTCGAGAGCGTCCTCGGTGGTCGCGGAACCGTCGCAGAGGCGCAGAATCTTATCTCTCCGCTGATGGAGCAGTGGCACAACCCCGACGCGCCTGGATACGAGTTCAACCGCGAGGAGGCGCGAGCGATCCTGCAGCGTGCTGGCTACACGACCCAGAACGGGACGCTCGCGTGGCCCAGCGGTGAAGCTTGGGACGCGTTCGCCGAGCGGGTCGAAGACGGCCACGCTGGTCGCGAGGAGCTCGGACAGGCTGACTTCTCCTGATCGGCGGCCAACTCCGTCTCGGTCCGAGTTTTGGTACACGATCCCCCAAGATAACATGATGAAACCTCATCCATGAACTTCAGACGATTTTTGATCAAACGCATCGCCATCTCGATTATCCTGACGGTGGTTGCCGTCTCGATCATCTTCCTCACTATGCGGCTGCTTCCGGGTGACCCATTCGGGTCACTGGTCGCCAGCGGCGATCTCACCACGGAGCAGCTAGAGGCGGTTCGCGCACAATACGGGCTGGACCAGCCACTGTGGGCCCAGTACGTCCAGTATCTCAGCAACATTCTGACGTTCAACTTTGGCTACTCGATCACGCAGGGGCGACCGGTGTGGGACATCCTGCTCCCGCAGCTGGTGGCTACGCTCGTGCTGCTCGTGCCGGCGCTGATCGCCACCGCAATCGTGTCGACGATCCTCGGGATGTACGCCGGCTGGAACCGCGACTCGCTCTTCGAAAAGTCGAGCATTGTCGTGACCACATTCTTCCGGTCCACGCCAATCTTCATCACCGGCATCTTTTTTTTGATTATTTTCGCGTATCAGCTGAGTTGGTTCCCAGCGTTCGGGATCCGGAGCCCAACGGCCAATCCCGAGGGGTTCACCGAGCTATACCTCTCATGGGACTTCGCGAAACATTACTTCCTCCCGTTCGCAACGGCAGTGTTGTTCTACAGCGGGGATTTCCTGCTGCTGTCTCGCAACAGCATCGTTGAGCGGAAAGGAGCAGCCTACCTGAAACTCCATGCGGCGAAAGGGCTCAACGAAGTCGAACAGCTCGCGCGCGCCGGCCGGAACTCGATGCTCCCCGTGGTGACGTACTTCGCCCTCCGGATGGGGATGCTGTTCCAGGGCGTGATCACCCTAGAGGTAGTGTTCGCCTGGCCGGGGATCGGCCGCGGCCTCGTCACGGCGATCCAGCAACAGGACTATCCGACGGTGCAGGCGGCAGTGTTCATCATGGCGTTGGCCGTCATCATCATGAACCTGCTTGCGGACGTCGTGTATGCGCGGATCGACCCCACGGTGAGCGTGGGTGATAACGTATGAGCATCACAGATCGCGAAGTCGCCGTCGAGAAGCTCTCGGAGTTCCGCAATCGTCTTTGGTACACCCTTGGTGTCGTCCTTGACGATCCGTGGGCGCGGCTGGGACTGTTCATCCTCTCCGCGTTCTTCTTCCTCGGGATCTTCGGTCCATACCTCGCCCCGCACGACCCGATCCAGTACACGGTGACGGACGAGACGGGTAGCATGCTGCGGACAGACGCGCCGTCAACGACCGCGCCAATGGGGACCACAGCGTTCGGCAAGGACGTGTTGAGCCAGTTCCTCGCCGGCGCGCGGCCAACCTTCATCGTCGGGGTCTTCGGCGGGTTGGGCACTGGCGTCATTGGTTTCCTCGTCGGGCTCACCAGCGGCTACTTCGGCGGCCGCGTCGACGAGGTATTGATGCGGTTCACGGATCTCACCTTCGCGCTGCCGCTCCTTCCGATGGCGCTTTTGATCCTGACGTTCGTGACGCCAAGCATCTACCTAATCGCGATCGTCATCACGGCGTTCCTCTGGAAGATGCCCGCACGAGTGATCCGGTCGGAGGTGCTATCAGTGAAGGAACGGACGTTCGTTAGGTCCGCACGCGCGGTGGGTGCGGGCCACGGCCGGACGATGTTCCTGCACGTCGCTCCGAACGTGCTCGCGGTCGGCTTCCTCTATACGGCCTATGCGGTCGCGTGGTCGATCGCCGTGCAGGCGTCACTCGCGTTCCTCGGGTTTGGAGACCCGACAATGACGAGTTGGGGACGCATGCTCAGACAAGTCTTCGAGTCCGGCAGCATCCGTGTCGCGTACTGGTGGGTGCTCCCGCCCGCAATTGGGATCGCGGCAGTGACGACCTCCGTCTTCCTGGTCGGCCGGTCGCTTGAAGAAGTGATCAACCCCGAGCTTCGCGAGGAGAAATCAGAATGAGTTTACTAGAGATCGACGACCTCACGATTACGTACGATACCGGCGACAGCAGTATTCACGCGGTCAACGGCGTCTCCTTCGACGTCAAGGCCGGAGAGAACTACGGGCTCGTCGGCGAGTCCGGTAGTGGAAAGTCCACCGCCGCGCTCGCCGTGCTCGGCCTTCTTGACGACAACGGGCAAGTCGAGAGCGGCGAGATCCGGTTCAAAGGTGAGGACCTGCTGACGATGCCGGAATCCCGTCGGCGGGAAATCCGGTGGGAGGAGATCGCATACATCCCACAGAGTGCGATGGACGCGCTCGACCCGGTGATGACCGTCGGCAAGCAGGTCGATCAGGCGATCCGGAAACACCGCGATGTCTCGAAGGCCGAGGCACGGGAGCGAACGCGCGAGGTGTTCGAGATCGTCGGCCTTGACCCGGACCGTGCAGACGACCACCCACACCAGTTTTCCGGCGGTATGCGTCAGCGTGTCTCGATCGCGATGGCACTCGCGCTGGAGCCGGACCTTATTATCGCGGACGAGCCGACCACAGGTCTCGATGTGATCGTCCAGGACAAGATCATGGACAAGATCGTCGAGATTCAGGAGCGGACGGACAGCTCTCTCATGTTCATCACCCACGATATCGGCGTCATCGCCGAGGCGAGTGATCGCATCTCCGTGTTGTACGGCGGGAAGGTGATGGAGCAGGGTCACACCGACCGGGTACTCGCGGAACCGACAAACCCGTACACGATGGGATTAAAGAACTCCTTCCCAGACATCGACAAGCTTGGTGAACTCGCCGTCTCGATCCCGGGGTCGCTCCCAGAACTTGACGCGGCACCGAACTCGTGTGTGTTCAGCAACCGCTGCCCGTTTGCCACGCCAGAGTGCGAGGAGAGTCACCCACCGATGACGGAGACTGGGATGGGCGACGACGCCCAGCAGCGTTCGGCCTGTTACCGGACTGATAATGTCGACCGGCTCCGGTCAGAAGCCACCGATCCGGGTACGTGGGGGATCGACATCCGCGATCGCGATACTTCAGAACCTGGGGAGACGGTGTTACAAACGCGTTCGCTCTCGAAGTGGTACCAGCAACCGCAGGGCCTTCTCGACGGGATCCGTGGAAAGGAGCCTGACTACGTGAAAGCTGTTCAGGATGTCGATCTGGAGATCCGCGAGTCGGAGATCCTTGGAGTTGCGGGCGAGTCCGGGTGCGGTAAATCAACGCTCGGCGAGACAGTCGCCATGCTTGGCGAGCCGACCGACGGGGACATTGAGTTCCGCGGCACGTCAGTCGACGAGTACCACAAGGGCGACATGAAGGAGTTCCGTTCGAAGGTGCAGATCATCTTCCAGGACCCCTTCGACTCGCTGAACCCCCGGCAGACCGTAAGGGCCTGCGTGGGAGAACCCCTATCGATCCGCAACCGCTCGCAGGCGGAGATCGATGAGAAAGTCCACGAGACGCTCTCCGAGGTCGGACTGAACCCACCAGAGAAGTTCCTCGACAAGTACCCGCACCAGTTGTCGGGTGGTGAGCGGCAGCGGGTGGCGATCGCGCGGTCGCTCGTACTGGAGCCGGAACTGTTGATCTGCGACGAGCCTGCGTCGATGTTGGACGTTTCGCTCAAGGCGAGCCTATTAAACGTACTGCGTCGGCTCGCGGACGAGCGCGACTTGGGCGTGCTGTACATCTCACACGACCTGGCGAGTCTCACGCAGATCGCTGACCGGCTGGCGATCATGTACCTCGGTGAGGTTGTGGAGAACGGTCCGACTGCAGACGTGATCGACGCGCCGAAACACCCGTACGCGGCGTCCCTGTTGTCTGCATCGCCGAAGCCGGATCCGCGTGCGAATCGCGATCGAGTGCTCCTCCCGGGCGAACCACCGGACCCGATAGACTTACCAGACGGGTGTAACTTCGCACCACGGTGCCCGAGAGCACAGGACGACTGCCACAAGTCTGATCCAACGCTGGCGGCCGCAAGCGACGGGGACCACGGTGGTGCCTGTTTCTACCCAGTTGACGACGGGGCGCCGGGTGACGAAGGTGGAACAGCCGCCGTCGGCAAGCCCACGGGCAGTGACGGGCCGGCCGAGACCGACGACCCAGTCAGGACTGACGGGGGCGAGTGACCGGATGCCCACACTCCGCCGATCTGCGCTGTTCACGCCGGCCGACGATCCGGGGATGATGCGGACTGCAACCAAGTCGCCGGCTGATGCCTTGATCTTCGATCTGGAGGACGCCGTCCCAGCCGACCATCTACCGGAGGCACGTGAGAACCTCAGGCGTATCGTGACGGACATTGGAGACGATGTCGAGGCTGGCGCCCGGATCAACGCGGTCGGCACCGACATGTGGCTCAACGACGTGCGGGCGGCAGTCGCGGCCGGCGTCGATGCCTTACTCGTACCGAAGGTCGAGTCACCGGCAGAGCTGTCGGCAGTCACAGACGCGCTTGCCACATCGACGGACACGCCGCCAGCCGTGCGGTTCGCCATCGAGACGCCGACGGGGCTGCTTGACGCATCGGCAATCGGGGCACGGGCTGCGTCGCTCCCGCCGGTCACCGGAATCTCGTTCGGGTTGGCCGATTACTGTCGGGCGCTCGGTGCCCCCGGCCCAACCGAGTCGATCCGCGACCGACTGGCGTTCCGGATCGGGTCCGTCGCTGCGGCACACGGCCTCGGAGCGTTCGCATCGACGCATCTGGATGTGGAAGACGAGGCGGGACTCCGACGCGTCGCGGCGTCGAGCCGCGATATGGGGTTCAACGGCATGAGTGCCATCCATCCGGTCCAGCTACCCGTGATCAACGACGTGTTTACACCTGACGACGACGCCGTGCGGCGTGCACGGCGATTGGTGGAGGCGTACGAGGCGGCCGACTCTGACTCGATCCGCGTCGAAGGTGAGTTTCTCGATGAAGCCACGGTCGCTCACCACCGCACGCTGATCAAGCGATACGAGGCTGTCCACGGCGACGACCGATAGCCGGAACGCAAACCTCGTCACTCGGTTGTTCGGACCAGCGCGTCGACCACCACAACGTCGTTCTCCCGGACCAGGACCGGGTTCAGATCGAGCTCTGCGAGCGGCGCTTCCGCCGCGAGGTCGCCGATACGCTGGACGAGATCCACGAGTGCGGCCCTGTCCACCGCTGAAGTGCCGCGTGTTCCCTCGAGAAGGCCCGCAAGTGCCGTCTCGTCGATCATCACCTCCGCGTTTGCTTCGGAAAGCGGAGGCACGCGGACCGCACCGTCGTCCAGCGTCTCTACGAGCGTGCCGCCGGGAGCGACGGTCACCAATGAGTCGAACACATCGTCGGACGACACCCCCACTAGCGCTTCAACGCCATCGTCAATGTGTTGCTGGACGAGCACGCCCTCGATCGCCGCCCCAGGATGTGCATCGCGTGTGTTCTCCACGATTTCCTCGTATGTGCGCCGGGCCTCATCTTGATCGCGAACCTCAGCGCGGACCGCTCCGATATCGCTTCGATGGGCCACGTCGCGCGAATCGATCTTCATCGCAACCGGGAACCCGACCGCGTCGGCCGCATCTACGGCCGTCTCGGCATCCGTCACAAGCCGCGTCTCGACGGTGTTGATCCCGACCGAAGACAGCAGATCGGTGGCCTCTCCCCATGTGAGTACCTGCTCTCGCGGGAGGTCAGGGAGTTTAGACGCGTCGGGTCGGTCCCGCAGTTCGGCTCTGGTTGGCCCAAGGCTCAGACGCCGCTGGGCCTCTCCGGCATCCACAAGAGAGGCAACCGCGTCCAGACACCGCGCGGGGTCGTAGAACAGGGGCCACTTGGACTGCAGGCGCTCGTACGGAAGCGGATCGGGCGAGTCCTCGGTCGGTTCCTTCCGACCCGTCCAGAGGAAAGCGACTGGCGCCGGAGCGGCGTCCGCGATAGCCATCAGGTCCTCCGCGACCCGTGCCGCTCGTTCGTCGACGGCCGACAGCCCGATCGCAAAGACGTACGCGTCGTACGTGTCGGCCGCGAACAGCACCTCCGCGATCTCCGGCAGCGCCTCCGCGCCGTACCCACGGATGTCCGCCGGATTGTGCAGCTCCCCGAACGTCAACAGTTCCTCGATGTCGAGGAGTTCCGCCTCCGTGTCTGCGGGCAGCGGTGGGAGGTCCAGTCCACGCTCGTCGGCGAGATCCGCGAGGAGGCTGGCGAGCCCGCCACTTGTCGACGCGATGCAGACGCGCCCGGACTCCGGCGGATCGAACGCCGCGTGGGCGCTGGCGCGGCCCAGCAGGTCGGGGATGTCCGGGACGCGCTCGACACCGCTTTGATCGAACGCGGCCGCCCAGGCGTCGTCGCTCCCGGTGAGCGAGCCAGTGTGTGACAGCGTCGCCGCTTCAGCGACATCCGACCGGCCGATCTTCACGGTGAGCACAGGCGTTCCGTTTCTCGTCGCCCGCTCAGCAGCGGCCATGAACCGGTCTGGATCGTTGAGGCCTTCCACATACGCGCAGATCACCTCAACGTCAGACCGATCGGTCATGTAGTCAACGTAGTCGGCGAGGGAGAGGTCGACCTCGTTGCCGGTCGAGGCGATGGCGGCGAAGCGGGTCGACTCGTCCGTCCCGCGCTCGTAGAACGTCGTGAACGCGAGCGCGCCGGACTGGCTCACGAGGCCGATCCCCCCGGGCTCCGGTCGGCGCGTACAGGTGCTCGTCAGGACGGTTCCAGCCTGCGCATCGGCGACACCGATGCAGTTCGGCCCGCAGACGCGGATCTCTCGCTCGGCCGCAACGGTCCCGAGTTCCGTCTCCAACTCTATGCCCGTCTTGTCCGCCTCGCCGAACCCCGCGGAGATCACCAGTGCCGCCGGCACGCCCAGCTCTCCCGCCCTGTCGACCACGTCCACGACGTATTCCCGAGGGATACTGACGACGACGAGGTCCGGCACCGTTGGGAGCTCCTCAATGTCGTCGTAGCAGTGACGCCCCCACGCCTCCGTTCGGTTCGGGTTAACCGGATAGAAATCCCCCTCGTAGCCGTATTCCAGGAGATTGTCGACGAGGCGGGACGCGTACGTCGCATCTGGACTTGCACCGACGACGGCAACCGAGTCCGGGTCGAACAACGGATTTAGATCCGACATGATCATTAATGCATGATGGGAGACACCACCGGCGGTTATAAACGTATCCGCTGCAGCGAATAGGGCCACAACGCGCGGGCTTCGCGCCCTCCGTGCGTTGCGAGGTCCTCCCTTCATGACCTATCGGTCGGCTATGGATGCCCGTACCCCGTCCTACTCGGACGGCTGACTCGAACGGCAAGACTCCTGACCGGGCGGTGTGCTCGTCGCCAAGTCGTGGCCTTGTGCCTCGGAGTCGACCGGCTCGCTTGCGTCGGCCGTCGTCGTCTCGGCACCGTTCGCGTTCGTCACCGCGGCGGCCGCACTGTCAGGGGCGAGCGGGTAGTGACACGCGGCCTGATGGGCGTCCGGGTAGTCGCTTGCGTCTCCCGCCTGATTTGTCGCTGTCGTTTCTTTTGCGACGCCGGTCAGCGACGGGTTCACGTTCCGACAGTGGTCGTCCGCTCGCGGGCATCGAGGCGCGAAAGAACAGCCTGCCGGGAGCACGTCTGTGGGCGGCGCCTTCTCGTCGTCCTCCAGCGACACACGTGGACGAGTCGCGGTCGGGTCCGTCTCGGGCACCGCCGACAGTAGCGCGTCCGTGTACGGGTGCCGCGGCGTGTCCGCGATGTCGTCCGTCCGTCCGCGTTCGACCACCTTGCCCCGATGGACGATCGCAAGCCGGTCAGAGACTTGGATCAGACTGGGGAGGTCGTGCGAGATGTAGACGACTCCCATCTCGCGTTCGCGTGCCAATTCCCGGAGCAGGTTAAGGAGACTCGTCTTGAGCGAAATGTCCAACATCGACGCGGGCTCGTCACAGATCAACAGCTCCGGCTCCAGCACGAGCGACCGCGCGATCGCCACCCGCTGCCGCTCACCGCCCGACAACTGGTGCGGGTACTTGTCGAGGTACTCTGACGGCGGACCGATACCTACTCGCTCGAGCGTGTCGACAATCGGGTCTCCCTCGCGCTCTAGGTCGTGGATCGCGAGTGGCTCGCCTACGAGCTGCCGAACCGTCATCCGGGGATTGAGCGCGTCGAATGGGCTCTGGAAGACGATCTGCACGCGCTGGCGGAACTCCATCATCCGGCCGTCACGATAGTGGTCGTACGGCTCCCCGTCGAGCCGAAGCTGGCCGCTCGTCGGCTCGTGAAACATCGCGATCGTCTCCGCGAGCGTCGACTTCCCCGAGCCGGACTCGCCGGCGAGCCCGAGGATCTCCGACCGCGAGACGGACAGCGATACACCGTCCGCAGCCTTCACCTCGGTCGGTTCTTGGCCGAGCAGCCTGTCGAGTAGCGTCCAGCTCCCCCGGTACCACTTGGTTAGGTCGTCAATCGCTAAGAGGGTCTCACCGCGTGCCTGCTCCGTGTGTTCCGTTCCGATTCCCCAAGTCTCCGGGTCGGAGGCGCGTCGCCGGAGCGTGCCCGCTTCGGTGACGCGGTGGCACGCACTCCGCTGATCGCGAACCGGTATAGAGGTGAGGTCGGGATGTGAGTCTACGCACGCGTCCGTAGAGAAAGGGCACCGAGATGCGAACACGCATGATGAAGGCGGCTCCGTCAGCTCCGGTGTGGCGCCGGGAATCGCGATGGGGCTGCTCTCGTCATCACTGTTGAGGAAGGCGTTTTTCAGCCCCATCGTGTACGGGTTCGTCGGGTTCAACAGAACGTTCTCCGTGGTCCCTTGCTCCATCACCTTGCCGCCGTACAGCAGTGAGAACTCCGTACAGGTTTCCGCAACCGTCGCAATATCGTGAGTGATCAACAGCAGCGAACTGTCGATCCGCTCCTGGATATCGAGGATCTCCTCAATGATCTGGTCTTGCACGACGGCATCAAGGCCTGTGGTCGGTTCGTCCGCGATGATCAGGTCTGGCTCCAGTGTGAGCGCCATCGCGATGACGACCCGCTGGCGCATCCCTGCCGAAAAATCGTGAGGATAATCCGCCGTACGCTCGTAATCAAGGCCGACAATCTCGAACAGTTCGTCCGTCCACCGGCGTGCGCTCGAAACCGAGACGTTTCTGTTCGACCGGATCGTCTGGACGACCTGGTCACCGACACTCATCACCGGGTCAAGCGCGTCCATCGCGTTCTGGGGAATATAGGCGATCTTTTCCCAACGGAGGTCGCGGTACTGGGCCTCCGTCAGGTTCCGTAGGTCGTAGCCTTTGAATTCGATGCGGCCACCAGTGATACGTGCCGATTTCGGGAGTAGTCCGAGGATCGCGTCCGCGACAGTCGACTTGCCACACCCGGATTCCCCCGATATCCCATAGTTGACTCCGTCACCGACCGAGAAGGACACACCGTTGACGGCATGGATCGTACTGTCGGGACCATCGTACTCAACCTGTAGATCCTCGACAGTTAGCACGGGTGACCACCGCAGATCCGGGTCTTTAGCCGGAAGTGATACACGTTGTCACACTGAGAGGCGGGGAGACTTAAGCGTTCATCCGACTCATCGGCATCAGCGAAGATGACGACCCTACATGATGATAATTTGATGCAGGTTCTTTTGCAACGAGGGATCTGTTGAATTCCTCAATATTTGATAGGATCGTCGTATAAGATACAGAGGATGTAGTCAGCACGGGAGCTGCGTTATTTTCCTTAAATAGATCCTGAATCAGCTGATAGAATGCGCTTGTGAACTGAACATCGTCAGTGTCCGCGGGCGCGCCTACGTACGGTTATTGCTCCAATCAACCCGATAATCGCCGTTCCCCCAGCAATCACACGTAGCAAAAATGAGTTATAAAGAATTGAGAGCACAGCGGCGGTAATGCCTACTAATGTGGTCTCAATTGCGAATAGCATCTATCTCAGTTCGCCCATAGCAGTGCCTAAGTAGAATAATTATAAGAACTTGCCAGATTTATTGTATCTTTCTTGAGCCTTACATCCTTTATTTGTACCGAGCGATCACTCTCTCCGGCAGATTGGTATCGGCTCGTACCACATTCGTGTTCTGCATTCAGCAGAACGCGGGGATCATATCACTAGTCAATTTCAACAGAGCCAGCGTAGCCTATCTCAGTAACAACTCTCTGTCACGGAATGTCAAAACGGCCGTAGCGAGAATGCCAAAGTGAACTGCGACCGCAGGTGCACATACCTTGTACCAGAGACAGGCGGTAAGAGCTACTTGGCGAAGTAGCTCGTAAAGAATCTAGAGAGGAATGCTGAGATACCCACTGTTAGTGGCATCTTAGTCAGGTCCCACGGCCCGTCACTGTCGTCTGTGAGAGCGACAGTGACACCAACACTGATCACGAGCGGTTCACTAGATCTGTTTTGAAAGTCATACGTATTACGGAGAGATCGGGTTCATCCCCGCACTGAAGCGTGAGGCTTTCTCCTTGATTCTCTGTAAGGATGGTATACAGCACTACGACACAGGTGGGAGATACTATGTGCCCCTGACAAGCAGTAGTGAAGCAAGGTGGGTCTAGATGATGACAGCAGTCCTTGCTTCAATTACTTATTCTTTTACACAGACATAAACGCTGGGGGAGCGACACACGCAGGATGGACGGCTCGTGACGTTCATCGTGAGTTGTTCGCAGTCGGTGTACTGGTCTTTTCCAGGTCACCGAGATAGCAGAGTAACGGTTCTTAGTACTTTCTCGGAGACAGCAAAGTGTTCTCACTAGAGACGGACACTCAGCATAACGAGGTGATTCCGTTGGGACAAGTTAACCAGCGCATCTCCGGGTATACAGGATTGTTGATTAATCTTCAGATAGCTACTACTCGTAAGGCGAGTTCTATTCATCCTCATGCGTAGCGTGTCTTAGATCTTCCGACCGATGTCGTCGTAGTTGAAGCTGTGACTGCTCTCACGAGTGAGCCGCATATCTCGTCACCGGCAAGCAATGAGGCAATTACTGCGCAGCCGATTCTAGTAACAACTCTCTGTTACTGTCGGTCAAAACGGCCGCAACGCGAATGCCAGAGGGCACTGCGGCCGCATGTGGTACATGGCTGTGTGCCACCGGGTGGCACTGAAGCAAGGGAAAGACTCCTGTCATGACTAGCACCCCTTGCTTCACCTAGATATTCTTTCATACCGACATAACCGTTAGGGAACACGACTTACATAGGATGGATGACTCGCGACGATTATCATAGCGCAACAGGTTGCTCGCAGTCAAACCACTCAATGAACACGCGCCACTCAGGACTGGAGACACGGGGAGTACGACTATTCCAAGAGCGCAGAATAGTGGAGGCATGCTTAGACGAACTCTGCTTGTGAGTAGCGCAGTGGTGGCGTGTAGCGGGAGTGGGTGTGTGAGCGACTCTACGCTGCGATCCACGAGCGAGTCCACTGTCGTCGTGACCAATGCAATTGATGACGCGGTCGAAGCAACCGTTCGATTCACCACCGGTGCAGGGACGATTGGTGAAGCAACGGTTGATCTGGCTGCCGACGAACAGCAGCAGTTCACCGAGCAGTTCCCAGACGGCGATCGAGATATCACGATTGAGGTCAGCGTGTCGACTCCGCAAGCCGCTACCCACAAAGCGTCCGTTCCTAGCGATATTCCTAAGTACCGTGTGCGTATTCAGTCCTCTGGTATCGAGGTCGTTTGGGCAGAAAATTGAGACTGGCGATGCCTTCGTTAGTGAGATATCTCTCACAGTATCAAGAGCTGGTGATGTGATCACAGTGATTCGTATGCAGTGACATATCCAACGCTAGCGACGAGCCTCGTCTGCTGAGTAACAAAACGGTCGCAATAAGGATGGTAGACAGCACTACGACCGTATGAGGGATCCCCCTCCCATGTACCCCCAACAGGCGGCAGTGAAGCAAGGGAGGGCTCGTTGTCATGACTGGCACCCTTTGTTTCAATTAATTGTCCTTTTTTACCGACATAAATGTTTGGGAACACGACCCACGCAGGATGGACAACTCACGACGCTTATCGCGGTGCGACAGGTTGCTGGCAGTCGGGACACTCGATAAACACGCGCCGCTCACCATCCACCTCATATGCGATGAGGATGGCCCCACCGGTCAGATCGGTTTCACAGAGCGGGCACCGGCCACTATTAGACGTCACATCTGGCATAGGGGAGGGGGAATCACCTAGGGCGTGTGACGAGCCCAGCGATTCCACTTGCGAGTAGGCTACAGAATCTATAAAAATCGATGCAACTGGGGCAAAAGTGAGTATCCTCGCTGAGTTGTGCCTGCCCGTTCGTATAGTCCAGAGATGGGGAAATCTTGGGAGCCCGGTGTATGATAAGGGCGCGACTGGCTCGGAAGCGGGGTACACACTCTGAGTCGCCGGCTATCACGCTCAACTGTCAGACGTGTCCTGGCGACTCGCAACGAGATGCTGTTGTGCAGTCCTAAGTTTGTATCGGACGTCTGGATCGGCTGCGTCTGCTAGCGCCTCATCAAGAAGCTCATCTATGCGATAGAGATGGTCGCACATCATACTACTCTGTCGATAAAGCATCAATATAAGAACACCGTTGTCAACGGATAGCGCGCCACCACAGAGGAGTTTGTGACCTCACAACGCAGTTGCCACTATGACAGAGCGAGAGACGCCACGGTATACATGTCGTGAGTGCTCATGGCGCGGTACCGACTACACGGTCATCGGTGATGGAACAGCCGGTGGTAAGGCCGTCTGTCCAGCCTGTGAATCCCATCTCACGCTGGCACGATCTAGTTCGTAAGTTGAAACGTCGCCAGAGACCCTGACCCCTCCGTTTAGCGATATCTGTGACGACGTTTCTTAGCGTGAGACATGTGCTACAGGGTGCATTCGTAGGGTTAGAACGCATTTTCTCCCACATTAAGAGTATTATAACTATGATATGGTGAAAAAGCACAAATAGCGATGCACCAACGATTAGACGAACAAGACTACGAGCAGATTGCGAAGTTTCTCGCAACCCCAGCCTACGAGCGGCGGCCAGAGCTGCTCATCCCAGAGAAGGCGACTAATGATGAACCAACGGGGGAAGAGCGGTCCACTGAACAGAAGTAGCACACCCGACTACATCCATCACTCAGGATGGGACTCGTCTGCGTCTGCTGATGCCGCTCTGTCGGCGAGAGCATCAAAGCGCCGCTGGGCAGCACTCGCTCGTTCTGTCGTCTCATCTGGA
>Ga0209917_1000238_pt1 | contig 23196 bp, 26 predicted proteins | sample SalPon2_C_H2O_MG_FD_185710 | JGI IMG/M metagenome (GOLD analysis project Ga0209917, IMG submission 185710) | Salt pond water microbial communities from South San Francisco under conditions of wetland restoration - Salt Pond MetaG R2_C_H2O_MG... | ecosystem: Environmental > Aquatic > Non-marine... | reverse complement strand
CCACGCCCGACGCGCTATGAGGGTCCGGATTCGCGGCATCTACACCACCACACTCACCCACCTGTTCGAGGACGTGGTGCAGGCGTCCCCGCCGATTCGGGACCGGTTCGACGAGTCGTTTCCCGTCGCCCCTGCCGACCTCGCGGCGTGGACAACCACCGACAGACAGGGCGTCACCCTCTCTGGGGACCCGGTCGCGGTCGCCGACGCCCACGAGCGACTGGCCGGTATCTCGCGTGACACCCTCGCGTGGACTGACCCGCTCCCGAAAGACGGCGTCTTCGCCGGCGAGGTGACCGAGACGCTCGGCGGCGGCGCAGTGGTCGACGTGGGCGGCGGCGAGGGGTATCTCCCCTACGGCGAGACCGACGACCACGTCGAGACGGGCGACACCGTGCGCGTGCAGGTCCGGCGACCGAAGCCCCCGTGGACCGACCGCCGCGCTCGCCTCTCGACCCGTATCGAGGTGTCTGGCGAACTCGTCCGTCTCGTCCGCGGGGAGTCGCGCGAGTCGACCGGCGCGGCGAGTCTCGAAGACCTGCTCCCGCCGGAGGTCCCGGACGGCTGGCGACCGAAGTGGGGCCGCGACGAGGAGGAGGCCGCGATGGACGCACTCGGTACCGCACTCGATACGGCGACCGACCGCGCCGAACGGTTCGACGACCTGCCGACGCGGGGCGACCCCGACGCGCCGACCGCGCTCGCGACCCCGCTCGCCACGAGCCACGTCTGGTTCGGGCGGGAGGGCCGGTTCGAACTCGACGCGTTGCGCCGAGAAGTGACCCGGACGATGCCCGGACACCACCGCGTGAAGGCGGGCGCGTCCGACGCGAGCGCGGCCGTCGACTTCGCGGAGGCGCTTGGCGCGTTCGATTCCGAGGCGTTCCCCTTCGCCGTCGTCGCCAGACAGTTCGGCCCACAGGAAGGTGACCGACTCGCCATCGACCACGGGAAGCCGTCGGGGGAGTGTTTCACCCTCGGGAAGGGGGAGGTAACGAGCGTCGGAGCCGACGGCTCGCTCAGACTGGAGCGCGAGATGTCGCCCGGCGGGACGTACGACGCGCTCGGCGTCGACCGACGAGCCGGCGACGTGGCCGTCACGAAGTTCGAGGAGGGCCGCTGGTGGTATCCGACCGTCTACCGGGGCGACGACGGCACCCGGCGGGGGACGTACGTCAACGTGTGTACGCCTGTCGAGCTGTTTCCGAATGCCGCGCGCTACGTCGACCTCCACGTCGACGTGGTGAAGGGACCCGACGGCGAGGTTCGCCGGGTCGACGACGACGAACTCGACGCGGCGGTCGCGGCCGGGCACATCTCGGAACCGCTGGCGGAGAAGGCTCGGGCGGTCGCGTCGAAACTGGAGCGGGCGCTTTGAGCGATTTCTGACGGCCCCATCCGTACACCCCCCGGTGCGTTCGCTCGGTCGGTCGTCTATCTCGACGTGCTGGGCGAGGTGGCGAGCGGGACGAGTGCTGCTTCTGCCTCGTCGGCGTCGTAGCGTTTGCGCTGTCCACCGTCGGCGCGAGCGGTCGTCGTGGACGTATCGTCTATCGGCATTCTCGGGACAATCGGTTCGATTGTATCTCGGCGCATCTACTCTGTAGATGAACCGGAGGGTAATAAGTATAATGAATGTTCATAATATATGCGAAGGGCTGGCGGCGATCCAACAATACCCAGACCGTACAATCAGTGCAGGTAGTGGATTCCGGGTTCGACGGCGTCCCGTACACATATCTTCGGGGCGCGTGTCTGGCCCGTATGGACCTGCTTCCCGACCTCGACGGCCGAGTCGCGCTTGTCACCGGTGCCGCCCGCGGGCTGGGCCGTGAGTTCGCACTGGCGCTGGCCGACTGCGGTGCGGACGTGGCCGTCCACTACAACACCAGCGACAAGAGCGCCCGCGAGACCGCCGCCGACATCCGCGAACTCGGCGTCGATGCACAGGCGTTCTCCGCCGACGTGACCGACCCGACGCTCGTGGAGGACCTCTTTAGCGCAATCGAGGACGAACTCGGCACGGTGAACGTCCTCATCAACAACGTCGGTGACTTCGAGCCGGTTCACTGGGAGACGGTCGAGTGGTCGCGCTGGCGAGAAGTGACCGCGACCAACTACGAGGCGACCGTGCTCTGTTCCCGGCGCGCGCTCGCTCCCATGCGCGAGGCCGGCTGGGGTCGTATCATCAACATTGGCTACGCCTCCGCCGACAAGGGACTCGTCTCGCCGAAGAACTTCCCGTACTTCGTCGCCAAGACAGGCGTCCTGATGTTCACCCGGATGCTCGCGGCCGACACACAGGCGGACAACATCACGGTGAACGCCGTCTCGCCGTACGTCATCGAAAGCTCCGACGAGTTCCCGGAAGAGGCTCCCCGCGGCCGGTGGGCCACCTACGACGACCTCATCGCCCCGACGCTGTTCTTCTGTTCGGACGCCGCCAGCTATCTCTCGGGCGAGAACATCGAGGTCGACGGCGGCTGGCTTCCGGAGACCGTATGAGTGTCGAGTATTACACGCGAGTAATACTTTTCTGACGCCAGTTCGTACGCGCGGTATGTCCAAGGTGACGAGCAAGGGACAGGTGACGATTCCCAAGAGCATCCGTGACCGGCTCGGTATCGAGGCCGGCGACGAGGTGATTTTCGAGGAGACGGACGACGGCTACGTCCTCCGAAAGCGCGTCACCGAGAACCCCTTCGAGAAGTGGCGCGGCGCGGCCGACACCGATGCGACCGTGACCGAACGGATGGCGGAGCTGCGTGGCGAGCGGTGAGGACGGCTATCGACACCAGCGCGCTGCTCGCACTCCTGTATCCCGACGACGCGCACAACGAACGGGCGAGTCGCCTACTCGGCGAGGCCGTCGCGGACGGGTCGGTTGTCGTCACCGGCACCGTCGAGACGGAGCTGGCTGCGGACCCGACGTTCGAGACGCGCGCAGACCTCGACGCGTTCCTCTCCGACACCGGGATACAGACGGTGACGCCCGCCTCGGAGACGCGATTTCTCGCCGGCGAACAGTTCTGCACGTACATCGACCGCCGTGGCTCCGAGTTACAGTGTCCAGCCTGTGGTTACGAGACGACCCACGACTGTCTGGAGTGTGACCGAGAGATTCGGTCACGACAGCGACTCGCCGCCGACTTCACCATCGGCGCGCACGCCGAGCGCGAGGCCGACCGACTGCTCACCTTCGACGCCGGCGTCTACGAGACGTACTTCGACGTGGAGATACAGACCGTCGGGGAGTAGTTACGCGTCGTCGACGGCCGCGAGCGCGACGCCGATGGAGATGCCGGCACCCATCCCGATGGCGATACCGACAGCGATGTCGTCGAGTGCGACACCGAGGGCAGCGCCGAATCCCGTACCGAGGGCGATACCGATGGCGAGCCGCTCGGGGTGAGGGAGTCCCTCGTCGGCGCCCGCGTCGCCCATCAGTTGTTCTGAATCGCGTCGATAACCATCGCGGCGGCGACGACCGGCTCTTTCGGCACGTCGCTCGTGTCGTCGAGGTCGATGGTGTATGTGTCCCGCAGAGAGAACTTCCCGTGGATGCTGCCGACGTGATCGCCGTCTGCGTCGGTGATTTCGTACTTGTGCGGGATGAGATAGCCGAACGGGAGGAAGTTCCGCGCGAGCGTGACAGCAGCGCCACGGGAGTCGATTTTCGCGAGCGCGCGCTCGGAGTCGGCGTCGCGAATCGTCCACGTGTCCTGAAAGATCGAGTAGTCGTTATCGAGGATGACGAGGTTCTGGCCGGTCTGGCTGTCAGTGAGCATGTAATCGCCGGCCACGTCGAGGATACCGCCGGCCTTAACCGTGAATACGTCCGTTCCGTCGCCGTCGACGAACGGGAACTCCTCTTTCAGCTTGAACATCTTCTGTTTCCCCCGCAGGACGACGTTGCCGGTCGAATCCGTCGCTTTGTACTTGTTGCGGATGAGACTCTGCTGGACGGTGTAGGAGGCGTCCGTCAGTTCGATGCCGCTGATGTCGTAGGAGGACATGCGCGTGTCGTCTCGGGGAGGGGTAAAAAGGACTCGCCACCCATGTCAGACGCGTGACCGACAGGGTTTCCGTTCGCGCGTCCCTCGATTCGCGTAATGAGTAAAGACCACATCGAGGTCCGTGGGGCCGAAGAACACAACCTCAAGGACATCGATATCGAGATTCCTCGCGACTCCTTTACCGTCGTCACGGGCTTGTCGGGGTCGGGCAAGTCCTCGCTCGCCTTCGAGACGGTGTACGCCGAGGGCCAGCGCCGCTACATCGAATCGCTGTCCGCGTACGCGCGCAACTTCCTCGGCCAGATGGACAAGCCGCAGGTCGAGAACGTCGAGGGGCTCTCGCCGGCCATCTCCATCGACCAGAAGAACGCCGCCAACAACCCCCGCTCGACGGTCGGGACCGTCACCGAACTCCACGACTACCTCCGCCTGCTGTACGCCCGCATCGGCAATCCACACTGTCCCGAGTGTGGCCGTCCCGTCGGGGAGCAGTCGGCCCAGAACATGGTGTCACGACTGCTCGAACTCCCCGAGGGAACCCGCGCGAAAATCGCCGCGCCCGTCGTGCGCGACCAGAAGGGAGCCTTCGAGGACCGGTTCGACGACCTCGTGAGCGAGGGGTACTCGCGGGTCGAGGTCGACGGCGAGGCGTACGACCTGACGACGGAGCGTCCCGACTTGGACGAGAACTACAACCACACCGTCGACGTCGTCGTCGACCGCGTGAAACTCTCCGCGGATGCGCGGTCGCGAATCACAGACTCCGTCGAGACCGCCCTCGAGGAGGCCGACGGCGCGTTGAAGCTCATCCTCCCCGACCCGCCCGAAGACACCGAGTTGGGTCGCGAGACGCGCTCGACCGGCGACTTGGCTGGCGAGAGCGACGACCGACTCGTCGTCACCTTCTCCGAGGACCTCGCCTGCACCCACTGCGGAATCGACCTGCCCGAGTTGGAGACGCGGTCGTTCTCGTTCAACAGCCCCCACGGCGCGTGTCCCGAGTGTGAAGGAATCGGGGAGTCGAAGAGCGTGGACGAGCGGTTGGTCGTACAGGACCCGTCGAAGCCGCTGAAAGACGTGTTCGAGCCGTGGTCGTACAACCGGAAGTACTACCAGCGCCAAATCGACAACGTCGCGGAGCACTTCGGCGTGAGCGTCGAGACGCCCTTCGAGGAGTTAGACAAGGAGATTCGAGAGCAGTTCCTCTACGGTACCAACGACATCGTGGAGTTCTCCTGGCGCACCAAGAACGGCGTGCGCGAGAAGTCCGAGAGGTTCGAAGGCGTGATGGGGAACCTCTCGCGGCGACACGTCGAGACGGACTCCGACCGTGCCCGTGACCACATCGAGGAGTACATGGCGACGACGACCTGTCCCGCCTGCGACGGGACGCGGCTCCGACCGGAGTCGCGGGCCGTGCTCGTCAACGGGACCGACATCACCGAAATCAACGAACTCTCCATCGGCGACGCGCTCGAATACTTCGAAGGGCTGGAGGCGGAACTGACCGAGCGCGACCGCAAGATTGCCGAGGAGATCTGCAAGGAGATTCGCGCGCGTCTCGGCTTCATGGAGGAGGTCGGGCTCGAATACCTGACGCTCGACCGCGAGGCCGCCACGCTCTCGGGCGGGGAGAGCCAGCGGATTCGGCTGGCGACGCAGGTCGGCTCCGGGCTGGTCGGGGTACTCTACGTGCTGGACGAGCCATCCATCGGGCTTCACCAGCGCGACAACGACAAGCTGCTCGACACGCTCGAAGGGTTGCGCGACCTGGGGAACACGCTCATCGTGGTCGAACACGACGAGGAGACGATGTGGCGGGCGGACAACGTCATCGACATGGGTCCCGGGCCGGGGAAGCGCGGCGGCGAAATCGTCGCCCACGGCGACGTGTCGGACATCATGGCCGAGGAGGAATCGGTCACCGGGGAGTATCTCTCCGGCGAGCGCGGGATTCCCGTGCCCGAGACGCGCCGCGAGGCCGACGGCTACCTGACGATTCGGGGCGCGCGCCAGCACAACCTCGCTGACCTCGACGTGGAGGTTCCGCTCGGCTGTTTCACGGCGATTACGGGCGTCTCCGGGTCGGGCAAGTCGACGCTGCTGCACGAGATTCTGTACAAGGGCCTTCGCAAGCGGATGAACGACAGCGACGTGAATCCGGGCGAACACGACGACATCGAGGGCATCGACCGGATTCGCGGCGTCCGGCTCATCGACCAGTCGCCCATCGGACGAACGCCGCGGTCGAACCCCGCGACCTACACCGGCGTCTTCGACCACATCCGCGAGCTGTTCGCCGAGACGAAGCTGTCGAAACAGCGCGGCTACGAGAAGGGCCGCTTCTCGTTCAACGTCAAGGGCGGCCGGTGTGAGGCCTGTGGCGGGCAGGGAACCGTCAAAATCGACATGAACTTCCTGTCGGACGTGCACGTCCCCTGCGAGGAGTGTGACGGGGCGCGCTACAACGACGAGACGCTCGACGTGACCTACAAGGGCGAGACCATCTCGGACGTGCTCGACATGGAGGTGGACGAGGCGTACGACTTCTTCGAGTCCCACAGCGGGCTGCGCCGTCGGCTTCAGCTGCTGAAGGACGTTGGTCTCGGCTACATGCGACTGGGCCAGCCGTCGACGACGCTCTCGGGCGGGGAGGCACAGCGCGTGAAGCTGGCCGAGGAACTCGGCAAACAGGACAAAGGCGAGACGCTGTATCTGCTCGACGAGCCGACGACGGGCCTCCACTCGGCCGACGAGCGCAAGCTCATCGAGGTGCTCCAGCGGCTGACCGACGATGGCAACACCGTCGCGGTCGTAGAACACGAGCTCGACCTCGTGAAGAACGCCGACCACATCATCGATCTCGGTCCGGAGGGTGGCGAACACGGCGGCGACCTCGTCGCCGAGGGAACCCCCGAGGCGGTTGCGGAAAACGACGACTCCCACACGGGTCGGTATCTGCGCGACCTGCTCCCGGGCGTCGAGCTTGAGGGACCACGCTCTGACAGTCGCCGTCACGAGCTGAAGGAGGCAGAGACGCCGGTGGCAGAGTAGTCGACCCGACTGCGAACGCTCGAAGTGGCCGAATTTCGGCTCGTGAGCCGACCAACGTTCTTAATGGGCTATCGGGCGACAGTGAGTTGTGAACCAATACGCCGTAGTGGCAGTCTTCCTCGCCGTCGCGCTCGCCGGCTGTGGCGGGTTGGTGGGCGATACGTCCACGGGACCGATCGCCGACGGGTACAACGAAACGGGCGTCGAGGACGTTTCGCTGGCCGTCCAGACCCACGCGGAAGCGGTCGCGTCGAGCCGGTACAGCTACGAGCAGACGGTCGAGACGGGCGGGACGACCGGGAGCTTCGAGATACACAGCGGCTCTTCGGGGACCATAGCGACCCAGCGTTCCTCGAACGGCGCGAGCCGGTCGGTGTGGCGTGACGCCGACAGCGCGGAGGTACGCACCCAGCGCGGTGAGCAGTCGACCTACAGCGCGCTCGCCGGTAACGTCTCCATCGCCCTCTCGGACTCACGAACCGGAAGCACGCTCCGCGCGGCCGAGCAGTTCCCGCGGACCATCATTCAGCAGGTCGCCTTCGACGCGGCGGGCGGGACGGAGTGGAACGGCGTCAGCGTGCGCGAGTACGAGACGACCGGCTTCCGCGTCGCCGGCATCAACGGCACCGTCGACGGTCAGATGCTCGTCGACGCCGAGGGCCGCGTCCGGCACATCGACATCGACCTGACCCAGACGATACAGGGACAGTCGCAGTCGGTCGCTATCGAGACGAGTCTGACCGACGTCGGCTCCGCCACTGCGAGCGAACCGGACTGGACCGGCGAGGCACCCTCCGTCTCGGTCGTCAACGAGGGCGGCGTTCTCGAAGTGACCAACACCGGGAGCGCGAGCATCAACGCGACGTTCGTGGGACTGGAGGCTGGACTCGATAGCCCGCTCGCCCCCGACGAGACGATGTACGTCGCTCCGGGGAACAGCACAGTCAGCGTGAGCCGCGAGCGACCCGACTCCGTCGAGTACAACTGGCCGCGCCCGGATATTGCGCTCCGATTCGGCACGGACCGGACGGTGACGATTGGCGCGTACTTCAGCGCGGAGTACGCCGACGAGCCGGTGACGCTGGGCGCGTAACGTCGGCTGGATAACTTAAGTTGGATGCCGTCGTTTTCTCGGGTATGAGCACGGCTGTCGATGACGAGACGATTCTCGAGGTGTTGCGGTCGAACAGCGCGCCACAGATGACGACCACCGAGGTCGCGAGCCATCTGCCGGTGACGCGCGGGACGACCCGAACCCGGCTCCAGCGACTCGTCGACGAGGGCCTCATCAACCGCGAGACGGAGGGAAACAACGTCGTCTGGTGGCTCCCCGAGCGCGAAGACGAACGGGAGGCGTGGGAGCCAGACGCCGAGGAGGAAGAAGCCGAGCCGGAGGAAACGGGCGCTGAGGAAGAAGAAGCCGAACCGGAGGAAACCGAGGCGGAAGCCGAAGAAGAGGAAGAGCCTGACGAGTCCGCGGCTGACGACGCAGAGAGTGAAGCGGGCGAGGATGAGGAGACGGACGAAGCGGGAGACGGAGCGGAAAGCGAGGATGAGGAGACCGAAATTGCGGTGACGGCGACCGAACAGTCGAAGGCCGAAGGCGAGGATGGAACCGAAGTCGAGGTCGAGGCGGTCGAGTCCGAGCCGTCGGTCGAGACACCCGACGAGGCGACCGAGACGCGAACCGCAGCGGACCGCGAGGAGGCGGCCGAACTCTCCGACGACGACGAGGGGCTGCGCGTGCTCGCCGGCGTGGCCGTCGGTCTCGTAGCCGTCATCCTGCTGCGTCGACTCCTCGGCGAGGACGAGCAGTAGGGCGGCGACTGAAAGGCATTTACTCGCGCTCGCGAACAGTGCGTATGCACGATTTCGTCGTCGTGGGTGCTGGGCCCGCCGGCTCGCGGTTCGCTCGGAGCGCGAGCGAGCGCGGTCACGACGTGCTCGTCTTCGAACAGGGAACAATCGGCGAGCCGCTGGCCTGTTCGGGCCACGTCTCGCTCGACGTGTGGGAGTACGTCCCCGACGGCGCACGCGAGGAACTGTTCCAAAACGAGATTCGGGGCGCGCGGTTCCACCTCGGCGGGCCGGACTCGCGGGCGTACCCGTTCTACCGCGACGGCCCGATTTCGAACGCGGTCGACCGCGTCGGTCTCGACCGCGCGCTCGCGCGAGCGGCGAGCGACGCGGGCGCAGACGTGCGCGACAGCCACACCGTCACCGCCGTCGATGAGGGTCGCGAGGCGGTCACCGTCACCGCGCGCGGGCCGGATGGAACAGAGAGCCACGAGGCGCGAATGGTCGTCGGCGCGGACGGCCCGCGCTCGCGCGTCCGCGAACAGTGTTCGATTCCCGAACCGGACGAGTTCCTCCACGGCGTCCTCGGCTTCGATCCCGAGCCGGACCACGAGGCGTTCGTCGACGTACACCTGACCGTGCCGGGGTTCTTCGCGTGGCGGATTCCGCGGGGCGAGGACGGCGTCGAGTACGGGCTGGCCGTCTCGCCGGGCGACGACCTCAACGCCCGGTTCGACCGGCTTACCGCCGGTTACGACGCGACCATCGACCGCCGGTGTTCCGGGCTGATTCCGGTCGGTCCCGCCTCGCGGACCATCGGTCGCCGGTCGCTACTCGTCGGTGACGCCGCCGGCCAGACGAAGCCGTTCACCGGTGGCGGCATCCTCTACGGGATGCGCAGCGCCGACCACGCCGCCCGTACCGTCGACCCGACCGACCCGGCGACGCTCTCCGAGTACGAGTCGGCGTGGCGCGAGGAACTGGGGACCGAGATTCGGCTGGGTCACGCCGTTCGGGCCGGCTACTCGGTGCCCGCACCGCTCCAGCGGCTCGGACTCCGGGCGTTCTCCGGCGAAATCGGCGTCCACATGGACGAGCCGTCGAGTCTCTTCTCCCGCGAGCAGCTGCGTGCGATGTTTTGACGCGGACGCAGAAAGCCTATGACGGACTCCCGACTCGCAGGGAGTATGTCCGAGGAACTGGTCGCGGAAAGCGACGCGCCGGTCACGCCCGACCGAATCGCCGACGACCTCCGGGCGTTGGGCGTCGAGACCGACGACACGCTGTTCGTCCACTCGTCGCTCTCCGCACTCGGATGGGTGCCCGGCCGCGCGCAGGGTGCAGTCGAGGGGCTTCGCCGTGCCGTTTCCGAGGGGACCATCGTCGTACCCACCCACTCGACGGACCTCTCTGACCCGAGCGAGTGGGAGAATCCGCCCGTCCCGGAGCCGTGGTACGGCCCGATTCGGGCGGCGACGCCCGCGTATCGTCCGGACGCGACGCCGACGCGCGGGATGGGCGCGATTGCCGACTGTCTGCGGAGCTACGACGACGCAGTGCGGAGTGCCCACCCGCTCTACTCCGTTGCCGCGCTCGGGCCTGACGCAGACCGAATCACCAACGACCACCCGCTCGAAGACGGGATGGGACCGGAGTCGCCGCTCGCAACCGTGCGCAACCTCGGCGGCCGAGTGCTCATGTTCGGCTGCGACTGGGGGCGAAACACCTCGCTCCATCTCGCGGAACAGCTCGCCGACATCGACGCCGGGCGCGTCGAGGCCGGCGCGCCGATTACCGTCGACGGTCGACGGGAGTGGGTCACGTTCACCGAACCCGACTACGACGACAGCGACTTCGCGGCCTGCGGCGAGGCGTTCGTGGAGGCGCGACCCGAGGACACGGCGACGGGGACGGTCGGCAACGCCGACGCCGTGCTGTTCGACCAGCCGTCGCTCCTCGAGTTCGCGACCGAGTGGCTCGAAGTGAACCGTTAGACCCAGACGCCGAGCGCGAGAAACAAGCCGCCGAGCGCGAGGACCGGGAGACAGTGGCCGACGCCCCACGCGAGCCCGGCGGTGACGGGTCGGTCGTCGTCCTCGACGAGGGTGGCGACGGCGGCGACGTGGTCGGCCTCGAACGTGTGTCGCACGCCGAACAGCCCGCCGACGAGGAAGGGGAGTTCGAGCATACCCCGACCACTCGGCCGCCGAGGAAAGCGCTGTCCATCCGGGCGAAACACCGAACAGCCGGCCCTCCGAAGGGCGGGTATGGACGCACTCGTGTTGTGTGGCGGCGAGGGGACGCGGCTCGACGCTGGCGAGAAGCCGCTGTACGAGGTCGGCGGCGAGCCGATGGTTGGGCGCGTGCTCGACGCGCTCGACGCCTCGGGCGTCGATACCGTCTACGCCGCCGTCACGCCACAGACACCCGAGACCCGCGCGTACGTCCGCGACCGCGCGACCGTCATCGACACCGCGGGCAAGGGGTACGTCGCCGACCTCGGAGCTGCCCTCGAAACGGTGGGGACACCCGCCGTCACTGCTGCCGCCGACCTCCCCCTGCTCGCGGCAGAACACGTCGACAGCCTGCTGGACCGCGACCGCTCAACGAGCGTCTGCGTGCCGACGCGGCTCCAGCGTGCGCTCGACGTGTGCCCGGACCGGACACACACCGTCGAGGGCCGGGAACTGTCGCCGTCGGGACTGAACCTCGTCGGTGACGGGGCAGACCGAATCGACCGCCGGTGGGACGCCCGGCTGGCCGTGAACGTGAACTACGCGAGCGACGCGACCGTCGCGGAGCGGCTCTGCTGATGGACCCCGACAGCGTCGATTCGGTCGGGCGGGTCCCCCACGGCTCCAGCGACGACCCCGACGTGCTCGACTTCTCGGCCAACGTCAACACCCGCGTACCCGACAGGGCGCGCGCAGCCTACAACGACGCCTTCGCCGAATCTCGCTCGTACCCTCCCGACGACTATCCCAACTTCCGGGCCGCCGCCGCCGAGTACGTCGGCTGTGCGCACGAGCAGATCGTCCCGACCGCCGGCGGGTTGGCCGCGCTCCGGCTCGCAATTGCGACGGCGATACGACCGGGCGAGTCGGCGCTCGTCCCGTACCCGAGCTTCGGGGAGTACGCCCGCGAAGTCGAGTTACAGGGCGGCGAGCCGACGCTCGTTCCCCACGACGCCCTGCTCGACCGCGACCCCGAACCTCACGCGCTCGCGGTCGTCTGTAACCCGAACAATCCGACCGGCGACAGCTACGACGCCGACCGGCTCCGCGAGTTCGCAGTCCGGTGTCGGAAACGCGACACACTCCTCGTCGCCGACGAGGCGTTTCTCGGCTTCACCGACGAGCCGTCGCTCGCTGGCGAACCGGGGGTTGTCGTCGCGCGCTCGCTGACGAAGCTGTTCGGCTTCCCGGGGCTTCGGGCAGGGTTCGCCGTCGACGGACGGGAGTCGGGGCGATTGGAAACGGCACGCCGGGCGTGGTCGCTCGGCTGGCCCGCCGCCCGCGTCGGCACCGTCTCGATGCGCGATACGGCGTTCATCCGGGAGACGCGCGAGCGCGTGGCCCGCGAACGTGCCTTCCTCGAACGCGCACTCGCGACGGAGTTCACCGTCACGCCGAGCGATTCCCCCTTCCTGCTCGTGGAGGTTCCCGACCACGAACGGCTCATCGAGCGGGCGCGCGAGTCGGGTGTCGTTGTTCGCGACGCCACTACCTTCCGGGGAATTGACTCACACGTTCGGGTGGCGGTACGCGAACGCGAGGAGAACGAACGACTGCTCGCCGCACTCGGAGTCGATGTATCGGAGTGACCACCGGGCGGGCGTCTGTCGGCTTCACGGGCCGGCGACGCGGTGGCTGTCGGCCGGCTTCGACGGCGGCTACACCGAAGGGGAGGTGGCGTACAACGTCACCGTCCCGGAGGGGTTCGACCGGACCGACCTCGCGACCTACGCTCGCGAGCGCCGCCGCGAGGCCGAATTCGGCGACGGCCCGACCCTGCTGACTGGGGTGGAACAGCAGCACGCGAGAGGGGCGCGACTCGACTCCGTTACGGCAATCGCGACGGCCGGCGTATCGAACCCGGCCGGGTTGCCGATGGACCTCGACGACGGGCCGACGGAGCCGACGGAGCCGAAATCCGGTGACAGGCCGCCGAAACCCGGAACCGTGAACGTCCTGTTGGCGACGACGCGACGGCTCCCGGACGGCGCGCTCGCCAGCCTGCTCGCGCTCGTCGCCGAGACGAAGGCCGCCACTCTCCTCCACGAGACGGGGGTCCCGGGGACGACCTCCGATGCCGTCATCGTCGGGAGCGCACGCGACGGCGAGCGGGCACAGTTCGCAGGGAGTGCGACCGCGGTGGGCCGGGCGGCCCGCGCCTGTGTGCGCGAGGCGGTGCGTGGAAGTCTCGCCTCCCGGTACGCCGACCGGTCGCTCCCCGAATCGGTCGCCGATGCGGCGTACGGCGTCGAGACGACGGTGCGGGCGGACGTGTTCGAGCCGAGCGATACGCCGAAGTAGGCGGCCCGCCTGCTCGGAGTGTGCCCGTTACGTTCGATCTGTTCGGCACGCTCGTCGACGCTGCCCGGCCGGCCGACCCCGCGGCGGCCGTGGCGCGCGAACTCCGCGAGCGCGGCGTCTCGGTCCCCGACGACTGGGCCGACGCCTACGCCGAACCACACGTCGATGCGCCCGAAGGAGCCGAGGTGCCGCTACACGCACACGTCGCCCGTGCGCTCGACTCGCGTGGCGTCTCGGCCCCCGACAACGCCGCTCGTCGCGCCGTCACCGCCGCCTTCGAACCCGACGTGACGGCCGGCGAGGGTGCGCGTGCGGCCGTCGAGCGTGCCCGCGAGCGCGGTCCCGTCGGCCTGCTTTCGAACTGTTCGGTCCCGGAACTCGCCCGCCGGAGTCTCCTGTCTGCCGACCTGCGATGGCTGAACGACGACCGCGACCCGCTGTTCGACGTGGTCGTGACGAGTCTCTCCTGTGGCTGGCGAAAGCCCGACCGGCGCGCATTCGAGGCGGTCGCGCGCCAACTCGACTGTGAGGTGCGCGAACTAACCCACGTCGGTGACAGCGATGCCGACGCCGGTATCGAGGCGGCCGGCGGCAGGTTCGTCGACGTGCGCGAGCGACCGCTGGAGGCGCTGTTCCGATGAGTCTCGCCGCCGCGGGCGCTGTCGTGCTCGCCGCCCTGCTCGACCGGCTGGTCGGCGAGCCGCCGAACCGCGTCCACCCGGTCGCGCTCCTCGGGCGAGCGATTGCTCCCCTCGACCGGGCGTGGAACAGCCCCGCCGAGATGGGTCTCTCCATCGCAATCGTGCTCCCGGTGCTCGTCGGCGCGGGCGTCGGGGCAGTCGTGGCCGTGGTAGTCTCCCTGTCGGTACCCGCGGCGACTGTCGTGGCCGGTCTCGTGCTCTTCTCGGCGACGAGCCTCCGGATGTTGTTGGCCGAGGCGCGCGCCGTCGAGCGCCTGCTCGGAGAGGACATCGACGCCGCGCGCGACCGGCTTCGGTCGCTGGCGGGCCGAGACAGCTCCGACCTCGACGCGAGTGAGATTCGCTCTGCTGCCATCGAGAGCATCGCCGAGAACCTCGCCGACGGGCTGGTCGCGCCACTGCTCGCGTTCGCGCTCGGCGCGCTCGTCTCGCTGCCCGTGGCGGCCGGTGCGGCCGCGTTCGTCAAGACCGTCAACACGCTGGACTCGATGCTCGGCTACCCGGACAAGCGCCACGGCACGGCCAGCGCATGCCTCGACGACATCGTGATGTGGGTCCCGGCGCGGCTGTCGGCGCTCGCACTCGCGGTCGCGGCCGTCGACCCCGAGACGCCGTGGCGCGCGCGCGGCTGGGTCGATCGCGTCCCCTCGCCCAACTCCGGGTGGCCGATGGGGACGGTCGCCTCGGCGCTCGCCGTTCGACTCGAAAAGCCGGGGGTGTACGTCCTCAACGACGTGGCCCGGACGCCCGAATCGGCCGATGTTGACCGGGCGATTCGGCTCGTCTCGCGGGCCGGCTGGCTCGTGTGGGGGCTGGCCGCGTTCCTGCTCGCGTACGCGGGGTGGCTCTGATGGGCACACTCCGCGGTGCAGTCGGCTTTCTGACCCGGATTCCGGTCAGCGCCGACGGGGACGACTGGGACGCCTTCGCTCGCGCGCCGTGGGCCTTTCCCGTCGTCGGCTGGCTCGTCGGCGGGCTGGCGGCGCTCGCGCTTTTTGTTCCCACGCTGGGCGTCCCGTTCGCGTATCTCGTCGCACTCGTGCTCGTGACGGGGGTGAACCACTTCGACGGACTAGCCGACCTCGGTGACGCGATGGTCGTCCACGGGGACAGCGAGCGACGGCGCGCGGTGTTGAAAGACAGCGAGGTCGGCGTCGGCGCGGTGCTCGCGCTCGGGGTCGCACTCGTCGGGTTGGCCCTCGCCGGATTGGGACTGGCACGGCTCCCGCTCCGGACGGGAGTGACAGTCGTCCTCGCGAGCGAGGTCGGTGCGAAGCTGGCGATGGCAGCACTCGCGTGCACCGGGCGCGCGAGCCACGAGGGATTCGCGAGCGCGTTCACGGAACAATGCGACCCCACGGATATGGTTGGACCGCTCGTCGTCGCGGTGCCGGCGGTCGGTCTCGCCGCGTTCGGTGGACTCGCGGTGCCGGCCGCACTCGCCGCGCCGCCCGCGGTCGCGTGGTGGCTCCGTCGGTGGGCAGACGAGAAACTGGGGGGCGTCAACGGTGACGTGTTCGGCGCGACGAACGAACTCGGGCGGCTAGCCGGGCTGTACGCCGGTCTGCTTCTCGTTTAGAGGGTCTTCTCGTCGCGCACGGCCTCGGAGTCGATATCGCTCGCGGCGTCGATGCCCGCAAGCCCCATCGTGAGGTCGAGTTGCGAGAGCGTGTTGCGGAGGACCTGCTCAACGCCGTCCTGGCCGGAGTGGGCCAGTCCGTAGACGAACGGGCGACCGAGCATCACCGAGTCGGCCCCGAGCGCGAGGGCTTTGAACGCGTGCTCGCCGCGGCGGATGCCCGAGTCGAACAGCACCGTCGTCTCGTCGCCGACCTCCTCGACGATCTCCGGGAGCGCTTCGATTGCGGAGATGGAGCCGTCGATTTGGCGGCCGCCGTGAGTGGAGACCTGCACGCCCGCCGCGCCCGCCTCGACCGCCTTGCGCGCGTCTTCGGGATGGAGAATTCCCTTGATGATGACCGGCAGGTCGGTTCGTTCGAAGACGAACTCCAGGTCGTCCCACGTGAGCGAGGCGTCGCCGAAGACGGAGAGGAAGCGGTCGACGGCGGCCTCGGGGTCCTCTTCCGGCGGCTCGTCGAGCGACTCCCGGAACGCCGGGTCCGAGAAGTAGTTGCCCATGCCCTCGCCGTCGAGGAACGGGTAATACCCCTTCGAGAGGAGCCGTTCGCGCCAGCCGAGCGTCGGCGCGTCGACGGTGAGCACGATGGCCTCGTAGCCGGCCTCCTCGGCGCGGTCGAGGAACGACGCCGCCACGTCACGGTCTGCAGACCAGTAGTACTGGAACCACTTCGGCGTGTCACCGAGGGCGTCCGCCACCTCTTCCATCGACCGGGTGGAGAGCGACGAGAGGACGAACGGCACGTCGAGGTCGGCGGCGGCGCGTGCCGTCGCGAGTTCTCCCTCCTCGTGGACGAGTCCCTGCACCCCGAGCGGGGTAATCATCAGCGGGTAGGCGTGTTCCTCACCGAGGACGTCGACCGAGAGGTCTCGGTCGGCGACGCCACGTAACATTCGGGGGACGATGCGCCAGCGCGAGAACTCCTTGTTGCGCTCGAAGGTCTCTTCGGTGCCGGCCCCGCCGTGGATGTACGCCTGCGCCTGCCACGACATCCGTTCTGTGGCCTCCTCGCGCAGCGTCTCGAAGGAGACGGGGAAGTCGGGCGTCTCGCCGTCGAACATCCCGCGTCGGTACACCTCGCGAATCTGTTTCACGCCGAACTGCTCGCCGTGGGTGTCGTCGTCTGACATACAGGGGGTGGCGGGGCCGGCGGCATAACTCTACGGCTCGCCGCGAACGGAAACGGGAAGGAGCGTGAGAGGTCGCGCACGGACCTCCGTTCGGGGCTGAATACGGCCGCAGTATAGCTGTTTCGCCGCGTCCGACGACCGTTCGCCGCCCGTCGTCGCTGCGTCCGACGCTCAGTACTCGGTGCCGCGGCGCGCCCGAATCCCGGCGTCGAACGGATGAGTCACCTTCCGAACGTTGGAGACGAGGTCGGCGACGCCCTCCAGATACGCCGGCGAGGAGTGTGAGCCGGTGAGTACGAGTTCGAGCGACTCGGGCTTTGACTCCACGAACTCGACGACCGCGTCCGACGAGACGAGGTCGCGGTCGACGGCGTACAGCAGTTCGTCCACGATGAGCATGTGGACCCCCTCGTCGGCGGGGCCATCGGGGTCGAATGGCGTCGTGAGGTCGGCCTCGCGACATGCCGCCACGACCTCGCGAGCGCGCTCGAAGCCGGCTGCGGCCTCCGCTTCGTGGTCGCGGTCGTCGCTTCCGTCGTTGAGCGCGTGCCAGCCGTAGTGGCCGAGGTTCTCGTAGCTGTAGCCGGGGAGGGCGGCGATGGCGTTGTACTCGCCGCGAGTCGACTCGACGCTGTCTGCGCCACCTTTCATTAACTGGAGCAGATGGACGCGGTAGCCGTGACCGGCCGCGCGCATCCCCATCCCGAGGGCGGCGGTCGTCTTCCCCTTCCCGTCACCCCACCACGCCTGCGTACAGCCGAAGTCGTCGGGCGCGCTCGGCTCGATTGGCTCCGCGGTCGGCGTCTCTCCACCGGCAGGTGTCCGGTCGTGCATACCGGCGGGTGGAGTCTCCCGCTCAAAGTCGTGTCGTCACTCCACGAACTCGACGCCGGTGAACTCGAAGCGTGCCCCGCCCGACTCGCTGTCCGTGAGCGACACTGTCCAGTCGTGTGCCTCGGCGATAGAGCGGACGATGGCGAGCCCGAAGCCGGTGCCGTCGCCGCCGGAGTGGCCGAACTCGAACACCTGGTCGCGCTCGTCGGCGGGCACGCCCGGCCCGTCGTCGGCGACGTAGAAGCCGGTCGGGAGCCACCGCCACCGACGCTCCCAGCCGGTCGGGAAGCGCAGCCGGCGGGCACTCGTCGCTGAGAACGTAATCGTCGGCACCAGCCGCGAACAGGTCACTCGCGAAGGAAGCGTCCCCCTCGTCGGCGTAGACCACGACCGACACGTCCTGTCGACACAACGAGAGCGTCTCCTCGGGTGAGATTGCCGGCCCGACGACGAGCGCGGCTGCACCGGGCAGCCGCTCGCGGGCATCCGCCGGCGTCGCGACTGTCTCCACCGTGTAGCCGGCAGCCGACAGCGCGTCCCCAACCGCCCCGTCGTACGCCTGACCGAGGCAGATCACCCGGGCTGTCACACTGTACTGTGGAACCCATCCCAATTTAAAACGTGTGTCAAACCAGACGGCAGTCAAGACGAGTCGGCGACCAACGGGGCGGTCAAGAAGACGGGAGACAAGTTTCAGCTACGGAAATCGCCCGACGGCGACGGACACCGTTCGTCTCCTCGTTCCACTCACGATTTTCCGAGGTCGAGCAACCGCCGAAATCGCACGACAGCGTGGGAACTGTCGGATGCCCTGATACGGCGTGAGAAGTAGTCCGCCCTCCCCGATTTGAACGGGGGACTGCGGCGCGATAACAGGGTGGCATCGGGCAATCTGCTCGGCTTCCCCGACCGACGTCGTGGGTTCGCGGAGATGACAACCGATGACCCAAAACCTCGAACCCATCGCACCACAGAAAGCGGTAGACCTCTACCTCGCACAACGGGAAGACGACGCTTCTGAGAGAACCGTACAGGCTCACAGATACCGTCTCAAGCACTTCGTGCGCTGGTGTGGACAGGAGAACCTCACCAACCTCAACGGCCTCACCGGTCGCAGGCTGTACGATTACCGACTCTGGCGGAAGGACGACGGCGACCTCAACCCTGTGTCGCTTCGGACCCAACTCTCGACGCTCCGAGCCTTCGTGCGATTCTGTGAGAGCATCGACGCTGTCGAGTCAGGCACCCACGAGGAGATTCTGCTTCCGACCCTCGATGCCAACGAAGACGTGAAGGACGAGATGCTGGACGGAGAGCGGGCAGGGAAGATTCGGGAGTATCTCGAACGGTTCGAGTACGCCTCTCGAAAGCACGTCCTCTTCGAGATGTTCTGGGCGACCTCGATACGGATGGGTACCCTACACTCGCTCGATCTCGAAGACTTCCGCTCGGAGGAGCAAGCACTCGCAATACGGCATCGTCCCGACGAAGGAACGTCTCTCAAGAATGGCAAGAGGGCAGAGCGAACCATCGCCTTGCCAGAACGTACCTGTGAAGTCCTGAGCGATTGGATAACCCACACTCGTCCCGACGTAACTGACGACAACGGACGAGAGCCGCTCATTACTACTAAGCAAGGGCGTGTGAGCCAGAGCAACATCCGTGCCCTCGTGTACCACATCACCCGACCCTGCTACCACGGGGAGTCCTGCTGTTGTGCCGAACAGTACCCCTACTCCTACGCCAGCAAGTGCGAGCAATCACGGAGTCCCCACTGCTTGCGGAAGGGGAGCCTAACTCATCTCCTGAAGAACGACGTGCCGAAGCAGGTCGTCTCTGACAGGGCAGATGTCTCGCCCGACATTCTCGACAGGCACTACAACAAGATGACCGAGGAGGAGAAGATGGAGCAACGGAGAGAGTACCTCGACTCGGTGTGACCGCCCGATTGTCATAGGTTACATATGGAGGAGTGAAAGGAGTGGTAGACCACTCCTCTTAGAATGACAGACAGCAGAGATAACACAGTAGGATTTAAAAGTGATATGGTACCCACGTTCGTCTAGAAAGGCAGGCTAATGGGGCCTCTATGTCCATAAAATGGCGAAAAAACTCGCCGCCACCTTTAAGTGATAATCTCCCGTATAGTAATGTAAGGAAGTCAGAAACGTATCGCTCGCTGAGTAGCCACTTCTCCTGCTGAGGGTGTCCGTGTAGACGGTGGTTTGAGCAGTGGGTCTGGCAGTCGTGAGACTGTTCAGGACGGCTCTTGAGCGACGACTCTGGCTTGTGAGGTGACAGAAAATGCAACGCAACAGCAACGACTCTGGCAATCAGGAGAACAGCCAAGCGTCCGAGAAGGGCGTGGATACAGACACAGCGGAACCCGTTACCGATGGAGGGCAACCGCTCGCGTTAGAGGAGCGACTCGACAGTGGCTCGAAGTCGTGGAGTGACATCCAGAATGACAAGGTGTGGGTGTCTCACCGACCGAGTTATCCACCTTGTACGAGCGCCCGCACGACGCTGTGGGCGAAAGACGCTGACGAGCAGGAGCGATACGAAGTGTTGTTCCTCCTGCAACACGGTCGCCAGCATCCCGCCGAACGACGGGCCAACGGGTACAGCGAGGGGTGGGATGGGCAGAAGGTCCGACAGGAAGACGTCTTCAAGTTCTGTCGAGCGCACGTCATCCTCTCGCAAGCAGAAGTCAAGGAACCCATCAAAGGGTGGGCTGTCCAGAGGGTGATGCAGGAGTCACTTCAGGGTTTCAGCCGCTACTACGAGGGCATCGACGGAGCCGCACTCGGGTTTGCCACCCTCTGCAAGTACGATGATGTGGAGATGGCGAAGGACTCCTATCTGGTGGATGAAGCCGAGGAGATGCTCGGTGTAGATGGCGAGAACTTGGTCGAGTACGTCTGGGGTAAGTACGGAGGTGAAGTACAGTGACGACCTTCACCTTCCAGCAGGACAGCCGAGAGAACACAGGTGGTGATGATTTCCCGAGCCGGTTGAAACAGCGCGACTGCTGGCTCGTGACACAGGACAAGGAGCCGGTCACTCCATCGAGCAAGTGGCAACACTCGGAGAACCTGCTCACCTTCGCCGAGGCACAGGCAGAGGCTCACCGGATCGGTGGACAGGTAGCCTTCTGCTTCACCGAGGATGACCCCTTCGTCGGCTTCGACTTAGACGACGTGAAGCGCAACGGTGAGTTCACCAAGGAGGCTCGAACCATCGTGCAACGGCTCGACTCCTACACCGAGGTATCGAGTTCGGGCACAGGGTTGCACGTCATCGCAGAAGCCAACCACTCGGACGACCGCAAGCATCGCGGTGACTTGTCCGAGGGTGACCACCTAGAAGTGTACGACGAGAGTCGGTACTTCGTCCTCACGGGAGACGTGTACGACGGCCATACATCGGTCGAGAGCCGCTCCTCAGTCGCTCGAACCACACAGGAGGAGTATCTCCCTGTCGATGACCAACCCGACACAGGAGGCGACCAGAAGCCTATGAGCGAACAGGAGTTCGGTGGAGGTGACGTTGATGCAACTCCCGAACAGGTGCGCCGAACCATCCGAGAGTACGGAGCAAGCAGTCGCACCTCGGTTGATGGAGACGCGATCCTCCGACTATGGGATGGGAGTGATGCTGGCTACAGTGGAGACACCTCACGGGCTGATATGGCCTTCGTCAAGCACCTCTACTTCTGGTGTAAGGGCGATGAGCAGTTGATAGATGAGTGCTTCCGAGCCTCTGGTCGGATGCGACCGAAGTGGGACGAGTATCGAGGGAATCAGACATACGGTGAGATGACCATAGGGAAAGCGTATCGAGGCGATACCTTCGAGGGAGAGTACCTGTGAAGTGGAGGTTCAGAAGGGTGTGGTCATCACACACCTCCTGTGTCATTCCGGCGGTCACTCCTCTGGTCACTCTCCTCATTCCACCCTATGACAATCGGGTAAGTGTCACGGAGGTAGACACCGAGAAAGTATCTAAACGGTCTATCATATATCGAGAGCCGTGCTGAAGACAGCCCGCGTACTTCACACCAGAGGCTTGCTTCAGGCAACCTCTTCAAGTATTGACTCACCACTTCCCTCTTGTGATTCCCAATCCCATTCGTCTTCGACACGAACACGGCCGTCATCAAGCAGTTTGACGGTCCCTATGGAGTGCCCACTCGCAGTTTCGTGCTCCGAATTGATTTGCGTGTACCTAATATCCCACTCACTGCCATCGAACGTTCCAACGAGATGCCCATCGACGATATCACCACCGGAGTAGTGTGCGTAAATCCGGTCGCCCTCTTGCTCAAACTCAAAGCGGGTATCCCCACTCACTTCACCAGCGTCAGTATTTGCAACACCAACAAGCGTCCGGCCATCGAGGGATATTTCGTCTGTCATATACAGTTTCACTCACGGTGGACTCAAAAAAGCCGCCGAAACACGTTGCTGAATCCAGCCTCTATATTTAACGAGCAGATTAATTCAGTTTGCGAAGGCTTCCTCCACCAACTCATCGGCCTCTCCGTTTTCCTCTCGTGAGACGTGCTGTATCTCAAACTTCTCGAACCCGTCAGCCAACCCCTGTGCGCGGTCGCGGAGTTCACGAAGATGAGGCTCTCTCGTCTTCCACTCACCGTTGACTTGGCGGACGATTAACTGCGAGTCGCCCTTCACCTCAACGTCGGTACACCCCATCTCTGAAGCCGTCTCCAGCCCTCGGATGAGTGCCTGATACTCGGCTTCGTTGCAGGTTGCCGTCCCAATCCGTTCGCTTCCCTTCTCCTCGGTTGAGTTGTCTATCTTGACGATGTACCCGATAGCACCCCGACCGTTATCTGGTGGACGGGCACCTCCGTCGAAGTGGATAATAGCGGATGTGGTCATCACCAACCACCACCTGTGTCTTCTCGTCTGTCCATCACTCGATACGTGCCACTCTGCGTTGAGACTCGTTTCATACTTCCTCATTCTATCCTATGACAATCGGGCGGTCTTCACGGGGTATTTCCCATATAGCACATCTGGCGGATATTCAGGCTCGAATCCACCTTGGTCGCATATGGCTGGTTGCAGAGCAGGGGTATTTTCGGAGTCGGGGTGGCCTCTTTCTATGGCACCGAGTTCAACGCGCTGTATAAAAAATACGCCGCGCAAGGCTTGTGAACCGGAATGACAGCAGTACGTGACTTCGGGCCGAAAGTTTCTAGGTTCCCCAATACGTTCGGCTATACGCGAACGCACGACGGCGGTAACCCGAGTCAGGTGACCTGTTGAACCCAAACACGTCGAGATGGAATCGCACGACTGCGCAACTCCTCTCGGCTCTGAATCGTTCGGCGGAGAAGTCCGCCCTCCCCGATTTGAACGGGGGACAAGTCGATCTACAGTCGACTGCTCTACCAGTCTGAGCTAAGGGCGGGCGTACCAGAATCCAGTCGGGTGTCGGACTTAACCGTTATCATCGGACGCC
>Ga0209917_1000236_pt1 | contig 23274 bp, 18 predicted proteins | sample SalPon2_C_H2O_MG_FD_185710 | JGI IMG/M metagenome (GOLD analysis project Ga0209917, IMG submission 185710) | Salt pond water microbial communities from South San Francisco under conditions of wetland restoration - Salt Pond MetaG R2_C_H2O_MG... | ecosystem: Environmental > Aquatic > Non-marine... | reverse complement strand
TGGTGGCCCCTGAACCACCAGGTTCATCGGCTCGTCGACGGCTCGTCGGAGATGATCGCGGGCCTCGTGCTGGCGGATCTCGGAGAGGTCTGGCGCGTGCGTGTCGATCCACAGCGGTCCGTCCATTACCGGCTACTCGGTGCTTCGCGCTCAAGAATTAGTCGGTACGAACTACCCGACTCCGGACATGAACCGAAAACACGACGGAGACGGGATCGTGAGCGTCGGCGTCGACCGCGAGAGGCCTCCGGTTCGACGGTCGAGCCGGTGTGAGACCACGTCGTCGCTACGGGTGTGACAGGCGAAGAGACGGTCTCCGTGCGGGTGGATTCCGAGAGCCCGCGGATAGCGCCCGCCAGACGGAGTGACCTCGACGCGCTCGATCCGGCTCGGGGCGTGTACACACGCGAACGTGGCGATCGAGTCGTGCCCGCGGTTCGAGGCGAAGACGGACGACCCGGACGGGTGGACGCGGACGTCTGCTGCGATGGTGTCGGCCGCGTCGATATCGTCTGGGACCGTGGCGTGTGTCTCGACGATCGTTGGACGACGAGGGGCCGAGAGGTCGAGCACGGAGAGCGTCGCGTCGAGCTCACAGAGTAGGTAGCCGACGTCGGCGGTCGGGTGGACGTCGAGATGTCGAGGACCGGATCCTGGCCGACAGGCGAGCGTCCCGTCAGGGATCGGATGGAGTGTCCCGTCGGCTCGCGACAGTTCGTACACTACTACCCTGTCGGCACCGAGGTCCGGGACGTAGACGAGGGTATCCGTGACGAACGTAGCGCTGTGTGGATGGGCCGTAGACTGACGGTCCCTCCGTGGTCCGGAGCCTGCGTGGACGCGTCTGTCGCTCGGCGCCGTGAGTGAGCCGTCCGATTCGATAGGTAGTACGGTCACCGATCCCCCGGTGTAGTGAGAGACGAGAACATACGCCCCCCGCGGGTCGACGGTCACGTGACACGGTCCCGCGTCGCCGGTGGCGGTCTCCCCGAGCCGGTCGAGCGCGCCGGTCGACGGGTCGACGCGGTAGCTGACGACCCGTCCGGTGGCGCACTCGGATGTGGCGAAGATGACGGGCTCGGACGGATGGACGGCGACGAACGACGGGCGTCGCTGCTCCGCCCGGGCGAGCGTCGTCAGCGCCGCCCCGTCGACGGCGACGGTCACCAGCTCACTCCCGGTGTACGAGCCACACACCCCGATCCACGTCGCTCGCGACATCCGCTCCCTACAGGTCCCTCCACGACCGCTCTGGAGTCCACCCTAACACCGTTTCGGCTTTCGAGCAGTCGACGAGCGATTCGTATCCATCCATGGGGCGCCGGACCGTCGCGGACGGGTACGCCGCCTCGACGAGCTCGCCCGTCGGGACGTCGGCGGTGGTGTCGCTCGCGACCGTCCAGAACGACTCGTGGCCGTCGAAGTCGGCTTCGACTGCCTTCCGTGCCGCCGCTGCTGCGTCGTCTATCGCGAGGTACGCGTACAGCACGTCGCGGCCCGTGGCCGGATGGCCGTCGTCGAGCGACTCGAGTGATCGATCCGCTTCGGCGAGGTGTTCGCGCATCTCGTCGTCGCTCACGACCCAGGGATACCGGAGCGTAGCGATCTGCACGTCCGCCGACGGCCGGCGACCGTATCCGCTCGCGGTCACCTCCATCGCGTGTTTCGCGATGCCGTACGCGTCGTCAGGGGTTCGCGGGTGCGGCTCGTCGACCGGGAGATAGTGGACCTCGGCCGGCCGTTCTTGATGTTCGCTCCCCATTGCGTTGATGCTGGAGGCGAGACAGACGGCCTCCACGCCGAGCGCGTCAGCCGCCTCAAGGACGTGTACGCTCGACATGACGTTGCTCTCGTAGACGACGAAGTCGGGGTTCCCGTGCGGGTCCGGAATCGTTCCCACGTGTACGATCGCGTCCGCATCGGCCTTGGCGATCGCACCGTACGTCTCGCCAGCGTCTAAGAGGTCAGTCCGGACGTACCGATCCGACGCCGTCTCACGCCGGCTTCCTCGGGCGAGGTTCACGGTGGTGTACCCGTGCTCGTTCAGGTGCTCGAGAATCGCCGAGCCGATGGTGCCGTTGCCGCCGGTCACCACGATGGTGTCGAGCGTCATCGTGTCAACAGACCCTTGATGTAGCCGACGGCGAAGAGCCGGCCCATGTCTGTGTACCCGACCATGGCGTCATCCCGGTCCGACTCGCCGACCATCCGTGGCACGTGGTCGGGTCTAATTGGTCCGTCAAACCCGACCTCGCGATAGGCCTCGATGGCGGCCTTCATATCGGTCGGGCCATTGTCATGCCACGTCTCCACGAACTCTCGTGCTGTTCCCTCGACGTCGCGAAAGTGGACGAAGTGGATTCGGTCGCCGAACTCGTGGATGGCGTCGATAGTGTCGTGTTCCATCGCCGCGAAGTTCCCCTGACAGAACGTGACGCCGTGGTTCGGACTGTCGTGTAACTCGAGTATCCGGCGGTAGTCAGCCACCGACTGCACGATCCGAGGGACGCCCCGAACCGGTGACGTCGGCGGGTCATCAGGGTGAAGCGCGAGGTTCACGCCGTGTGCTTCTGCGACGGGCACCACCGCGTCGAGAAAGTACGCCAGGTTTTCCCACAGCTCTTCAGTCGTCACGTCCGCAGCCGCGTGGTCCGGTGCACGCTCCATCCAGGTGTGGTCGTACCCGATTCGCTGTGAGCCGCCGCGACCGGGGAGCGAATCGGACGTACGAATCACCCCGAGCGGGTTCTCCGTCCACACCCAGCAGTAGGTGTCGATGCCGAGCCGTCCCATGTTCTCGATCAGGGTCTTCACCCGCTCGATTTCGGCGTCACGACCCTCGCGACCCAACACCGTGTTTTTCATCGGCGGTCGGTCCTCGACGACGTCGAGTGAGAACCCGTGGTCTTCGAACCGCGCCGCCGTCTGCTGTAACGTCTCGTACTCCCACCACTGAGACACCCCCCAGAATCGGACGACGGCCGTCTCGATGCCGAGCTGTTTCGCTATCGTCCACCGCCGACCCGGTGTCGGTGGGAGCATCACCGTCGGGTCCATGTCGTAGTCGGCAGTCATCGCGTCGGGGTCGTCGTTTCGGACGACCCGTATACGGTTACCAGATCGTCGGCGTCGGTGCCGGTAGCTCCGTGACGGCGCGTGTGTCGCGTCTGCCGTCGCTTTTGTGCCGCATGGGGCTTACTACCGTCGTCTGTCACTCGAAGCTCCGTAGCGTCGCTGCCGGGACGCCCGTGTCGTCGGCGACGGGTCGAAAGAACGGTCATCTACATGCACGTTCGACGGTAGATGGATTCAACATTGCGCTGGTCGGCCCCCTTGCCGGTACGCCGCATGAGAGCCACGCGCTACAGCGCACAGGCGTTCTCCGCAACGTTCCACAGCTAGTGTGCGTCACCGTCGCTTGGAGATCCTGTCGATACGACTGGTAAAATTGCTAACAAACAATGTAAATGGATATTAATCGTTAAATATATCCCTCGCTTATGATCGCAGTACATGTCACGCGATAGCCGTTCAGACGACGAAACGATGACTCGGCGCCGATACGTCGCGGGTGCTGGGACGGTCGCAGCCGCGGGCCTCGCCGGGTGTTCCGGGGGCGGCAGTGGCGGCTCGAGCGACGGCGAGAGTTCGGGGAGCGATACCGAGGACGGTGGATCGAGTGAGACGGGCGGCGACGATACCGGCGGCACAGCACTGGAGATCGTCCACTGGTGGACCGCAGGTGGCGAACAGGACGCGTATCAGGCACTCCTGGATGGGTTCCGTGAGGCGCATCCCGACGTCGAGGTCGTCGACAACCCCGCCCCCGGTGGCGCCGGGTCCGCGATCGACACGGTGATCCAAAATCGCGTCATCGACGGCGAGCCGCCGAGCACGTTCCAAATCTGGCCCGGCCAGGCACTCACGCCGTACACGGACGAAGGGCTCTTAGAGCCGATCGGCGAGTCGGTGTGGGACGACGAGATGCGAGAGGTGTACCTCGACGGCGTGCTCGACCTCGCACAGCCCGCCGGCGACCTCGTCGCCGTTCCGATCAACATCCACCGGCTCAACAACCTGTTCTACAACGTCTCCGTGCTCGAGGACGCCGGCGTCGACCCGACGACCATCGACGGCCCGCAGGGACTTCTCGACGCGATGGAGACGGTCGCAGCGGAGACGGATGCGACGCCGATGGCACACCAGACGCAGGCTCCATGGTCCTCACTGCAGCTGTGGGAGAACGTGTTTCTCGGCCAGGCGGGTGTCGACGCGTACCAAACGCTGCTCGAGGGTGACGTGGCGTCGTTCGAAGACGAGGTTCGCTCGGCGCTCGACACGATGGCGGCGTACGCGGAGTACTTCCCCGAAGACGCCGGGTCGATCTCGTGGGACCAGGGCAACAACGACGTGATCGCTGGCGACGCCGCGTTCCTCCACCAGGGCGACTGGGCGGCCGGCCAGTACGGCTCGGCAGAGGACTTCGCGTTCGGCGAGGACTGGGACATGGTGCCGTTCCCGGGTACCGACGGCGTGTACCACTCGGTCATCGACTCGTTCGTCTTCCCGACGAACAACCCCTCCCCGGAGGCGACCGAGGCGTTCCTCAACTACGCGGGATCCGTCGACGCACAGGAGCGATTCAACCCGATCAAGGGCTCTATTCCACCTCGGACGGACGTGCCAATGGACGCGTTCGGTGACTTCCTCAGCCGGCAGTTCGAGGACTTCCAGAACTCCGACTCTCAGCCGCCGACGATCGCACACGGGACCGGAGTCGCCCCGGCCGTCCAATCGTCGCTCTCCGAGACGTTTGCGAACTTCAACGGCACCCTCGACGTCGACCAAGCGTACCAGGGTATCCGCGACGCGTTCTGATCGCGATGTCGTCCCCGTCTTCAGCCGCGCCGCACCGAGACGCTAGCGACGATGCTTCAGACGAGCAGGGTAAAACCGAGCCAGCGACCCGGACTGACGGTGGCGCGGTCGTCGATAGCGCGGACGAGTCAGCGGCCGCCACGGGTCGATCAGAGACATCGTGGCTCGCTCGGGCTCGGCAGAGCCGCCTTCTCGAATCGCTTCCGTTCTGGGGACCACCCGGGCTCCTCGTGGTGTTTTTCGTGTACGGGGCGATAGCGTGGAACTTCGTCATCTCGCTGACCGGGTGGGAGGGACTTGGCGCACCGAGCTACGATTCGCTGTCGACGGAGATGTATACGCGGTTGCTCTTTGACCCCTCGTTTCACGCTGCGTTTCGGAACACATTGGTACTGCTCATCGCGTTCACCGTGTTGTCGCTCGCCGTTGGCCTCCTCGTTGCGATTCTTCTCGACCAACAAATACGATTCGAGAACACCGTCCGGACGATCTACCTCCTCCCGATGAGCCTCTCGTTCGTCGTCACGGCGATCTTCTGGTCGTGGATGTACAATCCACGCATCGGACTGGTGAACGAGGTATTGCGGAGTCTGGGTCTCGGCGGCCTCACCCAGGCATGGCTCTCTGACCCGCAGTTCAAGCTAGCGGCCATCGTCTTTGCGTTGATGTGGCAGTTCTCCGGATACTGCATGGTCGTTTACCTCGCCGGGCTTCGTGCGATCCCAAACGCACAGTACGAGGCGGCGCGAATCGATGGTGCCTCGACGCTTCGGCTCTACTGGCGGGTGATCGTCCCGCAGCTGCGCGCTTCGACGATGTCGGCGGCGGTCGTCCTCGTCGTCTTCGCGCTCAAGGCGTTCGACTTCTTGTTCGTCCTGTTCGGCGTGAACCCCGGTGCATCGGCCGACATTCTCTCCGTGATGATGTATCGCGTTGCCTTCGACCGCATCCAGTGGGCGTACGGCTCCGCCGTCGCGATGGTGTTGTTCGCGATGGCGCTCGGCGTGATCGGCCCGTACCTCTTTGTCCAGTATCGCCGAGGTGAGCTATGAGCACAGAGGCCACGGGCCGGCCGTCGATCATCGGTGTGGATGTCTCGCGTGTGGCGTTATACGCGGCGCTTCTTGCGATGGTACTGTTTTACCTTGCCCCCTTGGAGTCCGGACTGGCGACCGCATTCAAAACACCCGATGGGTTCCGGACGACGACGCCGTTTGCGCTTCCTCCGCTCGGCGAGTTCACTGTCGACGCCTGGGGAACGGCGTTCGATCGGCTCGGCTCGGGGCTTGTAAACAGTGCACTGATGGCGGTACCAGCGACGGTGTTGTCCGCGCTGTTTGGGTCACTTGCGGCGTACGGATTGACGAACCTCGATTGGCGCGGCCAGGTCGGCGTATTGTTGTTGTTCGTCGCCGGCGTCTTCATCCCGTATCAGGCCGTCTTGGTGCCGCTCACTCAGTTCTGGTCGTTCGTCGATCTCGCCGGCCGGCTGCCGATTTCGGCCGTTGACCAGTACGAAGGACTGATCAACCTGAGCATCACTCACGTCGCGTACGGCGTTCCGATCTGCACCGTCTTGTTTCGGTCGTACTACGCGACGATCGACGACGAAATGCTCGAAGCTGCACGGCTCGACGGCGCGTCGGCGGCGACGATATACCGACGCATCGTGCTCCCGCTTTCCGTCCCGATCTTTGCGGTGACGCTCATCTACCAGTTTACTCAGATATGGAACGATCTCTTGTTCGCTATCGTCCTCGTCAGCGACCCGTCAAATCAGGTCGTAACCGTGGCATTGAACCAGCTGCAGGGGTCGTTCGTCCAGCAGTACAACCTCCAGATGGCCGGAGCGTTCGTCGCGGCGTTGCCGACGCTCGTCGTGTACGTCCTCTTCGGAGAGCAGTTTGCGAAAGGCGTCGCAGGTGAGACATAATGGCACGACTCCAACTTGACTCAGTGAAGAAACGATTCGGGGAAGGCACCGACTCCGTCCTCGCGGTAGACGATCTAAGCGTCGATATCGACGACGGCGAGTTCCTCGTCCTCGTCGGTCCATCAGGCTGTGGCAAGTCCACGACCCTCCGGATGGTCGCTGGCTTGGAGACGATCACCGACGGCGAGGTTCGTCTCGACGGCGAGGTGATGAACGAACGCGGGCCCGCAGAGCGTGATATCGCGATGGTGTTTCAGAGCTACGCGTTGTACCCGCACATGACGGTCCGAAACAACATGCGCTTCGGATTAGAGGAGTCAACCGACCTCGACGACGAAACGATGGACGACCGCGTTGAATCGACGGCCGAGTTACTCGAGATCACCGACCTGTTAGACCGCAAACCCGGGGCGCTCTCCGGCGGACAACGACAACGCGTCGCGCTCGGGCGCGCCATCGTTCGCGAACCGAAGGCGTTCTTGATGGACGAGCCGCTCTCGAACCTCGACGCGAAGCTTCGGTCGCAGATGCGCACCGAGCTCCAACGGCTGCAGGCAGATCTCGAGACGACGACCGTCTACGTCACACACGATCAGACGGAGGCAATGACGATGGCCGACCGCGTCGCGATCCTCGACGGAGGCGAGCTTCAGCAGGTAGCGACCCCACTCGAGGCGTATCATCGGCCGGCGAACCGGTTTGTCGCGGGGTTCATTGGTGAGCCGTCGATGAACTTTGTCGACTGCAGTGTCGCCGGCGAGGCCCTCGTCACAGACGAGTTCGCGTATCCGCTCGACACCGCGAACGATTCGGTTGATGCTGCGCTCACCGCGCTCGGTGAGGCTGCCGGTGCGACGCTCGGCATCCGACCCGAAGATATCGTTCTCATCGAAGCGGACGGAGGAGACGCCGACGATACACATCGACCGACAGTCACTGACGGTCCGCTGCCCGGCGAGGTCGATGCCTCCCATGCGTTCGCGGCGACGGTCGGGGTCGTCGAGCCAATGGGTGACGAAAACGTCGTGCACCTCACGCTTGACGACGGCCCAGAACTCGTTGCGACCGTGGACGGGCTTCGTCACGTGCGTGAGGGACGACGCGTCACGGTCGGGCTCCCGTCGAACGCGATCCACGTGTTCGACGCTGAGTCGGGTGAGGCGATGCAGAATCGATCGCTCGAGACCGCAGCCCTCGATACTGCGCGGGTGTGACACAGCGTACCCCGGCGGGTTGTGCGCTCGTCTGTTGGCGTTGTTTCATCCATCCTGACGCTCCCACGCGCGAGCGACTGCTCCACCGATCGCAGCCGCGACGACGACCTCGACGTAGAACGCGAGCACGAATCCGGCCGCGATCGCGTTGAGCGGGCGGTACGCTGCGGCGGCGAGCCCGACGCCGCCGGCAGCCAGGAGCGTCGCGACGAGGTACCCCGCGTCGCGCGTCGCGCGTCCGATACGGGTCGTATCGACCGCGGCCCGAAGCGATCCCTCGTGAGCGACGGCGACGACCGCGGCCGGCATCGGGTACAGCAGGGCGAACGCGAGCAGCGTCGCGACCGTCGATCCGGCGACGAAGACGAGTCCGTCGGATCCTCCCGTCGGGTCGAGTTGTTCGAGTGGTCCACCGAGCGTCACGACGAGCAGGCCGACGGGGACGACGAGGTAGGCGGTCGCGGCGACACAGAGTCGAACGCCGTCGCGGAGTAACGGACGGACCGGGCGCCACGCTGGCAGGGCTGGGTCGGCTCGCCGTCGGTTCGCGGTCGTGGTCGCAGCGACGACGCGCGAGAGGTAGCCGGCGACGGCGACGAGCGGGAGCACCGGTATCCACACCGCGAGCAGGTGGAGCCCGCTGCCGATGAGCAGTGTATCGAGCCGTCTCGACGAACCAATCGGGTAGGTGAGGAGGCGGCGTATCACTCGGTGCTCCAGTCGAGTTGGCTCAATGCGGTCTGTGGTGTGTGTTGGTTGGCATCGCCTGGTGCAGAAGGGTGTGGTCGTGTGTACTGCCGGTCAGGGAGACGGTGAGGCGTAAAGAGCATAGGTGAGCAACGGTGCGGCGTGTGCGAAAGCGTTTCGCCGGGCAGTCCCCGCCGAGTCAGACAGAAACCGTTTTGACCGCGCACCTGGTTTTGCCGATGAGGGCTCGTGGTCTAGTTGGTTATGACGCGGCCTTTACAAGGCTGAGGTCGGTGGTTCGAATCCGCCCGAGCCCACTATTGGTGCCGCGAACAGTTCGTGAGCGGCGCCACTGTGCGTGTTTGCGGGTGATTCGAATCAGGGAGCGGGAGGTGAGCGAGCGGTGCGAGCGAACGGGAGCGACCGTGGTTCGAATCCGCCCGAACACGTTTGCTCGCATGCGCTGTGATGTGTATCGTGCTGATATCCACCCCACGCTAAAGTGCGAGGTTTTCTCCTCGATCCTCCGTAACTGTATGAACGAGACGACTCTTTGAGACACGGATATCACTTCCTGTCACACCCTCTCCAACCGATTCAGTATGAGTACGGTGGTGGCTCTGTGAGCAACATGACCGCACGACACCCGGGCACGATTTTCAGCCACATCCTCCCCAACCGATTCGCGAGTCGCCTGTGGCGACTCGCTCATCCCTCGCACGCGCTCGCAAGCCCGCCTCCGGCGTGCTCGCGAGGCGCGCGCCACCGTTGAGTGGAGGGAATTGGGTTGATCGGTGTCGGTTGGCTCGCTGGAAGGTGATCGCCGTGGGGCGCCCTCACATCACCGCCCGGTCCACCGGAGGGCCGCAAGCGTCCCCTCAAACAGCGTGATCATGGTCAGCGTGACGATAATCGGGGCCATCCCGGTGGGGTCGGGACTGAACAGGAAGGCGATCCCGAGGAACGTCCCCCAAAAGATGAGCCGCTTTTGTTCGAGCCACCGGCGGGTGACGAGGTCCATCATGATAGCGAGCATGATGAAAAGCGGGATCTGAAACACGATCGCCATGAACGCTAAGAGGATCACGATCAGGTTGAACGTCTCTGCGAGCCCGAAGGCGATCGTCGCGGCGTCGCTCGTGTAGGTGGTGAAGTACGAGAAGATCGCGGGCAACACGAGGAAGTGCGCGAACGCGATCCCGATACCACCAAGCACGAGGCTCGTCGGCACCGCCGCGAGGTAGTACCGGCGCTCTTTCGTGTACAGCCCCGGTCGCATGAATCGGTACGTCTCGTAGACGAACGCCGGCAGGCCGACAACGACACCGGCAAGCCCGGCCACTTTCAGTCGCGTGAGCGGCAGCTCGAGCGGGCCGTACAGGCGCGGTCGATTCTCAAGCGGCGCCGGAATGTGATAGCCCCAAAAGTAGTTGATGAGCTCAGTCGACTCGGTGACGACGACGAGCGTTGCAAGCCCCCCGACGAGAAAGACCACCGCGAGCCGACGCATCATCTCCTCGATGTGTGCGGCAAGCGGCATTTCCTCGTCGGACTCCGGCCCGGCGATACCTCCGACGTCGTCCGGCGCGTCGACGGCTGCCGACGCGTCGCCGGTCGCTGTCTCGACCGATTCCGGTGGTCCGCCGGTCGTGGTCGCCGCCTCGGCGGCGTCCTCGGCGGTGGCTGGCCTGCCGCCGTCGCCACGGCGTTCGCTCTCCTGGCCGACTCCCCTATCGTCGGCTGGCCGTGGCTTGTGGTTGTCCGCCTCGGCGGCGTCACCGCCGCTCGACTCGTTGTCGCCAGCCGACGTGTCCTCGGTCGAAGTGTTCTCGGCCGATGTGTTTCCAGCCGACGCGTCGGCCGCTGCCGACCGATTGGCGTCGGACGGCTGTGGGTCCGTCGACGGCTCTGACGGCTCCTCGGGCGGCCGGTCGTCGTCTGGCATTCACCCTAGAGTCGCCGCCGGGTGATTATAGGCCTTTTCGGATAGCGACGGTCGCGGTCGAAAAGGTTGATAACGCGGACGGCCGTCTCACGGCGTATGGCGAGTGCCCTCGACGAAGACACCCAACGGTCGCTCGCAGCCGGCCAGGCGTCGGCACGAGCGTTCTTACGATCGATCCAGAAGGATCTCCAAAAGGTATTCGTCGTCTTCTTACTCGGCTTTCTCGCCACGTTCTGGGCGCTGCGCACCACTGTCTGGGAGGCGCTGTACGAGATGACGCGCTCGAATATGGCCGACGCTATCGCTGCGGAAGTCGACGTCATCGCGACGACCCCCTTCGAGGTGATTCTCCTCCAGGCGAAGATCGGCCTCGTCGTCGGCGCGATCGTCGCGCTGCCGGCGCTCGGCTACGTCAGCCGCGATGAGCTTCGCGCCCGGGGCGTGCTCCCGCAGTCGCCTATCGCCCGCTGGAAGCTCGCGGCGGTCGCCATGCTTGGATTCGGCCTCTTCGGGCTCGGCGTCGCCTACGGCCTCTACGCGTTCTTCCCGATTATGTTCGCGTTCCTTGCGGGCTTCGGGCTCGAGGCGGGTATCCAACCGACCTACGGCATCGTGATGTGGACGGAGTTCATTGTCTTTCTCTCGTTGTCGTTCGGGCTCGCCGGACAAATGCCGCTGCTTATCACCGGACTCTCGTACGCCGAGATCGTCCCGTACGAGACGTTCCGAGACAAGTGGCGGTACGCGGTCGTCGCCATCTTCGTCTTCGGTGCCGTGTTCTCTCCACCCGACCCGTTCACCCAGCTGATGTGGGCGTTCCCGCTCATCGCGCTGTACGGATTCAGTCTCTACTTATCGAAGCTCGTCGTCACGGCCAAACGCAGCTCCGACCGGGTCCGCGTGCTCGGCTCGGTTCGAGCTCACTGGAACGTCGTCGGTGGTGCGGCCGTCCTCGGCTCCGGGCTCGTATACGCCTTCTATGCCACCGGTGGTCGGACGGGGGTGAACGCCCTGCTTGAATCCGTCGGCAGCGACTGGCGGTTCCTCACCCCAGGCACCGGACTCGGCGTCGACGCAACTACCGCACTCGCTGTGTACGCCGTCGGCTGGGCCGGCGTGCTCGTGGCCGGCGCAACCCTATGGGCGGTGTATGCCGACCTCGACACGACGAGCGCGGGCTACCAGTACGGCGACCCAGCCGCTATCGACCTCGAGGAGCTCGACGCGGCCGGTGTTCGGGCAGCGCCGGACGCGCCCTTCGCTGCGATGTCGGAAGCCGAGTCGCTCGCACGGGCACAGGCCGCCCTTGACGACGACGACCCGACGAAAGCACAGGCGATCCTCGATCGGTTCGACGCGGTGACGTCCGAAGACGGCGATGCGGCGGCGTCTGAAGACGGCGACGCGGACGGTGGTGCGGACGGGGCGTCCGCAGCCGACGATGGCGGTCTCGTCGACAGTGTCGGTGACCGCACCTCGCGTGCCTCCTCGACGTTTCTTGAGGAGCTGACGGGCGACGAGGATGCCGAAGACGACATTGGCGGGTACTACACCGACCTGCGGTTCGTGCTTGATTCGTTGCGCTCGAAGTCGTTCATCCTCCTCGTGGTGTTTGGCGGCGTGATGGCGGCGACGTTCACCTGGCTGTACCTCGGCGGCCTGGCGGCCGTGCGCGCTGACCTCCAGTCGCGGGTTCCTGCCGAGGTCGGTGGGGGAATCAACATCATCACGCTCCACCCGGTTGAGGCGCTCATTTTCATGGTGAAAGTGTCGCTGCTCGTGGGCGGGCTCGCGGTCTTTCCGGTACTGTTGTACGCTGCGTGGCCAGCACTACGTGAGCGGGGGTTTGTTGCCGGGCGAATCCAGCAGGTGTACCTCTGGGCCGGGGCGCTCTTCGGCGGGTTAATCGGCGGCTTCGCGCTCGGCTACGGCTGGATCGCGCCCGGTATCATCGGGTGGCTCGTCACCGACGCCGCAGTCGCGAACATGATCATCACATATCAGGTAAGCGACTTCATGTGGCTCGTTATCTTCACCACGATCGGGATCGGGCTGCTCGCCGATATTCCGATCGTGATGGTGTTGTTGAACAACGCTGGCGTGCCTTACGACGGCTTCCGCGGCCGCTGGCGGGAGGTCACCGTCGGGATCATGGTGTTCGCCGCGGTGTTTACCCCCGCAGACGTGATCGCCATGTTCTTGGTGACGATTCCGCTCATGCTCGCGTACGGACTCGGGCTGGGCGTGCTCTTTGTCGTCACCGCTGGCGGCCGGCGGGACCTCTCACCGCCGGCGGACATCGTCGGTCGGTGAGTGCCCTGACCGACGGGTATTCCTTCACGCGTCCGCAATAGAGCCTAGGATGAGCAAGGACTACATCGAGGTCCGCGGTGCCACAGAGCATAACCTCAAGGACCTCGACGTCCGGATTCCGCGCGAGGAGTTCACCGTTGTCACCGGCCTCTCTGGGTCGGGCAAGTCGTCGCTGGCGTTCGACACTGTGTACGCCGAGGGCCAGCGTCGGTACATCGAGTCGCTCTCGGCGTACGCCCGCAACTTCCTCGGCCAGATGGACAAACCCCAGGTCGAGGCGGTAGAGGGACTTTCCCCAGCTATCTCGATCGATCAAAAGAACGCCGCAAACAACCCGCGGTCGACGGTGGGGACGGTCACCGAGCTCCACGACTACCTCCGGCTGTTGTACGCCCGCATCGGGACCCAACACGACCCGATCACGGGCGAGGCGGTCGGCGAGCAGTCTGCACAGGATATGGTCGCACAGATCCTCGAGTTTCCCGAGGGTACGCGTGCGAAGATCGCCGCGCCGATCGTTCGCGACCAGAAGGGAGCGTTCGAAGAGCGCTTCGCGTCGCTCGCGGCTGACGGCTACACGCGCGTCGAGGTGGACGGCGAGTCGGTCGACCTAACGACCGAGGATCCCGACCTCGACCAGAACTACGACCACACGATCGACGTGATAGTCGACCGTGTTGTCGTCTCACCGACGGCCCGCTCGCGGATCGCCGACTCGGTCGAAACTGCCCTCGAAGAGGCCGACGGTGCGTTGAAACTGATCGTCCCCGACCCGCCGGCGGACGTCCCGTTCGCTTCGAACAGCCGCTCGACCGGGTCGCTGGCGGCGGACGCAGACGGCGACGAACGTCTCGTCGTCGAGTTCTCCGAGGCGCTTGGCAACCCGAACTCCGACTTCCAGTTCTCGGCGATCGAGACCCGCTCGTTCTCGTTTAACAGCCCCTACGGCGCCTGTCCGGAGTGTGAAGGGATCGGGTCGACGAAGGAAGTCGATGAGGCGCTCGTCGTTGAGGACTCCTCGAAGCCGCTCAAACACGTCTTCGAGCCGTGGAGCTACGACCGAACGTACTATTCCCGGCAGCTCGACAACGTAGCCGACCACTTCGGTGTCGACTTGGACACGCCGTTTGAGGCGCTTGACGCCGAGATCCGGCGGCAGTTCCTCTACGGCACCGACGACCTCGTTCATTTCGAGTGGACCACAAAGAACGGCACCCGCGAGAAGACGGAGCGCTTCGAGGGAGTCATTCCGAACCTGGAACGTCGGCACGTCGAGACCGACTCTGAGCGCGCTCGCGACCACATCGAGGAGTACATGGCGGTGACGACGTGTCCCGAGTGTGACGGTACCCGATTGAAGACCCAGTCGCGCCACGTGCTCGTCGGTGACACGCCGATCACCGAGGTGAATCAGCTCTCGATAGCCGACGCACGCGAACACTTCGAGGGGCTCGAAGCCGAACTCTCCGAGCGGGAGACGACGATTGCCACGGAGATACTCAAAGAGATCCGCGCTCGCCTCGGCTTCATGGAGGAAGTGGGCTTGGAGTATATTACGCTCGACCGGGAAGCGTCGACGCTTTCGGGCGGCGAGAGCCAGCGCATTCGACTTGCGACGCAGGTTGGCTCTGGTCTCGTCGGCGTGCTCTACGTGCTCGATGAGCCGTCGATCGGCCTCCACCAGCGCGACAACGACCGGCTGCTCGACACGCTTGTCGGCCTTCGTGATCTTGGGAACACCCTCCTCGTGGTCGAGCACGACGAGGAGACGATGCGTCGGGCCGACGGCATTATCGACATGGGGCCCGGCCCGGGCAAGCGGGGCGGCGAGGTGGTTGCGCAGGGTGACTTCGACGAGATCGTCGCCGCAGACGACTCGATCACGGCCGACTATCTCGCCGGCCGCAAGTCCATCCCGGTTCCCGACGAGCGCCGCGACTCGGATGGGGAACTGGTTGTGTGCGGTGCCCGGCAGCACAACCTCCGTGATCTCGACGTGGGCATCGAGCTCGGCACGCTCACCGCGATCACCGGGGTCTCCGGATCCGGGAAGTCGACGCTGATGCACGACGTGCTCTACAAGGGGCTTGCACGCGAGATGAACGACAACACAAGTGTCGACCCCGGCGCGCACGACACCATCGAGGGGCTCGATCAGATCGAGACGGTGCGGCTCATCGACCAGTCACCGATCGGTCGCACCCCGCGGTCGAACCCGGCGACGTACACTGACGTCTTCGATTACGTCCGCGAGCTGTTCGCTGAGACGTCGCTCGCGAAACAACGCGGCTACGAGAAGGGCCGGTTCTCGTTCAACGTGAAAGGTGGCCGCTGTGAGGCGTGTGGCGGCCAGGGGAACGTAAAAATCGAGATGAACTTCCTCTCGGACGTGTACGTTCCCTGTGAGGAGTGTGGAGGAGCCCGGTACAACGACGAGACGCTCGACGTCACGTACAAAGGTGCCACCATCGCGGACGTCCTCGAAATGAGCGTCGAAGAAGCTCATGACTTCTTCGAGAGTCACCGAGGACTCAACCGCCGCCTACAGCTGTTACAAGACGTTGGTCTCGATTACATGGAGCTCGGCCAGCCGTCCACCACACTCTCTGGCGGCGAGGCACAGCGAATCAAACTCGCCGAGGAGCTCGGCAAACGAGCGACCGGCGACACGCTGTACCTGCTCGATGAGCCGACGACCGGCCTCCACAAAGAAGATGAGCGGAAGCTCATTGACGTGCTCCACCGGCTCGTCGACGGCGGCAACACCGTTGTCGTCATCGAACACGAACTCGACTTAGTGAAAAATGCCGACCGGGTGATCGACCTCGGCCCCGAGGGAGGTGAAGGCGGCGGCGAACTCATCGCGAGCGGCACTCCCGAGGCGGTCGCCCACGAGGACGCCTCACACACTGGCCGGTACCTGCGGGATCTGCTCCCCGACGTCGACCTCGAAGGGCCTCGCGACGACCGCCGGAAGCCGGCGACCGCAGCTGACGACGACTGAGTGATCGACGGCGAATTCTATGACGGGTTCAGAACTTCTCTAACAAGCCCGCGTAGAACCCGCCGCCACGCTCCTCGGCGAGCTTTTCAACGATGAGCTCCGGAGTCGACCGCGCGAGGTGTCCTTCGCGTGGCGATCGATTCACCCGGAGTTCGCCGTCGACGAGCCCGACCGCCTCGATGCCGTCGACGGCAAGCGTCGTCGCGGCGGCCGTGCGGATCTCCCGGGCCAAGTGGGAGACGAACACAGCTGTGGTCGATTGTTCGTCGAGCGCCTCGAGGATGCCGGCGATGATCTTCGCGGACGCGCCCGGCTCTGTTATCGACTCGAGTTCGTCGACGAGCACGAGGCGACCGTCCGCGCCGTCGACGAGGTCACCAAAGTCGCGAAGCGTCGCCTCGAACGCGCCCGCATCGAGCGTGCCCTGCGACTTCGCGTAGTAGTGGATCTCGGTGAACCGCTCGAGGCGCACTGCCGACGCGGGCACGGGCATCCCCATCTGTGCTAACACGACAACGAGAGCGACGAGGTCGAGTGTCGAGGTCTTCCCACCCGAGTTCACCCCCGAAAGCAGCCGCACGCCGTCGACGTCGTAGTCGACCGGGTCGACGGACGCAAACTCGACGTCCAATAGCGGCGAGCGCCCGCCTTCGATCCGGACATCCGGACCGTCCCCCTCCCCGGGGTCACACACCTCGGGGAGCACGCAGTCGAAGTCGCGCGCGAATCGGGCAATTGCGAGCTCCACGTCGAGTTCGAGTGCGTCACGCACCAGCGTCTCGACCGGCTCACGGAGCGCGCCGAGGTCGGCGGCGAGTTCGGCTTTCAGCCGTGCCGCTCGTCGATCACGCCCGGCCGCCAGCTCGGATCGGAGCCGCGAGACGGCTGTCTCAGCGTGCTCAAGCGGAAACGAAGGGTCACCACCGAAGACGCGGCCGGCGAGCTCGGCCTCCTCTGGGTCGAGCCGGAGTGCGTCGACGAGGTGGTCACACGCCTTCTCGACCGCGGTATCGTACTCGTCGGCGAGCTCCCGGTCGAGCAACGAGTCGACGCGAGCGCCCTGCTCGACGAGCGAGAGGAAATCGGTCCCTTCGATGGTGACGTCGCGCTCACGGATGACCCCGCGGAGGTGGTCGTCGGCGACGGACTCGGCGGTCGCGACGGCCGCGTCGAGGTCGTCGACTGCGGCGGTGAGCCGGTCAAGTTCGGCGTCCCCGGCGATCGTCCCATCATCGTCGAGTCGGTCGAGGGCGTCGGCGAGCGCGTCGAGGTCCGCGGCCGGGTCGAGGGTGGCGGCATCGTGGACCGCGGCGGCCGCCTCGAGTCGCTCTCGGTTCGTCGCAAAGAAGGTGAGGAGCCGCTCGGGGACCGTCTCGGCCGGGGTCTCGAGCGCGTCTGGCCGGACCCTGACGTCGCCGTCGACGTCCATCCCAGCGAACGCCTCATCGAGGACGATCACAGTGGCGTAGGACCGAGCGAGCTCGGCGATGTCGCGGGTTGCTTCGACGGTCTCGACCGACAGCTCTGGAACCGCGGCTTCCGCGCGAGCGAACGCCTCGGCGTCGGCGGTTGCCAGACAGCGGTCACGGACCCGAACCGAGGGGGGGTCGACGAGCGGCTCGACACCCTCGAGCGCGTCGAGCACCGCCGGTTTCGGCTCGCGTTCAGTCGCCGCCTCAACGAACGACTGAACCTCACCGATCCGCGAACTCGACCCACTCGGGTAAAATGTCTCCAGGCGCTTTTCGGCGTACTCCGTGACCGTCCGAGACTGTAACAATCCCATCGCGTCGCGGTACACCTCTCGCGCCCGGTCTGTCGCGAGGACGCGGTCGGTGTCGTCGTGGCGGTGGCGGATCGCACCGCGGGCGACGCGGGCGGCGCGCGCCTCAGTTACTCCTGGCGCGCGAGCAATCGCGGCAACGTCACCCGACTTGACGACAGTGACCGGATCCTCAAGGGTCCGGAGCGCCTGCGCGGTCTTTTTACCCACCCCGGGGATCGCCTCGAGATCCATTCGTCCGTCGGTATCGCGCCAATCCGCAAAAGCGTGCGGGTGCCGGTCAGGAGCTATCGTAGGGGTTCGGCTTGCACCCCGGCCAGCGCCGACGGGCTTTTTTCTCCCACCGCTGAATCGGTGGCATGGATCACCCATCGCCCGCCGCGGGTCCCGACGACCCGCTCGGGGGGGCTGCAGACGCGCTCGATGCTGAGATCGCGGCGAAAGCCCGGTCAGCACGCGATGCGCTGGCGACGCGTGACGGCGTCCTCGTCGCCTTCTCTGGTGGTGTCGACTCATCGGTCGTCGCAGCGCTTGCCCACGATGCCCTCGGTGACGACGCGGTCGCGTGTACCGCTCGTAGCGAAACGCTCCCAGCGGCGGAACTCGAGGACGCCCGGCGCGTCGCCGCCGAAATCGGTGTCCGTCACGACACGGTGACGTTCTCAGAGCTCGATGACCCGAACTTCGTCGCAAACGACGGTGACCGGTGTTACCACTGCCGGACGATGCGACTCGGTCGGATGTACGACCGCGCCCGCGAGCTGGGAATCGACACGGTGTGTGATGGGACGAACGCAGACGACCCGGGTGAGGGACACCGTCCCGGGCTCCGGGCGGTCGACGAACTCGACGTCTCCTCACCGCTTCTCGACGCCGGGATCACGAAGGCGGAGGTCCGCGCGATCGCCGACGCGTACGGGCTCTCGGTCGCGGACAAGCCGTCGATGGCGTGTCTCTCCTCGCGGATTCCGACCGGCCTCGAGGTCACCGAGGCGCGGCTCTCGCGCGTCGAGAAAGCCGAGCGGCTCCTCCGTGAGTGGGGATTCGAAGGGTTCCGCGTCCGCGACCACGATGGGCTCGCGCGCGTCGAAATCGCCCCAGCAGAGCTGCCGCGGGCGCTCGACCCCGCGTTCGCCGAGGCAGTCCACGAGCACCTCACCGACCTCGGATTCGAGTACGTCACCTTAGACATGGCCGGCTACCAAACCGGGAGCGTGAGCCCGGGCGGAAGCGACGACGCGTCGGACTCCAGTGGCTCGGACTCTGGTATGTCAGGCGATAGCTCGTCTGATTCTGGCGCGTCGGACCTCGGGCGGCACTATCCACGATGAGCAGGAGTTCGGCCGACGACCAGGACCCGATTCCCGTCACGGTGTACACCAAAGACCCGTGTCCGCTGTGTGCGGAGGCGGTGGAGACAGTCGAACGAGTCGCGACCGACGCCGGTGTCAAGATCGACCTCGCGCTCGTCGACGTCGAAACCGACGCCGAACTGGCCGCGGAGTACAGCGACCGAGTTCCGTACGGATTCATCGACGGACATCCGGCGTTCAAGTACACGGTCGACGAGCGATCCCTGCGGCTCCAGCTCCTCGCGGCGACCTAATCGGGGGTGTCGGGGGTCGAGTCATCCCCGCTGATTGCTCCTGTCACTATCGATTCTCTGGCCTGCGCGCCGCGTATCTATTTATCGCCGGCGACCAACGCTCGGACGATGACGGCATCACGCGCGCCGGCCGAACCGGCGGTTCGCGAGTTCGAGTCGACGGTGGCGGCGGTCGACGACCACGCGGTCGTCCTCGAGGAGACGTACTTCTATGCCGCGTCCGGTGGACAACCGGCTGACCGGGGGACACTCGACGGCCTTGCAGTCGAAGACGTTCAGACGCGCGACGGGAGCGTGGTTCACCACCTCGACGGTACAGCCGATCCCGCGGCGTTTCCCGAGCCCGGCGACACCGTGACCGGGATCGTCGACGACGAATTTCGGACGTACTGCACGCGGGCACACACTGCCTCACACGTGCTCTACGGCGCGGCCAGACGGACCTGTACCGGACTCGGCTACGCCGGCTTCGATATCTCCCCGGAGAAGGTTCGTGTCGACCTCACGAGCGACGAGCCGCTCGACGACGCGGCGCTCGTCGAACTCGAGCGACTCGCGAACCGCGCGGTGTGGGAGAGCCGCGACGTCTCGTGGGAGACGTATCCGGTCGAGGAGGCGCGCGCACTGGACGACATCGCGTTCAACACCAAGACGGAGGAGGGCGCGATGGGAGGCGGCAGCGTTCGCGTCGTCACGATCGACGGCTGGGACGTGGCCGCTTGTGGCGGGACCCACGTCACGAACACGGCACCGATCGGGCCGATAACCGTCCTCGATCGGTCGAACCCCGGTGAGGGGGTGACCCGGGTCGAGTTCGCGGTCGGGCCGGGCGCCATCGACCGCGCCGCGACGATCCACGAGGCGGCCCGCGATGCCGCCGCTGCGGCCGACAGCAGTCTCGAGGCGCTACCGACGGCGGTCGAGCGTCTCACAGATGAGACCGACCGGCTGTCGTCCGCGCTTCGAGACGCCCGCGGCGACCTCCTCGCCGCGCGACTCGCCGACCTCCCGACCGTCGAGCGGGCGGGTGCGAGGTGGGCGGTCGGCACCGTCGCCGACGCCGACCCGAACGACCTCCGCGAGCCTGCCACGGCGCGACTCGAGACCGAAGACGGCCCAGACGTGGTCGCAGTCGTCGGCGAGGGCGACGCGCCGTTCCTCGTCATCGCGACTACCTCTGCGGCCGACGTAGACGCGGGCGATGTGGTCTCGGCGGCGACCGAGGTGTTCGGCGGCGGTGGCGGTGGAGGGCCGACGTTTGCTCAGGGCGGCGGACTCGACGTCGACGCTGAGGAGTTGGCTGCGTGGCTCCGTCAGCCGTGAGCCGACCGCGCGCCGGCAGCGTGGACCCGGAAATCACGTCACTACCCGGCCCGTAGGGATCACTAATGTCTACTCCACCACCCGGCCCAGACGACTCCAGTGGCCCGACAGGCTCCGAGCGCTCGGACGCCGCCGTCTCCGACGTGCTCGACGCGCCGGATGCGATCGTGTACGACCTCGACGGCACGCTCGTCGACCTCGCGGTCGACTGGGACGCTGTCGCCGACGACGTGATCGGTACCTACGCCGCCAACGCGCTCGTCGCCCCGACGGCGGACCTGTGGACCCTGCTCGATTCGGCGGCCGAGTACGGGGTCCACGACGCGGTCGAAGAAACGATCGCCGGCCACGAGCGCTCCGGTGCGCGCGCGTCTAACCGCCTTCCGCTCGGTGACTGGCTCGCGACCGGTGGTGCTGACCGACCGGTCGCTATCTGTTCGCTCAACTGTGAAGACGCCTGCCGGGTCGCCGTCGAGACGCACGACCTTGCGGATCACGTTGACGCCGTCGTTGGGCGTGACACCGCAGTGACGCACAAACCCGAGCCGGAATCGTTGATCGCGGCGATCGACGCGCTCGGTGTCGAGCCGACACGGACGCTCTTTGTCGGGGACTCTGCGAGCGACCGACTCACCGCTGACCGGGCCGGCGTGCCCTTCGCGACTGTTTCTGAGGCGCTCGGTCGGTGAGCGACCTGGGCTGGTAGCCGGTGTTGGCTGCTGGCACACGCATGTCACTACCTACTCGTCGTGGTCGTCGTGGTTGTCGTGATCGTCCCGCTCGGTTTCTGACTCAGCCGGTGTGCCACCGTCGCCCGCGTCCGTCCGCTTGGCGTACGCTGCGACTGCCACCGCGGTGAGGAACCAGATCGGGGCGCCCACACGTACCGCGAACGCGGCGCGAGCCCCCCACGTCTCCAGTGTGACGCCCGTCGAGAGTACGGCGACGACCGGCGCGCCGACGAGAATCGTCACTACGAACGTCGTCTGCATCACCCAGCCGTAGTCGACCCCTTCGACTTCGGTCCGTTCGACTGGTTGCACGCCTCAGCTACCGCCCCGGGGAGCATATCGGTGGCGGTCGTCGTCGACCGGTTCGAGGACTGGCTGTCGTGGTGATCCTCAACCGCGGGACCCCGCGGTTTTAATCGCCAGCGGACCCACGCTCGATCGATGACCACGACGCGGAGCCTCCGGGACCGCGAGGAGCCGATCACGATGCTCACGGCGTACGACGCCCCGACTGCCGCCATCGTCGACGAGGCGGGAATCGACGTCATCCTCGTCGGCGACAGCATGGGAAACGCCGTCATGGGATACGACTCGACACTGCCGGTGACGATGGCCGACGTGCGTGCCCGGACCGCGGCCGTCACGCGAACCGTCACAGACGCGCTCGTCGTCGCCGATATGCCGTTTCTCTCGTTTGGCGTCGACGAGGCCGACTCGGTCCGGAACGCGGGGTCGTTGTTGGCCGAGGCGGGTGCCGACGCGGTGAAACTCGAGTGTGGACCACACACGGTCGAACTCACCCGACGACTCACCGAACTCGGCATCCCCGTGATGGCACACCTCGGACTCACCCCACAGCGAGTCAACGAGCTCGGCGGGTACACGAAACAAGGCACCGACGAGGAGGCCGCCGCCGAGATCCTCGATCTCGCCGTCGAACACGAGGCTGCCGGGGCGTTCGCGCTCGTGCTCGAACACGTCCCGTCGGCGTTCGCAGCGACAGTGACGGATACACTCGAGATTCCGACGATCGGTATCGGTGCGGGTCCCGACTGTGACGGGCAGGTGCTCGTCATAACTGACGTGATCGGGCTCAGTGAGTGGTCGCCGCCGTTCGCCGAGCAATTCGGTGACGTCGGCGCCGAGATGCGGTCGGCCGTTGAGCGCTACCAAGAGGCGGTCGAGACGGGGGCGTTCCCCGCAGGCGAGCAGGGCAGTGAGGCCGATGAGTGAGTGTGTTGTCGTCAACGAGTGAATGGAGGAGTCGCATCGAGTGCGTGTGTGGGTGCTGTGTGATTGACGTGATCAGTACGACCCTGCGACATCCGGACACTATTCGCGCATGCTCTCTCGAGCCGATTCTGTACGTGTGCGGCCGTGGCTGTGTGAACAACAGGATTCTGTGACATCCGGACACCACTTGGCCACACCCTCCCCAACCGATTCGATACGACTGTGATGGTGGCCGTATTCGCAACACGACTTCGGGACTCCCGGACACACTTTTCAGCCACGCCCTCCCCAGCCGATTCTATACATATGTGACAGTGGCTGTGTGAACAAGACGACTCTGCGACACACGGGCACCAGTTGGCCACACCCTCCCCAACCGATTCACTCGTCGCCTGTGGCGACTCGCTCATCCCTCGCACGCGCTCGCGGGCACGCCTCCGGCGGCCCGCGAGGCGCGCGCCACCGCAGGGTTGGTGGTCGATCAGTTTGGTCTCTCCGGTGTGTGTCGACGACCGGCGCGGCCGCTCTGTGTGGCATAAAAAATGCAGAACTGATCGAGTCGAGTGAGTCGGTGTCGCCGGCTCAGCCGAAGAGTTCGCCGAGACCCTCGCCGCCGGCCTCGTC
>Ga0209917_1000235_pt1 | contig 23281 bp, 18 predicted proteins | sample SalPon2_C_H2O_MG_FD_185710 | JGI IMG/M metagenome (GOLD analysis project Ga0209917, IMG submission 185710) | Salt pond water microbial communities from South San Francisco under conditions of wetland restoration - Salt Pond MetaG R2_C_H2O_MG... | ecosystem: Environmental > Aquatic > Non-marine... | reverse complement strand
CGACGGAATGGTCACTGTCTGGACGGTGGCCGCCCACAACGACCCGGAGGGGCCGTGTGCGGACGCTGACGGGACCGTTCCACACCCGCCAGGGTCGGGCTGTGGCTTTCTGCTCTCGATCGACGACCACACCGTGTTTTGGCCGGGCGACGGTGACGCGCTCGACGCGTATGCCGAACTTGAGGTCGACGTCTTTCTCGCGAATATTGGCGGCGGCGGAGTTGTGGCCGACCGCCACGCCGCCGCGGTGCTCGCCGACCGTATGGGTCCGGGGCTCGTGGTTCCAATCCACTACGAGACGGGCGGGCAGGATACAGACGACCGCCTAAGTGCTGACGGCGAGGCATTCGCAGCGGACGTGGCGAGTCGCTCGATCCCGGTTGCGCTCGACGAATCGCCGAGCTGAGCGAGCACCGACGCAGTGTGAGGAGACAGCGCGGAACGGCGACGTGTTCCGCTGTGTGTGTAGATTCGAGGGACACGCCGATCTCAAGGCGAGCCAGCTGTTCCTCGAACGCGAGACTGTACGGACGTGGGGCTGATGGCTCAGCCCGTGTGCCTCGAGTGGGACGACCACGAGTGGTCGGAGACACCATACTCTCGAGAGGGCCAGTCCCAAAGAGGAGCGCACGACCCGGAGTACCCGCCTAATGGTGGGGAATATTGCCTCTGTAGAATTGGCATAGTCCGACATCCTGACGGAGGGATCCCGCGACTTCAGTCGGGGAGAAAATCAAAGATACCCAAGTGACTCCAGCCGGTCCTCCATCCGGTCGCGATTGTCTGTGTCGCTATCGTCTGTGTCGCTATTACCGGGCACGGCGTCTTGGGTTTGCTGTCCGTCTTGTCCGTCGTCGAGCTCTCGAAGTACCGATTCGAGTACGAAGCCGACGTACGACTCGACAGAGTCGAACTCGGTGTGTGCCAGTCGTGCGTGGATCTGTGCCGTGAGCGTCGGTGGAAGAGTCACCTGGTGGCCGCTGTCGGCGGCTGTCATCTCCGTATCGGTGGATTGTGGCGAGTTGTCGTTCATGATGACTGGTCGTTCATCGTGTTATCAGGGGCGTCGGGCCACGGACGGCCGATCTGATAGATCGGTGCGGATGTGTGAGCGGGGGTGATGGCTTGGCGACCGTCGAGGATCGGGGCGTCGAAGTCGGCCCAGTCGAAGGCGGCGAACTCGTCGTGGGGGGTGACGACGACACCCACGTCGATGTCCCGGGCTGTTGCCTGTGTGAGATCGACACGCTCTATGGACTCGAGCGCGCCCCAGTCGTCCACCAACGGATCTACTCCGAACACTGTCGCGCCGGTTGCTCGGAGCTGGCGCGCGATCGCAAGCGCTGGCGCGTTCCGCGTCTCCGCGATATTGGCCTTGTACGTCAAGCCAAACAAGAGCACACGCGGAGGCGCTTCGACACCGTGGGCGGTACAGATCGCCTCTAGCATCGACACCGTGTAGTCGGCCATACTATTGTTTACCGCACGGGCGGTTGGGAGCAGGTGGTCGTCGGCATCGAACACCCCGGTGAGAAAGTTCGGATACACGGGGATACAGTGTCCGCCGACGCCCGGTCCGGGCGCATGTATCTCACAGAACGGCTGGGTGTTAGCGACCTCGATCGCTTCGAGTACGTCGGCGTCGATCTCGTCACTGTAGGTCGCCAACTGGTTCGCCAGCGCGATATTCACGTCACGATAGACGCCTTCGAACACTTTGACCGCTTCCGCGACGGTCGCGTCTGTGGTCTCGATGATCTCATTATCGGTGATCTCGCCGTACATGAGAGCCGCCGCACGGGTGCTCTCGGTGTCGACACCGCCGACGACTTTCGGGTGCGTGCCCCGGATGTCCTCAAGCGCATGGCCGCTGACGGTTCGCTCCGGACAGGCGGCGACCCCAAACGCGGTCGGGTCGAGTCCGCTCACGTCGCTGAGTCGTGGGCGAACTCGGTCGACGGTGGTCCGCGGCGGGACCGTCGACTCGACCACGACGAGATCGCCCGCTGAGAGGCCGCTTCCGATGGAATCGACGGCGGCCAGGAGCATCGAGAGGTCCGGCTCACCGTCGTCGGTCACCAGCGTTGGTACCATGATCACGTGGACAGCGGCGTTCGTTGCCGCTGCCGTGGCGTCTGTCGTCGCCCGCAGGGCTCCGGAGTCGACCATTTCGGCGAGCATATCGGCGACTCCAGGCTCGCGTTCGAGGTGACACTCACCGCTGTTGACTGTCGTCACGACCTCGTCGTCAATGTCGACACCGACGGTATGTCCGGTCACAGAGGCGTACACCGTCGCCAGCGGGAGTCCCATCTTCCCGAGTCCGTACACGGCGACCGGGACCTCACCGCCGGTAAACGCCGCACGCTGGGTGGATACCGAGCCGGTACTGTCGTAGAGGTGTCCGATATCGTCGTGTTGTTGGCTCATCGCAGACTCACCACCGGGTCGGGACGTGCAGCACAGCCTTCGATCGCGTTAGCGACCCGTAGTACGTGGAGTCCGTCTTCTGGGGTAACGACCGGTTCAGTGCCCGTTCGAGCCGCAGCGACGAACGATTCGAGCTCGGCTTTTAACGGCTCACCAGTGTCGACCATCGGGTGTTCGACGACGCTCTCGTGACGGAATCGGATATCCCCGTTAGACTCGATGTACTCCGGCATCGAGTGGCGATGTATCTCGACGGTTTGGCTGATGAAATCAACGTTGACACGACAGGACTTTGCCGTCACCGAGAGGGTGCGGACCTTCTGTTGTGTGAGACGGCTGGCAGTCAGCGAGGCGATTGCCCCGCTGTCAAAGCTGAACTGTGCCGTTGTGTGGCCGTCTGTGTGGGCGGCCGCAGCGATCGAGTCAATGTCACCGTCAACCAGCGACAGCAGGATGTCGATGTCGTGGATCATCAGATCCATCACGACACTGTCATCGCCGCCGCGATCGACGGGCGGTCCGAGGCGGTCGATGTCGATAGAAACGATATCGAGATCTGGAACGATGTCGGTCACGACAGCCGTCGCTGGATTGAACCGCTCGATGTGTCCGACCTGTACGATGACTCCGGCCGCGCTCGCATGATCAGCGAGCTCGCGTCCCCGCTTTATGTCGTCGACGAACGGCTTCTCCACGAGGACGTGAACACCCCTGTCGATACACGCTCGGGCCGTCTCGTAGTGGTATCGTGTGGGGACGGCCACCGAGACGAGATCGGCGGCCTCCAGTAGCTTCTCACGGTCGACCGCGCGGGTGCCGTATTCGGCGGCCGCTGATTCTGCTGTCTCCGAGTCGACGTCACTGACACCGACGAGTGATACGTCCGGCAGCTCCGTATACACGCGGGCGTGGTGGTACCCCATCGACCCGACACCAATAACGCCGGCTGCGAGCTTGTTTGTCGCCGTGTTTGGCTCACGCATGCGTCGTCTCATCACCGTGGTGCGTCCAGCAGCCGGTACCAGTCGCCCCAGTGCTGTCGCCACCCGATAGGGGATCCCTATTGAGGCCCTTACTGCAGCGGCGGGCCACTCGGGCCGATGCCTGAACACTCAACGCGTGACGTTCCGCACGCGAGAACTCAGCTGACACGAAGACAGCGCTCCTGTCTTCGGTAGGTGGCTGTGTGCCGCCACGACAGTTCGGGGGACGTCTCACGAACCCACCTCTCAATGCACTCAGGATGTCCTGTCTGTTGACTCGTGGTACTCGGCGATTCACACCGACTCGCGCCACGGTGCGGCTGTGACCGCAATCTCTGTGGAACACAGGGATTGATCCGGTGACGACTGCATTGTTATCAACACCGTTCAGTCAATAAGGAAGTAATACCGGCGTGGGAGCTGAGTCGGGCGCAACACCCGCAATGCCGCCACAGACGGATGGGGAGGATCACCCGCTCGTCGCTGCCTCACGGACGGTCTCGATGATCAATCGGCGGTCCCTCGTGTCGACATAGGGGTGTGTCGGCAGCGTGAGGATTGCAGACTGAAGCTGTGCTGCCCCGGGAACAGTATCAGCAGTAAGTGGCGGCCAGTCGTATAGGGCAGCCGTTTCGACGCCGACCCCGTCAAGTGCGTCGCGAATCACAGCCCGTCGGTTGGGATCGTCGACGACGAGTGGGTATCGAACGTGTTGGTGATTCGTAAGTCCTGTAACCGGTTGGATGTGGCCGATGTGCGGGCAGTCGGCTAACGCGGTGGCATACGCTTTTGCGGTCTCTGCCCGCTGTCGCTGGTGGGCAGCGAGCCGGTCAAGGATACGCCGGCCGACCGCACCGTGGAAATCAGCGAGCGACGCAAACGGCGGCTCGTAGGCTATCTTGAACTTGGATTCAGGGTGGGTGCTCGGGCGATCCGGTGCGGCGTCGAACGCCGCTGCTACGTGCTTCGCCAAGGTATAGCCGTAGTACGGCCGCGGGCGTCCGAGGGCCGCGTAGCCGGCCACGGTGGCCACGTTGGGCGTGACCGTCGGTCGGGGCTCGTCGCTGAAGGTGAGTGTTGGGGTTTGTGAGACCACCATTCCGCCGCCGATCGGTATCGGCTTTCCCTGTTGGAAATTCATCACCGCGCAGTCACCGAAGGTGCCGAGGCGGTCGCCCTGATACCTGGTTCCGTAGGCGTACCCGATCGCCTCGATCAAATGGACGTCTGTCGCACGGCAGTGGGCCGCGATGTCTGTCATCGCTGAGCCGTAGCCCAACACGTTGTTGACGACGACCGCCAGGACCTCGTCGGTCGTCCGTTCGGTGAGTGAGTCCATCCGAACCGACAGCGAACGCGGGTCGATATCGTAGCGGCGCGGTGTCAGTCCAACCCCCTCGATGGCGTCGGAGTAATCCTGACTACAGAACCCGGGAATCAACACCGTCGTCTGTCCATCGTCTGCGCCCGCTGCCAGTTTGTGCAGGCACGCGGCGAGTGCACGCCGAAACGACGTGTAAGTCCCCGTCGATGACGCATCGAGCGTTGAGGCTATTTGTTCGCGGAACCGCTTGAGTCCACGTCCGAGTCGGTGATCGACGACTCCAGCCGCGAGGTCGCGAGCCGCAAGCGGAGTGATCGCCGGCGGAAGGCGTCTGTAGGGTCGAGGGGTTGGTTTGGGATCGGTGTCATCGGTTGCAGCCTCATCGCGTGCCTTTCCAAATCGGTGGCGAGTGGGTCGCGAGCGCGACGAACCATCCGGCATTACTGTGGTCAAGCCCGGGTGTACTGAAAGGAATGAGTGTCGTACCGCTGGCCCGAACACCGGAACCGTCGTGATGTGCGATGTGATCGCTAGCGGTGGCTGGCCGACGGCTATGTTTGTGAAACAGCTACCGGTTCGGACCGAGACCGATCCAGGTGTCGAGGTGTCACAGTCGGTATCGGCTGTATACTAATCCGAGCGGCAGTGGAGGTCGCGGCTGTGAGCTCCTCTCTTCGCACCCGGCCGCTTCGCGGACGGGGCGTCAATGAAGATATTGCGTCCAGAGCTGCGGTGAACAGTGGTGCTGACTCTCGTCGTCCCGCTAGAGACAGGGACAGCCGGTGAGCCGGCGCATGACCGAACACAGTACTGCGGCAGGAGGTCCCCAGCCCCAAGTCGCGGTCGTCGGGCTCGGCTACGTGGGTCTTCCACTGTCGCTGGCGATGCACGCGGCCGGCTACGACGTCGTCGGTGTCGATATTGACGACCGCACCGTGACCACGTTGTCGAACGGCCGCTCGACGATCAGCGACGTGGCAGATGAATCGGTTGCTGAGGCCGTTGCAGACGGAGTCGAATTCCGGAGTGAGTACGATGCGCTCGCGACCGTCGATGCCGTCTCTATCTGTGTGCCGACACCGCTCGGCAAGTCAGATACACCGGATCTCTCCTTCGTCGTTGCCGCCGTCGAACGGCTTGCAGCGGTCGTCCCCGAGGGCTGTACGGTGATTCTCGAGAGCACGGTCTACCCCGGAGCGACCACCGAGATCATCGGCGATATTCTCACCGATAACGGGCTGACGCTTGGTGAGGACGTGTACGTGGCCTTTTCTCCCGAGCGCATTGACCCAGGGAACGAGGCCTCCGACCCGACGGCGATCCCGAAAGTCCTTGGCGGCGTCACCGATGCCTGTGGTGACCGCGCGGCGGCGCTGTATGAACCGGTGTTCGACGAGGTCGTCCGCGTCGACGATGCAACAGAGGCCGAGCTCGTGAAACTGCTCGAAAATACGTTTCGTGCGGTCAACATCGGCCTTATAAACGAACTTGCACAGGTTGCTCACGAACTCGATGTGAACATCTGGAACGTGATCGACGCGGCAGCGACCAAGCCCTTCGGATTCATGCCGTTTTACCCGGGTCCCGGCCTCGGCGGACACTGCATTCCCATTGATCCGGTCTTCCTCTCGTGGAAGGCGGGCCAGCAGGGAATCGAGACGCCGTTTATCGAGCTCGCGGACTCAGTCAACCGTGGAATGCCCGAACACGTCGTCGACCGTATCGTTCATCAGCTCAATCGCCGTGGGATCGCGCTTTCGAACGCCGACGTTCTCGTTCTCGGGGTGGCGTACAAGCCCGATGTATCAGACACTCGAGAGTCGGCCGCAATCGACGTCATCGACCACCTAACTGACTGGGGAGCGACGGTTCAATACCATGATCCACACGTTCCGAAGCTCGATGTACTCGAGACAGCATACGAATCGGTACCGCTAACGACGGAGCGAGTAGGCGCCGCGGACTGCGTAGTCATCGTCACCGATCACACCGCGTTCGACGTCGATGAGATACTTGAACAGGCGACGTTCGTCTTCGACACCCGAAACGCGACCGGCGAGCACGACACCGACACTGTCGTTCGGCTCTAATGACGGGCACCGCCACCGAGCGATCGCTGCGCGTGCTCTCACTCGTGACGTCCCCCCGCCCGTTCTACAGCGAGGAGACCGAAGCGCTGCGAGCGACTGGTGTCGACGTCGACGTCGTCACCGTACCAGGCCGCGACAGGGGCACCGGCGGACGACGCATCACAGATTATCTTCGGTTTTACCGGCGGGTGCTCTCAAGACGCCGTGCTGAGTACGACCTTGTGCACGCCAACTACGGACTGACTGTCCCGTTCGCGTTGGCCCAGCCGCACCGACCCATCGTGGCCTCACTGTGGGGGTCCGACGTGCTTGGGTCGCTCGACTGGGTCACCAAACGGAGTGTCGGTCGGTGTGCTGAGCGTATCGTGATGAGCGAGCAGATGCGTGAGGAACTCTCGTACGACGCCCATGTCGTGCCTCATGGGGTCGATTTCGAGACGTTCAAGCCGATGGACCAAGCTGAAACACGGCAGGCAGTTGGGTGGGACCCGACACGGCGGTACGTCTTGTTTCCGTACGATCCGAGCCGACCGATCAAGGCGTATCCGCGTGCCGAACGGGTCGTTGGTGCCGTGACACACGAGTTGGACGAGCCAGTGGCACTTGAGCCGGTCTACGGTGTCGACCACGAGCGGATACCACTGTACATGAACGCTGCCGACGCGTTGTTACTCACCTCACGACACGAGGGGTTTCCGAACGCGGTCAAAGAGGCATTGGCGTGTAATCTTCCGGTCGTGACGACGAACGTGGGGACGTTGGAACGTCGGCTGGATGACGTAAGTAACAGCTTCATCTGTGATTCTGATGACGAACTCGTATCGCGGCTCACCACTGTGTTGGCTCGTGGTCGCCGCTCGGATGGCCGCGAACACGCGAGGGATGTGAGCATTGGCGAGACGACTGCCAAAGTGCACTCTGTGTATCGACGCGCGCTTGAGTCGGACCAGTGAGTGTGGCTTCGGGGACGCTGTTATGACCGTGATGACGACACGCGACCTGTCGGAGCACGCTCTCCTGGCTCAGATGCGGTGAGTTGGCGTAATATAACAGTCGTCGTGTCGACCTTCTCGGCGAGGAGTCGGTCACGGCGACGATCCCACTGTTCGCGGTCGTACCACTCGAGAATCGAGACTGCCTCGCGGATCGCTTTGGACTGTCGATCCGGGCCATCGAAGGTGTGAACGAGTCCGTAACGGTCCTCCATCTCAGAGATATAGCCGAGCCGAATCGTCGAGACGTACATCGCTGGGGTTCCAAGCACCGCGCTTTCAGCTGCCATCGTCGCGCTTTCGCCGATGAACAGATCCGCGTACGCCAGAAGATGATGGACCTCTTGGGGTGAGACCGGCAGGTGGCAGTGTTCGACTGCCTCTGGTAGGTCACCCTCAGCGGTGATGAACACTCGCACACCGGTAGCTTCCAGCGCGTCGACCACGCGTTCAACGTCGGAAAATCCGCTGTCGCCGATGTCGTGAGCTGCCTTCCACTCGAGTAGTCGGAGCACGACGAACCGCTCGTCCGGGTTGATGCCGTTCGCTTTGAGGACGCGTGGATCGGGCTCGAACCGGTTAGGGTGGAGGTACGCGAGCTCGTGATAGCCGGCGTAGCGGTGCTGTTTCGGGCCGATGTCGTCCTCGTAGCAATCAGGTGTATATATCCGATCAGCAACAGGGAACGCGAGCGTGTTCGACAGCGTGGCGTGTTCGGTGTCGGTAAATAGGACGGACTCTGTGTCGGTGAGCGCACCGGCGTGTGACATCGCCAGTCCACCGATTCCGGTGACACAATCAGGGTTGAGCCGGCGGAGTTTTCGAACCAAGTTGATCTCGTATCGCAGCTGGTTGATCACCATCGCGGCTGGTGAGTCGAAGCGACCGGTCAACACCTCGTATTCGATACCGTATGCCTCGAGCAGTGCGAGTGCCATCGGCCGATCTCGGGTGAACACGACGACGTCGTGCCCGCGGGCGTCCAACTGGGCGATCGTGTGTCGATAAAAGTGAACGTGTGCTGGATGCTGGATCGTGACGACGAGCTTCATGGCTTATCGCGGCTCCGATATCTTCGCGGCGTCACGGTACGCTTTCGCGTCCCTCGCCCAGGCTGTGTATTATCTTCGGCCATCGATCGTCACGACGAACGGCCGGTGCGTGATTAGGTATGCGCGACGTACGCCCGAGTCGCCCCTCAGGGGAACATGGTCGGGTCAACAGAAGACGCGACAGAGACGGACTGTGAAAACACACTAGTTGCGGTCGCGGCCGAGAGGTGTTAGCTCGCTGTATAGTGTCAGCAAAGGCGCCGCAATCGGGTGGTAGAAGTGTCCTACCGAGTATATTCGACATCCGATCCGCCCCTCATTGCGCCCACGCTGATGTACCATCTGGCTCGTACGTGGTCACATATTGGATAGCTGCGTTCGGCTTCAGTTCGTGATACAGCCACAGGTTGGCCACGAATCTGTAATAACACCTAAAAAAGTAAGCGGGTGATACCGGTCGATGACACACAGGAAGGGGGATCCTACCGACGACGGCACACCGCACAGTGATACGATGTACTTGGGCGTCAGTCGCCGCCGACTGTTACAGGTCGGTGGTGTCGGGCTTGCAATCGGAACGGCCGGCGCGGCCGGAGCGAGCGCGAACACAGAGACGCTTCCACACAGCATCATCATCGACGGCAGCGGCTCACCAGACACCGCAACCTATCAGTTTCTGGCGACGGACGCTGTCGCCGTTCATCCCGACCGCGGCTCGAACGAGTCGGTGACCGGGAGTCGCGGCCACGTTGTCGGCTCGCTGACGACGGACGTCCACGCATATCAGTTCGGTGGCACGCTTGCACACCTCGATGTCGATGGGACCGCCGAGGTAACACTCAGGTACGGCGACGATGAGCCCACCCCAGCGGACCGGCTCCAGATCGTTGCCGGCAGTGACGCATCCGTCGACTATCAAATCACGAGCACTGACACGGTAACCAAGGTGAGCGACCTCGGCGACCTATCTGCTGACAGCGGCGATACGATCAGCGAAACGACGAATGGCTGGCTCGTCGATGGGTCGACCGCGAACGGCGGCGGCGACACCTACGATTTCAGCGGCTCGATAGACGCGATCGAGCCGGTAACCGGTGATTTTACGATCTTTTTCAACGGCGAAGAGACGACCGTCACCGAGCTGACCGGACAGCAGGTCGACGCCGACACCACGACCACCGAGCGGGCCCACTGGTACTCAGTTGAGGCGACCGGTGACGTCGCTGTCGACTACTACCTCGAAGTAGAAGACGGGGGCAACATGATCGCCTCGACGGTCGACGGCGCGAGTATTGATCCCGACTCCCACTGGATACACGACGACGGGACGCTGGCCGCGGGTCGAGTCCAGCCCGGCGACACCCACGCCTTCGCGTTCGACACGCCGCTTCTTGACGTGACAATCGAAGGCGAGGCCGCCGCAACAGTCGACGGCTCGGCGTCCGACGTGAGCTATTATCCACGCGAGGGGGCAACCGGCGACTACTGGAAGGGCCACTTCCCGTGGCACCTCGCGGGCGAGACCAGAACGCACTGGTATTCGATTGCCGCAACAGGCGAGGAGTACGTCGATTACTACATCGAGGTCGAAGCCGGCGGCGCGATGATCCCCTCGACGGTTGACGCCGCACGCATTGAACATCGCTTCTTTTGGATAGCCGAGGACGGGGCGAAAGCCGCGGGTCGAGTCCAGCCCGGCGACACCCACGCCTTCGCGTTCGACACCTTACTTTTGGACGTGACCGTTGATGGCACCGCCGATGCGACGGTCAACGGCAGTCCATCCAATCTCGACTACTACCCACGCGATGGCGCGACCGGTGACAACTGGAAGCGCGGCTTCCCGTGGCAGGACAGCACTGACGGCGTCACAGCAGAATCTAGCGGCAGTGGCACCGTCGGCGGGGGCCCAGGCTACGCCAACGTCGTTCCACAGTCGGCAGCCGACGCCGTCGTCCAGAGCCGGAGCGAGCTCAATGATGCACTCGCTGCGGCGAACGCCGGCGATGTCGTGTACGTTCCCGGCGGAATACGCATTGACCTCGGCGATCAAGGATACAGTATCGACGACGGCGTGACGCTGGCGTCTGACCGTGGTATCGATGGCTCACCCGGTGCACTTCTCTACACGAACGCGGAACCGGACGAACTGCTCACGCTGTACGGTAATGCACGACTAACCGGCATTCAACTGCGGGGTCCACACCCGGGAGACGACTGGGGAGGAGACTCGAGTGCCGAGGGTGTCGAAACCCGTGGCGCAAGCGAGGTCGACAACTGTGACATCTGGGGCTTCTCGTACGCTGGTATCGAGTCCGAGGTCGGCGATGGGGCACACATCCACCACAACGTGATCCGAGAGAACAACAAGAGTGGACTGGGTTACGGCGTCGTCGCGAACGCTGGAACGACCCTCATCGAGTACAACTACTTCAACTACAATCGCCACTCTGTGGCGACATCCGGTGATAATCCGGGATACGTGCTTCGGTACAATCACTTCGGGCCGACCGAAGTGATGCACAACATCGACGCTCACGAACCCACAGGGAACCGATACGAGATCCATAACAACATCGTCGAGACCATCCGACGGGAGTGGGATGACAATCTCAACCACGCAGTCAACATTCGGGGAGTTCCCGACGATGTCGCTACGATCTACGACAACTGGTTCTTCAACGACAACGCACCAGACCCGAACGGCGATCCGGACGTCGGCGGCCAGACGATCGTCCAAGAGAACGTTTCGGCGTGGACGAACGTCGAGTTCAGCAGCAACGTCTACGGCACGGACGCCGGAGTCTCGTACAGCGACATTATTCCCGGTTACGACGGCTGGCGGAGCTAGTCGGATCCCTGCGCTCTATTGTGATACGAACACCATAACAAACCCTAGTCCGCTCCTTGCGGAGCTAAATGGATGTAGACCGTCGAAGCCTCCTGCTCGGACTTGGGATGGCCGTCGGCGTCGGCGTCGGAGCGAGCGTCGTCATGCGGCCGCATCAGGACGTGGACGCACACGAGCCGGCCTCGGAGCCAGACGTGCCCACGGATCCGGCGGTCGCTTACGCAGACGAGTTTGGAACCGTCATCGATGCCGTACAAGTCGGTGCAGACCCAACCGGCGACGAACCTATCAACGATATCATCGAGGAGTACGCCGCAGACGACACCCTGTTGTCGTTTCCTGAAGGGCGGTACCTGCTCACGCCGATCACCCTCAGTGAGTACAGCGCGTTCGGCATCGCCGGACAGGGTGACGGCCGTCCAACGTTCGTTGCTGAGGCGGGCACCTGCGTCGATGGTGGGAGCTCGTACGTTCACTTCAAAGACATGGCTGAGTTCCTGTTGCACGGCGTCACCTTCGATTTCACCGCGAGCTCAACTGGTGGTGTCGTCAGGATCACGGCGACAGGTGATGCCACTGTCAGCGATATTCGCGCGCCCGGGGCATGTGCGGCCCAAGTTGCACTGTTTCGACTCGACGTCACCGATCCATCGTCGACCGCAGTTGTCGACGCACTCGAAATCGAAAACGAGAGCACCGATTCGTGGCTCACGGGTATCTACGTAGGCAAACAACACGCGGGTGACCTCGTCTTCCGAAACTGTACCGTCGAGGGGTTTACCGACAATGGGCTGTACGCCTCGGCACCTGGTCTTGCGGACGGCGCCGGCGGGATCGTTCACGTCGAGGGAGGAACGTACCGGAACAACAACGTCTCCAACGTCCGGCTTGGGTCGGCCGGGTCAGTCGCCCGTGGCGTCACAGCTATCAGCGACTCTCCACCCCCTTCTGATGGCGATGTCACCGCCAATGCCAGAGGATTCCGGCTTCGAAGTGGGTACGGTCAGCGTATCGATGACTGTGAGGTGTACATCTCGAGGGACTCGCGGTTCACTCATGGCGGCATCGTCTTTCATCACACCAACGGCGGAGCGACGATCCGAGACACGCGTGTCGATATCGACCGCAACGAAACGGCGGCGATCCGGCTGTTCTCCCGTGACAATGATAATCCGGAGTATCCTGTCTTCGAGAACGTACGTGTGACTGGTAGCGCGGCCGGCGGCCAGGCGGTACTCGTCGCGGGTCGAAACGGGACGGTCTTTCGGCAGTGTCGTATCGAACAGTCGGGCGCAGACCGACACGGCATCGTCTTTCGAGACTCAGACGACTGCCGTCTCGTCGACTCGACCATCGATGTGACTAACCATCCGCTCGTATTGCGGAACGCGACGGTCTCGATCGAAAATACCACACTCATCACACCAGACGGCAGTGAGACGATAGACGAGATGGAAGCGACGGGAGCTGATTTCGGCCCGGAGCGTAACCGGTGACAGATATCAAAGACATGAGAGACGATACGACCACAGTCACGGGGGGCACTGCCGACGATACCGGCGAGCCCGTCGATCCAACGACGCCCGCGACAAAAGGGGAATGCCCGCTTTCAGTCGTCATCATCACCGAGAACGAGGCTGACCAAATCGCTGACTGTATCAAAAGCGTATTTGTCGCCTGCCGAACGCTTCCGGCCTTCGAGGTAATCCTCGTCGATTCAGCCTCAACAGACCGAACCGTCGATATCGCCCGCGAGTATCCGATCACGATCCTTCGAATCCCGGACGCACACACGGTCTCCTGTGGGGCGGGTCGCTTCGTCGGTGACCAGGTGGCCCGTGGTGAGTTGGTACTTCACGTCGACGGAGATATGACTCTAACTGACGAGTGGCTACCGCAAGCTATCGACTACCTCCAAAGCCACTCAGAGACAGTCGGTGTGGAAGGATGGCTTGACCGCGCCAAAGCGACAACTGTTGCCGACGCGGATGCGATCGGCGGCGTCACGTTGTACGACGCCGAGGCGCTTGCCGATATCGGCGGCTTCGACCCCTTCCTTCGGGGGTATGAAGACATTGATGTCGGCTTCCGGCTGACGACCGCGGGTAAACGGCTGGTCACGTTACCGTCTGTCTCGGCGGTTCACAACGACGAACAGGCCGTGACCGAGCCGATTCGACGGCTTCGACAAGGGTATTTTCTTGCACCCGGACAGGCGATCCGAAAACATTACAACTCGCCCGCTATCCTCCGGAAGTTGGTGACACGTCAACAATACAAACTCAGCTTACTGGCGTGGATCGGGGCTGGTGTCGTCTCGCTCATCTCGTTGCCGCTCGTCAGTATCTGGCTGCTGGGATCTATCGCCGGAGTCGCAGCGATCGCTCACCGGCGCGGTGTGTTGGGTACGGTCGATTTCCTCGGAACGAAGCTGCTCGCCATCGCCGGGGTGGCGGCCGGATTGAGACGGCCACCACAGCCGGCCTCAGCGTACCCGCTGTCAGCCGTCGAAGTTGTCGCGACCGGCCGGGTCCTCGACGGCTCGTCGCTTGAGGTGCCAGCAGACGCGGCAGCGTCGCCACCACCGTCAAACGACTAGCCGACAGTGGCGGGTCGCGGGCACGACTGTGTGTGGACGCATCCAGTTACAATCATTTCTGCGATAAGATCGACCGAGCCGTATTGGTGAGGTCACGGACAAATGGCCGAGGGTCGTCGACGGAGAGATAATCAAAGTGCGGTTGTTCGATAAGTGATCGCGCGATGTCGTAGCTCGTTGACACCGCCGATGGACGGGTCGCGAGGGGGTACTCCTCACGGAGCACGCTGTGAAGGTGAACGGCCTCACCTCGGAGCAGGTGACTCGCGGTACCCGGCCGATACGCCGGCTCGTCGGCTATCGTTCCCGTGGTGGCGAGCTGCCAGAAGTATCGCGGATAGTCGACGCCGGCGTGAATATCCATCGGGAGACTGGATGGCACCCGCGGGTTGATTTCGAGGAGATTGAACGTCCCCGAGTCGTCGCGGATGAAGCCGACCGACGCCAACCCGTGGTAGTCGAGTTCGTCTAACAAGGCGCGGCCGGCCGCTTCAAGCGCCGGATCGTCGATGGCCTCGTGATAGATACTCGGCCCACGAGGGTATTTGTACCCACGAACGAGCTTCTTTTGCGTTGTGATAACGGCCTCACCTTCGTGGTACAACCCCCGGAAACAGTACTCGGTTCCGTCGACGTAAGCCTGGGTGATTGGGACGTGGCCCATCGACTCGGTGAGTCGTTCGATATCGGGCTCATCGCCCGGCTCGAGAAAGACCGTCTTTGGTGGTGCGCGAACCGTACCGGCTGGTACTGAATCGACGACGTCGTCGGTCAGTATAGCATACCTGGCTTTGACGATTCGTTCTTTGTCCCAGTCGTCCACCTCATCGAGTGGCATCGTCTCTGGGACGGAGACGCCGGCCCGCTCGGCGTGCGCGAACAGCCGCGTGCGGTCGTGGATAGCGTTCAGTCCGTCAGCCGTCGGCCAGAGGACGCCGATTCGGTCAGCGAACGCCTTCCGGTGGGTGGCGAGCACGTGCACGTCGGGCTCGCGAACCGGGACAATCGTGCCGACGGCATCGTCATCAGCGAGAGTGAGAAGGGCTTCGGCGTACGCATCGAGGTCTGTCTTCGGCGATGGGACACGAACTCGGCGGTCACAGTACCGCGAGCTGAACGATGGCGGATCTGTCTGTTCGGACACGGCGATAGTCGTGTATCCAGCGTCTCCGAGCGAGCGAATCACACTGAGTGAGCCGCCCGTTCCGATGGCAGGCACTACGACTGCGTCGGCGTCCGTCTGAGACATAGTTGAACCCGGCGAGACACTCGGTAAGTTATGATTTTCTTACTGGTGGTCGTTATCCCCTGAGAGATACGACGCCAGCCGACGCGGGATCGGCAGCTGATCGAGTACGCTCCGGATTTCGGCGACATCCACCGCACCGGTCCCGATCGCTCCCAGTGAAAACGCCGCAAATCCGGCGACAGGGACAACTACAAAAGCGATAGGATCCACGTCTATCAGGTGCTCCGTGCCGATGATGACGACGGCTGCGAGCCCGCCGGTGAGAGAGATGCGCCAAGGGCGGAGGTCGATCAACGGATCAAAGCCTAGCCGGCGGGCCGCCCACACGAACAAGACGAACATTGACCCGTACGACACACTCGTCGCCGCCGCCGCACCGTGGATGCCGAACCGCGGAATAAGCGTGGCGTTGAGCGTGACGTTGAGCGCGGCCGCGCTGCCGACCGCGGCAATCAGCACGCGTAGCTCACCCGATCCCTGTGCAATCGCCTGTAGCGGGCGCGCAACGGCGAATCCAAGCACCCCCGGCAACAACAACCGAAGTGGTGTCGACGCCACCGCAAAGGGCTCTCCGTAATAGAGCGTCACGACGCGGTCGGCCATGGCTCCGAGCCCCAGTGCCAACAGGATGGTCAAGAGCACGGTGTACCGCGTTATCCGTCCGGCGAGCGCTTCGATGTCTTCGTGTCGTCCGCCGCTCCAGAGGTTGGAAGTTGAGTGCAACAAGAGTCCCTGTAGCACCAGCGGGACGACCCAGATGTATTCTGCAAGCGATAGGGCACCCTTGTAGTAGCCAGTTGCTTCACCCCCGACGAGCGCCCGGACCATGATCACGTCGACGTGGAATAGCGACATCACGAGCAACACGAGGACGATGTTTAGTCCGTTAAACGAGAGAAACTCTCGATACGGCAGAGCGGTCGGTGCTCGGAGAAGCTTCCGAACCGAGATACGGCGGGCAAGGACCGTTCCGGCGACGAGTGCTGTCACCGCGTTGGCGATGACGTGGCCGATAAGCATTCCAACGACACCCAACCCGGCGACGACGAGGCCGATGCCAGCGGCGACGGTGACGGCTTTTTTTATCGCGCTGAGCGGACCGTTGATCTGCTCGAGACCGAACCCGAGCAGCGAGTGCATCGACACCGCCCGGAACTGACCGACGAAAACGAAGGCGGTGAGCACATAAAAGTAGCGCGTGAATCCGGTACCGAATCGCTCGGCGAGCCCGAGCCCCGTCGCCACAAACAGCACGCTGCTGCCGACGACTGCTAGCAGGAGCGCCACCACAAAATAAAACTGGAGCACTGTCTCGACCCACGCCTCCCGGTCTCGTGTCTCTCCGAGAAACTTCTGGACGCCTTCGGTGACCGCCGCACTGATCGGGATCATGTACAGTGAGTATACCGAGAGTAAGACGGCGTAATCGCCGTAGTTTGCGGGTCCTAACAACCGAACAATGACAGGAGTAGAAAGAACTGCGATCACCGTGGTTATGACTTTTGGACCGAGCAGCGACAAGAACCGATGAAACAACCGCGTCGTTCCGCCCATCAGCGTGGTGCCTGCGTGTGGCGCGTTCGTCGATACCAGCAGCATATACCTCTTGTACAGCGCCGATACCGACGGACAGGGTCATCGCGTTGGTGCCGAGGTCGTGATCGCTTCGGGAAGCGTTCACTCGTGTGATCGACCGTGTCTCCACCACCGAGGGTGAGCGACCCGAGCGAACGACTCCATCGGAGTGAGACAGCCAACGGTCGCATCAGCCGCGATACGTTGGTGTAAGCGGGTAGTTATGATTCGTGTACCGGCAGCAGAACGCGGTGGGACCCGCGATTCGTTGCTGGTCGCGTATCACGCTTCTGGCGACTAGGCTCCCGTTTCGGTGTCAGCCTCTGTGCGTATCTGGTCCGATACCGACCGGCAGCAGCGCTCCGAACGGCGGCGTAGCTGAGTTATAACAAAACACACACGTAGCCTTCTGACTGTCAGTCGCGAAGGATGCCTTCGCGGAACGCACCGCATGTCACTACTACTATCGACCAAAGAGACACGGAGAGTGTGGATCGTTGAGGTGCGCACATGAGCCGTGTAGTCGTCGGACCCAACTCAAGCATCGACACGGAGGCGACCGTCGGCTACCAGTACGCCGACACCGTGGGACCGACACACGTCGGCGCGGACGCACGGATCAGAGCCGGAACACGAATCTACGCGGACGTGGTGCTCGGGGCACACGTGACTACCGGTCACGATGTACTCATCCGCGAACACACCATCGTCGGTGACGACGTCGGTATCGGCACCCAGTCAGTGCTTGATGGAGCGATCGTCGTCGGCAACGAGGTGAGCATTCAGACTGGAGCCTACATCCCGCCGGAGACGGAGGTTGGCGACCGCGTGTTCATCGGTCCACACGCGGTCTTGACGAACGATCCATTCCCGCTTCGTCAGGGCGACGCGCTCCACGGTCCGACCCTCCACGATGGCGTCTCCGTTGGCGCCAATGCCACGATTCTGCCGGGCGTCACAGTCGGTGAAGACGCGTTCGTTGGTGCGGGTGCAGTCGTCACCGACGATGTCCCGCCGGCCAGGCTGGCAATTGGTGTCCCGGCAACATACCACCCGCTGCCCGCGGAGCTCGACGGACAGAACAGTATCACATGATTTCGCTCGCAGATCCAGTCTTCGGGCCCGCCGAAGTTGACGCCGTCACAGACGTTCTTGAGAGTGGGATGGTTGCCGATGGCCCGGAAGTCCGCGCATTCGAACGAGCGTTTGCCGAGTACTGCGGTGCCCCCCACGCCGTCGCAACGTCGAACGGAACAACCGCACTACACACAGCCCTTACTGCACTCGGCATCGGAGCGGGCGACCGCGTCGTGACGACACCTCTCTCATTTGTCGCCAGCGCAAACGCCATTCGGCTCGCTGGTGCACGTCCCGTGTTTGCTGATATTGACCCCGATACGTATACGCTCGATCCAGACGCCACTAGAGACGCGGTCAGGGACACGGATGCCGATGCAATACTAGCAGTCCACCTGTACGGCCTCCCCGCAGACATGGCATCGCTCAGCGATATTGCGGCCACAGAAGACGTTGCACTCATCGAAGACGCTGCACAAGCGCACGGTGCGAGCTACGCGGGCGAGTCAGTCGGGACAGTTGGCGACGTCGCGGCGTTCTCGTTTTACCCGACGAAAAACATGACCACCGGAGAAGGCGGGATGGTTCTCACCGAGGACAAGACGGTCGCCGACCGCGCAGCGAGCTTCGTCAATCACGGCCGAACCAGCGACGACAGCTACGCCCACGAGCGCGTCGGCCACAACTTTCGGATGACGAGCCTCGCGGCCGCCATCGGCCGAGTGCAACTTGACCGTCTCCCCGAGTGGGTCCGTAGTCGCCGCGCCAACGCCGACACGCTGACCGATGGATTAGCCACCGTCGACGGGATCACCACGCCACGAGAGCCCGACGACCGGACACACGCGTACCACCAGTACACGGTACGGACGTCCAAACGCGACCGGTTGCGGGCAGCGCTCGCCGAGCGCGGTGTCGACACGGGGATCTACTATCCAACACCGATCCACGAGTTAGCAGCGTACAACGGCTTCGATTCGACGGCACCGGTCGCCGAGGCCGCTGCTGAGCACGTGTTGTCGCTGCCGGTTCACCCAAAACTGACCCATGCTGAATTAGATCAGATCGTCCACGCAACTCAACGTGCCGCGGCGGAGCTTGAGTTATGAACAGACGCCATCACTCGGGTGTGCGTGATCGCTGATGTGGCCGTGGGAACACGCCGCTGTCGGCTATCTGCTCTACTCGCTGTGGTGTCGAGTGGTGTATCGAGAGCCACCGAGTGATCTTCCCGTCGCCGCATTGATCATCGGGTCACAGCTTCCAGATATGATCGACAAGCCGTTGTCGTGGGGGCTCGGTGTATTTCAAACCGGATACGCGCTCGGTCACTCCGCGTTGATTACGATTCCGGTTGGGCTCGCCGTCGGTATCAGATCGATTCGAACTGCGCACCACCGGACGGTCACTGCGTTGCTCGTCGGCTACTGGAGTCATCTGGCCGGTGACGTCGTGAACCCGCTTCGATCTGGCGGCACGATTGCGCTTGATACCGTTCTGTGGCCCGTCGTTGTGGGCCCACCGTACGAACAGGATCTCGGACTGGCCCGCGGTCTCGTGTATATCACCGACCTGTTCGACTCGCTCCAGACGGCCGATTCACTGCCCCTTCTCGGGGGATACCTTCTCGTGCCGGCTCTCGCCGTGGCGGTCTGGATCGCCGATGGGATGCCAGGTACGGCGGTCTTCAGCCGGCTTAGCGATCGGTTCGGTCCAGAGTGAGCCATCCACCGTTTGTGCGGTACACACCAGGTAGTACCAGCTTGTCTATCGATATGCTACCTATTACTACTCCGGGTCAATGTCTCCGTGCCGGTGGCATGGCTGAACGATTTCCCGACCAAGACACCGACCCTCCAGAAGCGGTCGCATTTACACACCGGTGGTATCGGCGGTTCCTTCAGGAACTGCGGGCCAACGGCTACCGGTTCCGGTCGTTTTCGGCATCTCTCGGCGACGGTGATGTGGTCCTTCGACACGACATTGATCTCTCGATCGACGCTGCCGTCACAATGGCACGTATCGAGGCATATCTCGGAATCGAGTCGACGTACTGTGTTCTTCTCACGTCGCCGTTGTACAATCCAAACGAGGCGACACACCGAGAGGCACTCCAAACGATCGAGTCGCTTGGACATGACGTAACACTACACTTTAGCACCCACCAGTACTGGCCCGCTGAGGCACCACCGTCAACCTCCGAGATAGTGGACCGGGTCAACGAGGAGCGGTCGATATTAGAGACAGTCGTCACACCGAGTGAGACGGTTTCGTTTCACGCTCCCCCGTCGTGGATCCTGAACCGAGAGTTTGAGGCGTTCACGAACGTATACGCGCCACAGTTTTTCGACACGATTGGCTACGTCGCCGACTCGGGCCAGCGGTGGCGTGAGGAGCAGCCGGTGCCCGAGTCACTCCCCGCATCGGTCCAGATACTCACGCACCCGGGATTGTGGGCACAGACCGACGGCTCGTTTGCCGACCGTATCACCGCAGCGACCGAAGCGGCCTGTACACACGCCGACCGCGTTGCTCGTGATCAGTTTCTCGACGGAGGGCCCTTGCAATGACACTCGGTGAGAAGCACCGGCCCCACACGATGGTGACAGAATCGATATTTGGTTGGAGGGAGACCGATGTATAGGGGAGTGACCATTGGGGTCGTCGTTCCCGCCTACAACGAAGCGGGCTTCGTGGGTCGTGTCATCGACGAGCTGCCGGCCTATATCGACAGGGCGTACGTGGTCGACGACGGCTCAACCGACGACACGTGGGCCGAAATCACCGACCACAGCGCGGCTCGTAACGCCGATCACGATGGATGTTTCTCAGATCTCGTCGTTCCGATCCGACACGAAAAAAACCGAGGGGTCGGCGGCGCTATCAAGACTGGCTACCAGCGCGCCCGTGAGGAAGCAGTCGACGTAACAGCCGTCCTTGGCGGTGACGACCAGATGGACCCCGACGAGCTCACCCAGTACCTCGATCCGATCGTCGATGGGGTCGCCGACTACACGAAGGGGAATCGATTTGCCCGCCCCGAAGACTGGGAAGCGATGCCACGATTTCGCCTCGTCGGCAACGTGGTCCTCTCGTACCTCACGAAGATTGCCAGCGGCTACTGGGGGTCGATGGATTCACAGAACGGCTATGCCGCGATCTCGTTGTATGCACTCGAAACGGCAGACATCGACGGAATGTACGAGTACTACGGCTACTGCAACGACCTGCTCGTCCGGCTCAATGCGGCTGGCGTGCGAATCGCCGATGTACCACGGTCTGCAGAATACGCCTATACCGAAGGCTGGAAGAGCCACATCGAGTACACCGAGTACATTCCACGTGTCTCCGCAATGCTCGTTCGAAGCTTCGCGTGGCGACTCCGTCGAACGTACATTGTGACGAACTACAACCCCGTCGCGCCACTGTACGTCATCGGTGCGGCCGTCACCGGTCTCGGCAGCCTCGGGTTCTTACACGCCGTCGCGAGTCGTGATGACAGCGGGTCCTGGCTCCTTTCGACCGTCATCGGGGTATTAACACTGTTGTATGCGACACTGGCCGACCGAGCCGCCAACGAGGAGTTGGAAGCGCATCTCGACCCCGCAGCGGGAACCGACGCGGGGGATACAGAGTCCCCCAGCACGGACGCTCAGGTCGATGTAGCCTCCGTTTCGGCCACCCGTCTGTCGGCTTCAGCCGATGAGCGGCATAAAAAAGAGGGCCGTAAGACGACCGGAGACCGGCCACCAACTGAGACCCCGGTGGAGAGATAATGGATCGACGACCCACGGGAGCAGACGACGCTGATTGTACTGTGCTCATGACTGGTGCCGGCGCGCCCGGGGCCGCAGGGATCCTCAAGAGTCTTCGGACCACTGCAGAGCGAACCTTTCACGTCGTCGGAGTCGACATGGATGACGACGCATACGGCTTTGCACTCGTTGATGAGCACGCTACGGTCCCCGCTGGTGAGGCCGAAGACTACGTTCCACGTATGGCCGAGATCGCCGCCCGTATCGATGCAGACGTACTACTCCCGTTGACGACCGCCGAAATCGAGCCACTCTCGGCTGCCCGCGAGAGGTTCGATGGAACGGTCATGGTGTCACAACAGGAGTCTCTCGCGGTCGCCAACGACAAGGGTCGACTCTACGACTATCTTGACCGCGAGGGATTCGACGTCGCCCCGACCTACCACCGTGTCGACACAGAAACCGAGTTTCTCGCGGCCGTCGACTCCTTGGGCTACCCAGAGCGGCCTGTATGTTTCAAACCACCAGTTGCGAGCGGCATGCGTGGGTTCAGAGTGTTGCGAGCGGACGCAAACCGCCTCGATCGGTTCCTGAAATCAAAGCCCGAGTCCCCGGTGGCGACCCTTGAGGCGGTACGGCCGATCCTCTCTTCGGGTGCGTCGTTCCCTGAGTTGATCGTAATGGAGTATCTCCCTGGCGAGGAGTATAGTGTCGACGCCTTAGCAATGGGCGACACCGTTGGGCCGGTGATTCCACGATCCCGGCGACGGACGCGTGCTGGTATCTCATTCGCAGGCACAGTCGACCGGCGCGAGGAGCTGATCGAGGCGGCGACGGCAATCTGCAACCGACTCGGTCTCCGGTACAATGTCAACCTGCAGTTCAAGTACGATGCCGAGGGGCGACCAAAAGTCATCGAGATCAACCCTCGAGTCGCCGGGACCATTGTCATGTGTGCTGGTGCCGGCGTGAACCTGCCGTATCTCGGCGTCAAACACGCCCTAGGTGAGTCGATCCAACCGGTCGAGGTACAGTGGGGAACGCGAATGGTTCGGTACTGGCAGGAGGTGTTCCGGACCCCGGAGGGAGAGCCATACCACCTCGAGTCCCCGCATGCCCCCTCACCGACGGGTGACAGCCGATGACAGATCCGATAGAAGCGGTGTGTTTTGACCTAGACGACACGCTGTACCCATACGCACAGTATGCACGAGCCGGTCTCGCAGCCGCCGCAGACCACATCGCGAGTGAAACCGGTGAACGCTACCACGACGAGCTTCACAGACTCTACTTTGATCACGGCG